>JAABUS010001972.1_pt1 | contig 41288 bp, 34 predicted proteins | sample 5560161 | NCBI WGS metagenome assembly JAABUS01 (sample SAMN10711885, study PRJNA513376) | rock metagenome | isolation source: Antarctica rocks | place: Antarctica: Victoria Land, Trio Nunatak nord | collected 2016-01-04
CGTCGGGTTCGCCATCTCCCTTTCGAGCAGGCTGGAGGCGGCAGCATCTTCGGGAACCAGAATCGCACGAAGGCCAGCCAGTTCCCCAGCGGCCTGGTGCCCTCGGTCCCATCCGTTCTCCATCCAGCCCGCGAGGCGACGGTGTACGAAATCGCTCGGCAGCCATCGATGGGTCCACGCCAGAAGCCGCAGTCCCTCCACCCCCGTCCGGAGCGAAGGCTGGGCATCGAACAACCTCTCAAAGAAGACGACCGTCCTGTCCCGGTCCGCGTGCCAGAGGAAACGCAGCTCGTCGGCCAGCATGTCCCAGACTTCCGGGTTCTCGGTCCGATCGAGGTGTTTTTCCAGGACAGCCAGCCAGGCGTTCGCGGCAAGTGGCTTGCGGCGGATGAATCCCACTTCGAGACCTCGGAGGATCGGATAGTTTCCGCCGGGCAGACCTCTAATGCCCCTATCGCCCCAGAGAAGCGGGTGAAGTTTTCTCTCCTTCTTCACCTCGGCGTCGCCCCCTCGGCGAAACACTCGGTCTGGTGGGGTGTAGTCGCCCAGCCATCCCGTCAACGTCTCGCACACGCGGTCATCGAGCCCATCGATGGCGCCGCCTGCTCGCGCCAGAGCATAGGCGGCAGCATGACGGAACTCGGAGGAGGCGAAACCGCGATCGTGGAAGTCCATGACGAGCTTCACGATTTCAATAGGCGGCACATCGGGCTTTTCCGACATCGCCGTGACGACGCTCGCCACGGGACGCTCGATGTCCCCAGGCGACATGCGCTGGATCAGCCGTCTCGCCCGCCCCAGGTTCTCCTTGGCGAACTCGCCGAACACGCGAGAGGCGTCGATGCTCCGATTCCGGCGGCGCTCCATCGGACTGCCCCAGCCGCTCTTGTCGGGGTGCAGCCCTAGAAAACGCAGGATGTCCTGGTCCTTTGCCTTCGCCATGCCTGTGGCGGTCATCTGAACGTCGTTCGTGAAGGTGATGCTCGTTCTTCTCCGCCGCCTCGGCTCTCCCAGCGCCTGGAGTTCCTCCTGCATATGTCTGGCAAGCTCTCTCGTGCGGCAGCCTTCTGGGATTGCAGCAAGGAGGTCGAGGCGCTCCTGGCGGATCTGCTTCGATAGATGAAGGCGATGCTTCGGCTCATAGTTGGACAGATCGAGCCCACCCGTCATCTGCGTGATGCCGAGCGTCAATTTGGCCAAGTCCGGCGAAGCCAGTGAAGGAGAGATGACGGCGATCAGGGTTCTCGTGGCCCGGCTCTCGTCGTCAAGCCCGCCGAGTCGGAGACGCCTTTCGTCCCCGAGGAGGTAGTCGAGTATCGTCACGGGACGATGGTCCGCCGCCACTTCGAACCCCTGGGCAAGAAGGAGATGGAGCACCTCCAGATCGGTCGAGACCATTGCTCCCGTAAATTCGAGGAAGGCATCGGGTGCCACTCGTGCCCAGGAGGCGATCGCATTGCCGAGTGCCTGTCCGGGATGGTCCTCGGTATGATCTCGGGTACCATGACGATCAAGCAACGCCCCAACGTCGGGGCGGTACTTGCCTCGATATGGGCAAGAGGAAGCCGTCTCTTCCGCCACGGAAACGAACCAGGGCCAGAGCGTGCGGACGCTGATTTCTGGCGTTCGTGCGAGTGTGTTGCCGAAACCATGAAAGCCGCCTGGTTCGCGGAGGAGTTGGGCGCGCTCTCCTTCGGTCGAAGGCCGCGCGCGAGCCGCCGCCAGTATCGCGTCCAGCTTGCGCAGCAGGAAGCCGGGCACCCTATGAGGCATCCGCGCTCCGGCTGCTCCGGCAAGCTGGAGGACGGACCAGTTGTCGAGCGATCCTGCGATTCTGTCTGCGATGTCCGCGGTTGCCTCCGTCCACTCCGTCGTCCCTTCCAAGACGAGGTGGGCGCGCCGATGGTTCGGGGCTTCCATCCAATGAGCGACGACAAGCGCAAGGACAAGCTCACCCCTGGTCCCCATGACGGAGCGCAGGAAGGCGGCACATGCCCATCCCAGAGGGTCAGAGGATGCCATGAGCACGGGTAGCCGAGGCAGCAGGCGGTCGAACCAGCATGCGCCGCCGGACATCGATCTGAAGGTCCGTGCCGCTTCTTCTCCCGCCAGTGCGGGCAGGAGCAACCGTGCCTCCTCGTTCGACGGCCGAACCTGCTGACCGATGAAGTCCCGCAGGAGCCATCGCATGTGGAGGCGGAGTTCCTCCGCCTCCCACAGTCGCCGCAGTTGTCGCTCGTACGATGTGGGATCGGAGGCACGGAGGTAGGACAGGGCGCTCCAGACGGTCGGACGGGCGAAAATCGTCCCTTGTCGGGTGAGCGCGTACTCCGCGACGCTCTCGCCGTCGACAGCGAAAGCACGGCCCCTCACGAAATCGAACAGGGTCTGGTGCCGGAAACCAACCCTGCGCCCATCCCGGATGAGGAACCCCGAAGCCTCCAGTCTGCGGATCGAGTCAGCGTTGGCGTCGAAGCGTGCCGACGCGACCCAGAGGTCCTCGTCTTCCACCATCGCGCGTGCGACGGAGTGGAGAGCATCGCTATCCTCGTGGCCGGTCGCCCTTTGTAAGATGCGTTTCCTGAGAACCTCCTCCAGCATGTCGTGGTAGCTGCGATAGGCGCCTCTTTCCCCTTCGTCTGCCAAATGGCTCAGAAAGATGTCGAGGTGCTGCGGGCTCCGGAGCAACTCGCGGAACTCCGCGTGCCATGCTTCCGGCTGAAAGCCCTTCGTCTTTAACACCGAGCGAACCGCTTCCCAGGAGGGAAGGAGCAGGCGCATCGGAACGGCATCGAGGGAGGTCAGGCGGGCGTCATTTCGGAACTCGAACTCCCGGCTGGACAGGATGACCGCGAGGTTCGGACGTTTCCCGACAAGGGCGACGAGATGGAGCAGCGCTCCGAGACGGCCGCCATGCTGGTCCATGAGGTCGGCCAGGGCATCGAGTTGATCGATCAGCAGGACCACTGGATTTTCCAGGGACAATCGGACGAGGCACTCGTCCAATGGGCCCGGAACCTCGAGTTCGCCACCGAGCGCCGCAACGGAGGTGACACCTCGGGGAATGGCATCGGCCTTGATGGCAAGCAAGGTGGTCCCGCGAGCGGCGAGTTCCGCGCCGAGTCTGGCCATGGTGGCGGACTTGCCTGAACCCGGTGGGCCGAGAAGCACGAGCGGAGGCGGCGAAGGCGTGCGGAGATGATCGAGCATTGCAGCGAGTTCGGGGCGGTCTAGCCAATGACCCGCGATGGTCGTCGGCCAATGGAGGAGGGCCGCCGACTTCAAGCCGAGCACGCGACGTATCCGTTCGCCCTCGGCAGACCCGAACACCTTAGGCTGCTCCAAACCCGCGTCCGCCGTATCGAGGAGGTCGCACGGCCCGGGCCTCTGTCCCATTTGTTCCGGATCGACGAACCGCGAGTAGAGAGCTTCGATCCGTTCGTCCATCCGTCGTGCACGGGCCGCGATATGCGAGAAATGCCTCTCGGCAACTCTTTCGTGCTCACCGATGAGTGGGAGCAGATCCTCCCAACCCATCACATGGACGTCGAAAAGCCCTCTGGCGCGATGCTCGCCCGTGATGCACCGCGCAAGAGCTTCGACTTTTCCGCGCTTCGGACCCGAGGTCACGATGATCCACTGCTTCAGCGGTGGGTCGAAGGTGAGTGCCTTGAGTACCTCTCCGCGCAATTCGGTGGGGGTGATCGACTTCTTGTAGACCCGGTTGTCCTTGCCCTTGCACTGGACGCCGACCCAACCCCCGTCGGGCAGCCTCCCCCACACGTCGACACCGTGCTGTGCCTCACCCCCACGCCCGTTCTTCTGCGTCAATGGGTCGCCCCAGACCTCGGCGAAGAGGGAGCGACACAAATCCTCGAACTCCTCCCAATAGAGCGGTGGAGGGTGTTGGAACCTTTCGAAGCTCAACGAGGTGTCGTCCGGGTTATGGTTGTGAGCGCAGCGGTGGGCGCTGCAACGCCTGCGGTTGCGCTTGGACCAGGGCGTGCCGGAGTGGAGCTGGCGCCCGGCGTGGCGAGTCGCGAAACGACCGCGAGCCCACGACAAAGCGCCGGGTCGACCTACCGCAGGAAGAGCTCCACGCGCCGGTTCAGTTCACGGCCGTCCAGCGAGGCGTTGTCGCGGACCGGAAGCTCGTCGCAGTAGCCGACCGTCTCGGTGACCTTCAAGCCCAGCGTCTCAAGTGCAGTGGCGACGCTCTTGCTCCGGGTTCGGGACAGGGCGCAGTTGCTCGCGTAGCTGCCCGAACTGTCCGCGAAACCGGCCAGCACTATGGCCTTGTCAGGCGACTGCTCCATGCGCTCCAGCACGCGACGGAGATCCTGGGTGGCCCGCGTGTCCAGCTCGGCCGAACCCGGCCGGAACCGGAAGCTCGTGCCCAGCTGTTCGGCACCGTCGCGCAGATGGCAGTAAGCCTGCGCGTCCCCCGTCCAGTGCGGCGACAGGCGGCAGGCCGAGGACTGACGCTGCGGCTCGGGTTGTGACCTGCCGGTCAGATCCAGGTCGACGAAGCGCTCGCTCCTGACGACCGCCTGACCGGCGCTCGACAACGCGAAGCCGACGAAATCGCCGGTCGCGGGGTTGGCGGGGTTGGCGGCGGTGTAGAGGAACAACCTTCGGCTTAGCGGGTAGCTCTCGGTCTTGACGCTGAAGCGGGTCGGTTCCAGCGCGGCGGCCGCGCCGTCGGACACGGCCACCGGACGGGTCGTCTTGATGTAGGGCAGCCCCACGAAGCCGATCCCGTCCGGGTCGCGCGAGACCGCGGCCTCCAGTTCCGCGCTGTCCTCGAACCGGATCGAGGCCGCCAACGGCGCTCCCCTGAGCACGAGCTCCTTGAACGTGTCGTAGGTACCCGATCTATCGTCCCTGGCGTAGAGCTTGATCGGGTGACTGCTGCCACCGAAGCTGGACCAGGTCTTGGCCTCTCCCGAGAAGATGCGCCCCAGGTCGGCCATGGACAGCTTCGCGATGGTGTTTCCCGTCGGCACGATCACCGCGACCCCGTCCAGCGCCAGCACGTGCTCGCTGGAGGGCCGCCGCATGTCTCCGAGACGCGCCAACGCGGTGACCTCCGCATCCTTGATGGGACGGGACGACATGCCGACGTCCGTGGTTCCGGCCTCAAGGTCGGTGAACGCCGTCGAGCTTCCATGCGCCCGGACGTCGACCTCCACGAGCTTGCCGTCGAGCATGGCCGTCACGCGGCGTTCGGGAAGAGGGACACCATCCTTGAAGACCTCCTCTTCGCGCATCTCGGTCGCATGTTTGGAGCCCAGCCACGCCTTGACGAGCTCCGGCGCGAGGCTGCTTCCGATCGTGTTCGATCCGGCGAGCGTGAGGAGGCGCTCGGCGACGGCTTGCGGAGCAGCGGCGACGGTCGCCGGACGGACCGTCGCTCTGGAGGCCACCTTCGCGGACGGGCTCATGGCAAGCCAGACCACGACGGCCGCAGCCAGCGCCGCCGCACCGCCACCCAGGAGCAGGCCGAGCGGCAGGGGCTTGCGCCCTCCGTTCCGGACGGCCTGTAGCCGACTGCCGCACTCCGGGCAGGTGCTGTCCGGGCTGGGCATCGGAATGGCTTCCCTGGCGGCCGCCTTGGAGCACTGGCTGGGAAGGTTCGTGCAGAGCCCGGTGTTCAAAGCTGCGCCTCCCGGCGGATGACTCTCATTGCCTCGCGGGCAGCGGCGTTCCAGGCGACCACTTCCGGGTCGGCGGAGTCGGCGCCACGTGCGGCTCGAACGGGCTCGATCGCCTTCTGGATGACGTCGCGAGCCGCGGCGCGATCCTCGTCGGAGACAAGACGCCCCTGCGTCAGAACGCCGCCCACGCCTTCCCTGACGATGAAGTAGTCGCCCTCCCCGAGGTTCTCGGCCGCATCGAGAAGGTCGGCCCCGAGCACCAGTGGATCGAGGTCGAAGCCATCCACGTCCTTGCGGGTCATCAGGAGCTGATCGCGTCCTGTCGCCCGGCTGCGCGTGGTCGAAGCGAGGCCGAGTGCCAGCGCGAGCAGCAGTGCCGGTCGAAGCTTGGCCGAGACCTGACCTCGGTCGGCGACGAACAGGTCGGGAAGCTAGCTGCCGTCACCTTCCGTGTGCACCTCCAGCGTGCCGCGAGCCTTGCCGACCTCGTCGAGGCGAGCGGCATAGCGAGTCTTGAGACCGCCCACGATGCGGGCGAGCCTCAGCGGGAAGAGGTTCACGAGCGTGACGAGCGCTATCTCGTCGGTCTGGTCGTCGGCACGTATGAAATCGACATCCCCGCCGGAGCGCGCGTTCTTGAAGGCGCGTTCCAGCCTGTCGACGAAGTCCTTCTGATCCGGCGGCGTCGGCATGATCACGGCGAACGACTCCATCGCCCGAGGCGCCGACCCCTTGCCGGGATAGGACTTGTTCACTTCCGCTTCGTCGAACGCGATGAAGCGTCCGGCGCCGCGGGCGAGCGCGGCCGCCTCGCGGTCGAGGCGTTCCTGGTCGTCTCCCCATTGGTCGCGCAGCTTGTCTATCACCGAGACGCCGATGACGCGCTCGCGCCGTTCGGTGACCAGCCGCTGGTGAGCGGAGGCGACATCCTCCGCGCTCGCCACGGTCAGCGCGTTGCGGACGTCCGTCTCGGCCAGACGACGGGAGAACAGCGAGAACGTCGGCTGGGCTCCGAGTGCGTCCAGAATCTTCTGGCGCACCCTGGCCGCGTGCATGCGTTGCTCGCCCTCGTCCAGGACGAGCTTGCGGCGCGTGGCCTCGATGACCGCCGGGTCTCCGACGTTGGTGACGTAGGACGTCGACGCTCCCGACGCGACCGCTAGGCTCGGCTTGCGTGCCTGCACGCGCTTCGACGCCTGCTCTGCAGCCTCGGTGACCACGTTCTGTGCCTGGCTGACGGATGCCTTCAGATCCGTCAGCTCGCTTCTCAGCTCCTCGATGAGCGTCTTCGAGAACCGACCCGCTTCGGCGAGGGTACGCACCAGATACTGTTCGCGAAGCAGGAACCCGGCCTTGGTCATCTCGCGCTCCCGCGAGCCGGGGATGATGCGGAACTCGTTCCAGCGACGCTCGAGTTCGCCGAACTGACGGTCCAGATCCTCGGCGGACGCCTCCCGCTTCGCGACGTAGTCGGAGATCCCGCCCAGCCGCCCGTCCAGGTCGACGAGAAGCGCCTCGACGACCCGATCCGTCTCGGAGATCGCGCGTATGCCGTTGCGCCAGTCCTCGAACAGGGACTGTTCGACCAGGCTCCGGATCGCTTTCGCGAAGTTCTTCCGGTCACGCTGTGCGGCCAGGAAGAACTGGGGCACGCCCGAAGTGCGGAAGTTCGCGTTCCACACGGTCTGGAACAGCGTCTTCAGCTCGTTCAGCCAACGGGGCCGCTCGGCCTGCTGCGCCAGACCCACGTAGTGGGTCTCCCAGGCCTCCCACTCCTCCGCGAACGTGCGCCAGCGCTTCGACCCCTCGGTATCGATGATGGGTCGCTGCAGACGAAGATGGTCGTCTGACATGCGCCAGTCCTCGCGCTTCTGCCGATCGGCCACGAATTCGGCGTCCGCGCGCGGCCTGGGGGCGTCGAGGTAGCCGGTTCCGTCCTGCCAATTGTTGAACGCCAACTGCCGAAGCACCTGGACCTCGAAGTCGTAGGTGAGGGACTCCCGGATCATCTCCTCCGGGAAGGCGACGCGGCGAACGCCGAAGCTTAGGAACCGGACCGAGCGCTGGCCCTGACGCGATCCCTGCGAAGTCTCGGGGGAAGCGTCCCCGTTCTCGGAATTCTCCATCCGAACCAAGCCATCCCAGTTCAGCTTGCGGGCGACCACGATCTTCTGGAACACGAAATCCGCGAGGATGTCCGGCAGGTCGCGGTCGATGCTCGCCCTGTAGCCCTGGTCGTTGGCGTCGGTGAACACGTACGCGCCGTTGTACCAGAACCCACCGGGGTTCCTGACCGGACCGCCGCCGCCCACCACGTCGAACGGCGCCCAGGCCCCCGCTCCCATGGCATTGAGTTCCAGCAAGGCGGCGTAGGCGTTCGCATGGTAGTTCCCGCTGTCCCACTTCGGGGGTGGGTTCAGGTCCGGGAGGTAGAGGTAGAGCACGATACGCTGATGCGGGTCGGGGTACATGGCACGGAGCTGGGCGACGACGTCGACCACCGCTCCGGAGCCTGTCCCACCGGCCAGACCGCAGAACACGTGGAAGGTCACGTCGGTCGAGCGGCTCCCCCGCTGCTGCATGTCCTGGACGAGCTGGGTGACGCTCTCGCGGAACCTCCGCGCGCTCATGGCGAAGAGGAACCGGCCGAGCCGTCGCTTCTGCCCGCCCGCCGCATCTATGTTCAGACTGGCGAGTATCTCGCCCCACGCCTGGCGGTCGCCGATCCAGGGCTTCAGGTTCGGGTGGGCGTTCAGGTCGTCGATGATCGAGAGCAGATTGGCCTGCGCGATCAGCATCTGACTGCGCTTCGGAAGCTGGATCGAGCGACCGAGGACGGTCCAGGCGGGATCGCCGTCCACGAACGATTTCGGATCGGAGTCCACGAACAGATGGTCGATGACGATCCGGTCCGGTTCCCGATCCCGGAACGCGCGGAACATGGACTTCCGGAAGGCGAGCAACACCTTACCGCCGGTCCCGCCGAGGCCGATCATCAGGTGATTCATCGAGCCCCGTCGGACACTGCGCTGGAGAGTGGTATAGCCCGGGAGTTGTAAAACGGGAACATGCCTCGCGTGAGGTCCGCATCCGCCGGACACCGTCTCCACGTCGGGCGAAGATGTAGGCGGCCGCACCGAGTTCGTCGCCAGCGGCCGGACTGCCGAGCTGACGGTGTCCGACGCCGGAGGGGTGCTCTACGGCGGCTTCTCCGGCTTCCTGGGCCAGGGCCGCATGGAGATGCTGGAGCCGGTCGGGCCGGATGCCTGGCTTCTGCCTTGCCCGCGCGCGCTGGACCACACGCCCCCGGGCGACTGGATGCTGGCCTTCCGGCGCGAGGGAGACGGCCGGGTCCGCGGCATCGACGTCGGCTGCTGGCTTGCAAGACGCCTGTCGTATGGACGCATCGGCTGACGGCGGCTGGCGGGACCACCCGGCTCGCCACTACGTCGCCAGCAGCTCCTCCAGCGCCTCGGCCCCGGCGACCACGCGCGGCACCTTGTTCTGTGCGCCCAACCTGCCTCGCCGCTCCATCCAGCGCGCGAAGCTGCCGGGCAGTAGCAGCCGGACATCCGGGTCGCGCAGACCAAACCCGTCCCCGCGATGCGCGGCGTAGTCGTCGTTGAGGCGTCGCAAGGCCGCGTCGAGTGCCTGCGCGAACGCCCCGGCGTCGCACGGTCCATCCAGCTCCACCGCGAACAGGTGCCCGCCGCGCGGGTCGGTCCTGTCCGGCGGAAGCGGCGCCGCGCTGTAGTCCACGACGCCGCGACCCAGCGCCTGCGCCGCCTGGCCGACGGCCTCGTCCAGTTCGGCGCCGCTCAGGTGCTCGCCCGCGACCGACAGCGACCATGACGTCCGCCCGGTCACCAGCACGCGCGGCGGATGGAGCGAGACCAGCCGTACGATGTCGCCGAGCACGTACGACCACAGGCCCGCGTCGGTGGTGAGCACGAGCGCGTAGTCCTGCCCGAGTTCGGCGTCGCCCACCCAGCGACGCTCCGGGTCGGGCGCGTCGAGGTCGGCGGGTCGCACGAACTCGAAGAACAGCCCGCGGTCCAGGAGCAGGCGCAGGCCCTCGCCGTTGCCGCGGTCGGCCACGGCGACGAAGCCCTCGCTCGCCGCGTACACCTCGCGGGTCGACGCCTCGCTGCCTTCCAGGAACCACGCGAACCGCTCTCGATACGGCGCGAAGCCGACGCCTCCGTGCACGAGCAGTTCGAGCGCGGGGAACAGGTCGCGCAGCCGCGCACCCGACGGACGCAGCGCCGCGGCGGTCTCCAGGAACAGCAGCATCCAGCTCGCGGTGCCGGAGATGCTGGCCACAGGCTCGGCGAGCGCCGCGGGCGCCAGCGCCGACATCTTGGCGCGCCAGTCGGCGACGCGGGCTATCGGACCCCGGGGCAGCACCCGTCCGCGTGCCCAGAGCGGCTGGCGTGCCGCGGCGATGCCGGAAAGGTCGCCCGCCCGGATGCCCGGCGCCAACGTTTCCAGCGCCGTCGAGCCGCCGAGGAACACGCTGGCCGCGCCCAGCACCCGGCTGTCCGGATGGTGCGCGAAGTGCCAGGCCAGCACGTCCAGGGCAGCGCGGCCGTTGGACCGGAGCATGGCCGCGCTGAGCGGGATACGCTTGGTCGCAGCCTGCGTGGTGCCTGAGGAGTTGGCGAACCAGCGGATGCGCCCCGGCCAGGTGGCCCCGCCCACGTGGGGGAAGCGCGGCTCCCACCACTCGCGCCAGAACGCCTCGTAGGACCGCAGCGGGACTTGGCGCTGGTAGTCCTCCACGCCCCGGATGGACGCGAACCTGTGCGCCCTGCCGAAATCGGTGCGGCGGCCGGAGCGGAGCAGGCGTGCCAGGGTCCGTCGCTGGGCGTTCGCGGGGTCCTGCCTGTCCAGCACCCTCCGGCGCCACGACGCCCAGAGCTTCAGGACAGACGTCGGGTCGAGCACCGGGACCGGTCCCGCGCCGCTTGGCTCAGGAGTGCCGGACACCGGGCCCGTCGAAGACACCGCGCAGGAAGCGCTCGAGATCGGCGTTCGACTTCGCCACGACCGCCTCGTCGCGGCCGATGGGCCATGGCCGGTCGCCGGTGCACGACGCGAGCACCAGGCCGCGTGTCATGAAGTTGCTCATCGTGACGCCGGTCGTGGCTTCGTGGACCCTGCCGTATCTGTCCACCTCGAACCGGCAGTCGGCGAGGTGGCGGCCGATGAGCCGCGGCTCCATCTCGCCGTCCCACTGGTGGACCGCGTCCGGGTAGGAGACGACGGTCACCGCGCTGCCGCCGCCGCGAAGGTCACGGGCAATCTCTGCGCATCGGTCGGCGTGGATGAGCTCGTCCCGGCCGCCGTAGAGCATGAGCAGCGGGGCACCTGTCGTCCTGCTGTCCGCGAAGCGGGCGATGCAGGGCGCGTAGTAGGCGACGTGCGCGGCGAAGCGCGGTCCGCCCGGGTCCAGCCGGTCGGCGATGGTGTCGTAGAGGGCGTAGGTCGTCGCCATGCCGCCGTAGGAGAAGCCCATCAGCGCGACATGGGAGGCGTCGATGTCCGGTCGCGCCGCGAGCGCCTTCAGCCCGGCATAGGCGTCGGCGTCGAACATCGTCTCGGTGATGTGCAGGGCGCGGCCGACGAACGAGGTCGCGAGGTCGGTGCGCGAGGCGTAGGTCTCGACCACCAGCACGGCGACGCCCAGTTCCGCGAGCGGCAGGCCGTAGCGGTAGCCGCGCTCCTCGTAGTTGCCCACAGAGCCGTGCAGGAGCACCACCGCAGGCACCTTGTGGGTGGCCGAGGCTCCGGGCGGGAGATAGAGCTGGGCACGGACACGGCGGGCGGCGGACCGGCCAAGGTCCGCCGGGATGAACGGGTCGCTGCTGGAAAGCGTGACATCGACGGGCACCACGTCGTGAACGTCGTCGGGGTCGGGCCACGGTGCGTCCAGCGTCGCGGCAGGAGCGGGCATCACGACCGCTGTCCAGAGGAGGAACGCCATGGCGAGCGCACCCGCGGCGTTGGGCAGCCGGAACCGCCAGAGAGCCAGGCACATCATCGACAATCCTCCGGTTTGGAAGGCGGCCCGAACAGGGCCGAGACAGCTCGCTCCGAGGACCGCGAGAACTACCTCGTGGCGCCCCGCGACGGCGCCCGTGCCATCGATACCGCCCGTTCGGTCGCCTTCGACATGTGCATCTCCGAGGACAAGTCACGGCTGCAGAAAGTCGACCCGGCCGGAACCATGGCCGACGAGAGCGACCTGACCACGTCGTCTCGTGACGGAGAGAGTGCAAGTCGAGCCTGTCGCCTTAACGGAAATCCCTGGTCGGCACCTTGATGCCGCAGGCAGGCCGCCTGCCCGGAGCATGGATATCGCGCACCTTGGTGCCACCCGGTCCCGCTCTGGCGCCGTCCCGCGGGTCGGGCGCACCCGGGTGCGTTCCGCCGTCGCCTCGCCCATGCCGCAGGGGGAATGCACTCTCCATCTCTCCGACGGCGCGCAGCAGGTCCGACAGGTCCTCGAGCCGGTCGGTTATGACGTGCGTCACCTCGCCCTCGCGCTGCACCCGGCCGTGGCAGGCGACCATCCCGGCCGACAGCACCAGTCGGCGCTGCCTCTCGAAGCGGTCCGGCCACAAGATGAGGTTGGCGACGCCGGTCTCGTCCTCGATGGTCATGAACATCACGCCCTTGGCCGAACCGGGCTTCTGCCGCACCAGCACGATGCCCGGAACGACCACCCGACGGCCGTCGCGCACGCGCGCGAGTTCGCCGCACGAGACCATGCCCCGCGCCGCGAGTTCCGCCCGCAGGAACGCCACCGGATGCCGCCGCAGGCTCAACCCGACGCTGCGGTAGTCCTCCACCACCTCGTGGCCACCCTTCATCGGGGCGAGTGCCACCGGCGGCTCCACCAGCTCCGGCCTCGGCCGCCGCTGCGCATCGGCTGCGGCGAACAGCGGCAGCACGGTGTCCGCCAGCCCCTTTACCGCCCACAGCGCCTGCCTGCGGTCGAGGCCCAGCCCCCGGAAGGAGTCAGCCTCCGCCAGCCGCTCCAGCGCGGCGGCCGGGATGTCCGCTCGGCGCCAGACCTCTTCGACGCTGACGTAGGACGCCTCGCCCCGATGGGTCACCAGCTGCGCCCCGTGCTGGTTGGCGAGACCCCTGGCCATGCGCAGTCCTAGGCGCACCGCGAGCACCGGACGCTCCTTCCGATCCCTCCTGCCGGTGGGTTCCAGCGTGCAGTCCCAGCGGCTCGCGTTGATGCAGACCGGGCGCACGTCGACTCCATGCTCGACCGCGTCGCGGACCACCTGGGCGGGCGCGTAGAAGCCCATCGGCTGGCTGTTCAGAAGCCCACAGCAGAACACGTCGGGGTGATGGCACTTCATCCAGGAGCTGGCGTAGGCCACCAGAGCGAAGCTGGCCGCATGGCTCTCCGGAAAGCCATACGAGCCGAAGCCCTCCAGCTGCGAGAAGGTCCGCTCGGCGAAGTCCCGCTCGTAGCCGCGGGCGACCATGCCGTCGACCAGCTTGTCCCTGAAGTGGCTGACGCCCCCGGTGACCTTGAAGGTGGCCATGGAGCGCCGCAGCTGGTCGGCCTCGCCCGGCGTGAACCCGGCGCAGTGGATGGCGACCTGCATCGCCTGTTCCTGGAACAGCGGCACGCCCAGGGTCTTGCCCAGCACCGCCTCGAGTTCGGGCCTGGGGTACTCCGGCTTCTCGATGCCTTCCCGCCTGCGCAGGTACGGATGCACCATGTCGCCCTGGATGGGTCCGGGCCGCACGATGGCGACCTGCACCACCAGGTCGTAGAACGTCGTGGGCTTGAGCCGGGGCAGCATCGACATCTGCGCCCGGCTCTCGATCTGGAACGTGCCCAGCGTGTCCGCCTTCCGGATCATCGCATACGTCGCCGGGTCCTCCGCCGGAATGGTGGCGAGGTCCAGCCGCTCGCCGCGGTGCAGCTCGAGCAGCTCGAAGCCGCGTCGCATGCAGCCGAGCATCCCCAGGCCGAGCACGTCGACCTTCATGAAGCGCAGCGCGTCGATGTCGTCCTTGTCCCACTCGATGACCTGCCGGTCGACCATGGCCGCCGGTTCGATGGGCACGAGGTCGTCCAGCCGGTCCGCCGTGAGCACGAAGCCGCCCGGATGGGTGCCGAGCTGACGAGGGAAGCCGACCAGCTCGCGGGCCAGCTGCAGCGTGAGGCGCAGGTGCCGGTCGGCCAAGTTGAGGTTCAGCTCGGCCGCGTGCTCCTCCCCGACGCCGCCCTCGGACCAGCCCCAGACCTGACTGGCCAGGGCACCGGTGACGTCCTCGGTCAGTCCCATGACCTTGCCGACGTCGCGCACGGCTCCCCTGGCACGGAAGCGCATCACCGTGGCGCAGAGCGCGGCGCGGTCGCAGCCGTAGCGCTCGTAGACCCACTGGATGACCTCCTCGCGGCGCTCGCTCTCGAAGTCGACGTCGATGTCCGGCGGCTCGCGGCGCTCGGCGGAGATGAACCGCTCGAACAGCAGGCCGGAGCGCACGGGGTCGATGGAGGTGATGCCGAGCACGTAGCAGACCGCGGAATTGGCGGCGGACCCGCGCCCCTGGCACAGGATGCCCACCGACCGCGCGTAGCGGACGATGGAGTTCACCGTCAGGAAATACGGCGCGTATTCCAGGTCACGGATGAGGCCCAGCTCGTGCCTGAGCTGGCGGTCGACGTCGGGCGGCAGGCCGTCAGGATAGCGCAACGGCACGCTGTCCCGGACCTGCCGCTCCAGCGCCGCCTGCGGCGTCTCGCCGGGCTCTTCGGTCTCGTCCGGATACTGGTAGCGCAGTTCGGACAGGCTGAAGGTGCAGCGCCCGGCGATTTCCACGGTGCGCGCGAGCGCTTCCGGGTAGCGCTCGAACAACCGCGCCATCTCGTCGAGACTCTTGAGATGCCGGTCGGCGAAGCGCTCGCGGCGGAAGCCCGCGTCGTCGATGGTGCATCCCTCGCGGATGCAGGTCACCACGTCTTGGAGGATGCGGCGTTCGGGGGCGTGGTAGAGCACGTCGCCCGTGACGACGGTCGGCACGCGAACCACCTGCGCCATGTCGTGCAGCCGCCGGAGCCGCACCTGGTCGCCCGGACGGCGACGCAGGCTCAGCGACAGGTAGCCGCGTCCCGGGAAGCCATCCTGCAGTCGGCGGAGCTGGACTTCGAGTTCCTCGTCCGGCTCGTCGGGCAGCAGGACGAGGAGCAGCCCGTCGCCGTGCGCCAGGAGGTCCTGCCAAGCGATGTCGCAGCCGCCCTTGCCGGTGCGTCCCTTGCCCAGCGTCAACAGGCGACATAGCCGTCCGTAGGCCGCGCGGTTCGTGGGGTAGGCCAGCATCGGCAGGCCGTCGCGCAAGGCCAGCCTGCACCCGACGACGAGGCGCATGCCGATTTCTGCTGCCCGGGCATGGGCGCGGGCGATGCCAGCCAGGGTGTCGTGGTCGGTGATGGCCAGGGCGGGCAGGCCCAGGGCCTTGGCCGCGACGAACAGTTCCTCGACGTGGCTGGCGCCGCGAAGGAAGCTGTAGTTCGAGGTGACCTGGAGCTCGACGTACCCGGGCATGGCCGGAGCTCAGTCGGCGTTCGGGTGCTTGTGCACGCTCGTGCTGGGAGCGGCCGCATCGGGCCGCTTCATCAGCACGTAGCCCGAGCGCTCCAGGTGCCGCACCAGGCGTTCGGCGGTGATGCGGGCCATCACGTCGTCGGCGTGGTGCACGCGCTTGCGTCTCTCGTAGCGCAGGGCGAAGGACAGGCTTTCCTGCAGCTCGCCGGTGGTGGCCGGACGCAGTCCGAGTTTGTCGTCGTCGCTCATCGGGATGCCACCGTCAGAAGAAGCCGTGCAGGAACCAGGACAGGGCGCCGGTCGCCGGGTCGACGCCGTCGCCCTGGCGGAACAGCCAGAAGCGCCGTCCCTCCTCGTTCTCAACGATCCAGTAGTCGCGCACGGCGGCCAGCTCGCCGGGGCGACGCCACCACTCGCCATGGATGCGCTCCGGTCCGTCGGCCCAGCGAACCTGATGGCGCACGCGACGCCAGGTGAAGGCGCGCGGCGGGTGGTCGGGCATCATCGACATCGCCTGCACCGGCTCCGGACGCTCGAGCAGCCTGACGGGACGCGGCCATGCCGATGGCCGAGCGAGCGCCGCCCGATGGTCGCTGGCGGGCATTGCAGGCACGGAAGTCTGCGACCTCTCGGGCACGTCGCTCTCGACGGGCTGCAGCCGGTAGACCTTGCCCGGCCCGAGCCGGTTGGTCAGGTGGTCCACCAGCTCGGACAGGTCGGCCTCGCCGGTCCTGTCCCCGGCCAGGTCCGTCGCTGGCTGCGCATAGGAGAGCGCCTCGACCAGCGGCAGCACGAGGCGCATCGCCTCGACGCCGGGACCGGGGTCCACGTCCTCGATGCGCTCGTCGAGCAGGCGCCCGAGATGCCGCACGTCGCGCACCGGCCGGGACGTGCCGACCTGGACGACCTGGAAGGTGCCGTCGACGCGCTCGTAGACGAGGTCGAGACGACGCGCTCCTTGCCCTCGCCGCTCCAGCAGGGCGCATGCCTCGCCCACCAGCACGGGGATGACGGTCGCGAAGGCTTCCGCTGTGGAGAGAGGCTCCACGAAGGTCCGGCGCACCGAGACGACCTCCGGCGGCGCCACCGGCCGGATGGGCTCGTGCACCTGTCCCAACGCCTGGTCCAGCCGCAGCAGCAGATTGTCGCCGAAGCGCCGCGCGAGCGGTCCGCGCGCCGCTGCCGCCAGCTGGCCCACGAGGTCGAACCCGAGGCGCCGCAACCCGTCCGCCGTGTCCGTGCCGATGCGCAGGGCAGCGACCGGCAGCAGGGCCATCGCGTCCACGTGGCCGCCGGGCGGCACGACCAGCGCCGCCTCGCCGCCATGGCGTGCCACGGCATGTGCCGCGCCCGGAGTGTCGGCCGCCGCCGCCCGGCCCGCGAGGCCCCGGCTCCTCAGATGCTCCAGCAGCAGGTCGAGCATCGGCAGTTCGCCGCCGTGCAGGTGCGCGCAGCCGGTGACGTCCATCCACATGCCGTCGGGCGGGTCGGCTGCGGTCATCGGCGACAGGCGCAGGCACCAGGCCGCGAGCCGTTCCAGGGCCGCCGCGTCGTCGTCGGGCCTGGCGTCCACCACCATGAGGTCCGGCACCATGGCCTGCGCGTGCGCCAGGGGCATCCCGGCCCGCAGGCCGAGGGTGCGAGCAGCCCGGCAGGCCGCGGCAATGACCATCCGGTGTCCGTCGTGGGCGTGGGTGACGAGGGGGGCGTCAACCGGCGAGAGCCCGGGGTCGTGCCGACGCAGCCTGTCGGTCGGCCAGAACGGCAGCCATAGCGAGACGACCCTGCGCATCGCAGCTCTCCACGGTCCAGGATGCGGGTTCGCCACCACGGCAGCGCAGCAGGTCCAGCCGCCACACCGGCCGGTGCAGGCCGGACAGCTCGGGGGCATGCGCCAGAGGGGGTGGGGACGACAGGGTGCCGATGCGCCAGCGGGTCACGGCTGCCGAAGGCTGTCGCAGCGCCGGGTCGTCGAATCGGCGGGAGCGGCGGATGACCATGCCGAGCACGTCCGAGCCTTCGGCCGCGAGCTGCAGGCGCCTGGACGCCACCAGGTCGAGCCTGTCTTCCAGCTCGCACACGACCCCGGCGACCTCCGGGTGACGGAGCGCCTCCTCCATCGCCAGCAGCACCGTCTTGCCCGCGTCGACGAACACGATGCGTCCGTGCTCCAGTCCTGCCTGCAGCAGCCCGTGCACGAAGACGCCGCGGCGATGTCCGATCCAGACCACCGGGCCGGGCCGTCGCGCCAGGATGCCCGCCGCGAACAGGGCGGGAGCGGCCCCGACCTCGACGTCGGGACCCGCGGCGTGCAGCTCGTGCACCGCCCCGAGCGGCAGGCCTCGCCAGGGCAGGTGAGCGTCGATGGCGTCTAGTCCGAACGGCAGAGCCGTTGCCCTGGAGGTTGGCTGCCCGCGTCGCTCGACTGCGGCGATGCGCGTGCGAAGACCTTCGATAATGGCCGTGTCGGCCGCAGTGAATGGCATCCCGGCCCTCCCGGGTAAGAACGTATAGAGAACATATGATGCGCATGAAAGCGCGTTGCTACGCTCCGGGCAGCGAACGCCGCTGTTTCAAGGCGATGAAGTGTTTTCCGCACAGGTTGAGTCAGCACGGTCGACCGCGCCCGACGCGCTCCACGCCGGGGTGATCACATGGGCGGCAAGCTTACGGCTCGGGCGTGGCGGGCGTTTCGCCTCTCTCGCGACGACGTCTGCGGTGGCTTCCGTGAGCGTACGGGCTTGCCTCCGGCTGCGGGAGCGCCATTGCCGTCGCTTTCGTGGCTGGGGATAGTGCCGGGAACGGGTCGATGCCGACCGCCTGGACGAGTGCCGCGACCGAGGTGACCACGCAGGTCGGCTTCGTGGTGTTCTTGCACACATAGACTCCGGCTCCGCCCGCTCGCGGGTCGTAGACCGCCTTCCAGGTTGAGGACGGCACCAGCACGCCATCGGGGCCGATCGACTTCAGCTCCTCCCCGGCGAAGGCGGGTCCGGTGACCAGGAACAGCTCGCCTTCCTGCTCCGCCAAGCGGCGCACGGCGCTCTCGACGCCTTCCCAGATGCCTCGGTTCAGCTGGGACGTCTGCGGCACCATGTTCGCGAGGCTGAAGCTCTCTTCCTGCGCGGCGGCATCCGGCATGTCGCCGGACGGCGTCATGTGGCCGCGGTCGTAGCCGGAGCGGCGATAGTCTTCGATCTGAGCTTGGTCGGCCAACGGCAGCCGGTCCTCGGGGTGGAACGCGTTGACGCGCTCGGTGCCGCGCGCCGCCTCCAGGCTGGCCGCCGTCGGATGCTCCGCCGACCAGAGCGCGCCATGGGTGACGCCGGACGCGAGCGCGGCATAGGCGCTGTTGCAGAGCAGGGTGGTCCGGCTCTGGAGCTTCGGGTTGACCAGGGCCGCTGGCTGACCTCCCGGAAAGAACTGTGGGCACGACGTCTGAGCCTGGGCGTAGGCAGGAACCGCCGACAGTAGGACGACGGCCGTGGCGCGACAGGCGATCATGCTCGTAGAAATCAGACACCCCCAGGAAAACAACAGGAGCCGACGGGCAATGGCGGAAGCCGTCCATGGTTGAGCGGCCCGAGTTCACCATCGTTCGTTGTCGGCGCCAACTGCTGGATGGATGGCTCGTGCTCCGCCAGGCCTTGTGGCCACACCGGACGCCGGAATACCACGAGCGTCAGATCAGGAACGTCCTGGGATTTCCGGATCGGCGCATCGGCTTCCTGGCGCTGGCACAGGGCGTCGGCATCGGCTTCGCCGAAGCAGCCTTGCGCACCGACCACGTGAATGGCTGCAGCAGCTCTCCTGTGGTGTTTCTCGAAGGCATCTATGTCCGGCCAGCGTGGCGCCGACGCGGAGTGGCTCGGGACCTGTGCCGTGCGACCGAGGCCTGGGCGGTCGACCTCGGCTGTCGCGAGTTCGCCTCCGACGCCGCGATCACCGACCCGGACGCACAGCAGGCGCATCGAGGGCTTGGTTTCGACGAGACGGAACACGTCGTCTTCTATCGAAAGACCATCGCGGAGGACCTTCGAGGCACGGCAAGCGACCGCCACGGCTCCGGTCCGACGCGCACGCCGGAATGACGTTCCTGAGCCCCTTCATCTATCCGACAGGGATGGAGACGACGCTGGATCGGCTCAGGATGTGTAGCGGTCGGGTGTTTCTCCGGCGCGACGGCGAGGGTTGACTGGGTCTTCTCCGCCGTGGACGCGTTCCAAAGGGCTGGACCGAACCTGCTCGACCCCAATGCCGTTCGGCCGAGGCGCCTGTGGTTGGAGAAGATGTTGCCACGGGCGGCGAAGGGCGATGTCGAAAGGGGGTTCCGTCGCCACTGGCTGCTCTCGGCCCTGCTTGATGACCACTGCGCCTTCAGGGAGCGCTGGTGTCTCGGTCCGATGCAGACGCTGCTCGCCCTGGAACGCGAGAGTCCGGACAACTTGGCCGTAGTCGGCGCCGCGTTCGAGCCGGGCGCGACGCTGGAGGCGATCGCCGTCGCCGTGGCTCTCGTGGTTCCGGTCCAGCCCGGCACGCATCGCACAGCGCCGAGCGTGTGATGATGGCCATCATGTCGGACCGGGTTAGATTCGTCGCAGCCGGTCGCCCGCCGTCGGCAGGCCACCTGTCGCTTCCAGCGCCCGCAGGTGCTGCACCACGGCTTCAGCGGCCTCCCCCGGGCGCGAGGACGGTCACATCCAGCACCAGAAGTTCCGGCACGTCGGGACGTTGGATGATATCCGCGGCGATGAAGTCCCGCAGCGCTCCACGGTCCGTCATCTTGCGGCCCGCGCGCCCAGGACTCCGGATCCGGTGCTCGTTCTCCTCGGCCGTCGCCTTCAGCACCACGGGCAGGAGCGGCACCTGCCGGACCAGGGCCAGGTCCACGACGTGGTTCCACGCCGCCCGCTCGCGGTCCGATCCGACGCACAGGGCATTGGTCATCACGAACACCTCGCCGGGTGGACGATCCCGCAACGCGCCGTATGCCGCCGAGCGCACCTGCTCGTAGAGCGGCCATCGTGCGGCATCGTCGAACCCGGCACAGGCGATGGCGACATCGTGCAGGACGTGGTTGTGGACGAAGCGGGCTCCGAGACGCTCCGCGAGAACCCAGCCGACCGTCTGCTTGCCGATGCCCGGCCATCCGTTCAGGTGCACGATCACGCGCCGGGCTCCGCCTCATCCGGGGCGCGTGGCCACGACCAGCGGCGATCAGTCGAAGTCGACGGCAAGCGCGGCATCACGGGCATGGACGAACATGCGTCGAAGCTGGCCAGGCAGGACGCGACCGAGCGAGAGATCATGCGGAAGCTCGTTCTCGGGAAACCATCGGACTTCCGACGTCTCCGGCCCTGTCTCGGCGGCGCCACCCACGACGTCGCAGACGTAGAACAGCTTGCAGCAGGAGAAGACGGTCAATGAATGGCCCTGCCGCGTCCGGTCCCACACCGCGGCGAGCTTGCGCACCGCGACCCTGTAACCGCTCTCCTCCGCCACTTCCTTGACGACGTTCTCGGCTGGAGTGAGGTTCACGTCCGCCCAGCCGCCGGGCAGCGTCCAGCGCCCGCCATCGGCCACTTCGCGCACCATCAGCAGGCGGTCGTTCCCGTCGAAGACCGCGCCGCGCACGTCGACCTTGGGCGTCGCGTAGCCCTTCTCCGCCGCGAACAGCGCCTCGATCCGGTCCGCCGATGCCGACGTGTGCGCGGCCATCATCCTGGATGCGAGCGAGCGCAGCATCTCGTAGCGTTCGCGGTCGTAGTCATTGGGGTTGAAAGCGAGCCCCGTCTGGGCGATCGCCTGGAGCTCCCGCGTCCAGGTCAGCCAGTCCGGATCGGCCATGAATGCCTTGCTCCTTGCTGGCTGTATTCAGTCACCGAGGGCACTCTGCCGCCATGCGCCGCGTCATTATCATGGGTCCTCCCGGCAGCGGCAAGTCCACTCTCGCCCGCCGCCTCGGCACGCTGCACGGCCTGCCCGTGTTCCACCTCGACCACGCCTACTGGCGGCCGGGGTGGTCGCCCGCGCCCCCGGACGCGTTCCGCGCCGAGGTGGAGCGCATCGCTGGCCTGCCCGCCTGGGTGATGGACGGCAACTACAGAGCCACGCTGGAGCCTCGACTCGCGCGAGCGGACACGGTCGTGTTCCTCGACCTGCCGCCTCGTGTGTACCTGCCGCGTGTGCTGCGACGCGCGCTGGTGGGCGCCGTCGTGGGCCGAACGCAGGCACCGGGATGCCGGGAACGGCTCAATGCCGCTTTCCTCCGCTACGCACTCGCATGGCGACGGGAACGGCGCGACCGGGACCTCGCCCTGCTGGACGGCTTCGGGGGAACGATACTGGTCCCGAAGAACGATGCCGACGTGAGGCGCGCGATCGATAGGCTTGCGAAGGCGGTAAAGCGGCCCGATCTGGACCGGAGTTTCGGTGCGGGCTGAGATACCGATCGCGATGGCGTCACCGTGCCGGGTTCGCGCCGCATCCTCCACGAGGGTTCCGATGCCCGAGCGCCATGCCATCGCCGACATCGCCGACCTGCAGTCGTTCCTCGCGCGTCATGCGAGGACGGGCCTCGGCGCCGCGCCCACGTTCCTGCTCGGTCTGTCCCTGACTCTCGATGGAGTGTTCGACATCCACGACGAGGCGGGTCGCGCCCTTGTCGCGGTGCTCATCGACGCTTGCGAGAACTCCGGCGATGCAGCCGGGCTCCTGTTGCTCGCGTCCCGCGACGAGGCACCGGACGAGGACCTTCTCACGCTGCTGCTCGATGCGGCGCTGGCAGAAGCACGCCTCGGACCACGCAACCAACTCGAGGTGCCGCTGGAAGGCGTGCTGCGGTTCGCCGGAGGTCACGGGACCAATCCGACCTCGATCAGCCGGGCCTGTCTGGCCAGGAGCCGTCCGATGCGGCATGCATCCACGGGATATCCGACCAAGTAGCCTTGCAGGTTGGTGACGTTGTAGTGACGCAGGATCTCCTCCTGCTGGACGGTTTCGACGCCCTCGACGGTGACGGGGACATTCATGTCTGCGGCGAGTTGCGCAATGGCACGAACCACCGCGGCCTTGGCAGGACTCCGCTCCAGGTCCTGCACGAAGCTCGCGTCGATCTTGATGCCATCGAACCCGAACGTGGTGAGACAGCTCAGGGAAGAGTATCCAGTGCCGAAGTCGTCCAGCACCAGTCTGCTTCCGTTCTCGCGCAGGGCCTGCATCACGCGCTGCGTTCGCTCGGTCGCGTCGAGATAGGCGTGCTCGGTCATTTCCAGTTCCAGACGCGCGGCCGGGAGACCAGACTCCGCCAGTACCTTGGCGACCACGGTTTCGAGGTGCCCGGCACTGATTTGCAGCGGCGAGACGTTGACGGCGACCAGCACGTTCGCAGGCCAGCCGGACGCCGTAAGGCAGGCTTGAGTGAGGACCCACTCGCCGAGGTGGCCGATAAGACCCGCCTCCTCCGCGAGCGGGATGAACCTCGACGGACTTACCTGTCCCAGAACCGGGTGAGCCCAGCGACAGAGCGCCTCCACGGACACGACCCGACCCTCCTTCGCGTCGACGATGGGCTGATACACGAGACTGAGGTCTCCATTCGAGATGGCGTCCTTCAGGTCGGCCTGCAGGGTCAAGCGGTCATGGTGGTCGGCGTTCATCTCCGGATGGAAGAAGCGGTACACTCCCCGGCCCGCCGCCTTGGCGGCATACAGCGCAAGGTCGGCCTCGCGCATCCGATCGACGGGCGCCGACTCTCCGGCAAGCACGAAGGCAACTCCGACACTCACACCGATGCTCTGACGGCGGCCCGCCAGCGCATACTCCACGCTCACCGTATCGATGATGCGCTGGGCCAGCGTCGAGGCCTCGTTCGCGTCCGCGACGCTGGACAGGATGCCGAACTCGTCGCCTCCCAGACGGGCGACGATGGCCTCTTCCCTCGTGCAGCCACGGAGGCGTTCGGCGACGGCGACGAGCAGGGCATCCCCCACCGCGTGCCCGAACGTGTCGTTCACGCTCTTGAACCGGTCGAGGTCGAGGAGATGAAGCGCCAGCCGATTGTCGCGCGACGTTCTTGCCGAAGGTCCCGGATCACCGGTTTCGGACGCCTGGTCACAGGCGGCATGCAGGGTATCCGTGAACGACTGACGGTTGGCCAGGCCGGTCAGGCTGTCGTGCATGGCGAGGTGCCTGATCCGCTCTTCCGAACGCCGGGCTTCGGTCACGTCCGAACCGATGCCGCGGTAGCCCCGAAAAAGCGCGTCGTCGTCGAAAATTGGCCGTCCGGTCATTGTCCACCATCGGGCCTCGCCCTCGACGTCTACCTTCAGGGTCAGGTTCCGGAAGGGACTTTGCTCGAGGAACAGCCGCCGGATCGCGAGACTGTCTCGACTCGTGTCCTCGGTCGTCAGGAGTCCAGGCAGTGGGAAGCCTTCAAGCAGGATGCGTGGCCGACGGACAACTTCCGCCAGGCGAGGAGAGACGTGCCGCAGGTTCAGGTTGGCGTCGGTCTCCCATAACCAGTCCGACGCGTTCTCTTCGTAGTCCCGAAGGAACAAGTTGATGGTCTGGTTTTGCTGTTCAAGAATTATCCGGCCGATCGATCGCTCGAGCAGAAACCTGTTGAACGTCACGATCGCGGAAAGCGTGAAGCTCGTGTAGCCAAAGAAACACACTATGATGTATCCGTCGGAGGCTCCGTACTTGGTCACGACCACGACGATGCCGGAGATGGCACTCGGTATCCAGAACGCGATGGCCGCTGCCAGGGGTGCCGCTACCATCGGCGTCGAGACAAGTGCGATCATGAGAGCGTCTATCAAGCCTCGCTGGCTAGGGGAGGCCATCGACGCGAGCAGATTGATTAGGAGCGCCCACGCCGTGCCAAGAACGGCAAGGCTGATGAGGGAGTTCCTAAGGAACCATTCGTTGTCGCCGGTCCGTCTCCATCGCAAGGCCTGTGTCACGAGGATGCCGTACAGGATAGGAATGGTGATGCAGAGAAGTCCGGACGCGAGGTCGAGGCCCGAGCGGAAGTCGATTGCGAGAAGCCCGTCGCTGGCTGTGCCGATGACCGCGAACAGGTAGATGGTCTGGGCCAGCAACTTGAGTTCCTCGCGGCGAATGTCCGGCCTCTCGTCCTTGCGGACGATTGACCTCATTCTTGCGACGGCTCTGAAGAAGGAGCGTCGGCAGGATCTCAGAAGACCGTTGTTCCGTGTGAGCATGGCGACGAGCGCCGTCCGCCGGGTTTTCGCACGCACGCGCCTGCCTCCAACTCTGCTCACGTGCCCGGAACTCCGCTCATCGGAGGCTTACCTCCGCTGTGGCCTGGTGTTCCTGTCACCACCATCTCAGTGGTAGCAGCATACCAGTGCGGGAACGGTAGCGGGCATATTCTGCCGCGAGGGAGGAGGTTCCGAACTTGCGCTCCTCCTTCGCGGCAGCCGCGACATAGATGGCACCAAAGCCCACCGGAACGATCCAGGCCAGCGCTCCCGGCGTCGCGAGGCTCGTCGCGATCCAGAACAGGATGTACGAGGCGTAGAACGGATGACGGATCCAGCGATAAGGGCCGCCTCTGTGCAGGAAGCTCGGTAGATCGTCGTCAAAGGCCAGGGTCAGGCGTCGGGGTATGGTGGTCTTCACGGACCACCAGAACAGGACGAACGCGATGGCGACGGTTGCCGCGGCGACAGGCCAGTATGGCACCACGTCGCCAACCAGCAGGCGTCCCAGCGACCAAGCCATCGCGATCAGACTCGCGACCGAGATGGCTCGCATGCCTGGCGGAACAGTCCCTTGAGTGCGGAAATGCCCTCTAACTGCCCAGGCAAAGGAACCGAAACAGACTAGCGACAGCAGGACCATGATCCAGTTTCCGGTCGTCATGACGGCCTCACCAGGTAGGCGCGAGAGGCAGGACGATTGTCCGACCCGATTCGAAGCCGTCGAAGGTGCCTTGGGGCGAGGCGTCCGGGTCCATCAACGGGAACCCCGCCCTAACGCGGTCGTAATCGGCTCTGGAGCATTTGAGCAGATGCATCGGGCAGTTCAGCCCCGGGTATGCCTTAGGTCCGACGACATCCACGAACCCAATCCTGCGGTAGAACGGGATGTGGTTGCGTCGCACACTGGACAAGATCATCCGGACATCGTCCTTGATGGCAAGCCCACCCGCAAGGCGGTAAAGCAGAAACACAAGCCCCTGGTTGTTGGCCTCGTCCGGGCTTCGCACGAGCCTGGTGATTTCCGCAACCTTGATGCCTGTCACGCCAGGCGCGGTAGTGGTCAGGATCGCGTCGACCTCGTCCCGGAAGGCATGATGAGCCGGTGCCTCCCGAACCGTCCTGGACATCAAGCATACGCGGACCGAGGCGACTGGCCGACTGTCATCGTACACGACGATGGTGGCGGAATTGTCCAGCTCGTCGAACTCGTCGTGGAACAGCCCCCCCGCGCGAGGCTCGATGAACCCAGAGTCCAAGTAACTGGAATGCCTAAGGGCGAAGGCGTCCTGCCGAACAGCGGCGTCAAGGGCCACAACAGCCGAGTATTGCTTGGCATGGCTTTTCGATGCCACGTTCGACCGGATCAACGGCAAGGAATGAGCAAACTGAACGGCTACGTTGTTCATGGAGTCTGTTCCTTCTAAATCTACCTGCAACCCGCGCATCCCCGCGTGCGACGGCGCTTGCAGGAACACATTTGAATGATTTGTGGCGCACGGACCAAGTGGAGGATACGCGATGGCGAGCGCAGATTAAGAATAATTCAAGAAGGTGTTTTAATATATATTATTATCTCAACAGTAAGACAATCTTTCTCTATTTGAATTCTATGCTTTGGTAACATCGTACTCATGCGCGGCTTTACGACCTTGCTCCGGTAGGTATGGTCGACTTTAAAAAGGAGACTCGACGATGAAATCCGACGAAGCGATCCGAACGATCTCCGAGTTCAGGATGCTGGACGACGGCGAAGTGCTGGAGGGTTATTTGGACGGCTTCAGCGGATTACCCATCATGAGTGACGACAGATCCCGCTCCTACACGCACGGCTGGAGGAACGGGATGATCGAGAGCGAACGATGGCCGCCGGACAAGGCCTACGATGAACTGAAACACGCTTTCGAGGTCAGGAGATCGGCCAACTGATTTCCGGTTCGGTCGACCGGTGGCCGGGCTATGTGCAGAGGCAGCGACTACCTGGCACCCTGATCTAATGTGGCGCCGACCCCCTCCGTAACCCTATGGGCGCTACGGCTACCGGCCAACCACGGCGCTGCTGCACGCCGGGGGTTAAGCTTGCAACCACAAGCGTGTCGAGCGGATCTGGTGGACCGAGGGCGGCTGGAGCTGGAGGTGCTGGCCGACAACGAGCATGCGCTGGCGCTTTACAGGCGTTTCGGCTTCAAGCCTGAAAGCTTGCGGCGCGACGTCGTATTCCGTGCGGGCATCTACGCGGACACCTTGGCCATGGCGAGACTGAGACGATGACCACTCTTCTACGACCCTCGTTGAATCTGCTCCCCGGGTATGTCGCCGCGCTGGAACGCGGCTGGTCGCCGGACAGCCTGAACGACAAAGCGACGGCCGAGGAGTTTGCGGCAATCGCATCCGACCCAGCAGGCTTCATCGCGGGCCACGAGGACCTGGAAGCGCTCGGCGCGCCGATCCGGCTGCCGGACGACTCGCTTGCCCCGCGCCTGCCGAGCTTCTGGCGCTGGATCTGGGACGCGGGCTTCTGCGGCGCGATTGGCCTGCGATGGCAGCCCGGCACCGCGACTCTGCCCGCCCATGTTCCAGGCCACATCGGCTACGGCGTCGTGTCGTGGCGCCAGGGGCAGGGCCACGCCACACGCGCCTTGACGCTGCTGTTGCCGCAGGCTTGGTCCCTGGGGCTCGACCACGTCGAGGTGGTCACCGAGCCGGACAACGTCGCCTCGCGGCGGGTCATCGCGGCGTGCGGCGGCCTGCTTGTCGAGCGGTTCCGCACCGACCCCGCCTACGGAGGCGTGGAGAAGCTGCGGTTCCGCATCGCACGACCGGGCATGCACCGGGAAAGGCCTTGAGGCCTTCGCCGGGAGCGGCGCGCGTCACTGCGATGGCATACCCCCCGGCTGGATAGAGCCTGCCCGGACCAAGCCGAGCTCACCGACCCGCGCTCGCCGGAATCTCTCCCCCACCCGTGCGCCAGCGCTGCACGGCGGCATCAACCGCGGTCGCCACCGGCATCAGCCTGCATGACGCCGACCCGACGAGGCCGATGCGGACCAGACCGGAGGCTTCCAGCTCGCGGCCGATCGCCGGGAACGGGTCGGCGTCGAGCCGCGGCGCCCGCCAGCGGATCCATTGTCGTTCCCCGTCCACCAGCATCGGGGCGCCCTCGTCGACACGGGGTCCGTCCGGCCAGGCACGTCGCTCGGCCAGATGCAGGACCGTGCAGGAGGCGTAGCCGACGCCGAGCAGCAGCACCTGGGCCCCGAGCCTGTGCAGGTGGCCGAGCGGCCCGTCCTCGCCCAGCGGATCGGAGAGCGGCTGCCCGAGGACGATGCGCTCCGCCTTCGGACCGAGCGCCGCGAAGGACAGCGTCGGGTGGTCACCGCGCAGCGCTCCGGGCCAGGCGCGGAACAGCTCGGCCACCGTCCCCATGTCGCGCGTGGGCGTGCGACAGGGGTCGTAGGCGGGCAGCGACGCGTGCACCGCCTCGTGCCATCTGGCGGGTACCGATGGGTTCTCCCACCCTGCCGGATCGGTCAGCTGCGTCGAGTGTGCGGGCATGACCAGCGTGCCTCCGGCGCCGAGGGCGTCGAGCAGCGCCTCCACCACCGCCTGCGCCCCGCCCGATACCCACCCGATGGCGGAGAGGGAGGCGTGGACGATCAGCACGCCCCCGGACATCACGCCCAGGCGGCCGAGATTGACGGTCAGGCTCGTGCGCGTGCGCGGCACGGGCGTGTCCTCGACGATGTCGTGCTCGGTCATGACGGCTCCGTGCCGGAAAGACGGTGCCAGGACGGACCTGCTCCCTTGGCAGCAGGAGACCCCGGGACCGCATGGAAGTTGTCCAGAATGCCGAGCCGATATCGCCTCGTTGGCCTGCTGCGTCCACCAGTCATCCAGGGTCGGCGCGGACCTCGCAGGCACGCCGGATCCGGATGCCGAGGTGCGGACGAAGGCTCGCCTCGCGCCCTTCCGAGGCGCTCTCGCCATCGTCTGCGGACCGCCGGGCCTCGATGCCGTGGCGTGCGCCATCATGGGGCCGTTCCGGCGCATCCCGGCCATCGGGACGGATGGAGCCGATCGGCTGCCCACGGCAGACCTGGCATGCCAGGGAGCGGGTCGCGTGCCACCTGCTGCAGCGTCCTTCCCGACCGAGCCGGTGTGCGCAGACCTCTTTGCCGCGTGGGCGAGGGTCTTCCGTATGGCTTTTATCGGGTTCCAGGGTATTCCCGGTGACTGCTGCCTGCGATCCGAGCATAAGCTGTAAGCGGCATAGGCGATGGAAGGCACCATGAGGCACAGTCGACTTACCCTGGCGATCGTCGGTGCCCTGGCGAGCGGAGCGCTGGCTCCGGCGTTCGCCGAGCCCGGAGGCTGCGTCAAGTACGGGACGGTCGGCGCCATTGGCGGCCATGTCGCCCATCATGGCGTCCTGGGCGCCCTCGGCGGCTGCGTGACCGGCATGTATGTCCGTCACGAGCACCGCAAGGAAGCGCGGGAGAAGGCGATCCTGTACGACCAGGACCACCCGGGCGCGAAAGGCACGTACGAGGAAAAGGCGACGGCTTACGACGTCGAGCACTCTACCGAACCCGGCAGGATGGCGCGGGACGCCCAGCCTGCGGCGGCATCGGCTCAGGGTGGCAGACAGCTGTAGATCGCGAGCTCGACAGGACCGTGGCAGGGCATCTCGGCTCTCGCCACGGAACGGACGTCCTCCGCCGGGTGTCGCGATGTCGCCTCGATCGGGTCGGACCTGCCGCGACATCGTCGCCGACCATGCCCTGCGGCCTGCGGGCTGGCGTCTTCCTTCCGGGCCCGCGTTGACCCTGTCTTCTCGCGGCGTCCGGGCGCCGCCTGCATTCTACCGACGGGCGACGACACCTGCGCGGTCTCGGCGAGAGCGATGTGCCAGGCATGTTCGACTTCCGCCAAGGTCGTGGGGACCTTACCGAGAGGCCGACCGACGATGAGCCGAGCTTTCGTGTCCGAAGACGCGACGGATGCCAGTTCCGCGGCGCTACCGGAGCGACCCGTCTCCAAGAGTCCGAACCTCGTCACGTCGAACGGTCTTGCCCTGCTCGACGCCGAGGTCGCGAGGCTCCAGGACCTGCTCGGCAGCATGGCGCCGGACGATGTCGAGCGTCCACGTCTCGCGAGGGATCTCCGCTACTGGCGGGCAAGACTGGCGTCGGCTCGCGTGGTCACGGCCGCCACGGGCGCGCCGGATGCGGTCGTGTTCGGCGTCGGAGTCACCCTGCGCCGCGGCGAGACCGTGACGCATTACAGGATCGTCGGAGAGGACGAGGCCGATCCGCAGAGTGGCCTGCTGAGCTGGACGTCCCCCCTGGCGGAGGCACTCATGGGCGCCCGCGTCGGCGACGTCGTGGAGGTCGGTGGCGGTCGGGCAGCAGTGACGCTCGAGCGCATCGAGAGCGGCTGACCCAAGCTCCCTCCTGGGTCAGTGCCCGGAAGGGTCGGCGCAAGGCAAGATGCAGAGGCGCTGCTCTTCAAGAACATCTTGAACCCGGCGTCCGCCGAACCAACGGCAGCTCACGACGTGGGCCAAGCCTGCGCGAACCCCGTGTCCCTGCGTCCGTCCGTCACCTCAGGGTGCCTCGCCCGTCGCCGACTCCCGCCAGAGATCGATGCCGCCCTCGGTCGCGTGGCGATCGATCGCCGACAGTTCGTCGGGCGAGAAGTCGAGATGATTCAACGCATCGAGGCTGTCGTCCAGTTGGGTGACCGAGCGGGCACCGATCAGCGCCGACGTGACCCGCCTGTCCCGGAGAGTCCAGGCGATCGCCATCTGTGCGAGCGTCTGTCCCCGCTGCTCCGCGATTGCGTCGAGCGCGCGAACCTTGCCGATCACCTCGTCCGTCAGCATCTCGCGCGAAAACGAGCCGACGCCGCGCCCCGCGCGGGTGTCGGCCGGGATGCCGTCGAGGTAGCGCCTGGTGAGCAGTCCCTGCGCGAGGGGCGAGAAGGCGATGCAGCCCATGCCGAGTTCGTCGAGGGTGCCGAGAAGCTCGTCCTCGATCCAGCGGTTGACCATCGAATAGGACGGCTGGTGGATCAGCAGCGGCGTGCCGAGCGCTTTCAGGATGGCATGGGCCCGGCGCGTCATGGCGGGAGAGTGGGACGAGATCCCGACGTGGAGCGCTTTGCCCGAGCGCACCGCCTGATCGAGGGCGCCCATGGTCTCCTCGAGCGGCGTGCCGGTGTCAATCCGGTGCGAATAGAAGATGTCGACATGGTCGAGCCCCATGCGCCGGAGGCTTTCGTCGAGGCTGGTCAGCAGGTGCTTCCGGGAACCGCCGACCCCGTAGGGTCCCGGCTACATGTCCCAGCCCGCCTTGGACGAGATCACCAGCTCGCGCCGGAGCACGCCGAAATCATCGCGCAGGATGCGACCGAAGTTCTCCTCCGCCGACCCGTAGGGAGGCCCGTAGTTGTTCGCGAGATCGAAGTGCGTGACGCCGCGGTCGAACGCGCGGCGGATCATGGCGCGGCCGGTCTCGAACACGTCCGTGCCGCCGAAATTGTGCCAAAGGCCGAGCGAGATGGGCGGCAGGTCGAGGCCGCTCCGACCGCAGCGTCGGAAGGCGGCGTGCTCGTAGCGGGCCGGGTCTGGCTGATACGTCATCGTGGTTCCTTGTTGACGCCGCCGCGGACAGCGGCGGACGTGCGTGCGGATCGTCGCGACCAGCATCGAACGGCCGGACAAGGACAACGTTCTCCTCCCCATGGGACCGTGTCGCATGGATCTGTCGGCCAAGCCTGCCGACGCGGGATGGAGGCACCGGGCGCTACCGCAGCCTGTAGCGGCGCCTCCCCTGCGACGCGCGACCATGGTATCGAACCGCATGTCTGCGGGAGGGCATCGATGAAGGATACCGCGCCGGAAGACGCCCTGGGTTACGTCGTGGTCAGCCTGCCCGACCGCGGGGACTGGCAGGGGTTCTTCGTCATGCCGTCCTATGCCAGCAAGGGCGAGGCGATGCTGCGCAACGTCAGAGACGCCAATGCGCATGCCGCTGCCGAGGGTGGCGCGACCGAGGTCGACCGCGCACTGCCCGGATTGTCCGACGCCGACCAGACGGCGGTGGGCACCCTGTCTGCCGTTCTCGCCGATCTGTTCACCAGAGGGCTCGGCGAACCGCAACCATCGCCTGCACAAGCCGAGGCGATCATGGCTGGTGTCGGCGCGGCAGCCTGGGCCTTGCGGCAGGCGTCCGGAGAACGCTGGCTCCTCGTCACCGGCAGGGAGGTGCCCGGCAGGGCCGGGCTGGCGACCACCGTCCGCAAGTTCAAGGTCGAGACCCTGGACGAAGCACGGGAAGCGATGGCTGCTGAAATCAGCCGGGCCAAGGACGCCAGGAAGATACATGACAACATCAGGACCGTGCTCGGCGGTTTGAAGCGGGACGGCTCGCCACCCTGATTACGAACCGGCAAGTAGCTGGAAAACGAGCACTGCGATTTCCAGATTGCTTCTCGGATATCAATGATTTCATGCCAGGTGCGCGCTGCTCGAGGGGAGGGGGCGCTCGTCACGCACGGTTCATGGCAGCGCGCTCGGATGATGGTCCCGCAGCCAGGCACTTCCGCAGCCTACACCAACGCCTGCGTGACCCCTGGTTGCGCACGGCGATGGCCAGGGCCCTGCGCTGCCCGACCAGCACGACGAGCCGCTTGCCCCGGGTCACGCCGGTGTAGAGCAGGTTGCGCGCCAGCATGGCGTAGTGCTGCGTCACCAGCGGGATGACCACGGCCGGATACTCCGACCCCTGCGCCTTGTGGATGGTCGTGGCGTAGGCCAGCACCAGCTCGTCCAGCTCGCCGAAGCCGTACTTCACCGCCCGCCCGTCGAAGGCCACGGTCAGCTCACCCTCCTCCATGTCGAGGCCGGTGATCACGCCCAGGTCGCCGTTGAACACGTCGCGGTCGTAGTCGTTGGCGACCTGCATGACCTTGTCGCCTGGGCAGAAGGTCCAGCCGAACCGCTCCACCCGCAGCTCGCCCGGCGGGTTGAGCGCCGCCTGCAGCTCGATGTTGAGCGCCCGCGCGCCCAGGCCGCCCCGGTTCATCGGGCACAGCACCTGCACGTCGCGCACCGGGTGCAGGCCGAAGCGCGCCGGGATGCGGTCGCGCACCACCGCCAGCAGCTTGCGCACGCCCTCCTCCGGCTCGGCGGCCTCCACGAAGTAGAAGTCCGACCCTTCAGGCGAGGTCAGTTCCGGCATCTGCCCGCGGTTGATGCGGTGCGCGTTGACGATGACCCGGCTCGCGGCCGCCTGGCGGAACACCTCGGTCAGGCGCACCACCGGCACGGCGCGCGAGGCGATGACGTCGCCCAGCACCTGCCCCGGCCCGACCGAGGGCAGCTGGTCCACGTCGCCGACCACCAGCAGCGCGGCGCGGTCCGGCAGCGCCTTGAGCAGCGAGCGCATCAGCAGCACGTCCACCATGCTGGCCTCGTCCACCACCAGCAGGTCGCACGCAAGGGGGTGCTCTTCGCCACGCTTGAAGCTGCCGGTCTTCGGGTCGGTCTCCAGCAGCCGGTGGATGGTCCTTGCCTCCAGCCCGGTGCTTTCCGAGAGCCGCTTGGCCGCCCGGCCCGTGGGCGCGCACAGGGCGACCTCGACGCCCTTGGCGCGCAGCACGGTGAGGATGGACCTCACGATGGTGGTCTTGCCAACGCCCGGCCCGCCGGTCACCACGAGCACCTTGCTGGCGACCGCCAGGCGCACCGCCTCGCGCTGGCTCTCGGCCAGCACCAGGCCTGTCTTCGCTTCGACCCAGGGGATGGCCTTGTCGGGCTGAATGTCCGGCCAGGGCGGGCGCCCAGAGAGCAGGCTGCGCAGCCGCTCTGCGATGCCCTGCTCGGCCCGATACAGGGCGGCGAGGAACACGCAGGGCCGGTCGTCCACGGTGTCGGCGATGACCTCGCCCGCCTCCAGCTCCAGCGACAGGGCCGCGTCGACCAGCACGGGCTCGACCTCGATGAGCTTGACGACGAGTTCGGCGAGCTCGTCGACCGGAAGTCCGCAGTGGCCGTCGTCCATCGCCTCGGCCAGGGCGTAGCCGATGCCCGCCCGCACCCGGATGGTGGCCGTCTTCTCGATGCCGAGCTTCTCGGCGACCCGGTCAGCGGTCAGGAAGCCGATGCCGCGGATGTCGCGCGCCAGGCGGTAGGGGTTCTCGGTGATGAGCTGCACCGCGTCCTGGCCGTAGGTCTTGTAGATGCGCACCGCGCGCGAGGTGCCGACCCCGTGGGCGTGCAGGAACAGCATGATCTCGCGGATCGCCTTCTGGTCGGCCCAGCCAGCGACGATGCGGGCGGCCCGCTTGGGCCCGATGCCGGTGACCTCGCGCAACCGGGCTGGTTCCTGCTCGATGAGCTCGAACACCGCCGAGCCGAACGCTCGGACCAGCTTGGTGGCGTAGATGGGGCCGATGCCGCGGATCATCCCCGAGCCGAGGTACTTCTCGATGCCCTCCAGCGTGGTGGGCGCGCTGGCCTTGAGGAAGGCGGCCTTGAACTGCAGGCCGTGGCTGCGGTCCGTCACCCAGGTCCCGCTCATCTGCGCCCACTCGCCCGCGGCGATCGAAGCGGCGTGGCCGACCACGGTGACCAGGTCGCGCTGTCCGCGCGCCTTGATCCGCAGCACGCAGAAGCCGGTGTCGGCGTTGTGGAACGTCACGCGTTCCACGACACCGGCCAGTGCCTCCGTCGGCGCCGCCTGGATGTCGTTCCCTGCCATGGTTTCCTGTATGCCATGGGCCATACCGGCGCCCGGTCTATCCGAACCTCGGGTTTCGAGACAGCGGCGGTGACGCGACGGGTCGCCTGGCCCAGCCTGGACCTGACATGATGCGCGCGGCAGTGGGAGACAGGGATGCTCGAGCACGGCAAGGTGCGCCTGCACTAGGCTGAGGCGACCCCGCCGGGGCTCACTCCAGTCTATGGCAGCGCGGAGGATGCGGCACTGGAGGTGACGCTGCCGTCGGGGCAGCGCGTCGCCATCGAGGACCCCGCCCTGGCCGAATGGCTGAGCATGGGCGGGCGTGAGGGCCAGGCGCTGGACCTGCTGCACTCCCCTCACGCGATGACGGATTGTCGGCCTGTGTCGCTGCTCTCGGTGCAGACGGCTCGGCAGATCGGCGTCGAGACCGGCATGCGGTCGACGCGCGCCGCTTCCGTGCCAACGTGGTCCTCGACCTGGGCGAGGCGCCCGGCTTCGCGGAGGACGGGTTCGTCGGCCGCACCCTGCGCATCGGCGAATGGGCGACGGTGGCGGTGTTGGACCGCGACCCGCGCTGCAAGATGATCGCGCTGGACCTGGATACCGCCGCGCTGGAGGGCGCCATCCTTAAGTGCGTGGGACAGGGTCACGAAGGACGGGCGGGCGTCTACGGCGCAGTGCTCGCCGAGGGCACCGTGCGGCCCGACGATGCCGTCATGTGCCTGGACTGAAGCCCGTCGCTCGCGGAATGGAGAGGCTCGCCCGGGAACGGCTAGGCGCCTCGTTCGACCTCGCCGAATGCACATGCGGCAGCGGCAAGACTCCACGATGGCGGAGATGGCGGCAGAACAGGGATTGCGGATGGATCGGACCTCGCCTTTCGCGACCGAAGGTACCTTGGAGCAACTCGGCAGGCTGACGACGGCAGGCGCGTTCCAGGAGCGGATCGCCGAGGCCATTGCCAGGATTGTCACGGTCTGGGCCGACGAGCCGGACACGAGCGCCTTCGCCACGCTGGCAGCGGCCAGACGCACGCTACCCTCCCTGCAGGCGACCGTCGCGATCCTGGCTGCCGCGCATGCCCGGCTGTAGGACGCCGCAGGCACTCGACGGCGACCGTCGGTCACTCCGGACGGCGTGTACGCCGATCGGCACATAGGATGCGGACCCTGTTCGTCGAAGCGAACGGCCTGCGGTTCGAGGTGCTGGAGCAGGGTAGCGGAGACCGCCTGGCGCTCTGCCTGCACGGCTTTCCGGAGCACGCGGTCTCGTGGCGCCACCAGATGCCGATGCTCGCGACCCTGGAATATCGCGTCTGGGCGGTGAACCAGCGCGGCTATGGCCGGAGCAGCCGACCCGCGCGTATCGCCGACTACGCGATGCCGGAGTTGCTGGACGACGTGGCGGCCCTCGTGGACGCATCGGGCGCGAAAAGCTTGGTGCTGATCAGCCATGACTGGGGCGCGATGGTCGCCTGGCACTTCGCGGCGGCGCGGCTCCGCCCGCTGGAGCGGCTGGTGATCATGAACGTGCCGCATCCACTGTGCTTCCAGGCGGCGCTGAAGCAGTGGCGGCAGGCGCGCAGATCCTGGTACGTCGCCTTCTTCCAGCTGCCGTGGCTGCCGGAGCAGATGCTGTCGGTGAACGGCGGCGCCGCGGTGCGCCGCATGTTCGCCCGTCTCGCCCTGCCCGAGGAGGTCATGGCGGTCTACGTCAGACAGATCGTCGAACCCGGCGCCGCGACGGCGATGCTGAACTGGTACCGGGCCGCCATGCTGCGCGGCAAGTGGATGCCGGACCTGAGCCGCATGATCGACGTTCCGACACTGCTGGTGTGGGGCGAGGACGATGTCGCCCTGGACCTGATCTGCCTGGACGGCACGGAGCGATACGTGCGGGACCTGACGGTGCGGCGGCTACCAGGGGTCTCGCACTGGGTTCAGCAGGATGCTCCCGATACGGTGAACCAGCTGCTTCAGGATTTCCTGGAGCCGGTCGACACGGGGCACGGACCCGGGCCGGACGGCGCCTGACCGGCTCCGACGGAAAGCGTGATGTTCGTTCGTCGGCACGTTCCCGACCCGATCATCGTGGTCCACGACGGCACGAGAACCCCAGGCCGCCGACTCGTGGCATCGACCACTCCTTCGCTCACCCACCCTGTCCCGGAGTCCAGCTTCGTGCGACCCGTCGCAGGCACGAGCACACCGTGAGCTTTCGGCGCGCGCGGGACAGTAGCGACCTCGTGCTTCTCCACGGCGGGTTCCTTGGTCCACTGGACGGAAGCGACCCGTTGAGCCGAGCGACCCCAAAGCTTCGTGTCCTGAAGTCTCCACGTTCCTGACGTGGAGGCACAATCACCCGCAGTACATCAATACCACAGCCCGGAATGGCTGCACCCTCTCGGCAACGTTAGCGGCGCCTTAACCTTTAGAACATAATATAGACAAGTTACACCAATAGACAAACCGCCTCAGACAGAGATGCACCGATGGCTCAGTCACTGCTGTTCCTGGGCGCGTCACCCACGGACGATAATCAGCTCTTTGAAGTCGCCTCGCCGACTGGCGGCGCCGCCGAATTCAGTCTGACTGGCTATCCCCTGGATGGCGCAGCCATCACTGGCCTGACTGCGTTCGACGGCAAGCTCTACTTCAGCGGAGGCACTCAGGGCAGCACCCAGTTGTGGGCGCTGGCCGAACCTTCCGGTACGGCGAGCCAAGTCACGGCATTCGCGTCCGTGCCCGACCTGGAAGCCAGAAACCTGATCGCGTTCGACGGGAAGCTCTACTTCTCGGGCCAGGACGCTTCTGGGAGCATCGACCTCTACGTCAGCGACGGAACCGCGGCTGGAACCAGTTCTCTCGCAGTCGCTGGCGCGAACCCGTCGGGGCTCGATCCTGACGACATCGTCGCCTATGGCGGCAGGCTGTACTTCTCCGGGTTGGACGCCACCGGTGTCAGCAGGCTCTGGGTCTCCGACGGAACGGCGAGCGGCACGTCCGTGCTCCCCGTGTTCGGCACCGACTCGACGAACCTCAGCCTGGATGGTCCGGGCCTCAACCCCACGAACATCACGGTCGCCAACGGCAAGCTGCTGTTCGCCGGAACGGATGTCACGGGTCGCACAGGCCTGTGGGTATCGGAGGGCACTTCCATCGGCACGTCCGAACTGGCCGTCACGGGAACCGCGGCGACCGGCATCAATCCGACGACCTCGAACATGGTCGCGTTCAAAGGGCTGACATATTTCGCCGGTGCCGACGCGTCCGGCAACATCGGTCTCTGTTCGACCGACGGCACCGCCAAGGGCACGACGGAACTTGCGATCGCCAATGGCGGTCCGAACGGCGTCGTGCCGGTCTCGCTCACGGTGTTCGATGGGTCTCTCTATTTCGGAGGCATCGACAGCGACGGTCAGACTGGATTGTGGAAGTCGGACGGAACCACTGCGGGCACCGCGGAGCTTGGCGTCGCGGGAGCGGGTCCGGGCGGTCTCTCTCCCATTGCCCTGGACGCGTCCGACCACCCGAACGTGCCGATGACCGTGTTCGACGGAAACCTCTATTTCTCCGGAGTGAACGCGGCTGGCGCCTACGGCCTGTGGCGTTCCGACGGCACCGCATCCGGCACGGTGCAGGTCAGTGTGCCGGACGCCAGCGAAGGCCCGCTCGGCTTGCTGCCCAGCGACCTTGCGGTCGTCGACCTGACAGGGACGGTCGCCACGTCGATCGGTGGTGGTGCCCCTGCCACGCCGACCATCGCGGCAAGCAGCTTGGGCACGGTGGCCGCGGCGACCTTCGCACCCGTGACGCTAGGCTCGGGACCGGCGGCGATCATCCTGAACGTGGCCGAAGAGGCCTACCAGGGTGACGCGCAGTACACCGTGTCGGTGGACGGGGTTCGGCTCGGCGGGACACTGACGGCGACCGCCTCGTATGCGGCCGGTCAGAGCCAGACACTGGTCCTGCAAGGAGACTGGCTCGAGGGCATGCACGTCGTCGCGGTGGACTTCCTCAACGACGGCTGGGGAGGTTCGGCAGCCACGGACAGGAACCTGTATGTCTCGCTTGTTCATCCGACCGATGCAGTCGGCAATTCGTCACTCGCTCTACTGCACGGCGGTACCCAGACGCTGACGGTCCAGGCAGGGTCCGCCTCTTCCACGAGCAGCGGAGCGCCGACAGGAACGTCGGTCACCACCACGCCGACCTTGACGTTGGCGGGTGTCGACCCGTCCGGAAACGCGCTGGCTGCCGCCAACTATGTCGTGGCGCAGACCTCGTCGAGCACGACTTACCTGACACCAGGGTCCGGTGTCAGCCTGACCACAGCGGCATCCCTCGCCAACGTGGTCTACAGCCAGGGCAGCGACACCATCGCCGCGCGAGGAGCGAGCGATCTGGTATTCGCTTCGGGCTCCGCCGCTACGGTGACCGGAGGCAGCGGCAGGCTGATCTTCGTCTCGGGTTCCGGCAACTACACGGCCGGTGGCGGGTCGGGCACCGACATCCTCTACGGTGGCTCGGGGACGGCCACGCTGACTGGTGGCTCGGGTACGGGCAACATCCTCGTGGCGGGAACCGGCAACGCCACCTTGGCGGGCGGTTCCGGAAGCGCCGTGCTGATGTTCGGTGGTTTTGGAACGACCACCTTCGTGGGCAGCACCGGTGGCTCCGACACCATGGTGGGGGGAACCAGCGCCAACCTCTTTAGTCTGACCGACGGCGACATCGCATTCGGTGGTCCCGACGAGCTCGATGCCTTCGCCACGGGCAAGGGGAGTTCCTTGATCGTCGAGGGCGCGGGCACCACCCAGGTCAACCTGGGCGGTGGCAGTGTCACGGCGTTCGCTGGCTCCGGCCCCGACACCTACACGGTCACCGAAGGTCTTGGTGGCGAGGCGATCATCGTCGGCTTCAAGGCTGGCGACCGGATCAGCCTGACCGGAGGGTTCACCGACCTCGACGCAGCCAACGCATTGAAGGGCGCTAGCACAGGCTCGTTCGGCACGGCGTTGAGTCTGACGGACGGCACCACGATCGTCCTGTCCGGAGCGACACTGCAGGCTTCGCAGCTGGTCGTAGCCTGAGCCGCTGACGCATTGGTCCAATCAAACCGAGCATGAAGCCGCGGCGCGGAGTTGCTTGAGGTCGATGGGCGTGGTCAGCACGTCGACGCCGCTTCGGTGTCGCTGTCCGTCGCCTTCGAGCCCGCCCCGAACGTGTCGCCCGTGTAGCCTGCCAACAGCTCGGTCGCGCGCGAGAGCACTGAGGCGGGCATCCCGGCCAGGGCCGCCACCTTGAGCCCGTGCGAGCGCCCTGCCTTCCCTGGTCCTATCCGGTAGGTGAACACGTCGCCGTGGCTGCCCGGCGTCGCCTCCATAGCCATGCAGACAGCATCGGGCATCTTGTCCGCCGCGTCGGCGAGCTCGTGGTAGTGGGTCGCGAACACGGTCCTGCATCCCACCACGTCATGCAGGTGTTCCATGCAGGCCTGGGCGATGGACAGGCCGTCGTGGGTCGAGGTGCCGCGCCCGACCTCGTCCAGGATGACCAGGGAGCGGCCGGTCGCCTGATTGAGGATGGCCGCCGTCTCCAGCATCTCGACCATGAACGTCGAGTGACCGGCTGCCAGGTCGTCCGAGGCTCCGATGCGGCTGAACAGCTTGTCCACGACGCCCAGCCTGGCGCGGCTCGCCGGGACGAACGAGCCGACCTGGGCCATCAGCGCGATGACCGCCACCTGCCTGAGGAACGTGGACTTGCCCGCCATGTTCGGTCCGGTCAGCAGCCACAGGCGGTCCGCGTCGCCCATGCGGCAGTCGTTGGGGACGAACGAGCGCCCCTCCGCCTCCAGGAGCGCCGCCGACACCGGATGGCTGCCGCCCCTAATGTCTAGGGTCGTGTCGTCGAGCAACTCCGGCTCCGTCCACAGTCCCTCCGCCGCCGCCTGCGCAAGACCGGAGACCAGATCCAGTGCTGCCGCGGCATGTGCGATCCGGGTCAGCGCATCGCGGACGGCCATGACTGCGGCGGACAGCTCCCTGTAGACGAGCTGCTCGGCCACGTCGGCCCTGCCCGAGGCTTCCTCCAGCGTCGCGGCGAGACCGTCCAGTTCGGGTGTCGTGAAACGGGCGGAAGAGGCAAGACCCTGGCGCAGCGTGAACCCGGCGCCGAGTCCCTTAACGCTCGAGGACGGCACCTCGACGTGGTAGCCGACCAGCGAGTTGGTCCGGACCTTCAGCCCCTTGACGCCCGTCTCCACGACGTAACGCGCCTGCAGCGCCTCGACGGCCTCCTTGGCTCGGACGAGGTCGGCCCGGCAAGCATCCAGGCGCTTCGCATACCCATATCCGGCATGCGTTCCAGGGCCTCGCGGCAGTCCGAACGCAGGCGTGGAGCTTCCACGAAGCAGCGGACCATCGCGAGCCGCCTGGCGATGGTCCGCGGTTCGGTGAGCGGAGCGGACAACTGCCGCACCAGGAGCCTGGCGCCCGCGGCGGTCACCGTGCGGTCCATGACTGACAGCAATGAGCCTTCCCGGCCCGAGGGCGACGTGAGCACCTCCAGTCCTCGTAGCGTCGGCCCGTCTATCTCCATCGTGTCGCCGATGGAGGTGCGGCGGGGTGGCGGCAGACCGGCGGGCAGACTGCCCGTGACCCGGCGCACGTAGCTCAGGAGAGCGGCGAACGCGGTCATCTCCTGCGGGGAGAAGCCACGCAGCCTGTCGCGCCAGTCGGCGCCGTAGGCTTGCGCGAGGACATCGGCGGCATCCGACGAGGCATCGCCCTCGAGCAGGTCCGAGAACTTCGTGCCGGAACCGCGGACAGCCCTGGCCAGGGCATCCGACGCGTCCGGCCACCGGGACACGAGAACCTCCGAAGGCGAGACGCGCGCCAGGGCGGCTGCACAGCCATCCAGCGAGGCCATGCAGGTGCCCGCCTCCCCGCGGTGAGTGTCAAAGTGGTTGCCGCGCGGGTCTCGTAACGACGTGTGCTTATCCGGGCTTCGTCAGCGTCTGCACGGTGGCTGTCTGGACGAGGATGTCGCGCTCGGGATTGAGCGTCACGGCCCC
>JAABUS010001973.1_pt1 | contig 41281 bp, 41 predicted proteins | sample 5560161 | NCBI WGS metagenome assembly JAABUS01 (sample SAMN10711885, study PRJNA513376) | rock metagenome | isolation source: Antarctica rocks | place: Antarctica: Victoria Land, Trio Nunatak nord | collected 2016-01-04
CGACTACCAGCCCACCGGAGCGGCCCGCCCCCGGCACTCGAGGTGACCAACAGCGAACCTACGGTTCGTGGGTTCGGATGTCGCCGATGTCTTGAGACATCACAAAGTGCCCCCGGCAGGATTCGAACCTGCGGCACACGGTTTAGGAAACCGTTGCTCTATCCCCTGAGCTACGAGGGCCCGACGGCCTGTCTGGGTTCACGCGCAGATTCTGACGCTTGTTCTGGCGTCAGCATCGCTCGAGCAGCAAAGGGCCGAGGTTATCGGCCGGTTGTGGCCGGACCTCGCACCCAGCCGCACAGGCATCGAGACCCTCGGCCGAGTTATCCAACTCCTCGCCGTAGAGACGACGGTACCCGGACCGCCGGCCTCGGGGTAGCCACGACGACCTCCGCGCAGCCACCCGGCCGGCGAGCCGCTGATCCAGGCCTGCCCGGGCGGTAGGTCGATCACTGCGGCAAACCCGCGAGGGCGAGCGCGCTTGCCCGTGGTATCCGGCAACCATCACCCCCGGGGGTTACCGCACCTCACGCGCACGAGCCTCGAGAAGGCTGCTGCCCGGTTGCCCGCGTGGCGCGTAGTCTGCCCTGCCAGGCGAGGGAGGATCGCGTGCAGGTTGCCGAGGTCATGACGCGGGCGACCGTGACCGACTCCCCGGCCGACACCCTGCGGTCCGCGGCGTCGCGCATGTGGGGCCAACAGACCGGATCATTGCTCGTCATGTCGGGCGACGAGCTCCGGGGCATCCTTACCGAGCGGGACGTCATGAAGGCGGTCGCCCGCGGCATGGACCCGGAGACGACGCCGGTCAGCGCCGTGATGACGGCCGATCTGATCACCGTGACTCCGGAGACCGAGGTGTCCGACGCAGCCCGGCAGATGGCCGACCGCTGGATCCGGCACCTGCCGGTGGTAGTCGACGGCGAGGTGCTCGGCATGCTGAGCCAGCGCGACCTTGTCGGCGTACTGATGGCCTCGACAGATCGCGCAGATCCGGCTCCGCTGCCTCGCGACGAGCGGCTGGCCCGGCTCGAGTCCGGCGACGTTGACTGAGTCGCCGCCCGAACGGACCACCGACGACACCGACGCCGGCTGGGGCGAACGGCCCGAGGAGGACGGCGACCGCCGCCTACTCGACGAGCGCCCGCCCCATCACGACCGCTGAGACGAGGTGGCGGGGAGCTCCACCGTGCAGAAGGCACACCGCCGGGCGGCGTTCGGAACCGCGCTCAGGCACTCGGGGCACTCCTTCGTCGGCGACTCGACCTCCGGCTCGGTCCGGTAGCGCTCGAGCAGGGCGTTGACCGGTCGTACGACGAGGAAGTACAGCACCGCGGCGGTCAACAGAAAGCTGATCAGGGCGGTCAGCACCTTGCCGTAGGCGAAGACGTGCCTGTTGCCCGTGCCGGCGTGGTAGGCGAAGCTGTCGAAGTTGCCGGTGCCGAACAACCCGATCAGCGGGTTGATCAGGCCGTTCACGAAGCTGTTGACGACGCCGGTGAACGCCGCGCCGATCACCACGCCGACCGCGAGGTCGACCACGTTGCCCCGCAGCACGAATGACTTGAAGCCCGACACGAGGCCGCAGGGTAGCGGGCGTCGCTCCGCCTCCTAGGGTGGTGCGGTGCTCGACGAGTCCGACGTCCGCGACGTCCTTGCGCTGGCTCTCGGCAGTGGCGGCGACTGGTCCGAGGTGTACGCCGAACAGCGCGACTCCTCCTCGATCGCGATCGAGGACCACCGGGTCGAGCGGTTGAGCAGCGGCCGCGACCTCGGGGCCGGCATACGGGTGGTCAAGGGCGCCCAGGCGGCGTACGCCTACACCAACGTGCTGACTCGCGACTCGCTGCTGGGCGCCGCGCGCGCGGCCGCTGCGGCCCTCACCGGCGCGCAGGCGGCTACGGTGGCCGACCTGACCGCGGCCACGCCGCCGGTCCGCCACGCGGTCCGGCTCGACCCGGCGAACGCCGACAAGGCGGCCAAGGTGGCCCTCACCCGGCGGGTGGAGGAGGCGGCCTGGGCGCAGGGCGGCGAGGTGCGCCAGGTCACGGCGTCTTACGCCAGCGTCCACCAGCGGGTCTTTCTGGCCAACTCGCTCGGGCACCTGTCCGACAGCACCCGGACCCGGGTCCGGCTGATGGCGCAGGTCGTGGCGGCGCGCGACGGGCTGGTGCAGACCGGCTTCGAGGGCCCCGGCGCCACCGCAGGGCTCGAGCTCTTCGACGAGATCGCGCCGGAGTCGATCGGCGAGAAGGCGGCGCAGCAGGCGCTGCGGCTGCTCGACAGCGACCCTTCTCCGGCCGGGGAGATGACCGTCGTCCTCAACGCCGGCGGTGGCGGGGTGCTCTTCCACGAGGCGTGCGGTCATGGGCTCGAGGCCGACGCGATCGCGAAGGACACGACGGTGTACGCCGGCACCCGCGGGCAGCGCGTCGGCAGCGAGCTGTTCTCCGGTGTCGACGACGCGACGGTGCCGAACGCCTGGGGCTCGCTGGGCTTCGACGACGAGGGGACTCCGGCGCAGCGCACCGTGCTCTTCGACGCCGGTGTGCAGGCCGGGGTGATGAGCGACCGCATCTCCGCGGCCAAGCTCGCTACCACCTCGACCGGCAACGGCCGGCGCCAGTCCTACGCCCACGTGCCACAGCCGCGGATGACCAACTCCCTGGTGCTGCCCGGCGAGTCCGACCCGAAGGCGATCATCGCCGACGTCGTACACGGCCTGTACGCCGAAGGCCTCGGTGGCGGCGAGGTCGATCCGGCCACCGGTGACTTCGTCTTCGGCGTCACCGAGGCCTACCTCATCGAGAACGGCGAGCTGGGTCGCCGGGTCCGCGGCGCCAACCTGATCGGCAACGGGCCGCGCACGCTGGCGCTGGTCGATGCGGTCGGCAGCGACTTCGATCTCAAGCAGGGAATGTGCGGCAAGGGCGGGCAGTGGGTGCCGGTGACCTTCGGTACGCCGACCCTGCGCATCGCCCGGCTGACGGTCGGCGGGACCGGCGGGTGAACACCGAAGACCTGCTCGCGCTCGCCACCGGCGCGCTGGAGGGCGCCCGGCCGGGCGAGGCCGTGGAGACCTTCGCCAGTCATTCGATCGAGACGTCGGTCGACGTCTTCGAGGGCGAGGTCGAGACCCTGTCGTCGGCGGAGACCCGCGGCGTCGGCGTACGGGTGATCGTCGACGGGCGGCTGGGGTTCGCCTCGACCGCCGACGTGTCGCCGGAGGGGCTGGCCTTCGCGCTGCGCGAGGCTCGTTCCAACGCCGCCTTCGCCTCGCCGGACCCGGGAAACCAGCTGCCGCCGCCAGCGTCGGCCGAGCCGCTGGCCGGCATCGACGTACCGGGGCTCGAGGCGGTGCCGGCGGCGCGCAAGGTGGAGCTCGCGATGGAGCTCGAGCGGCTGACCCTCGCGGCGGACCGCCGGGTGACCGGAGTGGCGTCGGCCTCCTACGGCGACGCCAGGTCGGCGGTGGCGATCGCCTCGACTACCGGGATGTCGGCGGCGTACGCCGGCAGCGAGGTCTACGCGCACGTGTCCTCGCTCGCCCGCGACGGCGACGAGACCCAGACCGGCTTCGGGCTGACCCAGGGCCGCTCGGTGGACGAGCTCGACCTGGCCGCGGCCGCGCGGGAGGGCGCCGAGCGGGCGACCCGGCTGCTGGGCGCGGTCAGGACGGCGACTGCGCAGGTCCCGGTCGTCTTCGACCCGTTGGTGACCGCGCAGTTCCTGGGCGCGCTGAGTGCGGCGTTCAGCGCGGAGGCGGTGCAGAAGGGCCGGTCGCTGCTGGCCGAGGCGATGGGCGAGCAGGTGGCGGACGCCGGCCTGTCCGTCATCGACGACGGCCGGCTGCTGGAGGGTCCGGCCGCCGCCCCGGTCGACGACGAGGGCGTCCCGACCGGACGCACGGTGCTGGTGGCGGACGGCGTACTCGTCGCCTTCCTGCACAACGCGAAGACGGCGGCCCGGCAGGGGAACGGCGCGCGCTCGACCGGCAACGGCGCTCGCGGCGGGTACCGCACGCCGCCGGGTGTCTCGCCCAGCAACCTGTTCTTCGCCGGTGCGACGCGCAGCGCGGCACAGGTGCTCGGGGCCGCCGGCACGGGCCTCTACGTGCAGGACGCGAAGGGCGTCCACTCCGGGGTGAACCCGGTCTCCGGCGAGTTCAGCGTCGGCGTGACGGGGCTCTGGATCCGCGACGGCGAGCTCGCCGAGCCGGTGCGCGAGGTCACGGTTTCCTCGACGCTGCTCGACATGCTGCGCTCGGTGCGGGCGCTGGGCGACGACCGGCGGTTCTTCCCGTTCGGCGCGTCGGTGGCCGGCGCGACGATGCTGGTGACCGGGATGACGGTCGCCGGCAGCTGACCGCCTCTCTGCCCGGGCCCGGGCTCAACGCACTCGCAGGGTGTAGGACAGTCGGCCCGTGACCGCGGCCCGGGCCAGCGAGGTCGCCACGCTCGGGCGTACGGCGAGCAGCACCAGCGCCCCCTCGCCGCCGATGCCCTCCGGTCCGCCGGCTGGCACCGTCAGCACCCGCACCGCCGCAGCGACCACGGTCGCCGAGGTCGGCGGGTGAGCCTCCGGCGCGCCGTAGGCAGTCGCCCCGCCGGGCGAGCCGGCCACCAGCACGTCGACCAGGTCGCCGGGCTGTAGCAGCGCGACCGACGCGGCGTCCGCGATGCGTACCGGCGCGGCGACCAACCCGTCCACATCCAGCGCGGCGAGCAGCGGCCGGCCGACCAGGCGGACGTCGGTGAGGGGCTCGCCGCGCCGGATCGCGGTCGCGAGCACCCGGCCGACTGGCGTGGTCAGGCCCGGACGCAGCGTGCCGGCCGGCACTACCGCAGGGGGCAGTCGGGCCGTCGCGAGATCGGCCGCCGTCAGCACCACTCCCGGTCGCAGGTCACGGGCCGCGGTGACCACCTCGACCGAGACCGGCGGCGCGGGGGACAGGGCGCTGATGGCGAGCGCTACCGACGCGGCAGCCAGCCCCGCGGCCAGCAGCCGGCGATGCCAGCCCACCGCCCGGCGCAGCTCGCGGAGCGACGCCGGCAGCCTCATGGCAGTGCCAGCCTCGTCTCGATGCCGTCGAGGGCCTGCGGGCATGGGCAACCCGTGCGCTCCGGCAGCGCGCCGAGCACCCGTGCCAGTAGGTCGCGCAGCCGACCGGTGTTGGTGGCGAAGACCCGGAACACCTCGTCCTGGGTGACCACCGTCCCCCCCTCGACACCGGCGTCGAAGTCGGTGGCCAGAGCGACGGCGGTGTAGCAGAGGGCGAGCTCGCGGGCCAGCACGGCCTCGGGATGCCCGGTCATGTTGACCAGGGACCAGCCCGCGGCGGCGTAGGACTGCGACTCCGCCCGGGTGGAGAACCGAGGCCCCTCGATGACGACCATGGTGCCGCCGTCCGTCGCCGGCCACCCGCTGCGAGCGGCCTCGGAAACGACCGTGGCCCGCCCCCGCGGGCAGTAGGGGTCGGCGAAGGGCACGTGCACAGCGCCCGCGTCGTAGTAGGTCTGGACGCGCCCGGCCGTACGGTCGACCATCTGGTCGGGCACCACCAGCGAGCCGGGACCCACCTCGGGCCGCAGGGACCCGACCGCACAGGGGGCGAAGACCTCCCGTACGCCGAGAGACCGCAGCGCCCAGAGGTTGGCCCGGTAGGGGATGCGGTGTGGCGGGAAGCGATGATCGCGGCCGTGCCGGGCGAGAAACGCGACCCGGCGACCGGACACCTCCCCGACCACGATCGGGTCACTCGGCACTCCGTACGGCGTCTGGACCTCGATCTCGGTGCCGGGGACGAAGGAGTAGAAGCCGGAGCCGCCGATCACCGCGAGATCGGCCGTGGAGGTCATGGCGCGAAAGGTAGCCATCGGAGCCGACAGCCGGGCGCTCCGGCGTACGCGCTGTGGAGGACCGAGCGCTCAGGCGACCTTGTGGGAACCGGAGTCGCCGGCCGGCTTCTTCGACGGCTTGTCACCGCCCTTCTTCCCGGCCGGCTTGTCCGTCGACTTGGCCGCGCCGTCGGACTTGGCACCGCCGTCGGCCGAGGTCGCGGCCGGCTTTGCGGCCTCGCCGTCCTTGCCGGCCGAGTCCCCCTTGCCGGCCGAGTCCCCCTTGCCGGCCGACTCCCCCTTGGCGGCGGGCCGGCTGTCGGTCTGGTAGAAGCCTGACCCCTTGAACACGACACCGACCGCGGAGAACACCTTGCGCAGGGAGCCGTGGCAGGCGGGGCACTCGGTGAGCGGGGCGTCGGTGAAGCTCTGCACGACCTCCAGGGGTTGGCTGCACGCGGTGCACCTGTACTGGTACGTCGGCAAGCCACCCTCCACGATCGTCCCACTGGCACTCACGGCTGCGGAGTGCTAAGGGTACACGCTGTACCGGCCATGACCAGGAGCCCGTCCTCGTCGGACCACAGGTGAGCTCCCGGCGCGAACGTGACGCCACCGAAGGCGACCGGTACGTCGAGGTCTCCAATACCGCCCTTGGCGCTCTTGCGCGGGTTCGACCCGAGGGCCTTGATGCCGAGGTCCAGACCGGCCAGCGCGACGGTGTCCCGGACGGCTCCGTTGACCACGAGGCCCGCCCAGCCGTTGGCCTTCGCCATCTCCGCGATGAGATCGCCGACCAGCGCGGTGTGCAGCGAGCCGCCACCGTCGACTACCAGCACCTGAGCCCAACCGGGCTCGGCGAGCACCAATTTGAGCAGGGCGTTGTCCTGAAAGCACCGCACCGTGCGCAGCTGGCCCTCGAAGCGCAGCCGGCCGCCGTACTGCCGCAGCTGCACGTCGCAGCTCGCCACCGCGTCGCCGTGCTCGTCGACGAGATCGGCAGTGGTCCAGCTGGGCGTCATGACCCCTGCCAGGCGTAGCGGCGCTCGGGTCGGCCGGCGCTGCCGTAGCGGAGCCGGACGCCGGCCTGCCCCGAGGCGACGAAGTGCTCGAGATAGCGGCGGGCACTGACCCGGGAGATGCCCGCTGCGGCGGCGCAGTCAGCCGCCGACATGTCACCGGCGGCTGCCTCCAAGGCGCGCTGGACGAGCCGTACCGTCTCCCGGCTCAGTCCCTTCGGCAGCGGCGGGTCGCTCTGGTGGCCGACACCGAAGATGCGGTCGATGTCCGTCTGCTCCGCGGTGCCGCCCCTGGCCAGCCCCCGGTGCGTCGAGCTGTAGTGCTCCAGCCGCTCCCGCAGGGCGTCGTACCCGAACGGCTTCATGAGGTAGTGCACGATCCCGCCGTGCAGCGCGCGCCGTACGGTCTCGGCGTCCTTCGCGGCGCTGACCACCAGCACGTCCACGTCCGGAACGTCCTGTCGAAGCCGCCGTACGACGTCGAGACCGTTCATGTCCGGCAGGTAGATGTCTAGCAGCACCAGGTCCGGCGCCAGCTCGCGGACGGCGCGCAGGGCGTCGGCTCCGGTGTGCGCGACCCCCGCCACCCGGAAGCCCGCAGTACGGGCTACGAAGCCGCCGTGGATCTTCGCAACCATGAAGTCGTCCTCGACGACCAGCACGTCGATCACGACCGCACCTGCGCCGTCACCGGGACGCACGCGGTGAAGACCGCTCCCTCATCGTTGTGCACGGTCACCTCGCCACCTCGGCGCGCGCACACCAGCCGGGTGATTCCCAGACCCAGGCCGCGCTCGTCGCCATTGCGGGCCGCCTTGGTGGTGAAGCCGCGGCGGAAGACCTCCTCGGTGAGCTCCGGCGCTACCCCTGGCCCCGAGTCGCGCACGATGACGCGGATCTCCGCACCCTGCTCACGCAGGTCGACCTCGACCCACCCGCCCGGCGTCGGGCCGATGGCGTCGAGGGCGTTGTCGACCAGGTTGCCGACGATCGTCGTCAGGTCGTCGGACAGCGACTCGTCGAGGCGGCCGAGCTGCGAGGAGCCGGTGACGCTCAGACCGACACCTCGCTCGGCGGCGAGGGCCGTCTTGGCGATGAGCAGCGCGGCCAGTGCCGGGTCGCCCACCCGGGCCGTGACGTCGTCGCTGCGCTGGCCGTGGGCACGGGTCAGCCGGTCGATGTAGCGCACCACCTCGTCGTGCTCGCCGAGCTCGATCAGACCGGAGATCGTGTGCAGCTGGTTGGCGAACTCGTGCCCCTGGGCCCGTAGCGTGTCCGTGGTGTTGCGGGTCGCTCCGAGCTCGCGCTGCAGCGACACCAGCTCGGTGCGGTCGCGCAGGGTGGTCACCGATCCGACGACCCGCCCGCGCATGGACATCGGCATCCGGTTGAGCGTCAGCACCCGGTCACCGACCACGGCGACCTGGTCGGTCGCCACCGACTGCCCGGTCAGCACCGCGTGCAGCCGGGAGTCCACGCCGAGGTCCTCGATCGTGCGACCGACCGAGTCGGGCGCCAGGTCGAGCAGCTGGCACGCCTCGTCGTTGATGAGGGTGATCCGGTGCTGGGGATCGAGGCTGACGATGCCCTCCTTGATCCCGTGCAGCATCGCCTCGCGGTGCTCCATCAGGCTGGCGATCTCGCGTGGCTCGAGGTCGAGCGTCTGCCGCTTCACCCGGCGGGCCAACAGCCATGAGCCGAGCAGCCCGAGAGCGCTGGCGACGCCGAGATAGGTCAGCAGGTTCGGGGTGGCATCGCCGAGACGCTGCCAGACGTCGGGGTACTTCTGGCCGACGGCGACGAAGCCGACCACCTCGTGCTTCTCACTGATCACGGGTACGTGTGCCACCACCGACCGCGACCCGTCCACGGTGACCGTGCCCGTCCACGACCGCCCGAGAAGGACGGGGCTGCCGGCCAGCGGCATCCGGGTGCCCACCTGGGCCGGGTCCGGCGAGGTGAGGACCATGCGGCTGACGGTCGCGATGTTGACGAAGGACGCTCCCGAGACCGCGCGGGCGCCCTCCGCGACGCCGGGGAGCGCGCTGCGCCCGGCCGGGTCCACCAGCGCCTGCCGGACCACGGGGGTGGCGGCGACGGTCTCCGCGACCGCGAGCGCCCGTCTCCCGGACTCCCGCCTGAAGGTCTCCGCCGACTGGGCCAGGGACACGGCGGCGACCGCGAGCAGCACCATCAGCACGATGGCGAGCTGGAACGCGAAGAACTGTCCGGCCAGGCTCATCCGGCGAAGCAGCATCGGGCACCTCCTCGACTGCGCCGGTGGCTCAGCGTGCCGCAGGCTCACCGGCCCGGTACAGGGTTCGCTCGAGACCACTACGAACTCAACGTCCGTTGCGAACGCAACCGTGACCTTCGTCGTGCGCCGTGGCTGACTGTCGCCGGCAGATCAGTCCGGAGAGACGAGGATTCCATGACAGAACGCACCTGGCCGCGGGTCGTCGCGGTGGCGGCTTCGCTCGTCGTCGCCCTGACGGCCTGCGGCACGACGAAGGACGACGGCGGCGGTAGCTCCAACGCGGGCAAGAACGCCACGCTGACCGACGTACGCCTCATGGTCCCGAACACGCCCGGCGGCGGGTACGACGTGACCGCCCGCACGGCGGCCAAGGCCATGGAGGACGCGAAGATCGCGAGCAACCTCGAGGTCTTCAACCTCGCCGGCGCGGGCGGCACCGTGGGCCTCGCCCGCGTCGTGAACGAGAAGGGCAACGGCAAGCTGGCGATGATGATGGGCCTCGGCGTGGTCGGCAGCGTCTACACCAACAAGTCCAAGGCGACGCTGACCGAGACCACGCCACTCGCCCGCCTGATCGAGGAGTCGGGCGCGATCTTCGTCGCCAAGGACTCGCCGTACCAGAGCCTGACCGACCTGATCACGGCCTGGAAGGCCGACCCGGGCAAGGTCCCGGTCGGTGGCGGGTCCTCACCGGGCGGTCCGGACCACCTGCTCCCGATGCAGCTGGCCAAGGCGGTCGGCATCGACCCCAAGACGGTCAACTACGTGCCGTACGACGGGGGCGGCGAGCTGCTGCCGGCGATCCTGGGCAAGAAGGTCGCGTTCGGGGCGTCGGGCTACACGGAGTTCCTGGACCAGGTCAGGAGCGGCCAGATGCGGGTCCTCGCCGTCACCGGTGAGAAGCGGGTCGACGTCGTCGACGCGCCGACGCTGAAGGAGCAGGGCGTCGACCTGACGTTCACGAACTGGCGCGGCTTCGTGGCTCCGCCCGGCATCAAGGACGCCGACCGCGACAAGCTGATCGCGGCGCTGGAGAAGATGCACGACAGCGAGCCGTGGAAGGCCGCGATCCAGAAGAACGGCTGGACCGACGCCTTCATGACGGGCGAGGACTTCAAGCAGTTCCTGAAGGACCAGGACACCCGGGTCGCCGACGTGCTGACGACCCTCGGGTTGGCGTGACGACGCTGCTGGCAAGGGCGAAGGGCCGTTCCGAGCTCGGAGTGGCCCTTCTCCTTGCCGCCCTCGGCGCGGTGGTGCTCTGGGACGCGTCCCGGATCAGCACGAACTTCACCCAGCGCGGGCCGGTCGGCCCCAAGGCGGTGCCGGTCGTCGTCGGCTCGATGCTGCTGGTCTGTGCCGCCCTGCTGGTCCGTGACGTGCTGGCCGGCGGCCATGGCGAGCCCGAGGGCGGCGAGGACGTCGACCTGTCGCACCCGAGCGACTGGCGAACGATCCTGCTGCTGACCGGCGTGTTTCTCGCCAACATCGTGCTGATCGAGCGCGCGGGCTGGGTGGTCTCCGGCGCAGTGCTGTTCTGGGGGAGCGCCTACGCGCTGGGCAGCCGGCACCTCGTCCGCGACCCGCTCATCGCCGTCGCGCTGTCCGTCGCCTCGTTCTACCTTTTCGCCGAGGGGCTCGGCATCGGCCTGCCCGCGGGCGTGCTCCAAGGGATCCTGTGATGGACGCCTTCGGGCATCTGATCAACGGCTTCGGCACGGTCGTCTCGCCGGGAAACCTGCTCTACGCCCTGCTCGGCGTGGTCCTCGGCACCGCGGTCGGCGTCCTGCCCGGCATCGGACCGGCCATGACGGTCGCTCTGCTGCTGCCGGTCACCTACGGGCTGAACCCGACCAGCGCGTTCATCATGTTCGCCGGCATCTACTACGGCGGGATGTACGGCGGATCGACCACGTCGATCCTCCTCAACACCCCGGGCGAGTCCTCCTCGGTCGTCACCGCGATCGAGGGCAACAAGATGGCCAAGAACGGCCGCGCCGCGCAGGCACTCGCCACGGCGGCGATCGGCTCCTTCGTCGCCGGCACGATCGGAACCATCCTGCTCGTGGTGCTGGCGCCGCAGGTGGTGAAGTTCGCGATCAGCCTCGGTGCTCCCGACTACTTCGCGATCATGGTTTTGGCGTTCATCGCGGTGACGTCGGTGCTCGGCTCGTCGCGAGTGCGCGGCTTCGCGGCCCTGGGAATCGGTCTCATGATCGGTATCGTCGGGCTCGACCCGCAGACCGGACAGCAACGGCTGACCTTCGGCATCCCGCAGCTGGCCGACGGGATCGACATCGTCGTGATCGCGGTGGGGATCTTCGCCGTCGGCGAGGCCCTGTGGGTGGCGGCGCACCTGCGGCGCAACCCCGCCCAGGTCATCCCGGTCGGCCAGCCGTGGATGAGTCGCGAGGACTGGGGCCGGTCGTGGAAGCCGTGGCTTCGAGGAGCCGCGATCGGCTTCCCCTTCGGGGCCCTTCCGGCCGGCGGCGCCGAGATCCCGACGTTCCTCTCCTACGTGACGGAGAAGCGGCTGTCGAAGCGTCGTTCGGAGTTCGGGCACGGCGCGATCGAGGGGGTCGCCGGGCCGGAGGCCGCCAACAACGCCTCCGCGGCCGGCAGCCTGGTGCCGATGCTCTCGCTCGGCCTGCCGGTCAACGCGACCGCTGCCGTGATGCTCGCAGCGTTCACGCAGTACGGCATCCAGCCCGGGCCCCTGCTCTTCGAGCGAGAGCCCGACCTGGTCTGGGCGCTGATCGCCAGCCTGTTCGTCGGCAACGCGCTGCTGCTCGTGCTCAACCTGCCGCTGGCGCCGGCGTGGGCAAAGCTGCTGCAGATCCCGCGCCCTTACCTGTACGCCGGCATCCTGTTCTTCGCCAGCCTCGGCGCCTACTCGGTGAACGCCCAGCCCTTCGACCTCGTGCTGTTGCTTCTGCTCGGCCTGCTCGGCTTCGCGATGCGCCGGTACGGCCTGCCGGTGCTGCCGACGATCATCGGGGTGATCCTGGGTCCGCGGGCCGAGCTGCAGATGCGCCGCGCCTTCCAGCTCAGCGACGGCAGCATCAGCGGGCTGTGGAGCGAGCCGCTGGCGGTGGCCATCTACGCCGTGGTCGCGGTCATCCTGCTGTGGCCGCTGATCAATCGGTTTGTCGTCCGGCGCATGTTCCCGGGTGGCCCGGCGGTGGCGTCCGGTCCCACCGAGGGGACGCCGCCGGCCGACCCAAACGCGACGTCGTCCCGGGCCGTGGGTGCGGCGCAGCGGGCCGGATCGTGGGACCGCGACCCGGACGACTCGCTTCCTGGATCACCACCAGGATCGGTGTGACAGCCTGGACTCCGTTGCGGGCGGGCCGGGCGGTGGGGGGGCGGAGGGGTGGCGGACGCGATCCTCGTCGAGGGTCTGCGCAAGCGGTACGGCGACGTGGTGGCGCTCGACGGCGTCGACCTCGCCGTACCGGAGGGAACGGTGCTCGGCTTGCTCGGCCCGAACGGTGCCGGCAAGACGACCGCCGTACGGGTTCTCACCACGCTGACCAGGCCCGACGGTGGGCGGGCGGAGGTGGCCGGGCTCGACGTCGTCCGCGAGCCGGCGCGGGTGCGGACGTTGATCGGGCTCGCCGGCCAGTACGCCGCTGTCGACGAGAACCTCACCGGCCGGGAGAACCTGATCCTGGTCGGCCGGCTCAACCACCTGCCACGCACCGACCGCCGAACTCGCGCCGCGGAGCTGCTGAGGCGGTTCGACCTCACGGACGCCGCCGACCGCACGGTGAAGACCTACTCCGGCGGCATGCGTCGCCGGCTCGACCTCGCCGCCGCGCTGGTCAGCCGGCCACCGGTTCTCTTCCTCGACGAGCCGACCACCGGGCTCGACCCGCGGAGCCGCACCGAGCTGTGGTCGATCATCGGCGAGCTGGTGGCGGAGGGGACGACGCTGCTGCTCACGACCCAGTACCTGGAGGAGGCTGACCGGCTGGCGGATCGGATCGCCGTCATCGACGGCGGCCGGGTCATCGCCGAGGGAACGTCGGAGGAGCTGAAGGGGCGGCTCGGCGGTACGGCGCTCGAGGTCGGTGTGACGGACGAGGCGGCCGCGAGTGCGGCGGCCCAGGTGCTGGCGCCGATCGGCACCCTGGCCGAGCGCGACGGCGACGCCACGGTGCTGCACCTGACCGTAAAGGACGGGCCGCGGGCCCTGGTCGAGGTCGTGCGAGGGCTCGACGCCCGCGGTATCACGGCCACCACCCTGAGCCTTCGCGAGCCAAGCCTGGACGACGTCTTCCTGGCCCTGACCGGACATGCCGCGGCCGAGGCGGCGGCCGGAAGGTCGAACGGCGACCAAGTGCCGGGCCGGCGTGGTCGGCGCCGGGCCCGCCGAGCCAGCGGGCGGCCGGCATGACGACGCTGCCGGTCCGCTCGCCGAGCGGCGGCCTGCGCTGGGCGGTCTCGGACACGCTGGCGATCACCGGGCGCAACCTGCTCACCATGCGCCGGCTGCCTCAGCTGCTCGTCTTCGCGACCATCCAGCCGGTGCTGTTCGTGCTGATGTTCCGCTACGTCTTCGGTGGCGCGATCCGGGTGCCCGGCACGTCCTACGTCGACTACCTGATGCCGGGGATCTTCGCCCAGACGGTGACCTTCGGCGCGATCACGACCGGCATCGGGCTGGCGGAGGACCTCGGCAAGGGGCTCATCGAGCGGTTCCGCTCACTGCCGATGGCGCGCTCCGCAGTGCTCGCCGGTCGCACGATCGCCGACCTGGTGCGCAACGTCTTCGTCGTCGCGCTGATGCTCGTCGTGGGCTTCCTGGTCGGGTTCCGCGTGCACACCAACGCGCTCGCGCTGCTGGCCGGCGTACTCGTCCTGCTGTTCTTCGCCTTCTCGTTGTCCTGGGCCTTCGCCCTGATCGGCCTGTCGGTGTCCAACGCCGAGAGCGCTCAGGCGGCGGCGTTCCCGCTCATCGCCCCGCTGGTCTTCGCCTCCAGCGCGTTTGTCCCGGTGCAGTCGATGCCGGGGTGGCTGCAGGCGTTCGCCAGGCATCAGCCGGTGACCGCCGCGATCGACGCCGTCCGGGCGCTGGTACTCGGGGGCTCCACGACGGGCCGGGTGCTGACGTCGCTTGCCTGGTCGGTGGGGATCCTGGTGGTGTTCGCGCCGCTCGCTGTGATGCGTTACCGCCGTACCAGCTGAGCTGCTCGGTCGAGCTGATCCGTGCAATCCCCCGGCAGTAGCGCAACAGCGGCTAGGAACCGTCGACGGCCGCTGACAGCTCCGGCCCGGACGCCCTGACGTTGCCGACCCTGGGATGGACCGGATGGGCGGTCAGCAACGGGCTCGAGGAGCGGGGAAGCGACAGCGCCTCGGAGACGTCCACCAGGCTCCGGTCGAGCCAGGCATCCCAGTTCGACGGCGGAACGACCATCGGCATCCGGCCATGCAGGACCGCCAAGGTCCCGCTGGCCGCGGTGGTCAGGATGGTGCAGCTATAGACCGACGTACCGGCCGGGTCCCGCCATCGCTCGTACAGGCCGGCCAGCGCCAGCAGCCCCGGCTCGGTGGGACGGAGGAAGAACGGCTTGCGGCCGCCGTCCGGTCCGGTGGTCCACTCGTAGTAGCCGTCGGCCGGCAGGAGGCAGCGACGGGCGGCCAGCGCCGCACGGTAGGCGGGACGGGTGGCCACCGTCTCGATCCGGGCGTTGATCCGCCGGGCTGCCCCGCGAGCATCCGGCGCCCACCACGGCACCAGCCCCCAACGGAGCAACCGCAGCACTCGACCGTCATCGCTGCGATCGTCGAGCCGTCGCAGCACGGCAGGGACAGGATCGGTCGGAGCTACGTCGTAGCTCGGCTCGGGTCGTTCGAGGACCCCTTCGGGCCGGATTCCGAAGACCTCGGCGATGTCCTCGGCCCGCTGGGACGCGGCGTAGCGCCCGCACATCGTTCAGACACCCGTCCGGCCGTCGACCCGTTCCCGGATGAGGTCGGCATGCCCGTTGTGTCGGGCGTACTCCTCGATCATGTGGACGTACACCCAACGGAGGGTGATCTCCAGCCGATGGCGCGGATGCACGAACGTCTCGTCGAGCGAGTGACCGGCCGCGGCCGTGCGCGCCAGGTCGACTTCGGTGCCGAAGGTGGCGAGGTCGGCCTCAGGGTCGGCGGCGTCCAGGTCGTCGAAGTCGGCGTCCGGGCTGTCCTCGGAGCAGTACACGTCGCCTACCTGCCCGCCCGCGAACCTCACGCGGAACCACGATCGCTCCACCTCGGCCATGTGGCGCACCAACCCGAGCAGCGACAGCGACGACGGCTCAACCGCTCGCAGCTTGAGCTGCTCGCCGGTCAGGCCCGCACACTTGTGCAGCAGGGTCTGTCGTTGGTAGTCGAGCCAGCCGTCCAGCATGCCGCGCTCGCCGGCCGTGTACGGGGGGTCGACGCGCGGCGTCTCCGGTGCAGTCCAGGTCATGGGCACATGATGCTGGACCGTCAGAGGACACCGCCCGTACGGCGTAGAAGTGTCTCCACCATCGTGCCGCACTGGTGGTCACCCAGGAAGGCAGCGGAGCGAGCGCCGCGGGCCGCGGACTTCCCGCGGGCGCTACCGCCGCGCCACCTGAGTGCCGGGGAAACCGACCCAGCCGCCCGGGGTCAACGCGCCGCTGACGGGCCGGTCGTGCGGTTCCACCGGTACGGCGGCGAGCACCTCTTCGGCGTAGACCACAGCGAGCACCGGCGTACCGGGTGGGACAAGGGCAAGGGCGCGGTCATAGCCGCCCCCGCCGCGGCCCAGCCGGTTCCCCGCAACGTCGACGGCGAGCGCCGGGACGAGCACGAGGTCGGCCGAAGCGATCCTGGCCGGACCGAGCCGGGGGCCGGCCGGCTCCGCCAGGCCGTACCGGCCGGGCCGGCGTCGGCCGGCGCCCTCGTCGAGCGCCCAGTCGAGCGACCCGTCGGCGGCCACGACCGGCAGCAGCACCATTACCCTGGTCGCCCGCAGGTGCTCGAGCAGCGGGCCGGTCCCGGGCTCGGTGCCGATCGAGACGTACGCCGCCAGGCACCGCGCTCCGCCCAGGAGGGACGCCTCTGTCACCACCCGCAGCAGGGCCGCGGCACGCTCCTCCAGCACCGGGGCCGGGAGGGCGGCCCGCGCGGCGAGCAGCCGTCGCCGCAGCGTCGCCTTCGCGGGACCTGGCACCCGCGTCAGCCTGCCATCCGAGCCCGGACCGGACGGCGGCGTTACTGTCCCCGTCATGTCCGCTCCCGCCGTCCACCGGCGTACAGCATGATCACCAAGGCGGTGATCCCGGCCGCCGGTCTCGGTACCCGGTTCCTGCCAGCAACCAAGGCGACGCCCAAGGAGATGCTCCCGGTCGTCGACAAGCCCGCGATCCAGTACATCGTCGAGGAGGCCGCGCGGGCGGGCATGGGGGACGTTCTCATCGTCACCGGCCGGAACAAGGGCTCGCTAGAGGACCACTTCGACCGCGCCTATGAGCTGGAGACCACGCTCGAGGCCGCCGGCAAGACCGCGCTGCTGGAGCTGAGCCGGGCCGCCAGCACCATCGCCGACCTGCACTTCGTCCGCCAGGGGGAACCCAAGGGCCTCGGCCACGCGGTGCTCTGCGCCGCAGCGCACGTGGGCGACGAGCCGTTCGCGGTCCTGCTCGGCGACGACCTCATCGACGAACGGGAGTCGATCCTGCCGGCGATGGCCGAGGTGCAGCGCCGCTACGGCGGGAGCGTGATCGCGCTGATGGAGGTGCCGCCGGAGTCGATCGCCCTCTACGGCTGCGCGGCTGTGGAGCCGACCGACAGCCCGGACGTCGTCCTCGTCACCGGCATGATCGAGAAGCCGTCACCCCAGGAGGCGCCGAGCAACCTGGCCATGATCGGCCGGTACGTCATCGCGCCACAGATCTTCGATGCTCTGCGGCAGACCCCGCCCGGCCGGGGCGGTGAGATCCAGCTGACCGACGGGCTGCAGGCGCTGGCCGGACGGGCGAGCGCCGAGGGAGGGGGCGTACACGGGGTGATCTTCCGCGGCCGGCGCTACGACACCGGCGACAAGGCCGACTACCTGCGCACCGTCGTACGGCTGGCCTGCGACCGGCCCGATCTGGGCCCGGCCTTCCTGTCGTGGCTGCGGGAGTTCGTCGCGACGCGGCCGGACGGCCCGCCGACGGGGGCCTGAAGCCGTGGAGCAGCCCCTCAAGTCGGTGGACGACCACCTCGCCGACGTTCTCTCGGTCGTCTCTCCGCTGGCCCCGCTGGAGCTGCAGCTGCTCGACGCCCACGGCTGCGTGCTGGCCGAGGACGTCACGACCCCGGTCCCACTGCCGCCCTTCGACAACTCCGCCATGGACGGGTACGCCGTGCGCAGCGCCGACCTGCGCGATGCCAACCCGTTGACGCCGGTGACGCTGCCGGTGGTTGGGGACGTCGCTGCCGGCAGCGTCAGCGCGGCCTCCATCCGCCCCGGCATGTGTATGCGGATCATGACCGGCGCGCTGCTGCCGGTCGGCTCGGACGCCGTCGTGCCCGTGGAGTGGACCGACGGCGGGCTGGCGAGCGTCACCGTCACCCGCGCGCCGGCCGTCGGGGCGCACCTCCGAAGGGCGGGTGAGGAGGTGGCCGCCGGCGACACCGTGCTGGCGGCCGGCACCCCCATCGGTGCCGCTCAGCTGGGCCTGCTCGCCTCGGTCGGGCGGGACCGCGTCCGGGTCCGTCCACGCCCGCGGGTGGTCGTCATCTCGACCGGCAGCGAGCTGGCAGAGGTGGGCACGCCGCTGTCGGAAGCCCAGATCTTCGACTCGAACTCCTATGCGCTGACCGCCGCGGCGCGCGAGGCCGGCGCCATCCCCTACCGGGTCGGAATCGTGCCCGACGACCCGCGGCTGCTGCTGAACATCCTCGAGGACCAGCTGATCCGGGCCGACGTGGTGGTCACCAGTGGGGGGGTCAGCGTGGGGGCCTACGACGTGGTGAAGGAGGTGCTGGCACGCATCGGCACCGTGAGCTTCGACCGGGTTGCCATGCAGCCCGGTATGCCGCAGGGCTTCGGCACCCTCGGCCCCGACTCGGTGCCGATCTTCGGCCTGCCGGGCAACCCGGTGAGCGCCTTCGTCTCCTTCGAGGTCTTCGTCCGCCCGGCACTGCGGCGCATGCTCGGCGCCGAACCAATCAACCGCCCCCAGGTGTCGGCGACGCTGACCGCGCCGCTGCGGGCGCCGGCCGGGAAGCGGGCCTACGCCCGCGCCCGGCTGTCGATGCGCGACGGTGCCCGGGTGGTCACCCCGGTCGGCGGTGCCGGCTCGCACCTGGTCGTGGGCCTCGCGGCCGCGAACGCCCTGGTCGTCGTGCCGGAGGAGGTCACCGAGGTGCCCGCCGGCGAGACCGTGCGCGTGCTGGTGCTCGAGCGGCGGCAGCGGTGAGCTGGTGACCGAGCGCGGGCTGACCCACGTCGACGCCAGCGGGGCCGCCCGCATGGTCGACGTGGGCGACAAGGCGGTCACCCACCGTACGGCGACCGCGACCGGCCTGGTGGCGGTCAGCGCAGAGGTCGTCGCGCTGCTGCGCGGCGCCGGCGTACCGAAGGGGGATGCCCTCGCGGTGGCCCGGGTCGCCGGCATCATGGCGGCCAAGCGGACGCCCGACCTGGTGCCGCTCTGCCACCCGATCGCGATCTCCGGCGTGACCGTCGACCTCGAGGTGACCGATGAAGGGGTCGAGGTCTGCGCCACCGTGCGCACCACCGACCGGACCGGGGTGGAGATGGAAGCACTCACCGCCGTGGCGGTGGCCGGCCTGACGCTGGTCGACATGGTCAAGGCGGTCGACCCGGCCGCCACGATCACCGGCGTACTGGTTCTCGAGAAGACCGGCGGGTCCTCGGGCGACTGGCGACGTCCCGGATGAGCGCTCCCGAGGGGATGCCCGCCGGGGCGCGGGCGGTGGTGTTGACGGTCTCGGACCGGTCGCACGGCGGAACGCGGCACGACGCGTCCGGCCCGTTGCTGGCAGAGCTGCTGCGCGGGCTGGGCTTCGTAGTGGCGGAGGTCGTCGTCGTGCCGGACGACCGCCCCCAGATCGAGTCGGCGCTGCGGCGGGCGGTGACCGGGGGCGCCGACCTCGTCGCCACCACGGGCGGCACCGGGCTGGCTCCCCGCGACGTCACCCCGGAGGCCACCCGTGCGGTCATCGACCGGGAGGCGCCCGGGCTCGCCGAGGCGCTGCGCCAGCACAACCGGGCCGCGGTCCCGACCACGATCCTGTCCCGCGCGGTCGCGGGTGTTGCGGGCGCCACCCTGGTGGTCAACCTCCCGGGCTCGACCGGTGGTGTCCGCGACGGCGTCGACGTACTGGCTCCGGTGATAGGGCACGCGGTCGCGCAGCTGCGCGGCGGCGACCACTGAGGCGTGGTCGGTGAGCCGGACGGGCTGGCCGGTGGAGCTGGCCGAGGGCGCGGTCGGCCTCCGTCCCGTCCGGCTGCTCGATGCGTCGGCGTGGGCCGATGTCCGCCGTCGGAACGCCGACTGGCTGGCGCGCTGGGAGGCGACTCCACCGGACGCGCCCCGCCCCGACGGCGCGAGCGTGGTCGCCTTCACGGCCATGACGCGCACCCTGCGTCGTCAGGCCCGGGAGGGCAGCGCGCTGCCGTTCGCCATCACCCACGACGGCGTACTCGTTGGTCAGCTGACCATCGGCAACATCGTCCACGGCTCGCTCAACTCCGGGTACGCCGGCTACTGGGTCGACGAGCGGGTCGCCGGCCAGGGCGTGACGCCCACTGCGCTGGCTCTCGTCGTAGACCACTGCTTCTCCCGGGTCGGGCTGCACCGGGTGGAGGCCAACATCCGGCCCGAGAACATCGCCAGCCGGCGCGTGGTGGAGAAGCTCGGTTTCCGGGACGAAGGCGTCCGCCTGCGCTACCTGCACATCGACGGCGCCTATCGCGACCACCTGTGTTACGCGATCACGGCGGAGGAGGTGCCAGGCGGCCTGCTCCGGCGCTGGCGGGCCCGCCGAGCGAACTGAGCCACGACACACCGGCAGCGGTGGCTGAACTCGCGAGGGTCCCTCGATAGCGTCGGGCCAACGTCGCGCCGTCCGGGGGGAGGATCCGCTGAGCGGCCTCATCTACGCCGTCCTGGTCGTGGTCTGGGCGGCCGTGCTGGTCCCGATCTGGCTGCGCCGGCATGACGCGGTCACCGAGTCGCGCTCGATGGACCGCTTCTCGACCGCGATGCGGGTGCTGTCGCGGCGCCCGCCGCCCGGTGGAGGCGCCCGCTACGTCGTGCTACCTCCGGGTGCGCCGAGGGAGCATGGCTCGCCGGCGTCGGGGCGCTCTCGCCGGCCGGTCCGGCGGAGCGCCGAGCAGGCGAGCCGACGCGAGGCCCGCGGCCAGCTGCGCCTGCGCCGGGCGCGAGCGCTGTTGATCCTGCTCGGTGTGGCGGGGCTCACATTCCTCCTTGCGCTGGCCGGGGTCACCGGCTGGTCTCTGCACCTGCTCTCGGACCTGCTGCTCGTGGGCTACGTCATCCACCTGCGGCTGCAGGTGGTCAAGGTCGTCGCGCAGTCACCGCGGCGGCCGGTGCCCCGCCCGGAAGCCGGCCACACGTCTGGCGCCGCTCCGCAACCCGCCGCGGCAACCGTTTCGGTGCCAGTCCCGGCGCGCGCTCCAGCGCTGGACGGGGCGCTGGTGGAGCAGGGCTGGGCGCCCAACCCCGTGCCGCTCCCGACCTACGTCACCGCTCCGGTCGTCCACCGGCCGTCCCGGCAGCCACTGCCACCGCCGGAGGCCGAGAAGTTCGCGCCGGACGACGCCGAGATCGAGGTGCTGTTCGAGCGTCGCTGGGCGGTCAACGACTAACCTCGCGGAGCCGGTCTACCACGGCCGCCGTGCTAGCCTCGGGCGCTCCAGGGGGTGTAGCTCAGCCCGGTAGAGCACTGCGTTCGCAACGCAGGGGCCAGGGGTTCAAGTCCCCTCACCTCCACTCTCGAACTTCTCCCCTCGCCCCCAAGAGTCGTCGAAATTGTGCGGAAGCCGCACCCCGGGGCCGGCCTCCGCGGTAACCTGGTGTAGTTGGCCAATCACTAAGTGCCACCACCGTTCGCTGGCCACACCGGGTTCCAAGTTGGGCCTGACCCGTCTCCCCGAAAGGCCGTGGCTTCATGGGAACTGGTACCCCCCCGACCCGGGGTTCCTTCCGCCGACTGACCTGGCACTCCGCGGTGCTGGCCCTGGCCGTGCTCGCGAGTCTCTCCATCACGGGTCTGGCCTTGCCGCCCTCCGCCGCCCGCGCCGCGACCAGCGCGGTCGACCAGTGCAACAACATCGGACCGGGCCCTCTTGGCGCCACGACGACGATGATCTGCACCGTGACCGTCGTCAACACGATCAGCGGCGGCACCACCAGCTCGACGATCACCGTGACGCGGCTGTGCGGCCTCGACCCGTGCCCGCCGGGGAACGGCACGTTCAGCAGCAGCTCCACGAGCCTCGTCACCGATGTCAACCAATGCAACGGATCGGACAACGACGCGGCGCACCCCATCACGTGCCGTGTCGACATCACGAACAACATCAGCGCAGACACGCCAGGGGCGCAGCCCGTGACGGACGCCACGGTCGACCAGTGCGTGGGCTCCGGCACCGGCGGCGGCGGGACGGTGAGCTGCTCCCCCTTCCCGGCCACCACCACCGGTGCGACGGTCACCCAGTGCAACGGCTCGGGCAACGGCGGCGGCGGGACGGTGGACTGCCGGGTCACCCCTGAATCCATGGTCAGCCCCGCGATCCCGATCCGCGTCAACCAATGCAACGGCACCGGTAACCCCGGCGGAAGCGTGGTGACCTGCCGGACCAGCATCAGCACCAACATCACCCCCGCCGTCACCCCGACGCCGACCCCGACCGGGAGCCCCACGGCAACTGCAACCGCAACCGCAACGCCGACCCCCACCGGCAGCCCGACGGCAACTGCAACCGCAACGCCGCCAACCGCAACCGCAACGGCAACGCCGACCCCCGCCGTCACCCCGACGCCGACCTCGACTTCCACCGGGGCGCCACCACAGATCTCACGGATACCCTCCGGGGGGGTCGCGACCGGAGGTGGTTCGACTGCTGGCCTGCGCCACGTCGGACTGCTAACGCTCGGTGGCGGCCTGCTGCTGGCAGCCGCGATCAGCGCCCTACTTCGCCGGCGGGTTGCCCGAAGGGGTTGAGCGCGGATGGGCCTGGCCCATGTCCTGACCGGCGTCCTTGCCCTGTCCGGCGTCACGTGCATCGGCATCGCCGTCACCCACCAGCAGCACCTCCCGCAGCCGCCGGTGGCCGCGGTCGACTCGGTCGGCCCGCCGGCTGTGGAGCCGGAGCCGGCCAGTCGGCGCCCACGCCCGGCGACTGGCGCACCGCAGGTGGTCGGACCGGTGCTCCCGGTGTCCGCGCCGCTCGCAGTCTCCATCCCGGCGATCGGTGTGCAGTCGCGGCTGCTGCACCTCGGCCTGACCGCCGAGGGCTCGCTGGAGGTTCCCCCGCCAGGGCCCCACTACAACGAGGCGGGTTGGTACCGGAACTCACCCGCCCCGGGCTCCCTGGGCCCCGCGGTCATCGTCGGTCACGTCGACTCGGCGGCGGAGGGGCCGTCGGTGTTCTTCCGACTCGCAAGCCTGCGCCCGCACGACACGGTGCTGATCACGCGTGCCGACGGCTCGGTGGCGGTCTTCGCCGTGGACGACGTCCGCCGCTACCCCAAGAGCCGGTTCCCGTCACGCCTCGTTTACGGGAACACCAACCGCGCCGCGCTGCGGCTCATCACCTGCGGCGGGCCGTTCGACCGTGACAGTGGCCACTACCTCGACAACATCGTCGTGCTTGCGTCACTGGTCGCCGGCGGCGGCGGAGCGCTGCCGGCGGGCTCGATCCCGCACACGGTCCCGCCAGCAAGCAATCTGTGACTGCGGTGCAGGTGCGGCGTGGGTAGGGCGCCGCCAGGAGCTATCGGCATCGAGGAGGCCCGATGAAGGACGACAAGAACACCGGACGTAAGCAGCGGCGCACCGGACGTAAGCAGCGGCGCACCAGGACCGCCACGGTGGCCGGCATTTCCAAGGCTCGCGGCAAGGCTGAGAAGGGCGGGGGCTCCAAGCTCGGACGGCTGGGCTCGCTCGCCGCGCTGGCAGCAGGCGGCGCCGCCATGCTCAAGAAGATGCGCTCGAAGTCGGGCGGCAACAAGACAGTGGACCTCACTGCCGTACCTCAGCCGTCCACTTCATCGCAACCGAGGGTGGAGCTCTCGCCCCCCGTGGTCGTCGACCAGACGATCGACACGACGCCGTCGAGCCCTGGAGCGTAGCTGGCAGGCGCTCAGCCTAGGTGCAGCACTTGACCGTTCACGCTGATGTGGGCCCCTTGGCGCTCCAGCTGTGCCGCGCCTTCAGCTGGCGTGACTCCCAGCCGTTCCGGAAGGCCCGGCGGGTTCGCTACCACCACGCCTTGGAAGCTGACGATGTGGCCGGCCTTGACCGAAGCCCTCGACTCGCCGCCGGAACGGACCCGCAACTGGACCCACACCCGGTTCGTCGGGCTGGTGCCGACCCAGAAACCCTCATCCGCGGCCACGGACAGCACCACTACCCGGGTCGCTGTCACCGTCCGGCCGACGTAGGGGGTCAGCAGACCGCCGGGCAGCGGCAGCAGCGCTCGTCCGTCGACGGCGATGGATTTCACGGGTACGCCGGCCGGTCCGGGCGAGCTCGGCGCGGACGGTCCGGGGTTGCGGGGTGCAGAGGTGGGATGCGCCGTCGGCTGGGCGGCAGCCATTCCTACGGCGGCGGCGGTACCGACTGCCACGGCCGCCGTCGTGACCTGGGCCTTGCGGTTGTGCAGCAGGTAGCGCGCCACGTTGGCGAGCCCGGCGAGGCTGAGCCAGGGGACGACAGCGGCCAGGCCGCGGCGGCGCTCGAGCAGCGGCTGGCTGAGCTCGGTGCAGGCCTTGCAGGACAGCAGGTGCCGACCGGCCCCCAGGGCATGCTGTCGTCGCTGGTCACCCGCGGACAGCGCCAGCAGCACCGGGCGGCACCTCGTCGTCGGTAGCTGCACCTGGCGGAGCTGCAGCAGGAAGTCGACCCGCAGCTTGGCGCGGGCACGGGCGAGTCGTGCGGCGACGCCACCGCTGGTGCCGTCGCGGCTGGCCGCAATGGTCGCGGTGTCCTCGCCGCGCACCTCGTGGCGCACCAGCACGTCGCGCTCCTCGACCGACAGGCCGGCCAGAGCAGCGCTTATCGCCTGCTCCTCCTCCCGTCGCAGCGCGCTGTCCTCGGGGCGCTCCGGCTCACGGAGGTCGATCAGCCGGTGGGCGTGGCGACGCCGACGCTCACCCTCGCGACCCGCGGTGGCCACCAGGTTCCGGGCCGTCACGAGGGCGTAGGGGAGCAACGCCTCGTCGTCGAGTCGCTCCCGCTGCGCCATCAGCCGGACCAGCGTCTCCTGCACGACGTCGTCAACGGTGTGGGAGTCCGCGCCGCGCGCTGCAGCCACCCGCCGGATCGGCTCCATCAGCGCCACCAGGGCAGCGTCGGAGTCCGCGGAGAGCGGCACCACGGTGGTCATGGGGCCCGAGGGTAGTCGCCCGTCTCGCCTGGGCCGGAAGTTTCTGCGTCATGCCAGCCGGCCCAAGGCGTGTTCTCAGTGCGGGACCTCGCCGTCACGGAGCCCGCCGCCCATCCGCCGACCTCGGAAGGTCCCATGACCACCCTCGCCATCGACTACCAGCGCGGCGTCAGCAACGCCTTCGCCAACGTCGCGGCCTTCGTGCCCAAGCTGGTCGCGTTCCTGGTCGTTCTGATCATCGGCTACATCATTGCGAAGGTCCTCTCCAAGGTCCTCGCCAAGGTGCTGCAGCGGGTCGGCTTCGATGACCTGGTCGAGCGCGGCGGCATCCGCAAGGCGCTGGCCCGGTCCAAGTACGACGCCGCGGGCCTCCTCGGCCAGCTGGTCTTCTACGCGATCATGCTGTTCGTGCTGTCGACGGCGTTCGGCGTCTTCGGGAGCAACCCGATCAGCGGCTATCTCCGGTCGATCATCGCCTATCTGCCGAAGGTCTTCATCGCGATCCTGATCGTCGTCATCGCCGCCGCCGTCGCCGCCGGGGCCAAGACCTTGATCGAGAGCAGCCTTGGTGGCCTCTCCTACGGCGCCCTGCTGGCGAACGCGGCATCGGCCCTGATCATCGCGCTCGGTGTCATCGCGGCCCTCAACCAGCTCAACATCGCCCAGAACGTGGTCAACGGCATCCTGTACGCCGCTCTCGCCGCAATCGTCGGTGTGATCGTCGTCGCGGTGGGCGGCGGTGGCATCTCGCCGATGCGGACCCGCTGGGAGAACACCCTCGCCAAGTACGACGAGGAGAAGCCCCGGATCCGCGAGCAGATGTCGTCGTCCTCGACAGGCGGCGGCGTCACGCGCGTGTCCACGAGCACCGTTCCCGCGTCGGACCCCTCCGGCGGCAGCACGCAGATCCGCCGGTAGCTCGGCGTACGAGCCCGTTCCACCAACCGTCGAACGAAGGAGCAGAACATGAGCCCGTTGTCCCTGGACGACGCCCGCCGGATGAGCGGCGAGACCATGATGGACTCGAGTGGCGGCAAGGTCGGCAAGATCGCCGACATCTACATCGACAAGGACACCCAGCAGCCGGAGTGGGCGCTGGTCTCCACCGGCAAGTTCGGTGGCCGGGAGAACTTCGTGCCGCTGGCCGAGTCCTCCATGTCCGGCGACGACCTCACGGTGCCCTACACGAAGGACCAGATCTCGAACGCACCGTCGGCCGAGCCCGACGGTGCGCTCTCCCCGGAGGAGGAGGCGGCTCTCTACCGCCACTACGGCCTGGGTTACTCGGAGTCGCGATCCGACTCCGGCCTGCCGACCGCCGGCACGGCTACCGGTACGACGACCGAGCGCAGCGCGACCACGTCGAAGCCCGGACGCGACGTCCGGGGAACGACCGACGACGCCATGACCCGCTCCGAGGAGCGGCTCAAGGTCGGTGTGGTGAAGAAGCCCTCGCAGCTCGTTCGGCTGCGTAAGCACATCGTGACCGAGAACGTGACCCAGACGGTGCCGGTCACCACCGAGCGGGTCCGCGTCGACCGTGAGCAGATCACCGAGGCCAACAGGGACAAGGCGATGGACGGCCCCGAGATCACCGAGGCGGAGCACGAGATCACCCTCATGGCCGAGAGGCCGGTCGTGACCAAGGAGACGGTGCCGGTCGAGCGGGTCCGGGTCGCCAAGGAGTCGGTCACGACGCAGGAGACCGTCGGCGCAGAGGTGCGCAAGGAGCAGATCGAGGTCGAGGAGCCCACTGGCCGCACCGACCGCACCAAGCGCTGAGCCGATTGTCACCCCTGACCCAGAGGATCTCACCATGGCTAACGATGCCAACGACCGCAGCCGGACGACGACCGACGCGTCCCGCTCGGTCGGGGCGTACAGCATCGGGACCGAGAGCGAGCCGCCGCGCAAGCGGCCCGGCTGGCTGGTTCCGCTGCTGCTCCTGCTGGGGCTGCTGCTGTTGCTCGGCCTGCTCTTCGGCCTGCTCAACAACGACGACAAGGGCACGGCCAAGGGCCAGGTCAGCAACTCACCGGCGACCACGGGGAACGCCACCGGTGCCACCGCCACCCCGGGCGCGGGCACCGGTGCCACTCCCGGCACCGCAGCCGGCACCGGAGCCGGCGTGGACGGCCAGCTGCTCGCCGGCGGGGCCGCCGTTCTGCCGCTGGCCGCGGCCAACGCCGACCTGGGCCAGTACGCCGGCCAGGATGCGAAGGCCAACGGTGTCCTCGTGCAGTCGGTTCCGGCCGACGAGGGCTTCTGGGTCGGCAGCAGCGAGACCGACCGGGTGTGGGTGCAGCTGACCGGTGGGGCTGGCGAGTCCGGCTACACGGTGAAGCAGGGCGACCACATCGACTTCACCGGCGGCAAGGTCGTTCCCTCGGCGACGGGCTTCGCCACCAAGGTCGGCGTCACCGCGGGCGAGGGCGCGGTTCAGCTCGAGGCGCAGCAGCAGCACATCGAGGTGCCGAAGGCCAACGTCAAGCTCAACCCCTGACGGCCGGTCCCGATCCACTCGGCGGCGCGGTTTCGGCGGACCGCGCCGCCGAGTGCTTTCCAGGGACGGTCAGATCCAGCTGGGCAGCCACATCCGTGCCCGCCAGTCGACGTACGGGATGACCTCGGCGGAGAGCACCGGGTAGAGATAGAAGAAGTTCACGATGACCAGCAGGGCGAAGGCCCCGACGGCCACCGCGCCGCGCAGCCGCCGCGTGGAGTCGGCGTCCGGCGGTCCGAGCGCCAGTCCGGCGCACAGCGTCAGCCCCAGCACCATGAACGGCAGGGCCGGCAGCGCGTAGAAGAGAAAGGCGGTGCGCTCGGGCGTCGCGAACCACGGCAGCAGTCCGGCCCCCATGCCGGCCAGGACGGCGCCCGCGCGCCAGTCCCGCCGGGACACCCATCGCCAGCCCACCACCACGGTCGCCGGGATGCTCGCCCACCAGATCGCCGGCGTACCGATGTCGAGGGTGACCCGAGCGCAGCCTGCGGCGGCCGTGCAGCCGAGCTCGCCGAGCTTCGGGTAGGTCGCGAAGTAGAGCACCGGCCTCGCCAGTAGCAGCCAGCCCCAGGGGCTGGACCGGTAGGGGTGGGCCGCGTGCAGGTGCACGTGGAAGTTCCAGGCCTCCCAGTGGTAGCGCAGCCAGCCACCAAAGACCGCGCGGGCGTGGCCCAGCACCCCCTGCCCGGCTCGCACGTAGCGGTCGTGGTCGTACGCCGTGGTGGCATCGCCCAGGAACCAGCCGGTCCACGACACGACGTAAACCAGCGCCGGCAGTACCAGGAACGCGACGGCGCCCGGCAGCAGGTCGGCCCGGGCCGCGGCCCGCAGCGGGTTGGTGGCCCCGGCGGTCCGCCGGGCGCCGACATCCCAGGCGAAGGCCAGCAGGCCCAGTACGACGACGTAGTAGATCGCGCTCCACTTGGTCGCGCAGGCGGCGCCGAGGCACAGGCCGGCGACCAGCCGCCACCAGCGCGGGCCGACCCGGAGCCGGTCGGCCGGCGTACCACCGGCGAGGTGCGCGGCGAGCCGGGAGCGGCCCACATCCCGGTCGACGACCAGAGCGCCAAAGGCCGCCAACACCCAGAACATCAGAAAGATGTCCAGCATCGCGACCCGGCTCTGGACGAACGCCAGCCCGTCCAGGGCCAGCAGCAGGCCGGCGAAGCAGCCGAGCAGCGTCGACCGGGTCAGCCGGCGAGCGGTCCGGGCCAGCACCAGCACGGCCAGGCTGCCGAACAGTGCCGCGGCGACCCGCCAGCCGTAGGAGTTGTGCCCGTACAGGCCCTCCCCGGCCCCGATCAGCCATTTTCCCAGGGGCGGGTGCACCACGAACCCCGGGCCGCCCTCGGTGTTGCGTTCGACGCCGTACCGGATCAGGTCGTGAGCGTCCTTGGAGTAGTAGATCTCGTCGAAGACCAGGTCGCGAGGTACGGCGAGCCGGGCGAAGCGCAGGTACGCCGCCACCAGCGTGATCGCCAGCGGACCGAGCCAGCCCCAGAGGCGGTCCGTGGGCAACGTCGGGCGCAGCCGGGAGGGCGGGTCAGGCTGTGGCAGTGCCGGCGGGCCGACGTCCGGCCTTGCGGCGTACGTCGTCGCCATGGTCGTCGAGAGTACGTGTGGGGCGGCCGACCGGGTTCGGCAGATGGGCACCGGCCGAGGGGCAGCGCATTCCGCTCCGGGGGCGGCGCGGAGCGGTGCAGTGGGCCCGAGGTGCGACGATCCGACCATGTGCGCCCCGCCCGGCTCGGCCTCCGAACGGCCCAGCGCGGCAAGCGGCGGGCTCGTTGTCGCCGGCGCGCCGATCGGAGATGTCCGGGACGCCTCCTCCCGGCTCGCCGACGAGCTGCGCGCGGCCGACGTGGTGGCAGCCGAGGACACCCGCCGGCTGCGACGGCTGTGTGCCGCGCTGGGCGTCGAAGTGCCGGTCCGGGTGGTGTCCTACTTCGACGCCAACGAGGTGGTGCGGACCGCCGAGCTGGTGGCGGCGCTGCGCGAGGGCGCCCGCGTGCTGCTGGTGACCGACGCCGGGATGCCGACGGTGTCCGACCCCGGTTACCGGCTGGTCGCGGCCGCGGCCGCGGCGGCGGTGCGCGTGACGACGGTGCCCGGCCCGTCCGCCGTGACCGCGGCGCTGGCGGTGTCCGGGCTGCCGAGCGACCGGTTCGTCTTCGAGGGCTTCCTGCCACGCCGGGCCGGGGAGCGACGGACCCGGCTCGCCGAGCTCGCCACCGAGCGCCGCACGCTGGTCCTCTTCGAGGCGCCGCACCGGCTGGCCGCCAGCCTGGCCGACCTGTCGGCGGCCTTCGGCGCGGACCGGCCGGCGGCGGTGTGCCGGGAGCTGACCAAGACCTACGAAGAGGTACGACGGGACACTCTCGGCCGGCTGGCGGCCTGGGCCGCGGCCGGCGTACGCGGGGAGGTCACGCTGGTGGTGGCGGGGGCGCCGGCGGCGCAGCGGACGGCGGAGCCGGAGGAGCTGGCGGCCGCGGTCGGCGAGCGCGAGGCAGCCGGGCAGCCCCGGAAGGAGGCGATCGCGGCGGCGGCGGCGGCGGCCGGCGTACCCAAGCGGTCGGTCTTCGACGCCGTGGTCGCGGCCAAAGTGACTGGACCGCGCAACTAGCCTGATGGTCATGCCTGCCGCCAGACACATCCTCACCGCGGTGGCCTGGCCCTACGCCAGCGGACCGCGCCACATCGGCCACGTCGCCGGCTTCGGCGTGCCCTCGGACGTCTTCAGCCGCTACCAGCGGATGGCCGGCAACCGGGTGCTGATGGTCAGTGGCACCGACGAGCACGGCACGCCGATCCTCGTGGCCGCCGACCGCGCGGGCGTCAGCCCGCGGGAGATCGCCGACCGCTACAACCGCGTGATCGCCGAGGACCTGCGCGCGCTGGGCCTTTCCTACGACCTGTTCACGCGTACGACGACCCGCAACCACTACGCCGTCGTACAGGACCTCTTCCTGGGCCTGCTGAAGAACGGCTACGTCTTCCCGCGTACGACGATGGGCGCGATCTCGCCGTCCACGGGTCGGACGCTGCCGGACCGCTACATCGAGGGCACCTGTCCGATCTGCGGGTACGACGGCGCCCGCGGGGACCAGTGCGACAACTGTGGCAACCAGCTCGATCCCACCGACCTCGTCAACCCGCGCAGCCGTATCAACGGCGAGACCCCCAGCTTCGTCGAGCAGGAGCACTACTTCCTCGACCTGCCCGCCTTCGCCGACGCGCTGGGCTCGTGGTTGTCCACCCGCGCCAACTGGCGACCGAACGTCTTGAAGTTCTCCCTCAACCTGCTCGACGACCTCAAGCCCCGCGCCATTACCCGCGACCTCGACTGGGGCGTGCCGGTGCCGCTGGAGGGCTGGCGGGACCGGCCGGACAAGAAGCTCTACGTCTGGTTCGACGCGGTCATCGGCTATCTTTCGGCGTCGGTCGAGTGGGCCCGCCGCAGCGGCGACCCGGATGCGTGGCGCCCGTGGTGGCAGTCCCCGGACGCCCGTGGCCACTACTTCATGGGCAAGGACAACATCGTCTTCCATGCCGAGATCTGGCCAGCCATGCTGCTCGGTTACTCGGGTCGCGGCGCGAAGGACGGCGAGCCGGGACCGCTCGGGGGCCTGAACCTCCCGTCGGAGGTGGTGTCCAGTGAGTTCCTCACGATGGAGGCGCGCAAGTTCTCGGCCTCCCGCGGGGTCGGCATTCTCGTCCAGGACTTCCTGGCCCGCTATGACGCCGACGCCCTGCGCTACTACCTCGCCGTCGCCGGTCCGGAGACTTCGGACACCGACTTCACCTGGGCGGAGTTCCTTCGCCGCAACAACGACGAGCTGGTCGCCACCTGGGGCAACCTCGTCAACCGCTCGGTCTCGTTCGTGGCCAGGAACCTGGGTTCCATCCCGGCCGCGGGCGAGCTGACCGACGCCGACCGGGCGCTGCTGGCGACCGGCCGGGACGCCTTCGCCGCCGTCGGCGCCCTGCTCGAGCGCTCGCAGCAGAAGGCGGCGATCGGGGCGGCGATGCGGGTCGTGGGCGATGCGAACAAGTACCTCTCGGACTCTGCACCGTGGAAGCTGCGGGAGTCCGACCCTGCCCGGATGCAGACCATCTGCCATGTGGCACTCCAGCTCGTGGACGACGCGAAGACGCTGCTGACGCCTTTCCTGCCGACCTCCTCGGACGCGGTGCACCGGATGTTCGGTGGCGACCGGTGGGCGGCCATGCCCGAGCTGCGCGAGGTGGACGAGGACGGCGGTCCGTCGTACGGCGTGATCACCGGCGACTACGACACCGGCGCCCGGTGGGAGTCCACTCCGATCCGGCCCGGTACGCCGATCGCGGTGCCGGCACCGCTGTTCCGCAAGCTGGAGCCGACCATCGTCGAGGAGGAGCTCGCCCGGCTGGCGACACCCGGCGAGCTCCCGGCGTGACGGCGCCGCCGCCCGCCCCGGAGCCGCTGCCGGTCGACGTGGTCGACAGCCACTGCCATCTCGACCTCATGGAGACCCCGGTCGAGGAGGCGGTGGCGGCAGCGCAGGCGGTCGGCGTACGCCGGTTGATGACGATCGGGATCGACGTGGTGTCCTCGCGCTGGTGCGCCGAGACCGCGCAGCGTCACGCCGACGTCTACGCCGGCGTGGCCATCCACCCGAACGAGGCCGGGAGCGCCGACGAGGCGGCCTGGGCCGAGATCACCCGGCTGGCGGCGCTGCCGCAGGTCCGCGCGGTCGGCGAGACCGGGTTGGACTACTACCGCCAAGGCGCGACGCCGGAGCAGCAGCAGGAGTCCTTTCGCCGGCACATCGCGATCGCCAAGTCGACCGGCACCACCCTGATGATCCACGACCGGGAGGCGCACGCTGACGTCCTGCGTCTGCTCGAGGAGGAGGGCCGGCCCGAAGGCACGGTCTTCCACTGCTTCTCCGGCGACGCTGCGATGGCGCGCACGTGTGCGGACCGCGGCTACCACATGTCCTTCGCGGGCAACGTGACGTTCCGCAACGCGGGCGGCCTGCGCGCCGCCGCGACAGCCGCGCCGCTGGAGCTGCTGCTGGTGGAGACCGATGCGCCGTTCCTCACCCCGGCTCCGTTCCGCGGCCGGCCAAACGCGCCCTATCTGGTGCCGCTGACCGTTCGCGCCCTGGCCGAGATCAAGGGCGTGGACCTCGAGACGCTAGCCACGGCGCTGGCCGCGAACTCCGAGCGGCTCTTCGGTCCCTGGTAGCCCGGCGGAGATTCGGGGGGCAGGTTTCCGGCCGCTCGATTTGAGGGCTGGATGCGGTTTCGTTATGGTCCCGCGACTGTTGGCCGGGATCGGGGAAGTCTCGGGCGGCGCGAACCGGCGGCCCGGGGGCTGTCTTCGCCCTCAGCCTGCCGTGCCCGGGGAGTGTCGACCCCCTTGGAAGCCTCGTGCGCCGCACACCCGCGTTCGTCTTGCTCACCGCCGCCGTGACGCTGACCGTGGGTGCCACCACGGCGTTCGTCACGCTGGACAAGTCCGTCACCGTGGCGGTCGATGGACACGTCCGGACGGTGTCCGGGCTGGCCCGCACGGTCGGCGACGTGCTCGACTCGGCGGGTCTGGAGGTCGGACCACACGACTCCGTGACGCCGGGGCGCTCCGCCGGCGTGCGCGAGGGCTCCCGCATCACCCTCCGGCACGGCCGTCCCCTGATGCTGGACCTCGACGACCGCGGCTCGCTGCTGTGGACGGTCGAGGAGACCGTCGGGACCGCGCTGGACTCGATGCACCTGCGCACCGACGGTGCCTTCTTGTCCGCCCCCCGGTCGAGCCCGGTTCCGCTCGAGGGCATGGCGCTCGTCGTACGCCGCCCGCACCGGCTCTCCGTCGTGGCCGACGGCCGGATGCGCCCGGTCGTGACCACCGCGGCCACCGTGCGTGCGGCTCTGCTCGGGGCCGGGGTGACGCTGGCGACCACCGATCGGGTCTCCGTGCCGCTAACCGCCTATCCGGAGCAGGGCATGGTGGTCGCGGTGACCCGCGTCCGCCAGGCGCGGGAGCAGACCAGCTCGCCACTGCCGTTCCCAACCGTCCGGCGGGCCGACTCCTCGCTCTACCGTGGTCGGACCGTGGTCGCGACCCCGGGGCGGCTCGGTGCACGGGTGAGCGTCTTCGACGCCACCTACGTCGACGGCCGCCTGACTAGCCGGCGGCTGGTCCGTGTGCAGGTCACGGCGAGCCCGCAGCTGCGGATCGTGCGGGTCGGCACCCGCCCGCTGCCCAAGCCGCGCCCGGCACCTCGATGGACCGGCCGCGGATCGGGGCTGAACTGGGCTGCCCTGGCACGGTGCGAGTCCGGTGGCAACCCGCACGCGATCTCCTCGACCGGCAGTTACCGGGGGCTATACCAGTTCAGCTTCGGCACCTGGCGGGGCGTCGGCGGCTCGGGTGACCCGGCAGCGGCGTCGTCGGCCGAGCAGACCTACCGGGCACAGCTGCTCTACTCGCGCGCCGGCCGCGCGCCGTGGCCGGTGTGCGGCCGCTACCTCTAACGGCTCGCCGCTGAACGCCGGCGGCGGGACGCTCGGCGGAGACGGGCTGCTCGGTCCGGCCGACGTCCGGGCGCTGGCGGCCGGGCTCGACCTGCGCCCCACCAAGACGCTCGGCCAGAGCTTCGTGGTCGACCCCAACACGGTGCGCCGCATCGTGCGGGTGGCCGACGTGAGCCCCGACGACGTGGTGCTCGAGGTCGGCCCCGGCCTCGGCTCGCTGACCCTCGGCCTGCTCCCCGCCGTCCGCCGGGTGGTCGCGGTGGAGATCGACCCGCGACTGGCCGGCGCGCTGCCCGCGACGGTGGCCGGCCGGCGACCCGAGCTCGCAGACCGGCTCACCGTGGTGACGGCGGACGCGCTCGCGCTGACCGGGCTTCCCGAACCGGCGCCCACCGCCCTGGTGGCCAACCTTCCCTACAACGTCGCGGTTCCGGTGCTGCTGCACCTGCTCGAGCTCTTCCCGTCCCTGGCGCGTGGGCTGGTGATGGTGCAGGCCGAGGTCGCCGACCGGTTGGCGGCCCCGCCGGGCAGCCGGACGTACGGCGTGCCGTCGGTCAAGCTGGCCTGGTACGCCGAGGTCACCCGGGCCGGCTCGGTCCCGCGCACCGTCTTCTGGCCGACGCCGAACGTGGACTCGGGGTTGGTGCGGCTGGCCCGCCGTTCCGCACCCACGGCGGCGGCGACCCGGGAGGACGTCTTCGCCGTCGTCGACGCCGCCTTCGGCCAGCGTCGTAAGACCCTGCGCGCTGCCCTGGCCGGCTGGGCCGGCTCGGCGGCAGCGGCCGGGGCGGCCCTGGCCAGGGCCGGCATCGACCCGGGAGCGCGGGGGGAGGCGCTCGACGTCACCGCTTTCGCCCGGTTGGCGGCATCCCGGCCGAGCCGGCACCCGTAGCATCGAAACGGCGCACCCGCCCGCGCACCGTGCCTCCCCGCACCGGATCTTCGCGTCCCACCCTCCCGAGGAGCGCCACCCTGAGCCATCCAAGGGACGCCGCCGTCCGGCTGCCACGTCCGCGGCCGGTCACCGTGCGGGTGCCGGCGAAGGTCAACCTGCACCTCGGTGTCGGGCCGCGCCGCTCCGATGGCTACCACGAGCTCGCCAACGTCTTCCAGGCCGTCTCCCTGTACGACGAGGTGACCGCGACCCGGGCCGACGAGCTCTCCGTCGAGGTGACCGGTGCGGACGGCGTACCGGTGGACGAGAGCAACCTCGCCGTGCAGGCCGCTCGGGCGCTGGCGAGCGCCGCCGGCGTCGAGCCGGGCGTACACCTGCGGCTCGCCAAGGGGATTCCGGTGGCCGGCGGGATGGCCGGCGGCAGCGCCGACGCGGCGGCCGCGCTGGTCGCCTGCGACGCGCTGTGGGGGACCGGCGTGGACCGCGCCACGCTGGCGGCGCTGGCCGCCGCGCTGGGCAGCGACGTCCCGTTCGCCCTGCACGGGGGCACCGCCCTCGGCACCGGCCGCGGCGAGCTGCTCAGCGCCGTCCTCGGGCGGGGGCAGTACCATTGGGTCTTCGCGCTGGCCGACGGGGGCCTGTCCACGGCGGCGGTCTACGCCGAGCTGGACCGGCAGCGGACGGAGGCGATGGCGGCCGCGCCCGCCGGCGCCCCCGACGGGGTGTTGGCGGCCCTGCGGGCCGGTGACCCGATCGCGCTCGGCCGCGTACTGGCCAATGACCTGGCGCCGGCCGCGGTCCGGCTCCGGCCGCAGCTGCGCCGGGTGATCGGTGCGGGCCAGGAGCTGGGCGCCCTGGGGACCGTCGTGTCGGGATCCGGGCCGACGGTGGCCTTCCTGGTGCGCTCGGCCGCCATGTCGATCAGCTTCGCCTCGGCCCTGGCCGGTCTGGACGTCTGCCGGTCGATCCGGCGGGCGCACGGACCGGTGGCCGGCGCGCGCATCCTGCCGCCTGACAGCCCCTGAGCCGGTGGCCAACCTCGTCAACCTCGAGGCGGTGACCAAGGCCTTTGGTACGACAACCCTGCTCGACTCGGTCTCGCTCGGGGTCGACGAGGGCGACCGCATCGGCGTCGTCGGCCGCAACGGCGGCGGCAAGACCACGCTCGTGTCGGTGCTGGCCGGACTCGATCCGCCGGACGGTGGCCGGGTGACCCACGGCAGCCGCCTGCGGGTGGGGCTGCTGCCGCAGGCGGACTCCCTCGACCCGGCGGCGACGGTGCGGTCGATCGTCGTGGGCGGACGGCCGGAGCACGACTGGGCCGGAGACCCCCGGGTGCGCGACGTCGTGGAAGGACTCTTCGGCGGCCTGGATCTGGCCGGCTTCCCGGCCGGGCTCGACTCGCCGGTGGGCCCGATGTCGGGCGGGGAGCGGCGGCGGGTCGCACTCGCCGCCGTACTGGTCGGGGACCAGGATCTCGTGGTTCTGGACGAGCCAACCAACCACCTCGACGTCGAGGGCGTCGACTGGCTGGCCCGGCACCTCGCCGTCCGGCGCTGCGCGGTCGTGGTCGTCACCCACGACCGCTGGTTCCTCGATGCGGTCTGCCTGACCACCTGGGAGGTGGCCGACGGGCAGGTGCACTCCTATGAGGGCGGCTACTCGGCGTACGTCCTCGCCAAGGCGGAGCGACACCGGCGGGCGCTCGGCGCTGAGGCGCGCCGAGCGAACCTGCTGCGAAAGGAGCTGGCCTGGCTGCGCCGCGGACCGCCGGCCCGCACCTCCAAGCCGCGGTTTCGCATCGACGCCGCCAACGCGTTGATCGCGGACGAGCCGCCGGCCCGGGACCGCACCGACCTGGTGCGCTTCGCCGCGGCACGGCTGGGCCGGACCGTGTACGACGTCGAGGACGTCACCCTGGAGCTCGGGGAGCGGCGGCTGCTTTTCCATGCCGACTGGCGGCTCGGTCCGGGCGACCGTGTCGGCGTCGTAGGGGTCAACGGCAGCGGCAAGACCTCCCTGCTCCGGTTGCTGCTCGGCGAGCTCGAGCCGGTCACCGGCCGGGTCGTCACCGGCCGGACCGTGCGGGCGGCGTACCTCTCTCAGGAGGTGACCGAGCTCGACCCGCCGCAACGCGTGCTGGCCGCGGTGGAGGAGGTCGCGCGGGTAGTCGACCTCGGCGTGGGTCGTGAGCTGACGGCCGGGCAGCTGCTCGAGCGCTTCGGGTTCACCGGGGAGCGGCAGTGGACGGCGGTGGGCGAGCTCTCCGGTGGTGAGCGGCGCCGGCTGCAGCTGCTGCGGTTGCTGATGACGGGACCCAACGTGCTGCTGCTCGACGAGCCGACCAACGACCTCGATCTCGAGACCCTGACCGCGCTGGAAGACCTTCTCGACGGCTGGCCCGGCACGCTGGTCGTAGTGACCCACGACCGCTACTTCGTCGAGCGTGTCACGGACACCACCGTGGCGCTGCTCGGTGACGGGCGGCTGGCCGCGCTCCCGGGCGGTGTGGAGGACTACCTTGCCCGCCGCCGTGAGCGCGCCTTGCCATCGGCAGCGCCCTCGCGCCGGCCGGCGGGGGACACCCGAGCCGCCAAGCGGCAGCTCGCCATGCTGGAGCGGGCGCTCGAACGGCTGTCCCGGCGGGAGGCTCGGCTGCACGAGGAGCTGGTGGCCCGGGCCAGCGACTTCGAGGCCGTGACGGTGCTCGACACCGAGCTGCGGGCGTTGACCGCCGAGAAGGCCGACACCGAGGACGCCTGGCTCGAGCTGGCCGAGGGCAGCGAGTGAGCGTCCTGCTCGAGTGGGGACCGGTCGGCGCCGCCGTACTGGCCGAGAGCTGTGACGTGCTGGTCATCGTCGACGTGCTGTCCTTCACAGGTTCGGGGTTGTGGCTCTCACCGGTCAGCCTGCGGGACCTCCCGCACGGGAGTCGTCTCGTCCTTCCCTCACCGAACGGCTCGACCATCGCGGCGGCGCCGGCATCTGACCGCGCGGTGGTCGCCGCGGCGTTGCGCAACGCCCCAGCCGACGCGGTTGCGGCGGCACGATCGGCCTGGTGCCGGAGGGCGAGAGGTGGCCGGACGGTTCCCTGCGGCCGGCGTACGAGCGCTGGTGGGAGCAGCGGCGGGGCGGGTTACGCCGGGTGCTGGCCGGCTCGCCGGACGTCGCGTTGCGCAACCCGTCGTTCCGGGGGTACGCGGCCTGGATGCGCACGGCGGAGTTCGCCGCGGCGGTGGATGGGCTGCCGGCTCGCGCCCGACGGCTTGCTCGGCTACGACGCCGTAGGACCGCCGTAGCGATCGATCGTTGTGACGTCCGCAGCACGAAATCGGCGAAACACTCAGGCGGAGCTCACAACGATCGGTCGGCTCCGGCCCCCGGAAGACTACGGCTCGTACACCGTGTCAGCCGGGAGGCTCCCATCCCATGACCAGCCGCCACGGCCGCCAGCAGAGGCAACCGGTGCTCTGGACCGCCAACCTGTGCAGCCCTGAGCAGCCGACGCCAGCGCTCTGCGGCCGTTACCGTCCTTCCATGCCTCGCTGGCTCGTCCTCGTGCTGCTGATCGCCGTTGCCGGCTGCACGAGCAACGGGAAGGGGAAGGCGACGGCGCCCGACTTGCCGGTGCTGGTGCTGCAGCCCGCCGACGTGACCGGCGGCTTCGAGCGGTTCGACGAGGGGCGGCAGACGCTGGCCGACGCCGGCCCGGGTCGCGCCGACGGGCAGCGATTCGGCCGGCAGGGCGGGTGGAAGGCCCGCTACCGGCGGATGGCGGACCCCTCGACGACCGGACCGCTCGTCGTGGAGTCGCGGGCGGACGTGTTCGCCAAGGTCGACGGCGCCCGCAAGGACTTGGCGGCGTACCGCGGGGCACTGACGGGACGACCGGAGCCGGCGGAGATCGGCGACGAGGCGGTCACCGCGACCAGCCTGTCACCGGGTGAGCCCAGCGGGATCCGGTTCTTCACCGTGGTCTGGCGTGAGCACAACGTCACCGCGTCGGTCGTCGTGAGCGGTTACGAAGGCCGGCTCTCGCTCGGCACCGCCCTGGATCTCGCCCGCCGCCAGTCCAAGCGGATCGCGGCGGCCACCAAGTAGTCCGTTCGCCTGTGCGGCACCTCCCCTGCGCAGTAGGTTCCGCTGGAGTGCCGACCCCGGCACGACAGACCGAGGGGATCCGCATGCGAAAGCTTGTCCGAGCATCGATCGGCCTGATCGGTGTCACTGCACTCGTGCTGCCGGTCGGCGGCGCGGCGGCCAACCCGGCCACGTTCCAAGCCACCAGGGCGGGCAGCACGCTGGGCCCCTCGGGCGCGGTGGACTTCCGGGACGTCAACTTCGGTAACGGCGTCACCGAGTGTCCGCAGGCCGGCCGGATCGACCAGGAGCCGCGGCCGCTGGACCGGCGGAGTCCCGACGCGGTGGAGCGGCTCAGCAGCGGCGGGGACGACCGTCGCGCCAACCAGGACTTCGCCTGCTTCCCGCAGGACGAGATGAGCATCAGCACCAACCCCCGCAACCCGCAGAACCTCGTGGGCGGCGCCAACGACTACCGCCTTGGCTTTGGGACGTCCGGGTTCTACGCGAGCACCGACGGCGGCAAGAACTGGTACGACGGGATCATCCCGTTCCCGTCCCTGCCCACCGGGGACAACCTCGACGGCGGCGGTGACCCGGCGATCGTGCACGACCGCAACGGCGTCGTCTACTACGCCGACATCAACTTCAACCGCACCGACGACACCAACGGTGTCTTCGTGAGCCGCTCCACCAACGGCGGCTTCACCTGGAGCCGGCCGTGCGTGCCGATCGACACCTCTGGCAAGCCCAGGGACGACCAGGCCGTCTGCGGCGGCACCGGTGACCCGCGGCTTCCCGGTGACGGCGTGATCACCTTCCTGCAGGACAAGAACTCCGTGGTCGACGGCAGCAACGACTTCAACGACAAGGAGTACATCGCGGCCGGACCTCGTCCCGCGGGGGTCAAGCCGCAGTGCTTCGGCCCGGAGAGCAAGCGCGCGGTCCGCTGCAACCCGGCGACCGTCGGGGTGGACCGGATCTACGTCACCTTCACCATCTTCCAGGCGACCGGTTCGCCGATCTTCGTGAGCTACTCCGACGACCAGGCTCGTTCGTGGTCGCCGCCGCAGCGCATCAGCGGCCGGGCTCCGTTCTGCGTGGGGAGCCCGCGCAACGAGTGCGCGTTCAACCAGGGCTCGACCCCCACAGTGAACCGGGAGACCGGTTACCTGTACGTGTCGTGGCTCAACGGCAACACCCCGGATGAGGACCAGTACCTGCTCGCGCGGTCCAAGGACGGCGGCCGCACCTTCCAGGGTCCGTTCCGCGTGACCACGATCTTCGACCTCAACTACCCGCGGGCCGGCCTGACCCGCCCGGACTGCGCTCTGCGCGGCCAGTCGACCGGCCGCGCCGTACTCAGCAACAGCTGCTTCCGGGTGAACTCCTACGGTGCCGTCACCGTGGACCAGCGCGGCGGCCAGTACGCCGACGACCTCTATGTCGTCACCTCGGACAACCGCAACGGCACGATCCGGGACTCGAACGTCGACGTGTTCCTCTACAAGTCGACCGACGGCGGCTCGAGCTGGTTCGGCCCGACCCGGGTGAACGACGATGCGTCTCCGACGCCGCGCAACTTCGACCGGGACTGCGGGCGTGACCCGAACAACATCACCGGTGACCCGTCGAAGTGCAAGGTGCGGCCGACCGGTAACGACCAGTGGTTCCCGTGGGTCGACATCAACCGGTCCGGCGATGTGAACGTCGTCTTCCAGGACCGGCGGACCGACCGCGACTCGATCAAGAGCGAGTGGCCGACGAGCCGGACCAGGCGGGGCAACTACCTCTCCATGTTCTGGGGCGGGGTCTGCCACGTCTCCTCAGCCGACTCACGCGAGTGCGTGGCGAAGGAAGCCACGCGGTACACCGGTTCCCCGTCCGGACCCGTCGACCCGGGTCGCGACCCGGTCCCCGGGCAGCACCAGACCACCTTCCCGTTCGACAACTTCTCGATCTCCGACAACCCCTACAACCTGGACTACTCGTTCCGGGCTGGAATCTTCATGGGTGACTACGAGAACGTGAGCGTGTTCGACGGTACGGCGACCGCGATGTGGACCGACTCTCGCAACGGCAGGTCCTCCAAGGACCAGATCGGGCGCAACCCGATCTGCGAGCAGTCCGACGCGTTCGTCGACAGCTACCCCGCCGCTCGGGGCACTGGTACCCGGGCGAGCGCGAGCGCGAGTGACAGCAAGTTCCTCGTCACCCCGTGCCCGGCAGACGCGACGGACCCGGGCAACCGCGGCCGACGCTAAGGCGCACCGGCTGGGGCGGACCGCCGTACTGGCGGTCCGCCCCAGTGCTTTGCCAGGTCACTTCCGGCAGTACGCGGTGATGGGGCGCTCGGCCGGCACCCGGGTCGCGGTGCGACCCAGCCGGCGCGCCTCGGCCGCGAGGGTGATCGCGTTGTCGACCGCGGCGCAGCCGGGATCGTTGTTGAAGTAGACGAATATGTCGTCGGCGTCGGCGTACGCCGATGCGATCCGCTCCACCCAGGTAACCAGGGAACGCCGGCCGTAGAACGGCCAGACGCGGGCCGCGCCCTCGTGCAT
>JAABUS010001974.1_pt1 | contig 41264 bp, 48 predicted proteins | sample 5560161 | NCBI WGS metagenome assembly JAABUS01 (sample SAMN10711885, study PRJNA513376) | rock metagenome | isolation source: Antarctica rocks | place: Antarctica: Victoria Land, Trio Nunatak nord | collected 2016-01-04
GCCGTCCTGCACGATGTAGTCGGAGCTGATCCGGCCCACGGCGGCGAATGCCGACTTGCGTCCCTTCCAGAACAGCGCACGCTCGGCGTCGTCGGCGGCGATGCGGATCTCGAACGCCGCGCTGGCGTGGCAGAAGGCCTCGACCTGCTCGAACTGGTGGGCGACCTCAGTATCGGGTCCGTCCAGCTCGACGATGAGCACGGCACCCGCCCCGGCGGGGTAGTTGCAGTGGACGGCTGCCTCCGCGGCCTCGATCGCCAGGGCGTCCATCATCTCAATGGCGGCAGGGATCACACCCGCGCCGATGATGGCGGAGACCGCGGCACCGGCTCGGTCGGTGTCCGGGAAGGCGGCGAGGAGGGTGCGGACGCTCTCGGGCGAACGGACGATGCGCACTGTCGCCGCGGTGGCGATACCGAGCGTGCCCTCGGAGCCGACGAACACCCCGAGCAGGTCGTAGCCCGGGGCGTCAGGCGCCTTGCCTCCGATGGTCACGATGTCACCGGTAGGCGTCACGAGCTCGACTCCGGTGATGTGGTTCGTCGTGAAGCCGTACTTCAGGCAGTGTGCGCCGCCTGAGTTCTCGGCGATGTTCCCACCGATCGAGCAGACCTGCTGGCTCGAGGGGTCCGGCGCGTAGTAGTACCCCCGCGGCTGGGCGGCCTGGGTCAGGTGCAGGTTGATGACGCCCGGCTGGACGACAGCCCGCTGGTTGGGTGCGTCCACCTCGATGATGTCGCGCATCCTCGAGGTGACGATCAGCACCCCGTCGGCATGTGGAAGCGCTCCACCTGAGAGACCGGTGCCGGAACCGCGCGCCACGAACGGCACCCCGGCCTGCGCGCATGCCCGGACGACGGCGGCAACCTGCGTCGTCGACTGGGGCAGCACCACCAGGGAGGGGACCACCTTGTACTGGGCCAGGCCGTCGCACTCGTAGGTCCGCAGCCGCTGACGGTTGGTGATGACCGCATCCTCCCCGAGGAGCGGGCGCAACTGGTCGGCGAGTCCGCGGCCATCCATGCTTCAGGGCATCCGCTCGTATGCCGGGATGGTCAGGAACTCGGCAAAGTCGTCAGCGACGGCGACGGCGATGAACGTCTCGCGGGCCTGCGCGTAGTCCCCAAGCTGCCCGGGCAGCTTGGCGACCTCCTCGTCGACGATGCGGTCGACCAGCTGGCGACTGACGACCTCACCGGTGTCGGCTAGCACGACATCGTTGTGCAGCCACTGCCACACCTGCGAGCGCGAGATCTCGGCCGTAGCTGCGTCCTCCATGAGGTTAAAGATGGCCACCGCCCCCGTTCCTTGCAACCAGGACGCGAGGTACTGGATACCGACGGAGATGTTGTTCCGTAGGCCTGCCTCTGTCACGTCGCCGGGCGTCGCGGCGACGTCGAGCAGCTGGGCGGCCGTGACGTGAACGTCCTCGCGCAGCTTGTCGAGCTGGTTCGGCCGGTCGCCGAGCACCGCAGCGAACGCCGCCTTGCACAGCTCGACCATGCCAGGGTGTGCGACCCAGGACCCGTCGAAACCGGCGCCGGCCTCTCGGGTCTTGTCCTCCTCTACCTTGGCGAAAGCCGCCTGGTTGACGTTGGTGTCCTTGCTCGGGATGAAGGCAGCCATACCGCCGATCGCGTGGGCGCCGCGCTTGTGGCAGGACCGCACCAGCAGTTCGGTGTAGTCGTGCATGAACGGAACCGTCATCGTGACTTGCGCGCGGTCCGGCAGCAGGAAGTCGCGCCCGCGGGTCCGGAACTTCTTGATGACACTGAAGATGTAGTCCCAGCGCCCTGCGTTGAGCCCGGAGGAGTGTTCGCGCAGCTCGTACAGGATTTCCTCCATCTCGAACGCCGCGGGGTAGGTCTCGATCAGGACGGTGGCCCGGATCGTCCCGGCAGGGATCCCGAGCCGCTCCTGCGCCCGGACGAAGACGTCGTTCCACAGCCGCGCCTCATGGTGGCTCTCCATCTTGGGCAGGTAGAAGTACGGCCCCTTGCCGGCGTCGATCTGGCGCTGGGCGCAGTGAAAGAAGTAGAGGGCGAAGTCCACGAGGGCACCCGACACGGGAACGCCGTCGACCACGATGTGCTTCTCGGGCAGGTGCCAGCCGCGCGGGCGGACCACGACGGTCGCGAGGTCGTCGCCCAGGGTGTACGCCTTGCCCTCCTCGGAGGTGAAGTCGATCGCGCCGTCGAGGGCGTCGCGGAGGTTTAGCTGCCCCTCCACCACGTTGGCCCACGTCGGTGTGGTCGCGTCCTCGAAGTCGGCGAGCCACACATTCGCCCCGGAGTTGAGGGCGTTGATCGTCATCTTGCGATCGGTCGGTCCCGTGATCTCGACCCGGCGATCCTCCAGGCCCGGCGCAGGAGGGGCGACCTGCCAGTTGCCCTCGCGAATGTCACGGGTCTCGGGCAGGAAGTCCAACGTCCCGCCACCCGCCAACTCGGCGTACCGGTCCGATCGGGCCTGTAGCAGCTCCAGTCGGCGCCCGTCGAAGCTGCGGTGCAGAACCTCAAGCAGCTCCAGAGCACCAGAAGTGAGGATCTCGTCGTAACGCGAACTCTGTTCGCCCTTGATCTCCAGGCCATCCGACATCAAACTGCGGCTCCTTCGGCTCTGATGCCACTCTCGTGGAAGCAAAATTCCACAGAACTTCTTAAAGTAACCACCACAAGTCGCACCGTCAACAAGACGTGAGGTCGCCCGGGTGATCGAGTACCGGGTGTACGAGTAGGAGGTGCTCCTGGTACGTCCGGCTCACCCCGCAGACGGTTCTCATCGCGCTGGTGTGGGTGGTCGGATTGGTGCTGACGCAGCCGGCCGGGAAGGCGCTGCCCTGCTCCAACAGCGGAGAGGCCCCGGACAGCCAACCTCAACCGCGCGGCCACTCCCAGAACCGGTCCGCCAAAGCCACCCGCCGCGGAGTCAGCACCACCAGCGGCACTGATCTTCACCCGCCGCCGCCGTGGCCACGCGGACCGCCGGCGCGCTGGCCGAGGAAAGCGGAACCGGAGCCGCGAACCACGCGCCCCTCTCCGGTGTCCTGTTCGGAGCGACCGTGTTAGCGGCGGCGACCTCCCTGCCCGAGCTGTCGACCGGACTGACCTCGGCCAAGCAGGGCGACTACAAGCTGGCGTTCGGCGACATCTTCGGCGGCAACGCGTTCCTCCCGGTGCTGTTCCTGCTCGCGGTGCGACGTCGAGATCGGACCGTGATCTGCTCGACCAATGCGATCTGGGTGTTTGAATCGAGCCGCCGGCCGAGGCGTTGCTTCCCGGCTGGCGCTCGGCGCGGCTGGCCCTGACTCTGAATGCGATTGACGCCGAGAGGCTGTCGTGGACTCGAAGTGTCGGGCTCGCCGCGTGAGCGTGGACTCTTGGCGCCTGGCTTGAAGAGAGCTTGCACCACTTAACCCAGATCTGCCGGCTACCCGGTGGTCCGCGCTATCCACTGTAGGAGCCGACCCATCTGGAGCTCGAAGATGAATACCCCTCATGGCGTTGCAGGGATCGACCCGCACAAACACACCGCCACCGTGGCCGTCGTCGATGTGCTGGGTGCAACATCACCGGCCGGCCCAGGCCTGCGGAACCGTCTTGGCCAGGTCGGGCGGCCGCCTCGCTGAGGCTGCCCCGGGACTACTACGTCCGTCTGGACTCGAACGACTACTCGGTGCACCCCAGCGCGGTCGGGCGCCGCGTCGAGGTCGCAGCAGACCTCGACAGCGTGAGGGTCACCCTGGCCGGTCGGATCCTGGCGCCCCACCCCCGCTGCTGGACCAAGCACCAGAGCATCACCGACCCCGACCACGCGAGGGCCGCCGCGCTGCTGCGGCAACAACCCCAGGCCCTGCCACCGGTCGAGACCGACGTCGAGCAACGGCCGCTGAGCGACTACGACTCCCCCTTCGGGCTCGACGAGCCCGACGACCTCGGCACGGTCGCGTGATGGCCACGCCCAAGACCGCGGCACCGACTCGAGACGTGACCGCGGAGCTGGCCTACCTGACCCGCGCGCTGAAGGCGCCGACGCTGCGCGAAGCCGTCGAGCGGCTCGCCGAACGGGCCCGCGCCGAGAACTGGACCCACGAGGAGTTCCTCGCCGCCTGCCCGCAAAGCGAAGTCGCAGCCGGGGAGAGCCACGGCGGTGAAAGCCGGATCCGGGACGCCCGGTTCCCGGGCAGCAAGAGCCTGGAGGAGTTCAACTTCGACCACGCCCGCAGCGTCAAACGCGACCTCATCGCTCACCTCGGCACGCTCGACTTCGTCGCGGCGAAGGAGAACGTGCCGTTGCTCGGTCCACCCGGAACAGGCAAGACCCACCTGGGGACCGGACTAGCGATCCGGGCCTGCCAAGACGGTCACCGACCCTGTTCGCGACCGGGTCGCAGTGGGTCACTCGCCTGGCCGAAGTGACCAGCAACAAGCCCTTCGGTTGTTGGGGCGAGGTCTTCGGCGACGCAGGTCGTCGCCGCCGCAATGATCGACCGGATCGTCCACCACGCCGAAGTCATCAGCCTCAAGGGCGACAGCTACCGGCTCAAAGACCGCGACCTCGGCCGCGTCACACCGACCAACAACGAAGACCGACCCACCGCAGGGGATGCACTTCCACCCGACGCCCCGGGGTTCGTCTCCAGCCGCCGTTGACAGCCGCCCAGCGCCGAGTCGTTACAAGCACTCCGAGAGGACGATCCCCAGCGGCGGGCTGGCGTTCTTCGCCGGTGGCTCGCACGGGCACGTCGCGATAGCCACTGGTGACGGGCGCTTGATCTCCACCGACATCCACGGCAACGGGACCTACGCCTACACCACCATCTCGGAGATCGAGAACACGTGGGGGACGATCATAGCCATCGCCTAGAGCGGCACTCGGGCCATCTGCCCACTTCGGAACGGCCTGGAAATGATCGCCTTGGCCGTGCCGGACTACCGCCGCCTTGCGCCGGCACCCACACCGCGTTCATCGAGCCCGGCTCAGCGTGGAAGAACCCGTTCGTCGAGTCGTTCAACCGCGCTTCAGCTGAAGACGACGGTGCGTCCGCCGGTTATGGCCACCCGGTCCTCCGCGTGAAGGCGCAATGCGCGCGCCAGAACGACGCGCTCCACGTCACGCCCGATGGCCACGAGGTCGTCGGCGGTGTGTGCGTGACCCACTCGGACGACATGCTGTTCGATGATCGGCCCCTCGTCGAGATCTTCCGTCACGTAGTGAGCCGTGGCGCCGATGAGCTTCACGCCCCGCTCGTACGCCTGGCGATAAGGTTTGGCGCCCTTGAACCCAGGAAGAAACGAATGGTGGATGTTGATGATGCGGCCGGGCATGCGCGAGCACAGCTGGTCGGAGAGCACCTGCATGTACCGGGCGAGCACGATGGCGTCGATGTGGTGTTCGGCGACGAGCCCGAGGAGCCTAGCCTCGGCGCCGGCCTTCCCCTCGGGCGTCACGGGTAGGTGTTTGAAGGGTATGTCGTAGCGGCCAGCGATCGGCGCGCAGTCGGTGTGGTTGGAGACGATAAGAGGAATGTCGATGGGCAGCTCGCCGATCTGCCACCGGTAGAGCAGGTCCACCAGGCAGTGGTCCAGTCTCGAGACCATCAGCAGCACCCGGCGCCGTTCAGTCTCCAGGCGGAAGCTGAGTTTCGGGTTGAATCGTGCGACGCGGGTAGCGATGACCTCGCGCACCAGATGTGTCTCGGCATGAGGGCTCTCGAAGCAGGTACGCATGAAGAAGAGGCCGGTGAGTGGATCGGTGAATTGAGCGTTCTCCAGGATGTTGCCCTTGGCGTCGAAGATGCCATCGGCTAGGGCACGCACGATGCCGGGCTGGTCCGCGCACCGAAGTGTGAGCAGGTGGCGAAGCAACTCGGCAAATCCTCCCGTTCGTGGCAGACGGCGCGCTCCGCATTGGCGAGCCGGAGCAGATGTCAGCGTGACGCTGGCGCTCCGAGGGATCGTTCGTACCACTGGTGGAAAGTGGCGACCGATCCTTCGGTGACCGGTGAGAGCGGACCTGGAAGGTATCCGCGGGACCGCACTCCGAGGTAGTTCTGCTCGCACAGGGCCCAGTCCTGTTCGGACGTCGCAATCCATACCGCAGTGAGCTCGTCGACGTCGTAGTCCTCGCCCTCGACAGCGTCGTCGCGGATGAAGAAGGTGACCTCGACGTTGGTGCAGTCGGCCCGCACCGGTGTAAGCCGGGTCGTCATCGCGTAGTCGGCGTTGGCATGAGCCCACGAATTGGGAAGCGTGATGAGTCGCAGGCTGCCCACGTCGGTACTTGTGAGGTCCCCCAGCACCGGTGCGACGAGGCGCCCGCTCAGGCTCTCGGTGACGTAGCCGTCTCGAAGGGGAAGGCGGGCCACCCGGAACCACCCGTTGCCTTCGAAGCTGACTTCGCGGGGTGCGAGACCTTGGGCGCGCCACCGCTTCTGGTGATCGGCGAGAGAAGCGTTGTACGCGGTACTGCGTCTGGTGTCACCCGAGCCGCCGACGTCGTAGTTGGACTGGCAGAACTCCGGGTGGTTGGCGCGGCAGTGATAGCACTCACGGTTGTTTTCGACGAGCATTTTCCAGTTCGCGGCAACCGTGTAGTGGCAGCGAGCGGCCACCTTGGTGCGCTCCAGCCGATGTGGTTCGAGCTGTGGCTGCACTGCTGCCACCGCGTCGTCGAAGGGCGGCGCGACCTCGGCGAAGCAAACGAACAGCAGGCCGCAGAGCTCTCTCAACCACAGCGGCCGCAGTCCGAGTTCTTGCCTGTCGAGTCCGGCGCCCATGTGCGGAGCCCCGCGGAGTGTGCCATCCAGCCCGTACGTCCATTGGTGATAGGGGCACACCACGGCGCTGACCGAGCCCCGGCCATCGGGCTGCAGCCGACAGCCCCGGTGCCGGCAGACGTTGTGGTGAGCGCTGACCCGGCCGCTCTCGTCCCGGGTGAGCAGCACGGAGTCGCGTCCCACGCTCCACGCCAATGTGTCGCCGGCGCACGGCAACTCCGCGGTGGCGCCGACGAACAGCCAGCTCGTCGCGAACACCTGCTCCATGTCCCTGTCGAAGACGTCCGGATCGACGTAGTAGTCCCTCGGCAGGCAGTAGCCGGGAGTCGTTGCGGGAGCCGCCAGGACGCTGCCAGTGGTCATCGTCGTGCCTCTAGCCTCTCGGTCTGGCCGGCAGGACGCAGCCGGGTCGGACCACCGTATAACAACTCGAGTTGACGCGGTGGTTACGGATCTGGATCAAGCCGATGTGGACCACACGCCCTGCGAGTCACGTACACCTCAGTGCGGCACGGCGACGTTCCTCCGGTCAGTGTCAGCTCCACGGGAATGGCGAATGTGAGACCGGGTGCAGCAGACCTGCGGCGTAGCGAGAGAAGCGGAACGGCTCCAGCAGCGGCTGGCTCTCCCCTAGCAGTTCACGGGCCACGAGAGCACCTACCCCGATCATCTTGTAGCCGTGATTGGAGTCCGCGATCACGTACGCGTTTTCAGCGAACACGTCGAAGACCGGAAAACTGTCCGGCGTGAAGCACCCGATCCCGCCGGACGGTTCCTGGGCGAATAGCCCGCTCTTGCCCTCGAACCGCTTCAGGCAGTGGGCGAGGCCGGCCGTCCACATGCGGGCGAAGTCGGCGCCCACGACGAAGTCCGGACTGGCCGGGCCGTAGGGATCGACGTGGACGTCGTCGGTGGGTCGGTCGACGACGAACGGCATAGCCCCGCCCTGGACGCCGCCGAAGTTGAAGTCCGGCTTGAAGTAGATCCCCCAGAGCTCGTCAGTTACCAAGGAGCCGTCGGCGTCGTCGTACAGCGGCGCGTCCGTGTCGACGTGCAGGACGGGCGGGGGGTTGCCCCGGCTGTCGGTCAGGAAGGCGGGGTCGACCTTCAGCGTCCCTTCCTGCAACGACCAGTAAGTCCACATCGGCCGCTCGTAGACGGCACCGTCCCGGCCTCGGACGGGGATGACCTCGGGGAGGTCCAGCATCTGCCACAGGTCACGCACCCAGGGTCCGACCGCCGCCACCACGTGGTCGCACCGGATCGCTCCGGCGTCGGTCTCGACTGCGACGACCGCCGTCCCCTCCCGACGTAGGCCGGTGACCAGTGTGCCGCCCAGGATGCGGACCCCCGCAGCAACGGCCCTGTCGGCCAGCCCGCGCAAGGAGGCCTGGTTGTTGGCGTAGCCGCCGCGCTGCTCGTGCAGCACGCTGGTGATGTTGCGCGCCTGCCAGTCGGGGAACATCGACTGCAGGTAGAGACGACAGCTCTCGGCGCCCTCGACGAAGACCGAGGGATAGCCGATCAGCCGTTGCTGGTCGTATATCTGCGCGACATCGGCATGCATGACCTCGGGGGAGATCTGCATGTACCCCACCGGATGGTAGGCGAACGCCTCTGGGTCGGACTCCCACACCGACACCGAGTGCGCCATCAGCTCACGCATCGCCGGCTGGAAGTAGTTGTTCCGCACCACGCCGCAGGCGATCCCGGAGGCGCCCGCTCCGACGGTGGACTTGTCCAGCACAACCACGTCCTCGCCCGAGCCGACACCCCGGGCGGTGAGCTCACCGGCCAGGTGCCAGGCGGTCGACAGGCCGTGGATACCGGCGCCGATGATGACGTATCGCGCGTGCTCCGGCACCTTCACCAGCGGTCCTCTCGAACGGTCATCCTGTGCTCCCTGCTGGAGAATACCGCTGGGCTAGCTGAGCTGTGACAATTGCAGTTGTCACAGCTCGCTGGGGTCGGACCCGTCCCTGCCGATGCCGAGCTCCGCACCGGCGTCCAACAGCGCGTCGAAGAGGTACTGGCCCGAGGAGCGCTCGCAGTGCAGCACGTAGGAGGGCGTCGTTCCGACGTCATCGCGGATCACGTCGGTGGTCAGCTTGGCGACCGAGCTGCGGAAGGCGCTGCCGTTGGGAGTCATCCGCTCCGCGAGGTCGACCGCGCAGACCTTGCTGAGCAGGTCCGCGGCCGCGGCGCCGGAGAGCCGCATCAGCGCCCGTCCATGCGTGATGTCGACGACGCTGACTAGGCCGTCGTCGTCGCGATCCAGCCGATCGGCAATCTCAACTGCGGTGCCGATGTCGCCGAGCAGGAACCACTCCCCTGGACCGGACCCGATGACGAGGGTGCCGCGGTCGTCGCGGGCAGCAGAGCCGAAGGGCACACCGATCCGGGTCGCGACACGTCCTCGAGGGCTGGCCCGGACGCTCACCTTGGCCAGCGCGCTGTCGTCGGCCAGCCGCAGCGCCGAGTACGAGCGCAGCGTCGAGACCTCCCAGCCGGCGCGGACGGCCACCGGACCCTCGGCCCGGATCGGGCTGTGGGCGATAGCCGGGTTCTCAGCCACGCAGGCGGCCCCCCTCGGCGTCGACGTGGGCCAGCGAGGGGATCACGGTCGCCTCGATCCGTTGCCCGGAGGGCAGCAGGACGCTCACCACCGACCCGGCCTGGGCCAGCTCGGCGGCGACATACCCCAGGCACACCGACCGGCCCAGGGTGGGCGACATCCGGCTGCTGGTGATCCGGCCGACGATCTCGTTGGCGCCACGCACAATCTGGCTCGACTCTGCCGGCACGACCGACCCGTCGACGGGCTGCAGAGCGACCAGTCTTTGGCGCACCGGACGCTCGCGCGCCCAGGCCAACTCGGGGAGCCCGACGAAGTCGTCCTTGTCGAGCTTGATCAGGGGCGCCAGCCCGGCGTCGTACCCGTTGGTCAGCCCGTCGGTGTCCTGGCCGACGATGAGGTGCCCCTTCTCCAGCCGAAGGATCCGCTGCGCCTCCACGCCGAAGGCCGCGGCGCCCAGGTCCTCGCCGCTGCCGAGCAGCGACTCCCAGACGTGCAGCCCGTTCGCTGCGGGCACGTGCACCTCGTAGCTCAGCTCGCCGGTGAACCCGATCCGCCACAGCAGGCAGTCGTCCACCCCCGCGACACGCCCGGTGCGCACGCGCATGTAGGGGAACGCCTCAGGCGAGAGGTCGACATCATCGGTCAGCCGGCCGAGCAGCTCGCGTGAGCGGGGGCCGGCGACGTTGATGCTCGCGTAGGCGCTCGTCATCGGCGTGACGTGCACCTGCCAGTCCGGGTGCTGGGTCTGCAGGATGCCCTCCAGGTGCTCCCACACTGCCGCCGCACCGGAGGACGTCGTGGACATCAGGTAGTGCTCCTGGTCGAGGCGCCCGGTCACCCCGTCGTCCATGACGACGCCGTCCTCGCTGCACATCACGCCGTAGCGGACCGAGCCCACCTCGAGCCGGGACCACTTGTTGACGTAGACCGCGTTGAGCAGCCGGGGCACGTCCGGCCCACGAAGGTCCAGCTTGCCGAGCGGGGTCACGTCGATGATCCCGACCCGCTCGCGGACGTTGCGGGCCTCGCCCTGCGGGTCGCCGTAGTGGTCAGGGCGGATCCACTGACCGGCGACGAGCGGGGTGGCGTGGTGCCGAGCGTGCCAGGACTGCATGGGTGAGTGGCGCACTGGCTCGAACATGCGTCCCGCCAGCGCCCCGAGTGTGATGGGCGCGTACGGCGGTCGCCACACCGTCGTCCCGAGGTCTTCGATGCTGCTGCCGGTCGCCTCGGCCAGGACCGCGACGGTGTTCACGGTCTCGAGCTTGCCCTGGGAGGGTCCCATGGTCGCCGTCGTGTAGCGCTTGACGAGCTCGCTCGAGTCGTACCCTTCGGCGGCGGCGGTCAGGATGTCCTTGGACGTGACGTCCTCGGAGAAGTCGACCATCCCGTGAGTGGCGCCCCGGAACAGTGCAGGGTGCGGCCAGAGGGGCAACGGCTCGGGGGGGGAAGCGCCGCCGAGGCCGGCCTGCGCGGCTGCGGCTGCCCCGACAGCGCGACCGTGCTTCACCAGCTCGTCGGTGCTGCCGTCGCCGATGAGCCCCCCGGTCGCCAGGACCGACGCGGGCAGGTCGCTGCCGCTCACGAACCGGGCCGCGCTGCTGTCGTAGACCGGGCGAGCGCCGGCCATGTTCAGCAGGGATGTCGGGGCGGTCCAGCCGGTCGAGACCACGAGCAGGTCGCAGTCGATCTTCCGGCCGTCCGCCAGCTCCACCGCCGTCACCCCGCCACGGCCGGTTGCCCGCCGCAGGTCCTCGCCCCGCCGGGCGTCGAGCACGCAGGCGACGTCGACACCGGCTCGCTGCAGGTCTGCGACGGCGGCGTCGCCCTCGGCGTTGGCGGTGAGGACGACCGCCCGGCGACCCGGGCGCACGGCATACAGGTTCACCAGCCGACGGACGGCGGTGCCGAGCATGACCCCCGGCAGGTCGTTGCCGTCGAAGACGTAGGGTCGCTCGACCAGGCCGGGTGCGACGACCAGGGCGGTGGTCCGCGCCTTGACCAGCCGCTCCTCGACCTGGGGCAGGTCCCGCTGCACGATCGAGACCCAGTTGTCGTCGTAGCGCCCGGCGACCACGGAGTTGAGCAGGATCTCCACGTTCGGCGCCGCTTCGAGCGCCGAACTCAGCCCGTGCAGGGCAGCCAGCTCCAGCGGCCCCCCCCACCGCAGGGCGCCACCGAGCTCGTACTCCTCCTCGACCAGCATCACCTGCGCACCGGCCTCGGCAGCGGACAACGCGGCAGCCATGCCGGCCGCGCCCCCGCCGGCGACGACGACGTCCGGGTGCGCGTAACGCTTGTCGTAGTAGCCGTGTCCGGACTCGCGGGACACCCGCCCGCCCGAGGCGAACCTCGACAGGACCCTGTCGTACGTCGGCCACAGCCGCTGCGGCTTGATGAAGGTCTTGTAGTAGAACCCCGCCGTGAGGAATCGCCCGGCGAGCTGGTTGGCGGCCCGGACGTCGTAGCGCAGGGACGGCCACACGTTCTGCGCCTCGACCGCCATACCGTCGCGGAGCCGGCGGTGGGCGCCCCGCACGTTCGGCTCGTCGCCGACCTGCACGGTGACGCCGGGGTCGAGGAAGCTCGCCGTCATGATGCCCCGCGGACGGTGGTACTTGAAGCTGCGGGAGAAGATCCGGACACCGGAGGCGGCCAGGGCCGATGCGATCGTGTCACCGGCGAAACCCTCGTAGGGACGGCCGTTCCAGGAGAAGGACAGGACGCGGCTGCGGTCGAGCAGCTCACCCGGCTGCGGCGGCAGCCGCTGCTGCGACGGGACCCGCTCCGTGCGTCGGCTGACCCGCCGTCCCGTCATGCGTGGGCCTGGCCGGGGTCCGTGCCCGCAGCCGGTCCCGCGCTCGGGCGGAAGTCGTTGGTGACGGTGTGCCGCTTCAGGGTCATGAACTGCCGGCAACCCGAGCCGTGGTACCACGTCTCCGTCGTCCAGTCGGCGAGGTTGTCCCGGAGGTACAGGTAGGCGCGCCACTGCTCCGGCGTGGTCGTCCGAGGGTCGGGCCGCGAGGTCGCCTCGCCTACGTGGCGGAACTCTGAGCGGTTGCGCGGCCCGCAGTGCGGACAAGGAATGCGAAACACTCTGGCTACCTGTCTCTCTCAGTGACCGACTGCTGCGGCGCCCTTTTCGCCGACCAGGCGCCCTTCGGCGAAGCGTGCGAGGTCGAACGAGGCGATGTTCTCCGGCGTCTTGCCGGTGGCCACGAGCTCGGCCATCGCCTCACCGGCGACCGGGCCGGCCTTGAAGCCGTACGTCCCCCACCCGACGTCGACCAGGAACCCTGCCACCGGGGTGATGCCCATGATCGGCGAGAAGTCCGGGGTCATGTCGCAGAGCCCGGCCCACTGCCGAAGCACCCGGAGCTTGGCGATCGACGGCATCAGCTCGAGGATGTGGCCCGCCAGCTCCTCTGTGAACTCGAGGGAGCCGCGCATGGAGTACGACGGGTAGGGGTCGGTGCTCGCGCCGAACACCAGCTCGCCGCGTGCCGTCTGGCTGACGTAGACGTGCAGTGTGCCGGAGACGACGACGGTGTTCAGGAACACCTTGACCGGCTCGGTCACCGCCGCCTGCAGCGGGTGGGTGCTGATCGGCAGCCGCACACCAGCCAGCCGGGAGACCAGGCTCGACCAGCCGGCGGTGCAGTTGACGACGACGGGGGAGGAGACTGGACCGCGGCTCGTACGCACGCCCCGAACGCGGCCGTCCGTCACGTCGATGCCGAGGACCTCGGTGTTCTGGTGGATCTCGACGCCGAGCGCGTCGGCGGCGCGGGCGTAGCCCCAGTTGACGGCGTCGTGGCGGATCGTCCCACCGGGCGGGTGGTAGAGCGCGCCGAGGATCGGGTAGCGCGACTCGGCCGAGACGTCCATGAAGGGCACCAGTCGCTGGATCTCGGCGGGGCCGATGACCTCCGAGTCGACGCCTTCGAGCTTGTTGACCTCTGCGCGCCAGCGCATGGTCCGCAGTGAGCTGTCGTTGTGCGCCAGCGTGAGGTGCCCGTGCTGGGAGAACATCACGTTGAAGTTCAGCTCGGCGGCCAGGTTCTCGTAGAGCTTGACCGACCGGTCGTAGAAGCGGACACCTTCGGGCGTGAGGTAGTTGGACCGCACGATGGCGGTGTTGCGGCCGGAGCCTCCGCCGCCGAGGTAGCCGGTGTCGAGCACGGCGACGTCGGTGATGCCGTGGTTGGCGGCGAGGTAGTACGCCGCTGCCAGTCCGTGCACTCCAGCGCCGACGATGACCACGTCGTAGGCCGCCTTGAGCTCGTGGCGGCGCCAGATCGGTGGCCAGTCGCGACGCGACAGGCCGCGCCCGAGCAGGCCGAGCGCTGAGTACCTCGCGCGGCCGGTCGGCCGGCTCGAGGCTGCGGTCGACGTCACGGTCGGGCCTGCCCCACGCCGCTAGAGCTCCTTGGTGCCGAAGGCGAGGTTGTGCTGGCGCAGGCTGCTGTCGGAGCCGAGGAACGCGTGCTTGGACATGTCGGCCGTGTACCTGCTCGCCGGCGGGGTGCGGCCGAGCGCCTCGGCCATGGCTCGGATGTGGTGCGGTCCGGCGCCGCAGCACACCCCGAGGTAGGAGACGCCCAGCTCGCGGGCCGCCACGGTGAAGTCGGCGATCTCGTTGCGGGTGCAGGTGAACGGGTCCAGCGCCACCGGGAACGGCCGGTGCGACGCAGGCTGGCCGGGGTCGCGCAGCGACTGGAAGCTCGGCTCGGCGGCGTGTGTCCGGTAGGGCACCGGGAGCGCGGCTACCGGTACGTCGACGGCCGGCACGAGCTCCTCCAGCAGCGGCAACATGGTGCGCGGTCCCCGAATGCAGTTGAGCCCGACCACGTCCGCGCCGGCGCCGGCCAGCCGCTTGCCGGCCTCTGCCACGCTCCAGCCCTCGCGGGTGACCGGCTCCTGGTGGAAGGCCAGCGTGATGACGGAGGGGAGTCCCGCCTCTTTCACCACCTCGAGCGCCACCAGGGCCTCTTCGGCGTAGCTGAACGTCTCGCCGATGATGAAATCGACCCCGGCGTCGACCGCCCAGCCGACCTGCTCGGTGAACATGCCCCGGACCTGGTCGGCGCTGGCCTGGTTGCCGGACTCGTAGACGTTGCTGTTGCAGATGTCTCCGGCAAGCAGGGAGGAGCTCTCCCGGGCGACGTCCTTCGCGATCTGCAACGCGTCGCGGTTGAGCTGCTCGAGCATGTGCTCCTTGCCGATGAGCCGCAGCTTCTCCCGGTGGGCGTAGTAGGTGAAGGCCTCGACGACGTCGGAGCCGGCCCAGACGAACTCGCGGTGCAGCTGGGCGACCTTCTCGGGATGTTCGACGACGACCTCCGGCACGAACGCGCCGGCTTGCAGGAAGCCGCGCTGCTCCAGCTCGAACAGGTAGCCCTCGGCGCAGATCACCGGCCCCTCGGCGAGACGTTCGAGCAGGCCGTCCGTCGTCTCGTCGGCCATCGTGGTCCGCCTCTCGGATCGTCGCGGCGCCGGAGTGGAAGGACCGACCGGGCCGTGTCAACTGTAGTTGTGAGCCACCGTACAGGTAGAGAGGCGTCCCACGCGGCAGGGGATTGCCAACGCCTGCCAGCCTCTGGTATCCACAACTGTGGTTGACACTGGCGTGGACAACGTGTCACGGGCCGCGGCCACCCTGGTCGCTCTGGGCTCTCCCGAGGCGCTGCAGCGGGACGGCCTCGGTGTGGTGCGGCTCGCCGAGATCACCGGCGGCGACAAGGGCCAGCTGTCCCGGCTGCTGAGCACGCTGGCCGAGCACGGGCTGGTCGAGCGGGACGCCGACACGCGCGCCTACCGGTTGGGCTGGCAGCTGTTCGCGCTCGCCGCACGGGTAGGCGACCAGCGGTTGCTCGCTCTGGCCGCGCCGCTGCTCGCCGGCTTAGCCGACCGTCTCGGTGAGCGGACCAGCCTGTCCGTGCTGCGCGGCACGGAGGTGCTCACCCTGTACTCGCAGCCGTCGCCACGCGCGCTGCAGGCCGTCGGCTGGGTCGGGCGGACGGTGCCTGCCTACTGCACCTCCTCCGGCCGGGCGCTGCTGCTCGACCACCGCCGCGTCGACCTGGGCGTGCTGTTCGCCCAGACGCCGTTTGTGCGCCTCGGGCCGAACACCCCTGCCGATGTGGAGGTGCTGTACCGGCGCATCGTCGTCAGCCGCTCCCGCGGGTACACCGTGGTCGCCGAGGAGCTGGAGCCCGGCCTCGTGGGGGCGGCCGCTCCGGTCCGGGAGCCCGGCGGTCGCATCTGGGGGGCGGTGAACGTGTCAGCGCCGCAGTTCCGCCTGGGTGGCTACCGCCGGCTGGCAGCGGCCGGCCGGGCGGTGAAGGAGGTCAGCGACGAGCTGTCCGCGCTGCTCGGCGACGGCACGGACGGGCCGGTCGCGGCCGGCACTGACCAGTCCTGAGCAACCGGGACGCCGGCACCGCGGGCCGCGGCGCGGACCGGCTCACAGGTCACCGCCCTCGTCCACGAGCCGGCGCAGCTCGCGCAGCACCATACCGAGGCGGGCCTCCTTGACGAGCGGGACCTCCCGGCGCCGCCGCCGCACGCTCCCTAGGTCGATGTCGACGCAGCGCAGGGACTCCTCGCCCAAGGGGGCCTCCGCGACGAGGTTGCCCCACGGGTCCACCACGTGCGAGCCACCCCAGAACTGCAGCTTGCCCTCCTGGCCCACCCGGTTCACGAACACGACGAACACCTGGAACATGCGGGCATAGAACCGCGTAATGTCGTGCCAGTAGGTCGGCGAGTCGTAGCGCTCAGGGAACAGGCTCTGCGCGCTGCTCGTCGGCATCAGCAGCAGCCGCGCGCCGTCCTGCACCGCGACGAAGGCCAGCTGGGGTTGCCAGGCGTCGTTGCAGGTGAGTATCGCCGTGCGCGCAGAGGGTGTCTCGAACGCCCGCATGTGCTGGCCTGGGCTGAAGTGCTTGCGCTCCTCGAACAGGTCGTAGGTCGGCAGATACAGCTTGCGGTGCACGTGGACCAGCTCCCCGTCCTGCAGGTAGGCCGCGCTGTTGTACGTGTGCAGCCCGGCTCCGCCCTCGCTGAACCCCAGCAGGACGGCCATGGATCCCGCGTCCCGCGACAGCCGGGTGAGCCGTGGGTCGTCGGCGCGGATGGCGAGGTCCTCGGCAACCTCCCCCACGGAGTAGCCGCACAGCGACAGCTCGGGAAAGACGAGGAGCTCGGCGCCCTGGCTACGGGCGTCGGCGATGGCCTTGCCGGCTCGCTCGACGTTGGCGTCGATGTCGCCCAGCGTGCAGTCGAGCTGGGCCCACGCGATGCGCACCTAGAGACCCTGCCGCCAGGGGGACCTCTGTGACGGGTTCCCCCCGGCGACGGTCAGCGCCGTGCTCAACCCAGCAGCTTCTTGTCCTGCAGCCACTGCTTGGCGACGTCCGACTCCTTCTTGCCGTCGACGTCGACCGCGGCGTTCAGCTTGGTGATCTCCTCGCTGGTCAGCGCCTTGGAGACCGGCGCCAACAGCTGGGCGATCGCCGGGTACTTGTCGAGCGTCTCCTGACGCATCGTCAGCGCCGCGTTGTAGTCGACGAAGAACTTCTTATCGTCATCCAGGATGGCCAGCTTGTTGGCGACGATCCGCCCGTCGGTGGAGAACACCTCGCCGAAGTCGCACTTCTTGCCGATCTGGGTGTAGACCAGCCCCAGGTCGAGCTCGACGACCTTGGAGAACTTGAACCCGTAGGCCTTCTCCAGCCCCGGCAGGCCGTCATCGCGGTTGATGAACTCGCTCGCGGCGCAGACCTGCCCGCCAGCCGGGTTGGCCTTGATGTAAGCCGCCGCAGCGCTCATCGTCGTGATCTTGTTCTTGTCCGCGAAGTCCTTGGTCACGGCGATCCGGTAGGTGTCGTTCATGGGCGCGGGCTGCAACCACGCGATCTTGTTCTTCGCCTTGTCCTCGGCCGCGACCTTGGCGTAGAGGTCGCTCGGAAGGTGCGTGGTCGTGTGCTTCAGGATGTTGACCCATCCCGTGCCGGTGTACTCCCAGTACATGTCGATCTCGCTCTTCTGCAACGCCTCACGCACCGTCGCGCTGCCCGACAGCGACGATGTCGCGACCTTCGCACCGGCGTTCTCCAGCACGTCGTTGGTGATCTGACCGAGCACCTTGGACTCGGTGAACTCCTTCGCACCGACGCGGACGGACAGCCCGGAGAGCTTCTTGCTGCCTCCGCCCCCGCCCCCGCTCCCGCCCTTGTCGCTGCTGCCTCCGCCGCACGCGGCCAAGAGAGCCACCGTGACCCCGACCGTGGTGATGCTGCGAGCGTGCGCTGACCGTAGCCTCATCGAGCCATCCTTCTGCTGGTTGCTGCTTGGTGGAGGAACTAGAGACCTTTGGGGCGCAACACGTCTTCAGCGATGCCGGCGAGATAGTCGATAAGCAGGGCCAGGACGGCGGTCAGGACCGCGCCGGTGAGCTGGACCGAGACCCGGTTGGTCGACAGGCCGGCGACGATGATCGTGCCCAGACCGCCCGCGTTGATGTAAGCCGCCAGCGTCGCGGTGCCGACGTTGATGATCAGCGCGGTGCGGACGCCGGCGAGGATGACCGGTACGGCCAGCGGCAGCTCGATCCGGCTCAGGACTCCGAACTTGGAGATGCCCATGCCCCGGGCGGACTCGAGGATGGACTCGTCCACCTGTTCCAGCCCGACCATGGTGTTGCGCAGCACCGGCAGCACCGCGTACGCGACGAGCCCCACGACCGCCGCAGCGAATCCCAGGAACAAGAAGGCGACGGCGAGCAGGGCGAGCACGCCGATCGTCGGCACCGCCTGGCCGATGTTGGCCACGGCGAGCAGCACCCCGCGGTAGCGGCGGGTGAAGGGCCGAGTGAGCAGCACGCCCAGCGGCACGGCGATCAGGATGACCAAGGCCGTCGACACGGCGGTGAGCTCCACGTGGCGCAGCGTCGCCCTGGTCAGGCTGTCCGCGTTGAGCGAGCGGGCCTCGATGCTGTCCAGGGGGTGCGAGGTGATGTGGAGGTACAGGGCCAGGCAGACGAGCGCCAGCAGCACCGGCGTGAACAGAGAGCCCCCGACGGTGCGCCGCTCGCGGCGGGCCGGCAGCATGGCGAGCTGGGCGCTGGCGGCCGCCTCGTGCTGAGCCGCCGTCGACTCCGTGAGGGCCACGGCTACCGCCCGACCTGGTCGGGCTCGTCCACCGGGGGACCGACCGGCAGACCGGCGCGAGCTCTGGCCCGTGCATCGGTGCGCATCGTCCGGATCGCCTCGTTGATGTGGTCGATGTCGACGATCCCCTGGTACTCCCCCCGCGAGTCCACCACGATGGCGACGCTGTAGTTGGCGGTGATGAGCTCGTTCAGAGCGTCGTTGAGCGTCGCCTGCGGCTCGACGACCGCGTCGGGGGGGAGCCCGATCTCGTCCAGCCTGCGGTCGTCGCTGCGCTGCACGTCCGCGGCGCTGACCCAGCGGCGCGGCCGTCGCTGCTCGTCGAGCACCAGGACGCATCCCTTGTCCGAGGCGCGCAGGGCGTCCAGGACCGCGGCCCGGTCCGAGTCGAAGTGCACCGTGGGCCACCCGCTTAGCGTGATGTCGCGCACCCGGCTGAGGTTCAGCCGCTTCAGCGATGCACCGGAACCGATGAAGTCCGAGACGAAGTCGTTGGCTGGGGCAGTGAGGATCTGCTCCGGCGTGTCGTACTGGGCGATCCGCGACCCCTCTTGCAGGATCGCGATCCGGTCGCCCATCTTGAGGGCCTCGTCGATGTCATGGGTGACGAACACGATCGTCTTGCGCACCTCGGCCTGGAGCCGGAGGAACTCGTTCTGCAGACGGTCCCGCGTAATCGGGTCGATGGCGCCGAAGGGCTCGTCCATCAGCATCACCTTCGGGTCCCCGCCCAGCGCCCGGGCCACACCCGCGCGCTGTCGTTGGCCGCCGGACAGCTGCTTGGGGTAGCGGTTGCGGTAGGTCGCCGCCGGCAGCCCGACAGTCTCGAGCAGCTCGTCGACCCGCGCGTCGACCCGCTTCGCGTCCCACCCGAGCAGCTTGGGCACGGTGGCGACGTTCTGGGCGATCGTCATGTGCGGGAACAGCCCGATCTGCTGGATCACGTAGCCGATCCGGCGGCGGAGCTGGTCCGGATGGGCGGTGGTCACGTCTTCGCCGTCGAGGATGATCCGCCCGGAGGTCGGCTCGATGATCCGGTTGATCATCTTCATCGTCGTGGTCTTGCCACAGCCGGACGGGCCGACGAGGATGACGATCTCGCCCTCGGGCACGTCGAGGCTCAGCTGGTCCACTGCCGGCTGCGGCTCTCGGGGGTACTGCTTGCACAGCTCCTCCAGCCGGATCGCGATGCGCCCCGGCACGCTGGCGGTGGCGTCGGTCCGCAGAGTTTGTGTCACTGGAGCCCCTTGGAGGTCGTGAGCCGGTCGAGGAGGCTGAACGCGGCGTCGAACAGCATGGCCACGACGATCACGCCGATCATGCCCGCCAGGACCAGGTTCACCGCGACGGGGGAGCCGACACGCGCGAGCCCGTCGAAGATCAGCGTTCCGTAGCCAGGGCCGTCGACGATGGACCCGATGGTGGCGATGCCGACCAGGATCAACGTGGTCACCCGCAGACCGGTGATGATCACGGGCCAGGCCATCGGCAGCTCGATGCGCAGCAGGCGCTGCTGACGGCTCATGCCCATGCCCTGCGCCGACTCCAGGGTCGCGGGGTCGACCTCGCGCAGCCCGGTGATCGTGTTGCGCACGATCGGCAGCAGGCCGTACATCGTCAAGGCGGCGAGAACCGGCAGCGTGCCGATACCCAGCGGACCGATGAGCAGGATGAACAGGGCGAACGACGGGATCGTCAAGAACGCGCTCGTGACGGCAAGGACGATCTCGCGAGGCCGGCTGGTGCGGTAGGTCGCCACGCCCAGGGCGATCCCGATGACCGAGCACAACAGGACCGAGACGCCCACTACCAGGATGTGCTGCAGACCCAGGTCGAGCATGTCCGATCGGCGGTCGACCAGGAACTGCCACAGGCTCATGCCAACGCGGCCTCTCGCTCGGGTTCTGAAACCGGGCGGCCGAGCCGCTCGGACACGTCGGCAGCAGCAGCAGCGACTGTCTCACCGGTGGCCGTCAGCCGTTTCCCCAACCGGAACCTCGGCCCGGATACGTTGACTGCAGCCACGATCCGTCCACCGCCGTCGCGGACTGGCGCGCCCACCGAGACAAGTCCCGGCTCCGACTCCTCGTCAACCCGGGCGTAGCCGCAGGACCGGGCCTGCTGAATCCGCCGGAGCAACTCGTCAACGTCGCGTGGCGCCTTGGGGGTCGGCGCCTGCCACGTGGCGTTCCCGAGCACAGCGAGCAACTGGTCGCGGTCATGGTCAACCAACAGCGCGCGTCCGGAGGAGGTCGCAATAGGCGGCACCACGCGGCCCACCCACGAGACCGTATGCAGTGCCCGCTCGGGGGACTCCGTAAATACGGTAAGCACGAAGCCGCCACGCAGCACCGACAGATGGCTGCTCTCGCCAATCTCCCGCACCAGCCGAATCAGCACCGGCCGGGCCGCGCTCAACAGCCGCTGGTCCCCGGAGCGTGCCGCCAACGCGAAAACCTGCCAACCCAGCCGATACCTGCGCGTATTCGGATCACGCTCGGCGAACCCCGCGTCGGCCAGTGTGGCGAGCATCCGCGAGACCTGGCTCTTGTCGCGGCCGACAACGGCAGCAAGTTCCCCCACAGTCTTGCCGCCGGCCGCGACGCCCTCGTCCGAGCCGAGAACCTGCAGCAGAGTCAACGCGCAACCGACGCTGCCGACTCGCCCGCCAGTCATGCACGCACTGTGGCACTGTGTTGCGCCACACGCAATGCCTGTTGATTACCAGACCCGCTGTCGCCCGCGGCCTGCGCCAGTTGCCCGCAGGCACCGTCAGCCTCCTCAGCCTGGCCGAACCGCTCAACGCAGCGGACACTGACCCTGCTCGTGCTCGGCGCGCGCCCGGCCCGCGAGCCGCGCTAGGCGCCCGCAGCCTGCCCGCCGGCCGCTCCTGGCCGCACTGCGCTCCGGCGCACCGCGCCATCCGGAACCGATGTCCGAAGCGCCGCGCCCGGCCGCCGAATGACCGACTTCCCGCGACCCGAACGCTGCATCATCGTCTCGACCAGACCCTGCCGCTCGGTTGGCCGTCAACGCCGCTGCCGCCGTTGCCCTGTCCCTCGGCGCCCGCTTCCCCAACTACCGGTCAGGACCTCCACTTCGACCGCGTCGTCCACCCCCGGCTGATCCCGGGTCTGCAGATCTTGTCGGCGCATCTCGACCGGCTCACCGCCCTACAACAGGCCGCCCTTAGACGAGCAGAGGCACGTCATCGAACCCAGCGCCGGGCAACAGACCACGGACTACGCCCTACCCAGCAGCTGCATGGAGGACGTAAGCGGGGCCGGCTGGTTGCTGGGGCGAAAATGCGGGTGACGCGTCTGCGGGAGGCAGACTTGGTGCTGTGGCGCGCGATTCGGTGGGTGAGTTCGAGACGCATCGAGCGCGACTTTTCGGGTTGGCCTATGCGGTTGTTGGGCTCGGCTGAGGAGGCCGAGGATGTTGTCCAGGACGCGTTCCTGCGGTGGGCCGGCGCGGATCGATCCGCGATCAACTAGTCCGTCGGCTTGGCTGGCCAAGGTCGTCACCAACCTGAGCCTGAACCGGCTCACGTCCGCCCACGCCCGGCGGGAACGCTACGTCGGGCCATGGCTACCGGAGCCGGTGCTGAGCTCAGAAGGCCCGCTAGGGCCGATAGAGCTTGCCGAGCAGCGCGAGTTGGTGTCGCTGGGGTTGCTTGTGCTGCTGGAACAACTGACACCGAGCGAGCGGGCCGTGTTCATTCTGCGGGAGGCGTTCGACTACAGCCACCGCGAGGTCGCGGAGCTGGTCGGGGTAAGTGAGGAGAATTCTCGGCAGCTCCATCGCCCCGCGCGGCAGCACGTCCAACCGCGACGTGCCGAGGGCGGCGAGCGCGGCGTCGAGGCGCCCGGCGCCCAGCGGAGGCGCTGGCAGAACCTGTTGGACCGGTTCCTGCGTGCCGCACAAGACGGCGATCTGGCCGGGCTGGAGGAGCTGCTGAATGCCGAGGTGACAGTGTGGGCCGATGGCGGTGGTGCGGCCACCGCCGCTCGACGCCCGGTGGTCGGCCGTGCGCGGGTGGCGCGCTACCTCGCCGGTGCGATCGGCAAGTTCGACGCCGGTGTTCGCGTCGAGGCCGCCGAGATCAACGGCCGCCCTGCGCTGCTGGGCTGGTCGGACGCGGTACTGCTCGGCGTCTTGGTTCCCGCGGTCGAGGGCGATCACGTTGTCACCGTGTACATCAGGGCCAACCCGGACAAGCTGCGCTTCGCTGCCCGGCAGGCCGTCGGGCTGTCGCGTTCGGGAGGGCCGCCCGGTTCTTACAAGTGAGCTGAGAGGACCGAGGCCTATGACCCACACCATTCTGGTGACCGGCGGCACCGGCACGCTCGGGCGCGCTGTGGTCGAGCGAGCGCTGGCCGCGGGCCACGAGGCCCGGGTGCTCAGCCGCCGCCGGCCCGCCAGCACCGAACTGCCCTACGCCTGGCTGACCGGCGACCTTCGCAGCGCCGAAGGCGTCGCGGCTGCCGTGACCGGCGCGGATGTGATCATCCATTGCGCGACGACCAACGGACGAGGTGACGTCCAGGCTGCCCAGAGCTTGCTGGACGCCGCGCAGCAGGCCGGCACTGGCCACCTCATCTACATCTCCATCGTTGGCGTTGACGCGGTGCCACTGGGCTACTACCGGGCCAAGCTGGACGTCGAGCACCGCATCGCGAACAGTGGCGTGCCCTGGACGGTGCTGCGCGCGACCCAGTTCCACAACCTGGTCACCCGACTATTCACCGTCCAGCGGCGATCGCCGGTGCTGATGGTGCCGCGAGGGATCAGCATCCAGCCCATCGACGTCCGCGACGTCGCCGCCAATCTCGTTCAGCTCGCCGACACCGGGCCGGCCGGGCGGGTACCGGACCTCGGTGGGCCAGAGGTACGCACCGCGACCGACCTCGCGCAGACCTACCTGCAAGCCAGCGGACGACGGCGACATATCCTGCGCGTGCCGGTGGCCGGGAAAGCCGCACGCTCCTACCGGGCCGGTGCCCATCTAACACCGCGGCACGCCGACGGCACGATCACCTACCAGCAGTTCCTGGAACGCACCGCATGACCGGCCCACGGTCCTGGATCCGCGCCGGGCTCGTTGCCCTCACCCTGCTGCACCTCACGCTGGCGAGCTGGATTCTGCTCGCCCCACGCAGCTTCTTCGACCTCGCGTGGGTGAACATGAACATGGCCTACAACGAGCATCTGTTACTGGACTTCGGCGCTAGGAGACGGCCAGCGCGGCGGCGACATCTTTGACGGTGGGCCCGCCCTGGTCGCGGTGCCCGCGCAGCGCGAAGTCACATGTCGCTGTGCGTGTGTGGTTCCCAGGCCGCGTGCTTCTCGGTCCCCGGTCCACTCGAACAGCGCCAGACTTGAGCGGACGGCCAGTAGCCCCGCGAAGTGCCGATCGGTCAGGTGTGCCACGAAACACTCCTTGCGTAGCGGCCAGGCCGCAGCCCCGCGCCTCCAAGACGCGTCGGCTCCCTACTTCTGTGCGCCGACCAATCCGAGCATCCCCACCGCTCTGGTAGAGGCTCGCCGAGCGCGGCGTGGGTTGACCCGCCCAGGTCGGCAGACAAGTTCCCAATATGGAGTGCAGACCACGACGCTCCCTGCGAGCGGCTGAGCCTCGAGGCTGTTCCGGCGTGCTGCACGAGGTCGGCGCAACTGCACAGCGGCAGCGGGTTGCAGCCTCTGGCGGGAGGGAGTAGACCGGGGATTCCGCTGAAGGCGAGGGAGCGACGCTATGAGCAACGACAGTGCCCAGGACAGCGCGCAGGTCACCGGCACCACGGACAAGGATTACAACCTGATCTGGTTCACCGAGGTGTGCCTGAGCAACGTGCTGCGGTTGGAGACTTACATCCAAGACGCCGACCGCGACGGGGACAGCGAACTGGTTCAGCTGTTCACCAAGGCCCAAGCCGAGAGCCGCAAAGGCGCCGAGCAAGGCAAGCAGCTGCTGAAGTCCCGGCTGAGCGGCTGACCTCGCACACCCCCACTGCGGTCAACGGAGGTCCCGCTCGCGTGGCGGAAACTGAGGCGGTGCCGGCCGACAAGGACATCCGAATGGCGATGCAGGTCGCTGACTTGGTCGTTGATGAGGCGGCCGGGGTCGCGCATCGCGGCGGGATCCAGCTGCGGCTGTCCCCGGCCGAGTTCCGGCTGCTGGCCAACCTAACCTTGAACCGTGGATGGACCCTGTCCCGGACACAGCTGCTGTAGCAGGTGTGGGGGTATGACGAGACCAGGAGGCATCTGCTTGAGCGTCACATCAAGCAGCTGCGTCGAGAGCTCGAGCAGCACGGGCCGCGGCTGCTGCACGCAGCACCAGGTCAGGGCTACGTGCTGCGCCCATAGTCATTACGCCCGGCTCTGACGGACAGCTTCATGTACAACCGAGCCGCCGCGGCCACCCTGCCCCGCTAAGCACCGCGCCGGCCCGTTCAAGGTTGCGGTTCTGGATGCTGCTCACAAGACCGCGAACCAGTCGGTGCCCGTGCACCTTCGGTGAGGATACTGTCGGGGTGAATGCGGACGGGCTGCGCCGAATGCGTGGGAGCACGGGGGTGAAGTCCGCGGCCCGGATGGGGCTGGTCGGGCGCGGCGTGTTCTACCTGATCCTGGCCGCCTTGACCCTTGAGGTGGTCTTGCAGCCGCGGAGGTCGGTGCCGCAGGCCAACGCGAACGGAGCGTTGAGCGAGGTGGCCAGGAGCCCGGTGGGTCTGCTGCTCGTGGCCGCGGCCGGGGTGGGTTTCGTGGCTTTCGGGATGGTTCGGCTGGCCGGTGCTATCACCGATGACCGGCACGGGTGGCTGCGGCGGGTCAGCACAGCCGGGCAGGGTCTGATGTATCTGGCTCTGGCCGCGACGACGGCCTCGTTCGTGTTGGGTCGGCACGGCGCCGGTTCCGAGCAGCAGCAACGGCGCACCGCTTCCACCGTGCTCGGGCTGCCCGGTGGTCGGGCCCTACTCGCGGTCGCCGGGTTAGCCGTTCTCGGTGTGGGTTGCTGGCAGCTGGTCGTCGCGGCGAAGGGCAAGTTCGAGGACACTCTGCACACCGAGCAGATGAGCACGGAGGTGCACCGGCTCACCCGGCTCACCGCGCGGGTCGGGATACCGGCCCGGGCGTTGGCTCTCAGCCCGGTCGGCGCGTTCCTGGTCCTCGCCGCCGTGCGCTCCAACCCGCAGGACGCGAAGGGGTCCGATGCAGTCCTGCTCGAGCTGGCCCATACCCGCTGGGGCCAGGGCGTCGTAGTGCTCATCGCTGCAGGGTTCGTGATGTTCGCGGCCTACTCCTTCCTCGAAGCGCGATACCGCCAAGTCTCCTCCGGCGCCTGAACGCGGTACGTGCCACGGGAGCCGAGGCTCGATCCCGACCAGTTCGCCAGCCCGGAGTGGGACGGCGTCCACCCTAACCAGCCCATGCGCTAGCCGCGTCCATCGTCGCTGACAGGGTGGATGAGGACGAGGACGGACCTGCCGACGACGGCAAGGACCCGCAGCGGTCTTCCTGGGTCGTAGGGGCGGCTGAAGGGCGGGCGCCGGAGGGCGGACAAGCGGACGCCGGAGCAGAGGTCGCGGATCGCGCGGAAAGCGGCAGCGGCGCGTTGGCGCCGTTACAGCCCTGCGGTCTGCACCGGCATCACGTCCACCCCGTCACTAGCGAGACTGACCTGCGCCTGGCGTCCACGTCCTACGTGGAGAGGCAGAACCGGTAGTGGGTCAGTTTGGATCAAGCCTGGTCGAACAGTGACTCCTGGTCGGCTGGCGTCTTAGCACGCAGCGCCTGTATGTACGGCAGCATCGTCGCTGGCATCCGTGGCCGTTGCCCGACAGCAGCTCATCCACAGTAATGAGCTAGATGCGGGGAAAACGCCTCTGCGTAATGCGGTGCCGGTATGACCCGGCGTGATTGGCCTCGTCGACCATGCCGCGATTCGGAGCGGTGTTGGTGATGAGCACGCCCATCTCTGCCTTCTGCGTAGCCACGGTGCCGCCGAGGTCGCGCACCATCGCCGGGTTTAGCTGACGACCGCCCTTGATCGAGATCAGGGCCCGGCCAACACCGCCGCGAGCGTCGAGATTCAGTTCAGCTGAACAGCCGCTGTAACTCGTCCTGCCTGACAACCTGACACGCATCCGGAATCGCCGTGGTCACCCTGAAGCGCAGCCACGTACGCCGCGGCGGCGCCATCGATGCGGTCATCATCACAGCGACAACAACCCGATCGCAGAGCCCGTCGACTACCGCTGATCACGACCCGCTTCCCGAACCGATGGTGCCCCCTGGCGGCCGTCGTCCACGCATGAACACCTCCAGCGCCAGGAGCCGCGGGCCGTAACCCCGCCTCGAGCGTCCTACCGGCGCACAGTCGTGCCGTCCTCCACCCGACGGTGAACACCCTCCCCCGCAAACGCCGCGGCGGGGGTGCTTCGAACACTGGTGGCAGGTGAAGGATTCGAACCTTCGAAGCTCTCGCAACGGATTTACAGTCCGCTTCCACCCAGCACGCTGACCAGCACAAACGTCGCCGTCAAGCCAACTTCCGCGCGTATTCCGCGCAGACAACCGTACACAGCCGACGACGCCCGGACACCCAGAGCAGTGTCGAGGCTGGAGAGACCGTCGCTCCGGGGGCCGCCAACTCGCCCTCGGCGGGGTGGCCGTCATCGTGGCCTTGGGCATCGGCCGGCTGATCGGCAGCCCCGTCCATTAACCACCCCCGCGGATACGACGAATGGGTGCCTCCATGTTCTAGTCGAGCGCCGCGATCCGCACGGCGTCATGGACGCCCTGCGCGTAGTCCTGCGGGTGCTCCCAAGCCGCGAAATGCCCGCCCACTGGCATCTCGTGCCAGGACGCGACAGTGAAATGCCGTCGTGCGAACTCCTGCGGCGCATTGACCAGGTCCTTTGGGAAGATCGTGAAGACGACGGGCGCCACTGGCATCGTCGATTTGTCGGCCGCTTCGGCGTAGGGCGTGAACGACGTCCCGATGGCTCCCGTCACCCAGTACGCCGTGACCCAGGTCAGGAGGTCGTCCCGAGCGAAAGCGGACTCCACGTCACCGTTGAGTCGGTCCAGCTCCGAAACTTTTCGACGAGCCATGCCGCCAGGCCGGCGGGGGAGTCGCCCAAGGCGACCGCAAGGGTGTGCGGCTTGGTGGTCTGGCTCGTGCATGTAGCCACCTTCGCGCGCCTGCCAGTCGCGCCCCTGCCGCACGTAGGCCTCCTCGTCGGTTGACAGGTTCGCTGGCAGATCGGCGAGGAAGTGATACTGCGACACGTCCGTCAGATGCAACGACAGGACGGCGTCGGGGTATCGACCCGCGATCGCCTCCGCCACGTCACAGCCGACATCGCCGGCCAAGATCACAAACTTCTCGTACCCGAGCCGCGACATGGCGTCTTTGACGGTATCGGCGTGGCCACGGCCGAGAGGCACCCTGCGGAATCGGCGCGGCGAACGGGAAGCCAGGCAGCGCGGGGGCGACGACGTGGACGCCGCTCAGCAGCGGCAGGAGCCTGTCAAGACGGAGGACGGAGTCCGGCCAGCCGTGCAGGAGCAGGACGGGCACCGCATCGGGGTCGGCGCAGCGCTGGTGGAGTGCACGGACGGCGCCGGAGTCGGTCTGCGTCAACGCCCAGGGAAGGCGGCGGATCCTGTTTCTCGTGCTCTTTCCAGTCGTACGAGTCGCGCCAGTACGTCAGCAGCGACTCAAGGTAGTCCCCGTCGGTTCCGCGTTCCCACCCGTGCCCCGCCGGCAGCGGCACTCGACGGTACGACCGGAGACGACTTCGAGATCGTCGATGACTGCCTCCGCCACCAGGGCGGGAGCGGCCTCGTTCTCATCGAGTGGATCCGTTGTCATCGTCTCATTCTCCCGCTCGGAAGCGAGATGAGACACGACCAAGCCCAAAACGACACTCGCCAAGGTGGTGACTCGCAGCCCTATCTGGCGGTCTTTTCGCAGCGGGTGTGGCCGCCGCCGTGCGCCCAGGTCGGCGGTCTCAGCAGGGATCCGCCTGCGGGACGGTCATGACGAAGCATTCGCCGAGCCGGGCGCTGCCCCGGTGGCCGTTGGGCAGGCGGTCGCCGCTTCCATCCCCGACGCCGAGCTCATCGTCATCCCCGGATCGGGGCATGTTCCCGCGATGACATGTCCGCTGGCGATCGTCGACGCCATAAGCTCCTGGTCATGCCGCCTTACCTGGCATGACCCGCCAGTCAGGCGCCCAATCCGCGTCCGTATTCGCCACCGATGATTCACGCTCGCCGGTTACGGACGAGACCTCGGCCGCGCGTACCCGTCGTTCGGTACGTACTGAGCGACGCGCTCGTCGGAACTGACGCCGCTCAGCGGGGGCCCGCACCCGAGACCGGACTAGTGCCACAACCTGTGTCGGTCTGATCAGTGTTGGGAGACCTGGAAGCAGGCCACGTCGTACTGGCTGACGGACTTGGTGTTGTGGGAGTTCTGCGGCTGGGTGCCCGCGTACACCGTACCGGCGGTGCCCGTGGGGTTGAAAGCCGAGCCCGGGGCGTGGGCCGACTGCCCGGGTGTGCGCGCTGCAGTGCTCGTGCCGCAGGTTTGCGACGGTTGACCCGTGGTGGCTGGGTTCCCCGCGGCGCTGGCTGGCCCGACGGCCACCAGCGAGAGGAGAACCGAGGTTCCTAGCGCTGCTGCGCCGAGTCGGGCGTGCAGTGCGGTGCTCATGGGTGCCTCTCCTGGACGCTGGCCATCACCGTCCTACACCCCATATACGCACCGGGCGGAAGATCGGTTCAACTCAGCCGGAAATGAGTGTCGGAGAGCCGCGGGAGCGGAGCCACGCCCTGCAAGAGCTCAGCGCCAAGTTTCGCGGCGCTGCGCGGGCGCACCGCGGCGCACGTGACCGCAGGGACGGTCAGCACGCATTGGTGTCCGAACGTCAACCGCGGGCTGGCTCCAGCCTGAGCGCCACGAGCCGCTTGCAACCGAGCTACCAACGCCAGCGGGTGGCTCGGGCGTTGAAGTCTACGTGTGAGGACTGGGTCCGCGAGCGAAGCGTGCTCAAGGTCCAGCTATTGGTGCGGTCCTCCAACCAGGACGTCATCGCGTTCTACAGCACGTTCGGGTACATCGAGGGTGCGGTTGTCGTACTTGGCCGGTTCCTCGATTTGTAAGTGCCGATGGACTAGTCGAGGGACCATGCGTCGTCGACCGGTCGGTAACCCAGCCGTTGCATGGTGTCCTAGAGGTCCGCGAAGCGGTGGCGGTTGGCGGAGATGCCGTTGGCCACCTCGAAGTGCAGACCTTCTGCCACCACCGCGGCGCGCACCAGCTCGGCGGCATCACGCGGGCTCAGCCACGCCGACATCTCCCGGGCAGGCACGGTCTCTGCGCTGGGCCGCTGCGCCGCGAAGTACCCGATCCGCAGCGCCACCACCGAGGTCGACGTCGTAGCCGCGACCCACCATCCCAGCGCCTCGGCCCACGCCTTGGTCGCCCCGTACAGGTTGGCCGGGGCGCGGCGGGTCACCGGCCCTGACCTGGGTGTGATCGGGTCCAGCAGAGACGGCGTGCAAACTACTGGCCAGCACCAGACGGCGGACACCGCAGTCCCCTGCGGCCCGGGCGACGTGGTGGTACCGACCACGTTCGCCGGCAGCAGCCGTTCCCAGGAGGCGGCCGGGTCCGGGACCGCGGCCAAGTGGACCACCGCGTCGGCGCCGGTGAAGGCCGCCGGGCAGGCGTCGCGGTCGGTCACGTCCAGCGCGCCGATGCCCTGGTCTGCTTCAAGGTCGGTGCGCTGCACGTCCCAACAAGCGGGCAGCAGCGGCATGATCGCCGACCCAATCCGGCCACCAGCACCGGTCAGCACCACGCGGCGGCACAGATCCGTCATGACCGCGACGCTACGACGCCGGGCCAGCGGGCGCCCCTCAGCGCGTAGCCGGGTCCCGGTGGCGCCGGCGATCGCCGGCCAGCGCCAGCGCCGCCCGTCGTCTCCGGGTTCGGCCGGGACGCGGCCGTGGCGCGAGCCCGAGCAGCACTGCTGCGGCTTGGGCCGCGCAAATCAGGTTCTGCAGCCCTTTCCCGGCGGTTGCTTGGTGAACCCGGGGGCGGGCATGACCAGCAAGCTGGCGGCGGTGACGATGACCCCGAGCCGATTGGTGCCGCCCTGGTGAGCGACGAGCAGGTTCCGGACCGCGTTGATGGCGATATACGGGGCGAGCAGGAAGAAGGAGACTGCGGCTCCCAGGCGCTTCTTCGTTAGCCCGAGGCCGGGCATACCTGCAGGCTCGCGGCGGTGACGGGGATCCCGAGGCTGCTGGTGCCGGCGTGGTCGCCGCCGAGTAGGTCCCTGAGCGCTTCGTTGACGATGTAGGGGGCGAGGGCGAAGAACGAAACCGCGACCGCCATCTGGGCCCGCCGCTCTGCGGTCTCGGACAGGGCGCGGGTGCCGGTGAACCGCCAGATCACGATCACCGGGGCCAGGGCTCGATCACTAGCCGAGCGTCCAGCCGAGCAGCGAGATGGAACGGGCGTGGATGCCGGCGACCAGGCCGAGGACGCCCTCTGCGGTCATCCAGATCAGAGCACCCAGGACGGCCCGCGGGCCCGGCGCGCCGCCCGCGCCCATGCCGCGTCATGTTCTGCGCCAGTCGATGGGTGGGCTGGTCAGCAGGGGCGCAGCAACGGTCTGAACAGCCGGGCCTCCGTTGCTAGCAGGCCACCCTGTGCGCGTCGCCGCAGTGAGCGGCAGGGGCGTGCGGGTCGGCTGAGTCATGTGTGGGTTCCAGGTTCGTGGGAGGCGTGGCTGGCGGGTTCGAGCTGGAAGGTGGAGTGCTCGACGTCGAAGTGCCCGACCAGGCAGGACTGCAACTGGTCCAGCAGCTGCGGGGCATGGGAGTCGCTGAAGCAGGTGTCGTCGATGACGACGTGCGCGGACAGCGTGGGCAGGTTCGAAGTCACAGTCCAGACATGCAGGTCGTGCACGTCGTGAACGTGGTCGACCTCGAGCAGGTGCGCCCGGATGCCGTCCAAGTCCACGTCCTCGGGTGCGGCCTCGAGCAGCACCCGACCGGAGTCCCGCAGCAACCGCCACGCCGCCTTCAACATCAGGGTGACCACCAGCAAGGACGCGATCGAGTCGGCGCGGGTGTAGCCGGTGGTCAGGATGATGATGCCGGCGATGACGGTGCCGATGAACCCGTAGAGGTCGGTCAGGATGTGCTGGTAGGCGCCTTCGACGTTGAGGGAGGACCGGTTTGCCTTGGTCAGGGTCCACGCCGCAGCGATGTTGACGGCGACCCCGATCAGAGCTACGACCAGGACCGGGCCGCCCTGCACCGGCGGTGGGTGGATCAGACGCCTGATGGCTTCGTAGGCGACGATCCCTGAGACCACGAGCAGGGTGATCCCGTTCCCGGCGGCGGAGATGATCTCGGCCCGTTTCCACCCGTAGGTCCACGCCCCCGCCGCCGGGCGAGCGGCCAGGCGGATTGCCCACAGCGACCCCGTGATCGCGCCGAGGTCGGAGAGCATGTGCCCGGCGTCGGACAGCAACGCCAAGGACCCGGACACGACGGCAACGACGACCTCGGCGACCATGAAAGCGGCCAGCACACCCAGCGCGACCAACAAGTGACGCCGGTCGGTGTTGGCGCTGATCCCATGCTCATGCCCGCCGCCGCGCGTGCCATGCTCCGCAGAGCAACCGTGCCCGCTATCCCCGCTACCCCCGCTATGGCCGGTGTGGTCGTCCGCACTCACGCGCTGTGGCCGGCCGTGGTCAAGGAGGCGGTGTGCTGGGTGTGGGTCGAGCCGAGATCGAGCAGCATCCGCACGTGCGCGTCGTCGAGGCGGTAGTACGCCATCCGCCCCCGCCGGCTCACCGAGACCACTCGCCGGGCGCGAAGTAGACGCAGTGCGTGGCTGACTGCAGATTCGCTCATCCCGGTCGCTGCGGCCAGGTCGCAGACACACAGCTCCCCGGCTTCAAGCAGGCTGGTCAGCCAACCGCACAACCGGCCAGGATCCCCGAGCAGTGCGAACACCTCGGCCAGGTTCTCGACATCGACCTGGGCGGGCATCACCGCACGAACCGCAGCCACCTTGCCCGGATCCACCATCCTCACGCTGCAGTCGCCTAGACCGACCGGCTCTTCCTTCACTGAAGGTCTGCGCATTCAGTCATATGTTCATTGTTGCTGGAGATTGGTACAGCCGCCGCCAAGTGCTCGAGCCGCCCGGGACAGTGCAGTCGCTGGTCAAGCTCGCTACAGACGCGGTCCTGGCCGTGGGCGGTGCCGGCGGCCCTGCGTTGCTCCCCGCCGGCGCCGGTCGCACGCTGGTCCGCTGCGCGCTGGTGACGCGCACACCTTTGGCGGCACGTCGCGCCGCGCCGGCTTGCACAGCGCGGTCCTGGGTTTCCCGGAGCTTGGTCACGGCATGGGACAACGCCGCGAGCTGGGCGAGCAAAGCACGGAGCTGCTTGGTCGCGCCCCGGCCAACGAACTGCGCGGAGGCGCCGGCGCCGATGAGGCGCAAACGGCCGGACTCACACCTACTCCTGTCGCCAGAGGCCCGGCGCCTGGCCCGAGCGTCAGACGTGTCTTACCAACGATCAACGTGCGGCGCCAGCACCTGACTGAGCGCCTACCCCGGCCGGTGGTGGTCGACCACGGAATCGGCTGCCTCCTGTGCCGGGACGAACGTGCACGGGCCGCCGTGGCGATGCCCCAACACACAGACCCGGCCGCTGGGAAGGTGCACCTGAGCGCAGGCACCCAGCCCAGCGAGCCGTTCGTCCACCTCCGGGTTGTGCACGTCGGGGCGATCAACTATCGGCGGCGCCGCCCCCGACGGGGCCTTCCTGTCGGTGTGTGACAGGCCAGCTTCCATCAGGAACCACCTATCTGCGAGAAACCGGAGTGCCCGGTCAGTCGGCGCACCGTACTCCTGCTGGTTGCGCGACCCCCGAGAATGCGTAGACGCGCCGGCTCCAACACGGTCCCTGCACGCCGAGCGCCCGGTGCTGACCAGGAGATCGTGCCGGTCGGGCAGGTCAACATCAGCACCGAGAGCGTCGCCCATGACGTCGACGAACCCCACCATCAACAGCCACTGAGAACACCGTCGACGTTTCAGATCTCCGCTGAACCAGCCGCGCTCCATTCCCACCCCTTTCCGTGCGGGGTAGGCGATGCCGTGCTAGCCCCGGTCGGCGCCGGTCCGGCAAAGGACGGCTCGGGTCTGGCAGGGCCCGCTCGGCGCAGTCGAGGTGCGGGGGCGCCTCGACTGCGGTACTGCCTCGTATCGGACTCTCCTGGCGCTCGGCTTTGCTGCTCGCAGCCAGCCGGCGCCTTGCACCGCTGCTGGGGGACCAGCCCGGGAACGAAGCCCCGTCGAACGCAGGGCCCGTTGGGGCAAACGCGACGTAGACCGGCTCGCCTCGGACAGCCGAGACCACGGCCCGCAGTCGCCGCTGATGGCCTGGCACCCCTCCCCTGCCGGCGGGGGTAAAGTCCGAAGTAGCAGAGTCACATTCTTGAGGGGAGTTGGCATGAGCACCACAACGTGGATCTTGCTCGTCGTCGCAATCCTTATCGCGGTCCTCGTCATCGCCCTGGTCATTCGGATGGGGCGCAACCGTAAGGTGAAGGCGGACCGCGTCAAGGCGCAGCACCTGCGTGAGGAGGAGGACCGCACCCGGCTGCAGGCAAGCGAGCATGAGGCGGACGCTGCTGCCGCCGATGCGAGGGCGCGCCAAGCCCGGGTTGAGGCGGAGAAGCTGGAACGTGAGGCGCAGGCGGGTGCCCAGGACGCCAAGGAGGCGCGTGCCCGCGCGGATGAACACCATCAGCGGGCCGTGAAACTGGACCCGAACAGCGACGGGCCCGGCAACAACAGACTGCAACGAGACGACGGCGAGTCGCGGGGCGCGGATGGGATCGAGCGCGATCACCGGTCCTGAGCCGGTCCTGAGCCGACCGCGGCACCAGTACTTCTCCGATGCCGGGAGACCGGCCACTGCGTTCTTCTCGAGTGAAAAGGCCAGAAGTCGGCTGGCGGGGAATGGACATGGCCTTTTACGGTGCTGTTGGGTGGACCGGCAACGGTGCTCACGCCTCTCCTCATCGTGGTTTGCCACGCCGCCGTCCTGCGGCCCTTGCGGCGAACGGTCAGGCGGCGACGGCAACGGCAAGGCGCTGCCCCGGGATCTTCTGCTGGGTCGAGCGGGAGCCGTACCGCCAGCTCAGGGGCGGTACGGGCGGACGACGGAGACCACGTCCCGGTTCGTCAGGAAGTCCAGGACGCCGAGCGGGCCAAAGAGTAGGACGTGCCCTGCGGCGAGGGGGTGGTCGCGGCAGACGTCTTCTTGGCGGGCTCCGATCCGAAAGCCGGAGTCCTGCCAGGCAGTCGGGTCCAGACACCGCTGCGGAGGGAGATAGTCCCCCGGTTCCACTGCTGATGCGGGCACCCTCAGCGGCGAGCCGTGTACGGGGCCGTTCGCGTCAGCGGCGGGAACGGCGAGCGCCTTGGGCGAGATTTCCCTCCGGCTCCGCAGGGTAAGACCGGCACCGGCGGCGACAAGGTCACCGGCCGCAAGCTGGCCGCTGCGGCGATCCTCGGCCCGCGCCTGTGGTGGCGGCGAGTTCGGCGCGGACCCGCGCGTCGATGGCGTCCACAATGTCCGCGGGGTCCTGCGACGGCGAGCCGTCCTCCCGCAACGGCAGCGGCGTGCCGGCCAAGTCTCGTAGAAGCGGCCGCCTCCCAGAACCGGTCACCAGATCTCCAATCTTCCGGCCGGGGGCCGGTAACCAAGAACGGAAGTGCTCCGGCGCCCCGTGTCACTGCCGAGGTCGGCGCGCCAGGGGACGTCACCGATTCGGGGTCCTCGGCTGCTCGCGCACTCTCCAGCGAATTCTGATCGATAGCCAGGCTTGAGTCGAAGCACATCCGTGCCTGCCGCTACCTGCCGCCAGTCAGATCAGCGGCGGACGACGAGGGTGAACTTCGCTGGTCAGCGGCACGCCATTGGGCCTGGCGCCGGTCAGTAGTAGTGACGGCGCCCACCGATCGCGCGGCCGCCGGCACCCAGCAGGGCCAGGACCAGGCCGACCACGAGCAGGATGCCGCCGATCACGAACAGGATGTGCAGGCTGCTGACCAGCAGCCCGACGACAAGCAGGATGAGGCCGAGAATGATCACCGGAAACAGCTCCTCAGGGAGGAAGGAGTCGGGCTGGTGCACCGACTATAGGTAGGCAGCCTACCATCCTTGCCGAGCGATGTGGCGAACTCGAGGAACAGGAGGCCTCGCTCGTCCAAGTGGCCGGTGGCCCGAGCAAACAACTGGCGCCCACCGAGGCAGCTGAACCGCGCCCCGTGTCCCGAGCGCTGCCAGCCAACGCCGGACGAGCCCGGGCGTCGGGCGCCTATCCGGGAATCGAGATTCGGGCGCTGTCGGGTAGGTATAGGACGTCCACCACGGTGATGTTGACTTCGGCGGCGGTCAGGCCGGTGAAGTCGGCGACGCGTCGGGCGATGCGGTCCCGGACCAGCTCGGCCAGCTCGGGGATGCGGGCGCCTAGCTGCACGACGATTTGGACGTCGATGACGACATGGGTGCCGGCGACTCCGATGTCGGTGGCTGTAGCGCCGGTGTTGCCGGCGATCTCGCTGAGGCTGTGCTCGGTTCCGCGGCGGCCGCCACCGAGGGCGAGGCTGACTTGGGGGACTTCTTCGGCGGCCAGGCGAGCCAGGGCGCCGACGACGCGGGCAGCGATCCGGGTGTCTCCGCCCGGGGTGGGGATGACGGCGTACCACGTGTTCCGGGGCAGCTGTCTGACTTTCGCCATGATGGTCTCGAGCAGGCTGGCGGGGGCGTGAACCTTCTCGGCGGCGAGTTGGGCCATCGGGGCCCAGAGCTGTTCCAACTCGGCCAGCGTGGCGCGGCAGGTCGGGCAGGTCCGCTGGTGTTCTGGGTCGGCCGGCGGGTTGTGGTCGGCGACCTGGGTGAGGAGGTCACTGACGGCGACGCGGCAGGAGAGCACTTCGTGGGCCACGTTCTACCTCCAGTCCTTGAGCTGGGTGGTGATGGACTGCCGGGCCCGGTGCACCCGGACCTTCGCCGCGTTCTCGCTGATCCCCAGGACTTGCCCGACGTGGGCGTGGGAGTAGCCGTTGAAGACGTGCAGCACCAGCGCTGCGCGTTGCTCGAACGGAAGCGCCAGGACAGCGTCCTGCGCGGCGTGCTGGTGTGCCCTAGCCACAGCCACGGTATCCGCTGCCGGCGACGGGGCGGTGGGGGTGTCCTCGCGTAGCGGGTCGGTGGGTCGCGCCGCGCGGCGTATTGCGTGGCAGCTGTTGAGCACGATCGCCGTCAACCAGGTGCTGAACTGGGCCTCGCCGCGGAACCCGGGAAGTCCTTGCCAGGCGTGCAGGAACGCGTCCTGCACGACGTCCTGGGCGTCGTGGTGGCTTCCGGTCATCCGCAGCGCGACGGCGTAGGCCCGGTCCTGGTGCTCGCGGACCAGCGCTTCGAACGCGTTCTCGTCGCCGGCCCGGGCCAGCTCGACCAGCAACTGGGTTGGCGCGCAGGCTTTCGGTGTTGTCCGCTGCTGTGCGGTCGGCGCCTGCTGGAGCGCAGCCGCAGCCGCTGCCGCAGCCGCGGATCCGGCTGCGCCCTCCGTCCCGGCCGGACCGCACATTTGTGCTTTGTAACCTTTCGCCGGTTTGAGGCTCTAAGGGGTTGTAGACGTTCGGACCGTACCCCGACCGGGGTGCCCTCACGCCGTTAGGCGCCGGACAGTGCCCTCCACGTAGAACAGGAACCGTCTTGACTTCACCTAGCACCTCCTCCTCGGTGGTCAGCAGCACCTCGAGCCAGCCGAGCGGCTCCCCCTCGGCGCTGCAAAGCCCGCAGGGCAGAACCACCATCGCCGACGGCGTGGTGCAGAAGATCGCGGGTCTGGCGGCCAAGGAAGTCTCTGGGGTGTACGCCCTCGGTGGTGGGACCGCCCGCACGCTGGGGGCGCTGCGGGAGCGGATCCCGGGCTCCTCGCAGGCCGCCGGTCAGGGTGTTGCGGTCGAGGTCGGCGAGAAGCAAGCCGCGATCGACCTGGATCTGGTCACCGAGTACGGGATCTCCATCGCCGAGGTCGCTAAGTCGGTGCGCCGCAACGTGATCTCCTCGGTTGAAGGGATGACCGGGCTGGAGGTCACCGAGGTCAACGTCGCGGTGAACGACATCCACCTGCCCACTGACGATTCCGCTGCGCAGTCGGAGCCGGCGCGGGTTCAGTGAGCCCACCTGCTTCCTGTGCGGGGCACACCACCACCGCCGCAGCCAGTGAGGCTGACCTGCTTGCTGCCGCGGCGCTGGGATGCCCTGGCGTCGCGAAGCTGAGCCCGGCCGGGCAACGGCAGGTCGCGACGTACCTGCCAGGGCGCCGGGTTCTCGGGGTCCGGGTGGGCGATGACCGGGTCGAGATCGCTGTCGTGGTCCGCTGGGGCGTCACCGCCGCCGAGGTGGACCGCCAGGTCCGCGGCGCCGTGGCGCCGTACGCCCTGGCCCGGCTGGTCGATGTCCACATCGCTGACCTCCAGCTGCCGCAGGACCTGGCGGCCGACGAAGCGGCGCCGCCTCTGGCGCTGCCCGCAGGCAGCAGCGGCTGAGCAGATGAGACCCGCCGCGGTGAGCTCGCCCGATCGGGGCGGCGGGCTCGGCCAGACTGGTGCGATCCAGCGCCGGCAGCGCCGGGCTGTGCTGCGGGCGCACCACCCCGATCTGGGCGGTGACGCCGCAGAGCTGATCGCCGCCCTGCGCCGCCTCGAGCTCGACCGGTCCACCAGCACGGACCGGTTCGACGGCGAAGTGGTGTTCATCCGCCGCCCGCGCGGCCTCGCCAGGGTCACCGCCTGGTGGAAGTCGCGCCGCACCCCGCCCACCCGGTCCGTGCTGTGAGCGCATCTGTTGTTCGATCCCGATAGTTCCCCGTGTCAAGTTTCCTGGAGGTTGCTATGCCCCCCACCACCGTGGGTCTGTTCACCGGTCTGCTACTCGGCCTGGCCTGGGTCGTGGGCGGCTTCGACGCAGCCGTTGGAACCGCTGTGCTCGGCGGTATCGGGTTCGTCGTCGGCAAGGTCGCCGCCGGACAGCTCGACCTGAGCCAGTACTTGGGCGGCTCCGGCAAATGAGCGCCACCGCTACTACGGCCCACCCCGGCCACCAGGGCAGTGACGTGGCCGACGCGTCCGGCTCGGGCTTGGCCGATCCTGCTGACCGGGGGACCCTCAGCGTGGCCGACCACGTCGTGGAACGGGTCGCCGGGTACGCGGTCACCCTGATCCCGCACGCGGTGGCCGCCCCCCGCCGGGTCCTGGGAATGAACCTCGGCGACTCCCGACCCGACAGCGCCGCCCAGGTCAACGCCCAGGTACACGGCTCCACGGCCAGCGTGGAAGCCACCATCGCGGTCCGCTGGCCGCACTCGGTCCGAGAAGTCACCGACCAGGTCCGGCAACGGATCCGCGACGACGTCGCCGCCATGACCGCGGTCAACGTCGACCACGTCGACATCGAGGTGGTCTCGATGAGCGTGTCCACCAGAGCCAAACGGAGAGTCCAGTGAACGCCGCCACAACGGCCAACAAGGTCCTGGCCGCACTGCTGGCCCTCGCGCTGCTTCTGGGTGGTTCGCTGGCTGCGGTCGAGATCGTCTTGGCCCAGCTTAACCGTCCGCACTTGCTGGTCCCGGCCCAGCAATGGAGCGCCTGGCTAGGCCAGGCGAGATGGGACACCGCCGTGGTGCGCGTTGTCCTGGTCGGACTCGTTGCGGTGGGGTTGCTGCTGCTGGTGGCCGCGCTGCGCCGCGGCAAACCACGCGAGCTGGCCGTCCCGGCCCGGACCGACGCCGTGCAGGTCAGCATGTCCCGGCGCGCGGTGGAGAAGACCGTCGCCGCCGCTGCCCAGCAAACCAGCGGCGTCCAGTCCGCTACCGCCACCGCGTCGCGACGCTCCGTCACCGTCACCGCCGGTACCCTGATGCGCGCGCCGGGCGACCTAAGCGACCAGATCCTCGCCTCGGTCACTCACCGGCTCGACGAGCTCGGCCTCGACGCGCTGCGCCCCAAGGTGAAGCTGACCCGCAAGCAGGCCAGCAGATGAGCGCCCGAGTCAACGGCGCCAACCGCGCCGCCCTGGCTCTGCTCGGGCTGCTCCTGCTCCTGGCTGGGGTGGCCGGGCTGGCACTGAGCGTCGGGATCCGCAGCGTCCGCTCCTACCAGCTGTCAACCCCGCGCCCCGGCCAGCCGCTGATCCCCAAACAGCTGAGCAGCTTCGCCGCCGCGAACACCTGGTTCTGGTGGGCAGTCGCCGCCGCCGCGCTGCTGCTCGCCCTGCTCGGGCTGCGGTGGCTGCTCGCGCAGCTACGCACCGACCGGATCTCCCGCTTCGACCTGACCGCCAACCAGCAGGACGGCTCGACCGTGGTCCACGCCGGCGCCCTCACCGACGCCGTCGCCGCCGACGCCGCGACCATCCCCGGAGTCGACAACGCCTCCGCGCAGCTGATCTCCCACCCCACCCGGCGGCTCGTCCTGGCCGTGAACCTCACCGACTACGCCGACATCGCTCAAGTCCGCGACCAGCTGGAAAGCCTCACCGTCGCCCACGCCCGCCAAGCAGTCGACCAACCCGACCTCCCCATCGACATCCGGCTCCGCCCTGCCACCACCACCCGCCGCGCCCCGAACTGACACCCTCCGAAACGGAGTGGCGCGTTGGTGACACGCACGCCCCTCGGCTGCCGGCCGCGCTCCGGCAACTTGCACAGCGCGGTCCTGGCCTTCCCGAAGCCTGGTCACGGCATCAAACGAGGGCCGCGAGCTGGGCGAGCAAGGCAAGGAGCTGTTTGGTCTCGTTCCGTCCGACGAACCGCGCCGAGGACAGCGGTACCGACGCGGCCCGCAACCCCCTTGCCCGCGGCAAAGGACTCCGGCACCCGCCCCCACAGTTCCCTCGCGGCGCGGTCGTACTCCCCGGCCGCGGCGGGCAGCGGCCCACCGCGGCGGCCCTCGACAACCCGAGCGGCCGCAGATAGGAAGTGACGCGGCCCACGCCGCGTCAGCGGCCGCCCGGCCCAACCCTTCCCTTACCTGAACGCTCGCTGACTTGGCCAGGCTGGCCAGGCTGGTCAACTGCATGACAGTCAGTGAGCGTCCCGCTGACGAACGACCAGCGGCACAAGCCGCAAGGGGTACCTGGCTGCGCCGCGGAGCACGCCACCGACTCCCGTATACCTGTCCGAGATAGAGCCCGGTTCCCGCCTCCTATGCGATACGGCTGTCCCGGGGCAGAGCTATAGAGAAGCTTTTGAGGCCCGGTGCCGGGTGGTTGTCCGCCTTGTCCGCCGCTAGCGGCGCCGGAGTCGGTGTCTGCGACCGGTGGGCTCTCGAGTTCTTCATCGGTGACCGCGGTGTCGCGGGTAGCCGAGGTGAAGTGCGGCCGCGCTGCGTCTTTGACTCCGTCCGCTTGCGGTTCGATGCTGTCGGGCTGGCCGGCGCTGTTCGCGACGGGGTGGCTGTCGAGTTACTTATGGGCTTCCTTTCGGGTCCGGGGTTTCGCGGGAAGCGGTTACACCGGTGGTTCGACATCGGGTTGCTGCTCTGGTGGGGCTTGGCCCTGCGTGAGCGGGTCGCCGTGTTCGGTGAGGATCTGCTCTTCGAGGG
>JAABUS010001975.1_pt1 | contig 41251 bp, 44 predicted proteins | sample 5560161 | NCBI WGS metagenome assembly JAABUS01 (sample SAMN10711885, study PRJNA513376) | rock metagenome | isolation source: Antarctica rocks | place: Antarctica: Victoria Land, Trio Nunatak nord | collected 2016-01-04
CTTTAATTTTGAGCATTGTAGATACGATGTTGTTTAGCTATTGCTGTGCGAAGATTTTTTAGTGGGGGCTTGGTGAGGGCTTGGTGGGAGCTTGGTGGGGGCTTGGTGGGGCTTGGTGGGGCTTGGTGGGGGTGTCCAACGTGTGCCGAGGCGATATGTTCAAAATCGCAATTACGTATATAACTCCTGTCGCAAGCTATTCAAGATGCTAGAAATCTATAACAGCATTGATAGATATAGTGATTCTAATATAAGAGCGAAATCTGATCCAAAAATTGCGTTGGTGTTGAGGAATTGGCGATGTTTGCAATTCGGGGTAAAAAAAAAAACGATTTTCAAAAGTTGCTCGGGGGGAACCACATTTGTAATATCGAGGTAGCACAGGTTCTTTGGGAATCGCATACATCGCATTTCAATATCGTGGTTCAACGCCCAATATGAGTCATAGATTATTTGCTTATCGGTCCGTATTCGTGGTCCAGCAGGTTGTATCGTCATGTAAGCGTCTCAATCACGTTCGCACCTTGATATTTGTTCATACTCACGAAGGTCGGCGATCCAGAAGAACGAGCCTGAGGAAGCAAGGTGCTAGCTTCAGGAAGAGTAGATTCGGCATCTGAGTGGAACAGAGTGGAAGTTTATGGGGGTTGCAACCAGAGGTAAAGATTTCGCGTATTAAGACATTTTATCAAGAGCTGAGGCTAGAAGCTCTGGCAGAAATGCCAGCTGGATATTCACGAGCCTCAGGCTGCGTATAATATGCCTCCTATGCCTATGCAGAAATCCTAAATGCCTTCCGTTCGAATAAACATCCACTAGCAGGGCACAAGAACTGAAAGACCGCAATTCAAAGAAAGCCCCCCATGGAAGGGGGACAGGGGGTATCAGTAGGTAAAAGGCCGTATTAAGGAAAAGGCTCAGGCCGTCAAGGCTTCTGGGAGACAGACTTCTTCCTCCCGAATATCGTCCGTGTCCGCGATTTATTCCGCGTCCTCTTCTCAGGACTTGTTTGCGTCGCGCTTCGCGCAGGGCGGTCGTTGCTGTCGTCGGCGTATTTGGGTTTATAGATCCTATGCGTCAATTAGCTGAAGGTTTTTCATCCAACGGAGTTGGAGGCGTACCAGCTATTGCCGACCATGCTCATGCCCTTCGCCTCCGCCATCCTGTAGTACTTGGCTGCTTTCTTCAGATCCTTCTTGCACCCTGTGCCTTGAGCATAGCAGAACCCAGCCTCAGCCAGCGCGTCCGCGTCACCCCAGTTGCCAGCAATCTCGAAGCAGCGAAGCGCAAGCACCTTGTCTTGTTCAATGCCCCAGCCGTTCATATGGCTGACTCCGAGCTCGTAGATACTAAGCGCAAACTGCGCTCTCCGAGCTTTCTGCTTCTGGAGCTCCTCCGGCTTGAGCTGCTTCGACTCGTCGTCGGCCAATTCCAGGCTAGCACATTCTGCAGCCCTTCGGAGCCATTGGACGCCCTCTTGCTGGTTTGGACGCATGCCCCAGCCATGTCGACATGCCAGCGCATATAGAAGCATAGCGGTTGAGGAGTTATGCTTTGCAGCTATACGTAAATGGTATGTCGATTCCTTGAAATTTCCGCGTTCGTGAGACTCAATGCCTTTGTTCAAGTAATCTTCCGCAGTAATTTCCCGAGATTCTCTGGCGTCAATTGCTGAGCGAGTGGAGTATGACCGTGCTTTGATCGTGCTGGCCGAGCGCATCGACGCTGAGGATCGTGAGACGTTGTCACCACCTAATGGTGTAGGTGGCGGTCTGAGTGGTTGCTGCAGCTCGCCTGACGGCCTTGGAGACGATCTTGTTATCTCGAAGCTAGGCTTCGGAGATTGGGTATGCGATAAAGGTGGCGAAGCCGACCTGTTGTGGTCTGAGGTAGGAGGCGTCACCGGGTGCAGATTGCTCTGGTTCGTGGGTTCTTCCCGTTCGGACTGGAGCATCTGTTTCACGTCGAGCGGCTCAGAATCCCGTTGCAATATCCTCCCACGCGGTAGTGAGAATTTGGCGTATATATACGAAGGTGCAGGAGTGTCAGTGGCTTCGGCAAAGTGCTCGCTGTTCATGCTCACAGGCGTTTGTACCGTGTCGTCCGTAAAGATAAACCCTTGGCTCTCCGAAGACGGTTGCTGATGATACATGTTAAAGGGGGGTCGAGTGTCGAAGGATGGCCGGCGTGAGTTCGTGTCAAGAGACGGCCTACCAATACTGCCTCTGCTTATTGGTCGCGAGAAGTTGTAGGCAGGACGAGCAAGGCGTGAGCCGCCTATGGAGTACTCAGAATTGAGGGAGGGTGATCGGCCATGGGCTTCAACGAATGGGGATAACGGAGAGCGAGGAACGGAAACACCACTGCTCGAGGATTGCTTTCGATGTATGGAGAAGGAAGACCCGTTTGTCGACGCACTTAGCTCGTCATCTGAGCTGTCTGCAGGCACTGATCGGATGCTTGCTGCGTGACGGTGTTGTAAAGACTGAGTTGGAGCTAGCCCATTGGAGGTCTGGCTCTTGAGCGAAGCAGACCCGCCCGAAGGACCTCGCTGGGGCTGAGCTACACTTGGTGTTCGATCGAAAGATCGTTGGTAGCTAGGTTGATACCCGCGCTCGTCAACGTCCATTATTCTTTGGGCAGTATGCATGGGAGATTGCGGGCGAGAAACCCCAAAGTAATCGTTTTGGGCAGGTGCGTTCCTCGTGTGCGAGCCCAGCTCGGCAGGCGTAGAAAACACCTGGTCATCTGGCGAGGCCTTCGAATTCTCCTCTTCCTCATCTAAAGTTATATCACTCATGCGCGGATAGAAGGATCTAGGTCGAAAAGCTGGCTCTTCTACTTCAGGCACGATCCCAGACTCGTCGTTTTTTGGGCTCGTTTTTGTATTGTCCATTTTCCTATCCACTTCCGTTGGCCCTGATCGAAGGTAGCCAGGCCCTGCGCTCTTCAGAGAGTTCGCGATTGTGAGGGGCGGTAACCGGCTCACGCGCCGTCCATGTCTCGAGCTATCATCCAGCTTCTTTGCCAACATTCGACTCTGAGCTGCAACTGCATCCAATGGAGACATGGTTGGGGGAATATCGCCGTCCATGTGAGTGATTTTGGGTGAGGGGAGAGCTGGTGCAGCGACAGGAACACCAGAATGCATCGTATCAGAGGACTTTAACCTGAAGTCAATTATTGTTGGGCGTGTCGCCATGTTGTCGAGAGGCATACTGAAGAGAAAGTAAGGAGCAAAAGTTGAGCGTGATGAGCGTGAAGAGCGTGAAACGTCAATAGGTTGATGCCAGCATTGCACGCTTACTGCGCAATACGAGATATAAGCGCAAAACAAGCTATATGTAGCATCCGCAGTCAGATCTTGACATCGCACTGATCACTCAGTAGTCTGCTTTCTTCGATTTGTATAGGTATCCTAGGCTTCACGGAGGGAGTGAAGCAACTGTGGCAACGGTCACAACCGTTGTAATCGGATGTTACGGAGGCGTTTTGGGTAAGGGGACGGGTTTCAGAGTTGGCGAAGATTATTGCGACAAGAGTAGGTGTACGGATAAGATCAATGCGACGAGGCGCACGTCAGTTGATAATAAAGAAGGTAATGATACTTTAATGTAGGTGTACTTGAAATGGTGGAAGTGTTGTGCAGAGAGAAGTCGGACAGTCGGACAGTCGGATCGAATTTCAAGAGAGGCGTTCTCAGCGGCCACGTTGATTGGTCACACCAGTTCTCTTGAAAGCGACTATAAAAAGCCATCAACGTTGCCCTGCGTTGCCTCTTCCCGTCATCCCAGTACGGAGTACTCCGTACTAGTACTATCCCGTCCGCTCCTCACACCCTCGCTCGCCTTTCGTCGCAGCTATTGACGGTTTGATGAACACCAATCCTCACTCGTTCCTCTACCACTAACGTCCGTCATTTGCACCGGAGACAAAGCCGGCACAGCTGAACTACCCCTTCGGGACCCCTATCGGGACCCCTCGGACCTTGAGAGTTGAGATGCGAGTCTGAGCTTGCAAGCTGCAGTACACATCTGCCCAATTGAGGGCTCCCTCAACATCCACGGCGCCCATGGCTAGCTGCTTGCCGCCCGAAATTCAACGTTATCCTGCAAATGTTGATCTATGTCGTACCTAAAACTCTCTTGATCAATCTCCCGGTCGACAAGCTACAACTGTAGTCCAGGTTACTACAAGTTCTACATATATGCTCTTGATGCTCTCACCCTGGCTACTCCTCGTATAAAGTACAAGACTTACAAGTATGTATTACTTCATGTGAAGAGCTTGGATGGGCTTCGTTAGTGCCCAGCCTCTCCCGCAGTAGTGCTTACCAGGTGCAGCAGGTGCTCTCGTGCTGAGATGCCGCCTTCGACCGTGTTCATGTTCGTTCCTTATACTTTACTATACCTTACAGATATTTACATTTCTGCTCCATGACATTTCTTCTCTCCTTTCAAAGAAACCTAGCTGAGCTTGCGAACTGCAAGATTTCGAAGACTTGATGTCCTGTTCTGTTCCTCGCACCCCTGAAGCTGACCCAATTTTCTTCAGCTGCCAGCCCTCCTTACAACGTCTGCCTTCTTGGGGCACCTGAGCTTATCTTAGAATATCATGAAGCCTCTCTACGATCTTTTGGGAGCACCTCATCCCTTCGACCCCACCCATCGCTTTACTACATCCGTAAGCAGCATGTCCGTCACATCAGGCCCACAAGACTAGAAGCACCCGTTCCATCCTCTCACCCCCAATGAGCGGCCCTGACGTGGAGTTTCGCAGTGGCTGCTTCCACCTCTTGCTCTTGCCTGCGTTCGCCTGCTCCTTTCCCTCTACGCTTTCGGAACCATCTTCGTCATCTTCGGCTGGGATGATGCTCACCACAACTCCATCCTCGTCCGTCAATCCTTCTCCTACTTCACCGACCTTGCATATTATGGCCTCGCCTTCTACTTTCTTTTCAGTGGTTTACACACTTTCTTGTACGCGCGCAATGGCAAATCCTGGTTACAGAGCTGGCCGAGACCTTTGCAAGCGGCGCATTCCCTATACTTCGCCACTATCATAACCTTCCCCATCTTGGTGACGGCAGTGTTCTGGGCCATCCTCTACAACGGCCACTGGTCTCCCCTGGTCTTCAATGGCTGGTCCGATGTCTCAGAGCATGCACTCAATACCGTCTTCGCGGCTTTCGAGATCTTCCTGACGCGGACATCGCCTCCGCCGACCCTACACTTATGGTTGCTGATCATAATACTGGCGCTTTATTTGGCACTTGCGTACTTGACGCACGCAACGGAAGGATTCTATCCTTATGATTTTTTGGATAACAGTAACGGCCGCAGGAGTACCGTTGCTGCCTACGCTTTCGGGATTCTGGCTGCCATCATCGTCATCTTCGGTATTGTGTGGGGTATTATCTGGTTGAGGAGATGGACCACCGAAAAGAAGTTAGGGATGGAGGGCAAATTTTGGAGCGCTCGGAGGTCAGCAGATGGAGAGGTGGAAACAAAAGGTCGAGATGGGATTTTCCGCTAAATGGAACACACTACGTGGAAATTATTGGTCTCTAGGAAGATACCATAATGGAGGGACTCGGATCGCGTTTCAAAATCCAGCCTACGGTGAGGTTGTTGAGGTATCACATGCACTAATGCACCTTTCTGGTCCATATGGCCCGTTCTCTACTCCTGCCGCATCGAATATTCCGACATCGCTCACCTGAGCAAGCTAATCGAGCAACGCTTCTACTATAGACCACTGCTCAATCAATCGTAATATTAGCATTTCGTCATCTCGTCAAGACATCTTTAAAGAAATATCAAGAACCAGGGCAACCAGTTCTTACCTACACCCCCTACGGTCAACATATACTACAGCAAACGTATATATACATTGGATAATCTGCTACTGTACGTTATCAGGCCTCATCTCCGCTCACCACCCTCCCCTCCCTCACCAACCCAGGCGCAATCCACGGCCGCCCCGGCTTCCCTTCAATTGGCAATTCATTCAGAAACCCCCACTGGCTCTTCTCCTTCCATCCCCTCTCCTTCCATGCGTTCAACGTCCCTTTCGGAAACCAATCCACCACATCCAACAGTCCCCCATCATGCGCGACGCATACAAATACATCCTCGCTCGCATCGAATTCCTCGAGCCGATCCACACTTGTCTGCGCTACCGGTGGATCCACATACCATCCCTTTGGATCCTGTGTGACTTGGTAGAAAGTTGACGTGCGGGCATTCGGTGGGTCGCGGTGGGATTGTTCGAAGATGGAGCAAGGGCAGGGAAGGCGAAAGCGAGCGTGGTCGAGAGGCACGGAGGCAGGAATCTCAGATGGCATGGGCGCGTAGGGCGTAGGACGGAATGAGCCACCAAAGTGGCAGACGTCGCCGCCCATGAAGACGAAGGTTGATGGTGTCGTGCGAGCAAGGCCAGAGATGTGGCCAACGGCATGGCCTGGGACGTCGAGGATATAGAAGCTGCCATCGCCGAAGAGGTCGTGGGAGGGGTACTGGCCGATCTTGGGGGAGGACCCGTCGAAGGCGATCTCATGGACTGCACGGCCCCTGTGCTCGTCAGAGCCTTAAACCGACACCAAGCGGCGAGGGGAGAGGCTTACTCGAAATCGCTCTCCAACATAGGCGAGTCCTTCTTGCCCGGATAACCCGGCATGAACGCCTCCTTGAAGCCGGGCCCCACATACAGATCCGCGGATCTGGGGAACAGCGAGATATCCCCCGTGTGGTCCCAGTGCCAATGGCTCCAGATGACGCCGTCCACCTTGCTGTCGTCCTCACCGCCCTCTCTTAGGACCTCGTTGATGCTTTTGGGGACGTTCAGGCCGGGGATGCCGTTCTTGATGGAGGCGTGCGCGGCGGGGGCGTGGTTCCACCAGTCTTTGCGGCAGCCGAGATCGAACTGTGCGGGTTCGCTGGGTCAGTGGTGTTTTTTTTAGAGAAGGGAGGGGGGAGCAGGTGAGAGGTGTCTCAAGGGCTGTGGGCTGCTCGAGCTTTCGGGGGGGTTCATTGTATGGTTCAGAAGCAGGACAAGAAGCTTGGGGAAAGCTGACCATGATTGTCTTCCCAAGCTTCTTATTCCTAATCAGAAAAGCAAAAGTAGGCAAGTTCATGTGTTCATGCCCCTTCTGGACAGGCTGCACAAAGGCTTTCGCCGGGACCACAATATCGGTCGTGGTATTGATGATGGAAACCTCAACCGTGGAGTCGGATCGCGGGAGGTGGAGTGACGGCGCTGGTTTGGGGGAGATGTCGTGGGAGGCCATGGTCGCTGGGTTGATGCTGTGTGTGTGAAGTAGAGGGGAAAGTGTTCCGAGGCAATAATGAGATAACAATGCGTTGAATCGCAGATATGAGAGGGCTTCCATGGAGGGGCAGTTCCTGATGCGGGGATACAAGCTTTTGTGCAGTTCGTCCGAAGGAGGGGGGGGGGTTAGGTGCATGAGGGGATCTAGAACGAAGTAAGGTACACACGGGAACAAGGGAGAACGGTTCTCCCCGCAGCAGAAAGGAAGCCAAGGTACTGCATGTGTGCATACAGTAAAGGGAGATCGCGAAGAAGGTAGAGAGAGTGCCGTCCAGCGACTGCGCAGCTCGGGTCTGATGCCATATCAAGGGCATCCAAGCCGGGTCAAAGGCACTGAAGCAATTTGAGACCTATTGCACTGAGATCCCGTGCTGAAACGATGAGCGGGATGGCAGAGAGTAAGGTTTGGCCGATTTGTTTTGGGGCATATTGAAATACTACGCCCTCGATGTCTTCCACCCGTGCTTCCCTTCGAACAAAGTCCTTCGGATATATATATAAAAGGATTCAACTTACGATGAGTTGGTTGAGCGGTGAACTAGATTGATTACCTCGTGTCGACGGAATCGTTTGAAGATTTTCGATCTCGCCTCTTCTTCTGTTTCTCCTCTTCAACATCCCCTTTTCCTCAGTATCCTCTGACTAGGAGATTCAATTGCAGTGGTCTGTCGGTCCAGTGTCATTCCGGCTGATCAGTCGGGTGGCCTTGAGAGCTACGCAGCTGTACACGTAGGTACTTGTGGTATAGCCATCGGCGGAATCTTTTTGGACGGAGGCAGTCGTCGCATCCGTTTCACAGCATAAGGAGGAAGAGATGGCTGAAAAATCACTATTAGTCTTGACATCGGGCCTCGCAACGGGGGTTTTTAGATTCTTCTTGGTTTGGTAGTTGTGCGAGGCTGTCCAAAGCATCCGTTTCCTGATGGGATGCGTATTGACGACCCAAGGACACTGCTAATGCTAGTGAGAGCTTTCCACGAAAATTCGCAGGAAGAGTTATGGTGATCACTTTGTACAACTCGCGCTCAGCTTCATCGACAGGCCGTGCTTCCCGTGGCAGTTTTAGGCAGTTTGTTGATTCGGTCGGTAATCATAGGATCAATGTCCGTTCAGAGGTCAGTGTAAAGCAATACTTTATTGCGAGAACGCAGCATCGCAGCTACCATCTAGTAAAAACGGGAGTGTGCTCCTAGTGTGCGCTCAAAGTATGCCCTCCATTCTTGATCGTGCAACGTTTCGATTAGCTAGTATGATTAGTTTGGGTATAGTACAGCGGAGGAGGACGAACACGTAGAGAGATGAGGGCTTTCATCTTTCAAGAAGCCTCTTCAGTACTCAAGCCTTGAGAGGGGTCTCACTTGCTTCCACCCTGTCTGCTACAGCTTCGTAAAAACGAGAGCTGTCAAGTATGAAGGGGCTTTGCTTGCTGTCCATCATTTTCTGTGCCATTGCAATTGCTACATCCGTTGCGAATTCAGGACGTTTGCGCAGGGTCTGCTGAGCGTCTTGGTACCATTCGTAGTCGATTTCCCATACATAGATTGCAACAATTACCTCCCTGAGCTTCGACTTTGATGTTGTGTTTTCATAGACGTAGTCCAATACCTCCGTAAAGGGTGCTTCAGCGGTGTTGGAATGCGCTTCGCACCACCGATCCATAACGTCGTTCTTCAAGCCGATGATACCGAATGTATCCGCAGCTACATATAATTTTGCCAAATCCATGTAGCCGATTTGATCATCGTCGCAGGGCTCTCCCGCAAAATGCGGTTTGTCGTAAACTTTGCAATAGAGCCACTGCACAAGTCGTTCGAAGGCTTCAGGATCGTCCTCTGGCAAGTCCATCGACCGGTTAGAAGCCTCCAAAAACCCCCCGTGGAAAGCGGCATTGAAAACGGGTGAAGCATCGCAAAGTACACCTAAGTGCACCTGGAAAAGAACGTTTTCCTTGCCTACACGAAGAGTGACGGTAGTGATATTTCGAAACCTGACAATGTCAGCACATAAGAAGTACGTGCCAAGATTGAGGGTTTATTTTCTCCCTTACTTCGGGCTTTGATTGCTTATAACTTCAACCTTGCGTTTACGTGCAATGTCCTGAGCCATCGCCGATAACATTGGTTCAATCCGAAGCCGCTGCGTGGAGAGGCCTATCCGTGGTAATGGTAGAATGAGTCGCCGCCGCCTTTTCGACACTGGAGGATCTGCTTAACGAAAAGGAAAAATATTGAAAAAAAGCATAACGAGCTTGTTGGTAAGATGTGAAGAAGCGCACAATCCGGGCTAATTGTAGAGTGATGATGAGATTCACCTCAAGATTCGTTCACTTCCACCTCTTTCACTTCCACCGCGGTCAACACCCTAAGGTAAGCTGGACATATAAGGGCAGTCTTGAAACTCAACAAAGCGTTCAATAGTGGTACGGCATAAGTCAAGAATCATAGTTCTTTAACCTCCTTCCAAAGTCTTCTTTCTCTCCCTAATTAACTTCTCCATGACTGCCTGCGAATCCTTGTTCAACTTTTCCATTTCCTTCTCCGCGCGCCTCAGATCATCCGGGCCGACCTTTCTGGCCAGGTGTAAAGCTCTTAACCTTTTCTTCTCCGCAGACCGCGCTTGGTTCAACGCGAACAGCGCTGCCTCTCCCTTCTGTGTAGCGACAGCAGAAGCAGTCTGGCGTGATGTGGTTGTCGTCGGAGGGACTGGGATATGAATCTCCAACTGGGTAGGCGACGCAGGGTTGATGGACGAAGAGGCTGTTGGAGATGGTGTTTGTGGCTGGAGGTTCATGGATGAGGATTGTAGCGCGCTTGAGATTGGCTTCATATGCTATTCGGAGTCAGCTCAACTACGATTCCCTACGGGTAGATCATGTCCGCGGATGGAAAATAACATTGCCAATGGCCACAATGGGGAATAAGAAGTAGATTTACCTCCTTCTCCCCAACCATGATGACCACTATCCTCCCCCTCGGCACCACCTGTGCTACATCACCAAGCTTCACCGTATCAGATTTCCCCTTCCCTCCAGATCTAGGCCCATCCTTCTTAGAGCCTCCACCTTTAGCTCCACCAGATGTGCCCAGATTGACCCTTAATGCTTCAATTGCTTCCAAGTCTAGTCCGCCGGCCCTCAGCTTCGACAGCTCGCTCTTCAAATAATCCGTAGCCTTATCGATCTCATTCTGAAACCCAGAGAAATCATGAGCATCATCGCTGCCTGATGACTTGGCCGAATTGATCTCTACTGTGCGCTTTTGTTCTTGCTTGCCGCCGCCTTTCTTCAATAGCGTTGAAGTGGTGGAGAGTCCGCGGAGGGCAGCGCAACGACGGCATATGGGGGCGGAAGCGCTTCGATGGATCGTGAAGCGAGCTGAGCTGCGAACTAGCGTAGTCGCAGTTGGGAATGCTAACTTTAGGGACATGGAAGGGTGTTGGGGGGCCACGAGGAGGAGCCTTCCCCGGCGTCCCTTAGGTAGAAGTAGCTTCGCGTAAGATCTTCGGCAGCGATTAAGCAGGCGGTTTGGGCTTGGAACAATACGAACTGGACTACCAAGAGAACCTGGAATGATGAATTGTTCGCTCTAGGAAATTAGGGTCATGGACCGTAGTACCATTTTTGCTCTATCTAAATCATCAATCCTATGGATCCACCTGTTCTCGAGTCATAACCCGCTGTCACTGGAGGCAAGGTATAATTGCCACCGTACAAAGAGGTATTTCCCAGCCAGATGCTAGCACAGACTTTTGAGCACCAAAGGTGTATCTAGGGGAATCGCTGCACCAGATGAATCAAATCATTCGTTAGCAAGGCCATATTTATCGTGTAGACATTGCTTTAGTGACCAATCTCTTCAGCGCCAACTCCTTCTTCTTGAGGTCATCTGACGCAGAATCCTCAATCTCGAGCTGTGCCATTGCGTCGCTGAGGGCGGTCTCGATCTTCTCTTTCGTTCCTCGCTTGAGCTTTAGGGACATTGTTGGGTCGGAGACAATTTCTTCCACACGGGAAATGTATGATTCCAGCTGTTGCCTAGCTTCGAACTTCTTGCTGAACGCATCGTCGCTGTTCTTGAATTTGGCAGCATCTGATGGCAATCAGCATCGAATTTTAGACAGTCTCGAATTGAAGACTTACCGCTGATCATACTCTCGATTTCGGTTGATGATAGCTTGCCAACGGAATTCGAGATGGTGATGTTTGCGCTTCGCCCTGAAGTCTTTTCCGTGGCGGTGACCTTGAGAATACCGTTGACATCAACTTCGAAGACAACCTCGAGAACTGCATCACCTGCTTTCATCGGTGGGATGGGCGCAAGGGTAAATTCTCCGAGGGAGGTGTTGTCCTCGCAGTTGACACGCTCACCCTGGAATACAGGGAATTGTACGGTTTGTTGGTTGTCCGCCACGGTGGTGAAAGTGCTATCGGATGCATTAGTATATGCTCATGGTGGCTCACAAAATGCTGATGAGAATCCCAAAATGGTGAGCCGACGAGTCCCGTCTAGGTCAAGGCTTCGGCGACCTTTTATCGGTGACGCTTCCGGGGCTTGTGCGTTTCCAGATGGGACGGCTTGGTCAAAGAAGAGTTGCTTGAAGAGGCCGTTCTTGTGTACAGGCTGCAAGAGGCAGGCCCAAGTGATAAGTACCAGGAGCTGGAGCATGGTGGCAGGCGGGAACGCCATCCTGTGTGGTTGCTGCAATATAGTAGAGCAGAAATGTACTTTTGAGGTTCCCCGGACTGGTCCAGAGCTCCTTCCAACATGGCAATGACAGGTGCACTTACCCGGTCCATTGGGGAAGGAACGCGTCCGTAAGGGGAAGGAACAGGGGAAGAGAATGAAACGTAGCGTACCGTTTTTTAAGACAAGGGACGGTCTGTCCACGAGGAACCACAGAAGCGAAGATATTACCCTCCATGGCAACGCCAAGAGATAGAGGCACGACATCGAGAAGTAAGAGGTCGGCGGTTTCAGCTGAATTAGCCTTACCAGATAGGATACCGGCTTGTACGGCAGCACCATAGGCAACAGCCTCGTCAGGGTTTATACTCTTTTCCAACTTCTTCCCGTCGAAGAAATCGCTCAAGAGCTTTTGTATTCTTGGAATCCGAGTCGAACCGCCGACGAGAACAATCTCATCGACTTTACCCTTCTCGATAGCAGCATCCTTTAGCACTTGCTGCACTGGGTCGAGGGTACCGCTGAAAGCCTTCTGGTTGAGATCTTCGAAACGGGCGCGAGTGATCTGAGCGTTGAAATCCTCACCATCAAAAAGGGAATCGATCTCGACGGTTGTTTGTGTCCCGTTGGAAAGTGTACGCTTAGCACGTTCGCAAGCGGTTCGTAGTCGTCGGAGCGCTCTAGCGTCGCCCGATATATCCTTCTTAGTTTTTCGTTGGAACTCTTTCTTGAAGTGATCGAGGAGATTCGTGTCGAAGTCTTGACCGCCAAGATGTGTATCACCGGCTGTAGCCTTGACAGTAAAGACACCTCCTTGGATATGCAGTAGGGATACATCGAAGGTACCACCACCGAGATCGTAGATCATAACATTTCGTTCCTTTCCAGATCTACCCGAACCGAGACCATAAGCAATTGCGGCTGCAGTAGGCTCATTGATAATACGTAGAACCTGCAGGTCTGCGATTGCGCCAGCGTCCTTCGTTGCTTGGCGCTGGTTGTCGTTGAAGTAGGCGGGAACAGTAACGACGGCCTTCTTAACTTTCTTGCCTAGCTTTGTCTCGGCTACTTCTTTCATCTAACGATTTGTAAGCATGAGTCGTTGGAGACTTTCCGGCTGCCGCATACCTTCATGAGGACCATAGAAGAAATCTCTTGCGGTGAAAATACTTTCGTCTCCTTCAGATATTCGACTTGTACCATTGGGTTCCCTCCTTGATCAACGACCTTGAAGGGCCATGATTCGATGTCCTTCTTGACTGTAGGATCATCGAATCTTCGTCCGATAAGGCGCCTGGGTGAAGTCTCAGCCTTGGTCACTAGTCCAGATCTATGAAGTGGTACATACTTGATATCAAATATCGTGTTCGCGGGGTTCATGGCAGCTTGGTTCTTCGCCGACTCGCCAATCAAGCGCTCGTCGTCGGTGAAGGAGACAAATGAGGGTGTGGTAAAGCTTCCCTGCTCATTGGCGACTAAATTCTCTGCGGTGAGCCGCCTCTCCGGCAACACAAAGTATTAGAAACGGCTGTATAATGTCACGTACTGATCTCGACATTTGCGCCCTCATAGTTGGCAACGCAGGAATATGTCGTGCCTAGCAATAGTTAATGACGGTATGCGGATGCGCATACGCAGCTCACTGTACCTAGATCAATTCCAATGGCTCCTTCGTAAACTTCGTCTGCCATCTTGTGTGCGTCTCTTGTCTACGCTCAAGGGAGTGATGGTGGAGAAGATTGAAGTATATGTCGGTGTAAAGATTTATTGGATTCCGGCAAAAATATTTGTAGGGTAGTCCGGAACTCGGTGAATTTCACGCTAATGGTACGGCAGACCATAGCGTAGGTGAGGCAAGCCCCTTGCCCCTTGCCTCTTTTTGAACACTGCAAAGCGTCAATGTGCTTTCCACCTCGCATTCACGTTTGTAAATCACATTGAGCGACCTCTAAGACGAAGCAACTCAATCTACTTCCGGGAGATATCCAACCCACATGGCAAGTGCAGTAGATATGTCATAATCACTGTCAAGAAATTGACACTTGCATAAAGGTATTGATATCAATTTCGCAAAGGATAATCGTTGTACATCGCATACGAGGCGTGTCCTTAGTCGAACACCAAAGCCTTCTCGATTCCTTTCTAGCCGTAGTCGTAACTTACAGAACAGAACAGGTGAGCCAGCAGGTGGTCTGTCATGCTCTACGCTAGATTCATGAAAGAACTCAGGACTTCGCAAGATTTACCAACACGATAATCTTCTCTACCTCGACATCCGAGCCTGTGCCAACTTTAGGTGCTCCCCTAGCCGCGCCCGCCACTACCTCTATCTCGATACGAGTGACACCTGGGAGTATTCGTGTCTCGTACAATGGAGTTCTTGGATCAATCTCCTCGGGCTTCTGGGGTGTCGGACTTAGTCTCTGCATGTTTGCAGTGACGAAGACTTTACTTGGTCGATGACTTAGACTCGGGGCAAGAGTTGGACAAATGCGGATAAAGTAATGTGTCGACGGTAACTGAATGGTAACGGACTTTTGGGTAGATACGGGCGATGGAGGTACGTCGAGACGGAAATGGCGATCCAACTTAAGACCAGGGTGTGTGGAGACAGTGAGATTGGGGATGAGAGCGTCGGAAGCGTCTATTTATGTCAGCAATCTTAGCAACGATTAAGTGCGAGTGCGCAATAAGACTTACCCTTTCCAGGCTGCCGCCAGCGAGGGTCGAACGTATTAGCCGAAGGATGATGATTCGACATATGGCTGCTGAAGGTCATCGCCTGCGGATGGGGGCTACCGCTCGACAAACGTGGTGTAATTCCAATGCCTGACGGCGGTGGCATGCCCGATGAAGCCATGCCGGGACTCGGCCTAGCCTCAACAGAGCGAGTGATATCACCATTGATTTGTACCGCACCCAAGCTGGGTGATTGGCTCATGGGCACTTCCATCTTCACGCCGTTGATGGCAGCGTGATCAGTTGAACCACTGCGGTTCGACTCTTGTGATCCCCTATGCGGCATCGGAGGTGCAGGACCTGTAAGAGAGTATGAGACTTAAAGTCGTGCCATGTTCTGGAATACAACGTACCGTTCCCAGTGAAAGGCACACGACCATTTGCGCCAGCGTTAACAAGGTCCTGTTGACGTTTGAGAGCTTCGCTGTCAACCGATACACCACTGGGACCTTGAGGCCTTTGGCCTCCAAAGCGTAGAGTGATCTTAGGTGGCTCTGGAGTTTTCGCAGGCATCCTTAATTTCACCTTCGGTTGTGGAGGCTCTTGAACGACACGCTTTGCTTCTGCTACGCGGCGAGTGAAGTACGACTTTGTGAAACATTAGGTTGATATCCTTGAAGGACTTGCAAGATGGGCATACCTCAAGTATGCCAGCTAATTCGGATATCTCGCTCTCGTCTTCATTGTACTCGCGCGCATTATTCCAGATATAGCTACTTTCCTCTTCAAAAGCTTGCCAGCTCTTGAGCAGGGTTTGACCCGTGGGCTTATCCCTACCCTTGATGCCTTTAACAGCTTTCTGGACACTTTTCAGGCATACTGGACGCTTGATAAGCCGGTAATAATCTTTCAACTCGCGAGAGGGAAGGTTGATGAACGGTGTAGAGATGAGTAGATCACTAAACTTGATGTTTAGTTGGGCCATAACAATATTAGTGACAAACAGACTCATCGTTCTTCAAATTTATCATCTCTGTTATAATCTTGTCCTGCGCTTGCTGGAACGTATCTCCCTCAAATTTCTCACCCACACCCTCAACATCTTGTACACCGGGCGTTGAAGTAGCTCTACGGCTGGTGGATGCATGGGCAGAGGATGAACCCGAAACGATTGCTGGGGTCTTTGGCTTCTCGAGTGGCTCTTTGGGAGGCTCCGTGGGAGGCTCTATGGGAACATCTTTGGGAGGCTCTTTCTGGGCCTCCTCCGGATTTTCTTCGTCGTCCGTTTCACCTTCGGCATCGGCCTCTGGAGGCTCTTCATTTTCCTCGAGATGATCTTGCCAACCTTCAGGAATTGGAGTGGGAGCAGGAACATAGTCCTTGTTCTTGTAGGCCGGGTTGTTCTGTGTCATGAATGTGACTAAAGCCTTGCGAATCTTTTCGGCATCGGAGAATACTGAGGAGGATTTCTGGTTAAACGATTTGGCATTACCAACCATACGCCGTAGGTCGCTTTCCAAGAGTGTCATAGTGGGATATTCTCCACTATTGAGCTTGGTCTGGGCACCCCCAGCTATCAGCTTATTGCGTTTGAAATAAGGTATCGATATCGAGACCGTAGTGCTATAGTCTTAGTTGGATAGCTGTAGTAGGGATGACTGACCTCGATCAAATTGAGTGACATAGGGAGGCCAATCTCTTGGTAGTATTGGGGTATCTTCTTCTACCAAAGAATTGTCTTCAGCCACTGTTCGTTGGTTGGCAGATAGTTATCTTACCTTGTCCGGTAGTTCGAGAAAATGTGTCGCAATAAAATGGTTGCTGGTTCAGCGATCAGTGGAAAACTTGACGGGTGCGATACATCGAAGCTTACCGCTTGTCGCGAGCAGCTTTGAGCTCCTCGAGAAATCGCAGTCCGGTTGCGGTCGTGGTTTCTGGAGTCTCTGGAATATCTTCGCCCGGAGGACCCTCGCTCTTGTAACAGATACATGTTAGTCATGGCTGAGGCGCTGTATACGGTGGTGGAGGTTTCAGGGAAGTGCATTGCGGGGTGCGAAAGCGCAGTAATGCAGTGGGAAAGTGAAGCCCAGCTCATGGGTCCGTTCCAATCTAGCGATCAGCGAAACGTAAATGCTGCCGCTGCGATTGAACTTCCTTCACCACACAACAACATCAACCGGCTTTCGCAGCTGCGTGCGACAAACATCAACAACAGTACGACATACCTCCACTTTCCTCCGCTTCGCAGACTGCGCATCGTCATCGTCTGCTATGGCCAGAGTCGACCCTACCGCGGCCTTGCGTTTCGGAGCCATTGTCGAGCGCTGGCGATCGCGTGGAATCAACGGAAGGCGTCAGCTTGTCCCAGGCACCAGTACGACCCTCGCCGTCTCTTGGGACTCCGCAAGACCGCGAGAAGCGCAATCGACCTCGCACTCTTAAAAAGGCACGCGACGGCTTAGAGAAGGGATGATTGGCGTGTTGGCCTCTGACTTTGGCCAGGAGTAGGGCTTTGGCGGACTTAAGAAGCTGGCAACCAATTGGGTACAACGGCACTCCGGATGTCTGATAGTCAGTACATAGCAGTTAACATGATTGCCTTGGATTCAACGCCTTTCAGAGATTACTGGCAGCGCCGTACGAAATTCCTGTACAGTGCTCACAACCCCCTCAAAAAGTGTGCTATCCCGAATCGACTAGTCCTGCGCTAAGCCTAAGAAACCCTAAGTGTGTTTACTCTGCCCAAGTACCTGCCTTCTTCTTCGCTATCTTGCCATGTGATCTAAAATTCACCCTTAGGCAAAACATTATTTCCCATAGCAAGTCTCAAGCCTCTGTACTCTCCAATTAATAGCAAGGGCGAGCTGTAACACCTCTTAACGCACTGTCAAGTTGTTTAGACCGTCGCCAGACGCACCTTATACTCAACTTCCCGTGCAAACCAGCTACCTTACTTCTGATCTGCATATCCTCTGGCTAAGTTTGAAAAGACGGTAATCACATACTGGCTCATTCGGACCTTCATACCTCCTGTATACGACTCTAAACCATCACAAACCTTCGCGCAAGCTCTCGGTTCACCCGCAAAGGTTGGCTTAGGCTCTTGCCTTCACCAGATACCCAGGCAGGACGTAACAGACATTCTGGGAAGATCAAAGTACCTATTCGACGATCATGTCTTTGGCTGCGATGGATCACGATAGAAGAAACAAGCATCCCAGAATGCTGACCGATCCGGAGAGAGAGCGTCTGGATGAATACATAGACTCCATACATTACTCGTCACGGTAAGACTATCAATTGGGTTTTCATAGTTAGCACGTCACTGATCTAACGTGCCCTGTAGGTATTCGGACGATGAATACGAGTATCGGCACGTGCAGCTACCAAAGGACATGATAAAGAGGATACCAAAAGACTATTTCGACCCTTCGAAAGGCACTCTGAAGTTGTTATGGGAGGAAGAATGGAGAGGTCTGGGAATTACACAGGTGCGTCAGGCGTGATTCCAAGTCAATGTTCAGGAAAGGCTTACAGGGGTAATCACAGAGCCTGGGCTGGGAACATTATGAGGTGCATGAGCCTGAACCCCATATTCTCTTATTCAAGTATGTGCATCCGAATCAGCATCTCTATTACTGCCACTCATTCGTGCTATAGACGACCAATCAATTATCAACCACCAATGGCGCAGCACTGAGTGGTAGCTCACAGGCTCAAACCTTTAATCCTACCTTAACTCAGCAATCACGAGATACGTTGCAACGACATAGCGAAGCACTTGAATTGGTAATGTAGATAGCTGATCATTGTTAGGCTGAAGCATTTCTGGCTGATAGCAGGAGGTTGCTAGGGAAAACTTTTAACTGTGTATACTTTCAACCATGTTCAACCAGCCATGTCCAACACCTCACTTTACGTTCTTGACTAACCATGCCTCCCACTGCTCCGCTGTGAAGCTACTCGAGATGCTGTTCTCAACCACACCCTACATGCAAACATCAGCCACACGTCCAAGAAAGGGAAAAGACGGCTCGCATTAAAAAGCACCGTGGGAGTCACATGCACGCCCGTCAACCGATTCGCCTACTCAACCATCAGCGACCACCAAAACCATACTCCCTCAATCTCGGATGGCGCAACACACCTTCACCATCAGCTTAACATCGTCCGTAACCTTATTTCCCACATTCGCACTTCCACCCTCCCCCTCCCGATCCGGCACCTCCAACAGCCCATACACCTCCTTCTCACTCACTCCGACTCCCCCCGCCAGCTTGGCTAAGCGCCTATACGTCTCATTCCTCGTCTCCTTCACGACATGCACATCGAAGTACTCCTTCTGCCGCTCAAACAGCTTCGCGCTAAACTCCCAAAATTTGTTGGGCGCAAGACGTAACACGGCGGCGCCGGCTTCGTGAACCAGAGTTGAAGAGGGATGCCAAGGCTGGATCTGTTGGCGGAAGAGGAATCGCACTTTGGAGGGATACTGCTTATGGAGGAGAGGCAGGATGGAGGTGTAGACGGTGTTGAACATCTTCGCGGAGAACTATCGTGGCGGAGTCAGTCGTGGAATTTGCGGGTGAGACTTTAGAGGTCTGTACAGGGCAGACATAGTCGAGATCTGCAAGCGTTTAGTGATGAGTTGGAGTATCCTGGGGGAGAATGTACAAAGCTCAATGGTATGGATCGCTTTCGGGGAGACGTCGGCGGAGTATGCCTGGCCGGCGAATTTGGGAGGGAGTGCCATTCTCTTATGTATTTGGGAATGTATGGCAGGCCTCAGAGCTTCGAGAAGTCGACAAGTGATATGGAGTTATTCCTAGGAAGCTGTATGTGGCTAAGATCACGTTGAGGCTGTACGAAATCTCGAAACAGTCGGATGGCGGGGTAGTGGGGCACTTTCGCATCGAGATGGGACATCGACACTACTGCATTGACTGCAGTAGATCCCGGGATTAATGTACTCTTATAATGGAGCTGTTCATTGGTTGATCATAAAACCGGAGTAGTCGTTCGGCTGAGCGTATCCTCCATCTTGCATTGTACCTTGCCATTAGCAGGATTTGACGGAGGAGCGATAGACCGATTGACTAGGAATGACCCATCGTGAATGAGGGATAGCATTAGTTCTTCTAGGCACTCAAAGGAAAGACTACGAAGAAGACAATGCGAGGAGTATCATGGGTCGGTAGAATGAACTTGTTCAGCCCTGGAAAATTGCACTCTGCCGGCGCACGAGACAATCGTCTTCCCATCTGCATAGATATACAGCCGCTTGCCATCAATGCAAACACAGCTTGGAGTCTGTACAGAAAGCGTGGCTCATTATAAATGTGGATCGATCGGTGGATAATGGAAGGTAATGCGGTTGTAATAGCTACTCGTCAATTACTGATACCGTGCGAAATGAATGGATGAATGCCGTTTTCTCATACGAAAGCTTTTAAGTTTCGTTGGTGAGAGGGAATGAAAAGGCCAGGAGATTGACCAGCTCGAATTTGAAAGTTCACAAAGGTGACGTTATCCCAGCATGACTGGAGTCGAGAAGTAGCAAACCTTCCTGTGAAAACTGTCTTATCAGAAACGAGTCCAAAGCTGCGTCCCCATCTTGGCTGCGGTTTTGAACCCCTGGATCTTTAATGGCATGACAGTTTCGGCATGGAGCTGAAGGGGCTACAGGGCACAAGACGTGTGTGATATTGATATATTTGGAGATTATAAAGACCAGGACTAGACGAGTGAAAAAACAAGTGAAAATAAAGGCATATTACCGCAATCGAGACCAGAAACCCTATACGTAGCCCTACAGAATTATGAGTATAGATTGGCTGTCGAATGTGATATGAGTCTACCAGGTTCTGTGGCTTAGTGGTCTCGATTTTCGGGTAGTTTCCACTTCGTGCACCCCTCTTTCGGAGGAAGATCCCTCTAACAAATCTGCTGTGGCATGTACGCTTGGGCATAGTACAGAGGCTACTGCGTTCGCGCTGGCCCCCCTGCTGATCCGGCCAATGGGTTGCCCCAGAGGAGATTGGGATAGTTGGTTGGACCTAAACATCCTTTTTTGATATGTGGCAGCAGCCTTTGAGCCTGTCGTTTCTCTCCTCTGTCGGTATGCATATCGGTGGTGCGGCTGAAGGCTCCAATTGGCACAAGGCTCTGGTCGGGGGTTCGAACCCGGGTCGCATCGCTTTTTGCTATTTGGAATTGCATTCATTTGGTGGACATGTCAACACAACAGCTTTTACGGAGCCAGGTTCTAGGAAATATACCAACAACATAAAAATACATTGCTAATCGCAAGGATCCAATTACAAGTTATAAGATGGTCAACTTAAAGAACAAGAACAATTTCTCACATGGTGCGTTGTCCAACGGCAGAAACACCATCGTTCTTCCCCTTTCATAAAGATAAGGTCAATACCCAGCCATCTGCCTCCATCCCATGCACTGGCGCTGTTGGGCGTCCCTTTCTCTTCGCTACCCTTACGATACGGAGTTTTAGTTACTTGAGTCCTCTGAAGATATCGGTGATATCCTCGAACGCTTTGCAACTTGGCAATGGGGGGTTGCTGGTCTCGACAGCCATATTGTCAACACGTTTTTCTAGGATACAAAGTGATCGGATCTGTTCAGCCATCACTCAGAACTAGTAACCGGGTAGAGCATGGTATAGCGTCAGCATATTTCTCAAGGTTCTCGCTATTGAACTGTCAGACATACCAGAGAAAGAGGACTGCGGTCCAAATTTGCTGGTCACACCCGCGCTTGTGGCGTTTTTTTACCGCGCGTAGATCGGGCGGAATCATCCCGCTTATTGCTTTCCCTTTCGCATCCTTTCCTAATGCCTGACCTCAATGGCAATGCATCCTAACATTCTAGCCATCGCTACTAAGCGTGGTAGGCAATGCAATGAGTTCCCCGTTCCGTGTCCCTACAGTGACGCCGGTATGCCTTCAGGATCGCAGATCAATCACCCCACTAGCCCATCATTTTCGCTAATGCACTGGTTGATAGGATGATCTACAGGCCTTCCGCGCTCGAATCTTCAAAGACGTAGAGCACAACGCCACCGACGCAACGATCAGAGAAGAGGACGATGGGCTTGGCTACTATCCCGACGGCGTCAAGCGGACCCTAACAGATGACCAAATCGCCATGTTCAGACACAGCGAGATCTACGCCATCATCCGGGAGCGGCAAGTCCGCAGAGAAAATGCCGATGCCGAACCAGACGAGGCTCGCACTCCAAGCCCGAAGTCAGGGTCTGCAGTACCAGCCGAACAGCACGCTGCGCTCGAGGAAGCCAGCGATGAAGAAGAAGAAGAGTACGCACGCTTTCTGGAGGCGGAGCAGAAAGCCATGCAGGATGAAGCAGTGAGGAGGAAGAAGCGGAAGCGGAGCAACGCCAATGAAGATGTCGAGCGCGAGAGAATGCCTACGATGCGGCGGATTGCACGGGAGATGGATGAGGCGTGGGCGGATGATACGGTGCTGGACTATGGCGAGGAAGATGCGCCTACTCGGAAAACGTCTTCGCAGGAGCAAGGTCTGGACGCCATGAACGGGCGGAAGAGCGTCAGCTACGAAGACGAAGGCATTCACAGTGCGCCTACGGAGCTGCCGCCGGCGAGAGAAGGACGGAAGATCTGGTGGCCTGTTATTGGAGGACCTTGAATATCCTAAAAACCGTTGGTACATGTCCTGCCCCTCAGAATGGGCGTTGCGTTGCGATATCTACAAGCATAGATCACCAAGTAGCAGAAAAACGGAGGTAAGCATACTCCTTTCATCCTCTGAATATACCCCCTATCCTAGCTCCACATGATGAAAACCATTTATCGTCATCCTTAGTCGTATGTCCTGCTCGTCTCACATGCTCTTCGATGCGTTCCAGCCCTTAGGCAGGAGCAATCAAGAGGAGATAGCCGTGGGACCATGACGAGTGCATAATCTTCTCTCTGAATCCTTCTGTTCATGCGATTATCTGGGATCGATCTTCATCGACATACTTTTAGGCTAACCTCTTTGTCTAATGAAAGATGACCATACAATGCGAATGGCGAAGTCGTGGCGCAGAAGTCTGTCGACACTGTTAGGACGACGGAGAAGCATCGTTGAAGCAGCGGCGGCTGTGGAGAGATGAGGGGCTTGGATTTGAGGTCTCGGCACGGAATATGTCAATACAATGTAACCTTTGTGTCATCTGTATATACTCACAGTCTGTACCCTACAATCTACGCCCTCGGCGCCCTCTGAGCTCCCCCAGAAATCTCAGCCGGTAGTAAGCTCTTCACCTTCGCAGCCAACGACTCCCCATCCCTCGGCAAGAAGCTCGCATTCCTCGTCGTCTGCCGCGCCAACGAATCCAACACACCACCCTCCTTCCTCCCCTCAAAGACATACTCCCCCTTAAACACCCTCTCCGCAAACACCTTCCCAAAAGTCTCCCTCAGCTTCTCCGCCACAACTCCCTGCTCCTCTTCACTCATATCCTGCATGCCATTCTCCGCAGCATCAAGCATCTGTTTCTTCCTCTCCTGATCTCCTCCAAAATCGACGGTATTCCCATTAGTCCACTTCTCCGCCATCAGTGCCAGATCCTCCCGCCTCCTCTCCCCTTCCTTCCCAATCCTGCTAACCCACTCCTCCACAATCTCATTCATCCCCCACCCGCCTAGCGGTATCGCCGGCCCATTCCCACTCAGCGTTTGGGCTGTCACCTCCGCAGGCAGGTACGCCACCGCCTTCGGCCTCTTGTGCTCCCTCACCTCATCCAGAAATTCCCTGATCCCGGAACCGAGTTTGTCTCCACTGTACTCGATCCCATCGTCTCCATAGCTGATCGAAATCTTCGAAACGCCTCCCCCTTCTTTGACTTCTCGTTTGAGTCTTTTGCGAGGTCCCGGCTCTCGCAGGGGTTTTTGGGAAGCGGCGTTTATGCTATCCCTGGCTTCGCGGCGCGGGGGGCCGGCTTTGGCGAAGTTCCTGCCGCGAGGGATGATGGGTCGGAGGGGATCGTCGTCGTGGCCGACTCGGCGGATGAGGTTACGGGGGGGATCTCCTGATTGGGAGTCTGATTTAGGGGGGATGTGGGCGGCAAGGTTGCGGGCGTCGATGGGGCCTCCGGGGAGTGGTGGGCGACGGTCTCTTTGGGATGGTTGGGGTCCAGGTCGAGCTCCTAGGCTACGGGCATCGATCGCTGCTGCTACTAAGGGTTTAGAATAGTCGCCCTGTGGAGGTTTGGGTACCGAATTACTCTGCGCAGCAAGGTTGCGGGCATCAACTGCTCCTGCTCGCGGAGGACCATTCCTCGCAGTCTGATCGCCGTTGCTGGGAGATGGCCGTTGATGGTCACCATGATTATTTCTGCTGGATGTTCTCTCTTCCTCGACTGGGACTCCGCCCTTTCTCTGGCTGATGTCGTGGAAGCGAGTTCCGTGGTCAAACACACGTTTGATTTCTTCTGTGGTATTCTGACGCCGTTGACTCGATGGAGTCTCGTCGGGAAATCCTATTTTCTGTATCAGTCTGGTGCAGTCCGGGTGAAGTACCCGATCAATTATGGTGTGAATACCTGGAGGATGTTGATCTGCTACGCTAGTAGGAGTAACGTGGAAATGCCGAACGGGAACGAGCTGTCGCTCTAGGCCGGAGGAATGCAGAGACGGGTGACGTCTTCGCAGCAACACGGATGAGAATTGCGTCTTCTGCATCGTCAATTGAAGCTGTGTTGGATACGAGCCTACCGAGATCGACGAAAGAATCTCATATTCGTGGATTGCCGAGGTGACAGAAATCTGCCCGAAGATCACTCTGCATCGAGACTCGGGTGAAGGCCGCTTTACAGTCGCGTGACCTTGGTGATCGTTCTGGATCAAAACATTCCGTGGAATAGAGCGAAGGACTTGTGTGGATGAGATGGATCTGTCTGATTTGCATGGCTGAATTCGGCTGCGAGATGTCACCAGTGGTGTTGTAAATTCTTATAGGTAACCACTACAGATAACACTGCTGGCACACCACCCCCGAAAACTAAGCCTGATCGAGTAATTTTCAGGATCCAGAGCACCGCGTTTCTTGTTTACATCGCCGTCGCCAGATGGGAGCGTATTTCGCTGCCGCTTCCTGTAGACTTGAATGGGTGATTACGCGAACAGCAAGCGGCTGTAAAATACGCTCCTATCTGATGCCGTCGCCGCCGCCATCTCTCTAACATATCTCCTACAATTTGCAGCATCTATCTCAACATACCTATTCAACTGCTGCCTTACGTCGTTCGTCTTCAAGTTGGCCCCGGATCTACTCTCCAGTCAGATGTCTGACAGTGACCCCTCTATCCAACGCAGCGAGCAAGAAGATGTACTCGAGAGAGCACCGCGAAGAATCAAATCGGCGATGTCCAGGCCTTCTACATGGGCATTTTATAAATGTAATTTAGAGGTGCAAATAGAGATGGATTTTGAGCATGCAAAAACTATGTTTCAGGTTTGATTTTGTACCGGAAGATCGGCGAGAAAGTACGTTGAACTTGATGGTAGACAGGCGCGAAACTACATATCTCCTATAATCTCCCTTTGATCTTGCTTATGTTGTTTGTTTACGGGGTCCGTGGACCCTAGAAATTATCCGATTAGGCTTAGTTTTAGAGGGTGGTGTGCCAGCAGTGTTAGGTGGTGTGTCTGTAGTGGTTGATATAAAACTTTTTGAGGTATTGTACTCAAGAACAGCAGTATTGTATGAGACGCGGCTTTAGCTCAGGTAAAAAGAACCTCGATTCAAAGCTTGTCTCTAAGTAAGCTAACATCCCACAGTTGGGAGAGCGTTAGGTACTTACCTTAGACCTATCCACTTAACCCATTCACCACTAATTATTCAGACTGAAGAAAACTTCAGCTTGTATATCTAAAGGTCACCCGTTCGATCCGGGTAAGCCGCATCACCATTTTCAACACATCTGTCATTTTGCCATCTTGCTATGTCTGATTGTAGATGGATTCCGGTTGCTGGGGCCAAATGAACGGAAGAGAAAAGGGTGCATTTGTAATGTCATTATTAGCAGTCCAAGGAGAAGGAGATCTGCACTGGCTTGGCGTAGCGCACCTGATTGGTCAACCATCCCCGAATGCTCCGCACCAGGTGAAGCTCCTTCCAAACTCACCCACAACAGACACGTTCAGCAATCCCAAGCCACTGCGTATCGCACCTTCGAAGTTGTTGGTTCGAGCCCAAGATGCTTCGTCGACAGCCCACCGCGATTCAATTGACCTCCGAGGACCTGGCCATCTACGAAGACCGCAAAGATAATCCCGGGCGACAAGAAAACTTCAACGCCCAACAACATGCAAATGGCGACGGGAAGGTTGTGGTAGATCCAAACGATGAATTGAAGCCGTTGCCAGGAGACAGGACGAGGGCGTCGCGGACGACTATGACGAGGGAGGAGAGGATCGGATTGGGACGCTGAGAAAGGGTGATGGAACTATGATCCACGACTCATCAATCAGTGGAGATCCATACCACCTGGTCCGAGGCACGTTTTGCAGATATGTTGGGAAGAGTCCAGAGTGATATCAGGCAACGAGTAGCGATCCAGGGCAGACATAGGCGACCGGGCAACAAGGATGAGTACGCATGAGGCAAGGTCTCAACTGGAGAAATCACCACACACAATTATTGTGGAGATGTGACAAGGACTCGCATATGCCTATGGACCGAACTTCTTTTTAATTACCACTATCCGTATGAATCCCATGCCGCTGAAACGCTATGAGAAATGACAGGATGAAGGAACCTATTTTCCGAAGATACCCATATTACCGGAGGACCAGGCTTACTTCCAGATACATGACTCACTCGCTAAAACAACGCATGCTATCCCAGCAGAGTGAGAGTTTGAAACTGCTCTGTGTCGTGAGCCACGGAAGCAGAGCGGGATTTAGCCGCCAGTAACATTCGAGGAAGGCGACCGGATGATCAGAGCAGGAACGTGAAACATCCGAACACACTGGCGAGGACAGCCACTAGACCATACGCCCGCCCTAAATCCACAGCCAGAACTTGTCCATCATTCGTGGAGCCTGGCTTACTCGAAGATGTTGAGGAAGTCCCGAAGCCAGTGTAGACGGCTGAGCCACCTGGAGTCTGGGCAGCACCTCCATTTGTCGAAGATGCTGTGGCAGCCATTGTGCTGACCGTTGATGTATTGATCCTGACTGGATCTTGAGCGCCGCAGGGGTGGGCTGTTCGGCATGTGGTGACGCAGCCAGAGTTAGACCCGCAATTGTTGGCACACTGGTTGGCAGACTCTGTACACTCGAAATACGGAATGGTCCTTCAATAACTTCCAGTCAGTTTGCATGCCAAGGACAACGGACAAAGCTCTCAAACTTACTGCGAGTATTGCGAAGCGTTAGGCGATAGTCCGTTGCTACAAACGCATTCATAGCTGAGGGAGTCCTACAAGGCGTCAGTCAAGTGATTGTTGTTGACGCGTGGTAAAGACTTACCGAGGAACAGGTGTTGGCCTCGGTGGCGGCAGTGGTGTTGGGCAACTGAAGACACAACAAGGGGCAAGAAGCCTTCTGAGCAGTACACCATATGTCTACTTGTGGTCAGCGAAGACCATTCCTCAGCCAGTGTTCGTCGAAAGGAATTACCCCTTGTGTTTATGGGGACCGAGGTCGGATCAATGGACTGGGAGAAGACGAGCTTGGAACAGGTGGTAGCAGCAACGACCAAGGCTGTAAGCGAATACATCTTGGTCTCGTGAAGACCGGTATGACGGTATCTAAGACACGGCTGTCAGCTCTATACTGTACTTGAAGAAGATGCAAAGGGAGACTGAAAAGGATCCGTGCATAAGAGGGGTGAGGTTCAGGGAATAGCAAAGGACTGACATTTCTTCCTCTGGATATCTAGCTAGTGTTCCTGCAAGTAACGACAGAGATTTTGCGAGCTGACGAGGTTCAAGATGAAGTAAGCGAACGTATGATGCTGAACGACTGTGTATACTTTGTCGATGAAAATTGAAAATCGGACAGGGAGAGGAAAGGAAAAGGGAGTCTGATGGCTGCTGGACGCCGAAAAAAGGCTGGCTCGGCGATAAGAAAGGTGGTGCAGGGAGCACCGATGATCGTCTAGAGCGATCGACTACTGCGGGCCGAGCTCTTAGTGCGGGGAGAAGCTGTCTCATTGGCTCAACGATGTCTTTAGAGACCCGGTCAAAGAGCTAGACAAAGTCGTCGTCGTCGTCAGATACGAGCCAGCTCAAGTTGTGAGATTCACATGGAAGCCCCGCGTCCACCAAAGGACTCGGTAACGTGACTCGGTGGCTTGCCTTCTCCGCATTCTCCTTGATGGATGGAGTCTAGTAAAGACGTTGCCTCCGACCGCCACGACCTTTCGAATGCGGAGGGGCAACGGCAAGAGCAAGGCCAGTCGATTGGTACTGGTGCGCCGATTCACTGGCAGCATCGAAGATACGAGTCTTACGTCTCAATTAGCCCTAGCAAACCTGCGCCCATTGCTCTAGAAGACAATACTGAAGAGGTTCCCGATATTAGGAGTCCGCTGTGGGCGAAAGCGGTTGCCATAGACGACTTCGTCCTTGTCTCTGGTGGTGTCCGAGGCGTTGGAGATTATACGATCTGGAATTGCAAGATTGATACTTTGGATGTCAGTTCAAGCTTGGGTTGCAGACCGAGCCTTCCCTATCCCTATATTGGGGCGTCCTCCTTCTCAACAATGGTCATCTAACGCTTCTGTAGGGTTGTTCAATGATCATTCGCAGAAGGTTAGACCTATGCTTTGGACTTCAACAAGGCCTTGTTCCTACTTACGAGGTCCAGATATTCCGACTTCGACGGTTTACGCAAGCAACTATCGGCGACTTTTCCCAACTCCAAAGCAGCGATGCCTTTGTTACCGCCCAAAAGCACTTTCTGTGAGTATTACAAGATCATGGTTGCACAGTCCAGCTAAGACTATCATAGTCCGGTTTCGGCCCGATTTCCTTGAGAAAAGGCGTATTGGTCTGGCATACTTTTTAAAGTACGCGGTCATCCACGTCCCATGGAATCATGTTTACTGATCAATCAAAGCTGTATTTTACTGAATCCGGAGTTCTCTTCTGCGCCGATAACCAAAGACTTCATCTTCAATTAAAGCTTCTTTCACTACTTTGGTCCTGTGAGCAAGATCCAAGGCATCGGAAAGCGCCGGTTTCTTCATGATATAGAGTCCCAGCAACGTCCGGGTCAATTGGATTCCAGGCGTAAATCGGATCTCTGATCTTCTCTGGGCCCCGTTGATAGGTACGGATAGTCTGGGAAGGCTGCCTAATGTATAAATCGACTTGAAAGCTTATACATCCTGGTTTCGCTTTGGGGATACGAAAGAGGTGAGGCTCTGTGTTGGAAGTGGGATAGCGATGACGGGTGCGAGGATTGGTGCCAAGGGAAGCACAAGCCAGGCTAGCCAGGGGCGCGTTCTTTTTGTTCTCCGTGACCGCAGACTCCAGAGCCTGTCCGGAATAAATCCCATGATGATTCAAGAATCCAATCTTAGTCGGCGTAAATCGCGATAGAAAATGCAATTAGCCTATTTCAAACGCGATGGCCGCTTTTCCAGGCCTCGTGTGCGGTCGTCCTCGCGGCGCAGTGCAAGCCTGGATGAGCTCCCTCCGACCCTCATTCAGCAAAACCTATCCGACAACACCTGGCTAGGCAAACGTCCACGCGATCCTTCTGTCAAAGCAAATGACTCTCGATCAATTAAGAAGCCAAAGCTGTTAACAAGCTATCCAATTCCTCCAAGGCCTTACCCCCGAACAAATGATGGAAAGTCCGCAACGGCGTCCGGAGTAGTGGACGCCGGAGCGCAGGTGCAGCAACCACGAATTGTAGATGTCTTACAGTCGAAAGGCCACAATAGCTCCACACTGACAACCAATGGAGCTCATCTTGCAAGCCAAAGTGCGAACAACCCAGCTCCAGCCGCCAACCAAATCGAGAAAAGAACCTTGAGGTCTCAAGCTGGCGGATCCAGATCAAGGAGCGAGCTTTCGTGGTACTTTCCGAACTATGATGAGCTCGTGAATGACGAGCCCAGGGAGCCTGGTATGTATGCACCTCAAAATACCCTCTTCGGAGCCTGCATTGACACCTTCAGAATTCTTTACTGCAGAGACCCGCATACAAATCATCGATGAGCCGGCCAAAGCCTCTACAAGCAGCTTGCTAAGCGCTGCACCAATTCGACATGCACTCAATAAGTTCCGGCAATCGAGTATTTCGGAAGGTTCTAACGTGGATGGTTTCGCGCAGACCACCGGAATGAAGGAGAACGATTACTTGGCTCTCAACGATACTCAAAGAATCGAGTTTCCGACCGTTGAGAACGAGATCGGTGTTGACAGCGACGATCCTTTGGGTGACGAGGTATACGCAAAGGCCCATCGGCGCGCTGAACGGCAGGAAAAACAGCTGCGCAACATAGAGAAGGAACGAGCTATGCATGAGAAGGTTCAGTTGGAGCGGTTGTTGGAGTGTCTAAAAGGGCATGACTGGCTGAAGGTCATGGGCATCAGCGGCGTCACTGATGGGGAGAAGAAATCCTGGGAGCCGAAACGCGACTACTTCATACTGGAAGTCGAATTGCTCCTGGAGAAATTCAGAGAATGGAAAGAGGAAGAAAAGCGGCGGAGGACCGAAAGGGAGGAAAGGTTACAAGCGGAAGAGGGATATGAAGAGGAGTCACAGATCATGAGCGAAGGCGGCCCCCCCAATGATAGCGATGTTGATGCCTGTGCTGCGCGTCAGTTACACCGGGAGGCTGTATCAGCATCAGGTCGGCAAGTACGGAGCACCAAGTCTGCGCACAAGCCTGCTGAGCCTCTGCTGGTTCAGAAACCTTTCACCTCGTTCTACGAGAAACCGCACCTCCGTGAAGCTGCACTGGGTAAGCATCGCCGCGGAAGGACTCGATTGGCCTTCGGACAGCCTATACCGGATATCAAGGAGAATGACTTTGGACTGCCGCAGGACATCTTGACACCAGATGCGCTAAGAGCCCGGGCCAGGAGTCGCCGGGCAGCCAGAAGGGAAAGTAAAGCATGAAGAGTGCAACCGATTCGAAAGTGCTTCAGTCGGTGCGCCATGGTGTATCATTATTGACAGGAGTCTGGTACCAAGATGCTTTCTGGTCGAGGCTGACTTTTGTACACTACGGAGCAGGAATTGGAATTGTCATGCATTTTTTGATCAATAGACTTAGACAATGCTGTGTGACCTTTCCGTAGGTTTGTTCTATGAATGTACCTTACTAGTATATAGAGGCAGGCTATAGGTACTTGAGCATCGTACCTAGTCAGATTCATGGCTAGTCCAAGACATCTGCAACTCCAGAGGCGGCAACCCAAGCCATTGGCATTCTGTTAGACTGTGATCAGATCGTTGTATTCTCTTATCAAGCCTACCTTGAATCCCATTGACGAGCCTTGAGCGTGTTACTGGATATGGGTCGACCTCATCTGGTGAACTCGACACTTTGACCTTCATCAGTCCTGATATGATACCTAATGCATAAGGCTCAAATCGTCAGCACGTGAACTTCCGTAACTGACTCCACGGGCTCCTATCAGGTGAAGTCGACCGTGGAGAGATGTAACAATCGCCGGCTCTTTAACACCAATTGGACACCTATTAGGCACCAATAAAGTCGGGCCTTGGAGCCTACGTCGCTCTGCATGGCGACCACAAGGTGAGAAGAAATACACTGTTCACAGAGCAATGAATTGACATCTACTACAGTTGCCAAAGGCGATAGCTAGCGAGCGGCAATATGGTGGGCATGACGGAGACCCCGGGTGATTCTGTCCCAGACACGCCGTTCTCGATCCAAAGTCAGAAGGTGGAGCTCGACATCGACATCCTGTCGCGGAGGTTGAAGGGCACGACTGAGATCACCGTCAATCCTCATTCCAAAGAGCTCAAGACTGTCAGTCTGAATTGCCGGCAATGCCACATCCAGCGGATAACCGTCAACGGAAGGCCATGCTCCAATTACACCTATGACGACCCGTATGCCGAAGCAAAACTACCAGGAAAAACCAGCGTCAATCAGTGGAAGATGCTCAAGGATAAAATCCAAGATTCGCTGAAAGACCCGCCGGAAGAGGAGCTGGTAATCAATTTTCCAAAGAGTGTCAAAATCGACGACTTGGATCCCTTCGCCACGGAGCCACAGAAGTTGCTTCTACCAAAGAGAGATTCGGTGGACGGATCTGCTCTGGATACATCACAGGTTGCACAAGCAGCGATTGAGCAGAGTGCGCGCTTTACGCAGGTCAAGATAGTTGTGCAATACGCGATAGAAGAGATCAGAGATGGCATGCACTTCGTTGGTTGGGAGGACGGAGATCTACGATATGCTCATGCCTACACCAGGAACTCTCTCTCACCCGGGGCTGCTTGCTGCTTGTTTCCTTGCGTCGATAAGCTCACATGTCGATGTACTTGGGAGATATCAATTAAATGCTCCAAGACCATTGGGGATGCCCTGAGCCAACGCCACGTATCTCAGTATCCCTCGTACACCAATAGCGTAAACGGAACGCATGGACGTGCAAGTACAGGTGAGGTTCTGTCAAACCTCACCGCGGACGATCGGTCGCTAGACTTAGTCGTGGTTGGCACGGGAGACATGACGGATGAGGTGAGGCATCCATGGCGTTCTAGCAGTCCATTCTAAACCTTACAGATCATCGATTCATCTGATCTATCGAAGAAAACGACGACTTTCGCTAGCAACGTTCCGATATCAGCTCAGCATATCGGCTTTGCGATTGGACCCTTCGAACATGTCGACCTCGGAGACTTCAGAGAAGGCGACGAGGACGACAAGTTGGGTCAAAACGCCGTCCGTACACATGGATTTTGCCTGCCTGGCAGAGCTGTTGAAATGAAGAATACTTGCATTCCGATGGCGAAGGTAGGTCTTCGCCCCTTCCGCTTGAGCTCCGGAGACTGAGCTATTGTAAGGCTCTCGACTTTTTTGTAATGACCTATGGCTCCTACCCGTTCCCGAATTACAGAGTGTGTTTTGTTGATGACCTCATCCCCGACATTCTTGACACAGCCTGTTTGTCGATATGCAGCAATCGTCTTTTGTTCCCTGAGGATATTATCGAACCAATAGACCGCGTCAGCAGGCAGCTTGTTCACGCTTTGGCGGTTCAATGGATGGGGATCTTCATCATACCCCATACACCTGTGGATACTTGGATTGTGGTGGGCATAGCGTATTTCATCACAGACATTTTCCTGAAGAGGTTGTCCGGCAACAACGAGTACAGATACCGTCAGAAGAAGGCGGCGGATAGAGTATTTCAGCTTGACAAAGCCAGACCGTCGCTTTACGATATGGGTGGGATACTTTCGCTCGACCCATCTGAGCTCGAGTTCATGGAGCTCAAAGCTCCGGTGGTACTCTTCATACTTGATCGCAGACTCACCAAGGCAGGTGGCTCACATGGTCTCTCACGCATTATAATGAGGCTCTTTCTCCATGCTAAGATTGAAAACTTGCCTAACACTGCTATCGATACAAATTACTTTGTAAAGCAATGCGAGAAGATGGGCCACCTAAAGATGGAGATTTTCATGGCGCAGTGGGTCTATGGTGCTGGGTGTCCAAACTTCCGGGTCTCCCAAAAATTCAACAAGAAGAAGCTAGTGGTCGAGATGCTTATTCGGCAAGTTCAAGAAGAAGCGGGCGCCCGTGATTTAGATAAAGAGACTTTCATGCGAGAAGTGAAGGAGGAGTTACGCGATACGTATGCGGGCGCTGTCCAGCCTGTCTTTACCGTTTGTGCCCTGCCTGTCCTAGGATAGAGTCGATGCAGCTGACGTCCTGCAGGGCCCGATGACCATACGTATACATGAGGCCGATGGCACGCCATATGAACATATCATAGAAATCAAAGAAGCTCAGACGAAATTTGACATACCGTACAATACCAAGTACAAACGGCTCAAGCGAAGCCGTCGACAGAAAGAGAGGACAACGGCCGCCGCAGGAGCTGATTATGCTCCTGATGGCAACGACGATGTACTGCTGTATTGTCTTGGCGATGTTCTGCAGACCGAAGAAGAAGTGCAAGAATGGAGGCTTACTGATTGGTCGAAAGAAGAGGAAGACAGAATGAGCCAAGAATCTTACGAGTGGATCCGGATGGATGCGGACTTTGAATGGATCTGTAAAATGGAGATACAAATGCCAGGGTACATGTATTTATCGCAGCTGCAGCAGGATCGGGATGTAGTCGCTCAGCTTGAGGTAAGCAGACAATATCTTTCCTAGTCAAAGCTAATTCCCAGCAGTCGATTCAATATATGGCGGAGAGACCACCACATCCCCTGTTGTCTACAATATTCGTTCGCACGCTGATGGATCGGCGTTATTTCCACGGCATACGCACCACGGCTGCCTTAGCCTTACAGAAGCATGCAACACAACAGCTCGACTGGGTTGGCTTACATCATCTCGAGAAAGCATTCCAGGAGCTTTTTTGTTTTCCAGGATCTCCGATGCTTCGACCGAATGACTTCTCGGATCGTGCTACGTATCTCATTCAGTGTATCATTCCGCAAGCGATAGCCAAAGTCCGAGATAACGGTAACACGTCGCCCATTAGGGCAAGGATGTTCCTGATGGAGAAGCTTAGGTTCAATGACAATTCCAACAACGAAGTACGTATGTGTCCATTGACTTCTGCAAATAACCCACTCATCGAGAGGTAGTTCTCCGATGGCCACTACATAGCGACACTCATGTCTTCACTGGTCGAGGCCATGTCAACCAAGCCAGCACCAGTCGATGACCACAATTATATGACAGATGGTGATGGTGATGACCTGCACTTCCATACCACGTGCCTTGAAGAAATAGATCGGTACCGTCGCATTGATGAATGGATACCTTCCTATAACAATGTGCTCTCTCGAACGGCTCTTGACTGCAAACTTCGGCTGGTTCAGGCAGGCGCTACGGAGCTTGTTCTTATGGCCTTTCTACAACATACGCGCGACGGGACAGCGGACGGGCTAAGGCTCAATGCCTTCTCCAATCTGATTGCAATAGGGATATTGAATAGGGAATCGTGCCTTCGCTGGTTTCTGTTGGTCTCAGGTACTGACCCGTCGCCATACATACGTGAACATATGTTTCGTCTGTTTGGCCAACTTCTGGGCTCTGTAGCCATAGGCGAGGGTTCGAAGTCCTCAGAGGCGATCCAAGCCGAGCAAGATGGTTTGACAATTGAGCAAGAGACCTCGACTGAAGCCCGAAAGGCCGAATTGAAGCGGAAACAGACCGTCAACGGCGCCCTCGAGGCGCTGCGAGATGAACTAGGCGGCCACGAACCTTTGAAAAAGGGGCTTTGGGCTGCAGTCACTTCGCCAACAATCTCGTTGCGCGAGATGGCCGACTTGCTACAGATCTGCATGTTACTATATCGAGCTGAGAGGAGTATGATGGTCGTGCTCAAGCTCCCGAAGTACTGGAAATGCGCACATATCGGGAAGGTACGTCTGTCTTTGTCATTCAATTATAGAAGCAGACCACGAGAGCGAGATTAAATGCTAATCACTCGTCATTACAGGGAAAGCTTCGCTTTGCACGAAGCTCTCGTTCCCGCACGAGGCCATTGCCTGCTTCACATCAGCATCCCACAGAGTCGTCGTCGTCCGTTGCTACCAACCATGCTGTTACAATCGGAATCAGCACCAGCGGTGCTCCGGCTACGATGGCGCCGCCAAAGAAATCATTCTCGCTCAAGCCACCCAAGAGAGAGCCGCCATCTCTGCCTAGCGGAGCATCTTCGTTGTCCTCGGGTTCTTCGACCAGCCAGCCTCCTTCCGCGCAACTGCAGAATGAGGAAAAGAGACCGAGAATAATTCTCAAATTGGGGAAAGGGGGCACGGCAAGGTCCCCATAGCAGTCGGAACACCAGATCCAATCTTGCAAGCATGCAGAGTGGTAGGTCAGGGTAAAAGGGTACGCTGATGGTTCTTTTCCTTACCATACTGCTTTATCGCCCCATTGTCAGAAGGGGAATGACTCATTGAGATTTTACTCAAGGATGAGTGATAGCACTTCTGGAGGCGTTTGGCAGATACCCCTTTTGCATTGAATCATCAAGAATGTCTCCTTCGATAAAGTTCGGGCATTTCTTAGTGGAATGCTCAAGTGATTATAGTATGGCATCCCATTATATTCACCATGACCTAGTAAGCATGCTAAGCCCAAAGTAGCGATATGCAGCGGTGACGTACTCGCACATTACTTCACTTGAATGGACACTTCTCTTGGTGTTCCTAATTAATCTGTACCGCTTTAGCTATTCTGTCTCAGCGAAAATGCCGGCAGAACAGGAGGGTACCGAGGAAGGTAAAAGGCAAGTGATGTCCAATTATTCCACCACCCATGATAGGAGGGTGCACGTGACGTCGCACTGGATGTTGCTCTCATCCAAGTTCAGGCGCTGAAAATTCATTCCTACAGCCATGAGCTTAGTGACAACACAGTCATAGTGCTACTTGGAGCCTCTGGGGACCTTGCGACTAAGAAACTCGTACGCAAAACAATCGACATCTGTCTCACATAGGATTTCCTGATTGACTTACGAACTCAGTATCCTGCTTTATTCAATCTCGTGAGTATCATTCTGAGAAAATTTATCTCTCATTTCATTCATGGGACGCTAGTTTCGGCGAGGTATACTACCGAAAGGCATCAACATTGTGGGCTTCGACCCAGCGCCGAAGAACCACGACGAATATATGGATCATATCGAATCCTGCGTTACTGCAAAAGAAGAAGAGCAAAAGAAGCAACGTGGTGAATTCTGCAAGAGATGCCATTACATCACCATCGACCAGGATGGAGGCGACAAATCGTTCGAAGAACTGCGGGATCTAATGGAAAGCTTTGAAGGTGGCAAGAAGGGGCAGAACCGCCTCTTCTACATGGCACTACCCCCAACTATATATGTCCCAGTCTCAGAACAACTCAAACGGTGCTGTAAGTCCAGAGATGGGGTATCAAGGATTATTGTAAGACGCAAATAGCGAAAACCAGCTTGCGACAAGGCACAATGTTAAGTCATCGTAGGTTGAAAAGCCATTTGGAAAAGACCTGGAGTCTTCTGTCGATTTGCAAGAGAAGCTAGCGCCAAGTTGGAGCGAGGACGAGATTTTCCGAATTGATCATTACCTGGGGAAGGAGATGGTGAAGAACATGCTCGTATTGCGATTCGGCAATCCGATGTTTGGGGCTGTCTGGGATTGCAACCATATCGACAGTGTTCAGGTAAGTCGTCCGCATGCTGAGCTATGTTTACCGAAGCTGACCATGGTTTGAGATATCGATGACCGAGGACAAGGGCACAGAGGGTCGAGGAGGATACTTTAACGACGTGGGCATCATTCGAGATGTCATGCAGAACCGTGGGTTTCTGCTCACTCTGGCTCAACGTGAGTATGTCCAACTCATAACGAAATAGACCTGACCCAGATGCTCGCTTTACTCACAATGGAGCGACCGGCCTCGTTCTCAGCAGAAGATCTGCGTCAAGAGAAGGTCGCAAAAGACTGCAGCTTCATCCAGTGTACAGCTAATGAGAGTTCAGGCACGCGTTCTTCGACTTGTACCACCACTTGAGATGAAAAACACCGTTCTTGGCCAATACGTCAAATCGACAGATGGAAAGAAACCAGGCTACAAGGATGACGAGACTGTACCCAAAGAGTCAAGATGCGCGACCTTCTGCGCTACGGTAGCCTACGTGAAGGACGCCCGTTGGCAGGGTGTACCATTTATCTTGAAGGCTGGCAAAGGTACAATGGGGCTTTTCCGTCTTGAGTAAGATGCTAAATTAGACAGCCACCGGCGAATCCAAAACGGAGATCCGCATCCAGCTGAAAGACACCACGGCCGCCATGCTCGAGAACACCAGGCACAACGAACTTATCATCCAGGTTCAACCCAATGAAGGCGTACGGCTCATGATGAACGCCAAATACCCTGGCTTGACCCTCGAAACGGTAACTACGGAACTTGACCTTACTTACAAGGCCATTGTGGAGGATCCAGACTTACCCGAAGCATACGAGGCGCTGCTGCGTGATGCTCTCTTGGGCGACTTCTCTCTTTCGGTGCGGGAAGATGAATTGGAGGCAAGTTGGAGGATCTTCACACCTTTGTTGCATCATATCGACGAGCATGGTGACATTATACCAAAGGCGTACCCCTATGGTCTGTTTGGCAATATTGAATTGGTGAGTCAAGATACTGACTTCGTATTAGGATCGGACGGGCCCGAGAATCTGAAGGACTTCGTAGAAAGGTATCAGTACTTGGGGGGAAAGCAATAGATTGTGACCATGAATGGCCGCATGCTTTCGAGTTTTGAACGGCCTGCATGATTGCCCCTTATTTTCCATAGATGAGAACATCGCCAGGCAAGGGGGCAAATCCTGTGGCAACACTCCTGATGCGCTGTGGACAAAACAGCCAGTAATTAAGGATCGCTTGTGTCGCGTCAAACTAGAATCCATACTCTTGAGCTGAACGATCATTCATGTCAAATTAGCCGTCCGAATCATGAGACAGCACGCTTCGAAACCGCGAATCAACGGCCAACCGCCAATTAGGCAAATCTTTTGCGGGCATGCATTCAGGTATCATACGTCTCTACTCTCGTTGCCATTCATCTGCACTCAATGCATTAGTGAAATCCAGCTCCGCCATGTGCGACCTGCCCAAGGAAGCCTAGAACATGCAGATGCTCTGCATGGCATCCATCGGGTCGGGTCGTGCTTCGCCTCCTTCTGGTGTTTCGTTACTTTAATTAAGTTTGGGCTCGATATACCTCACATCCTAAGAGATCGATGATTGCTCGTCCTGAGTCAAATAACTCACGACTTAAGGGAAAGATGCTTGCAGCAAAGCGGCGGAGCAAGACATCCGAAGATGCGGTATGTTCTGCAGCTGCAGCAGAAGTTCCCTTGACCGCTCGACCTGCGACAACGGCAACATCCCAACCGACATCCTTCTAATATACCGTTGCCAAGAACCCCACATGCTACTTCTTCCAGGTTCTTGTTTGGTCAAGGCGACCGTTTCGATGGTGGCACAGCTCAGCTGAGCATTACACCATGCAGCTTTGACACATTATGTCAAAAGCACGCAGATCGTGCAACAACGTTCGAGGTTTTAAAGACCTGTGTTTCCTCATTCAAGCTTCTTTTGGTCGCGCAGTATCAAGTTGAGATGTTCCAATCCTTCAGATATGGAGGACCAAGTAACACTCCACGTCGAACACCCGGTTTTCCACGCTGTGCTCCTCATAATCTTCTCCTTCCTTGCATGCATCGCAGTTGCCTCGAGGCTCTGGGCCAGAAGAATACAGAACCTTGCACTTGCGCTCAGTGATTTTGTCATCATCTTGGGTCTCGTGAGCAAGTCGAAAGCAGGCGAGATAGATTGCGTCGTTAACACGAGCAGGTTTTCGCACTGGCTGAATCGGGTGCTAATATCTATGGTATGCTGTCTCGGTTGGAATTGGTTTTTTCGCTGGTGTACATGCTGAGCTATCGTTTTTAGGCTGTTGCTTCCCTGAAGCATGGAAGACCGCAGCACAGGAATCAAACATGAACCAAACATTGGGCTTGCAGGTGAGTCTGCTCCCAAACCTCACACAAAAAGCAAGAGTTGACTGTCATCTGTCCAGCTCGTGTTCGTATCACCAATTATCTGGGTCCTCGCTGTCACCGCGATCCGCGCATCAATCATATTTTTATACGTCCATATCTTTCCAACACGCTCATTCCGCCTTGCTTGCTGTGCGGCACTGGCGTTCAATATGCTCTTTCTCATCGCCACTGTCCTTGCCGACTGTCTCATCTGTCACCCCATATCGTACCGATGGGACTATACTGCTAAAGGCGGCTATTGCGGCGATGAGAGATCCCTCTCGCTCTATATTGCGATTGTCAACCTCATCCAAGACATGATTGTAGTCGTCCTTCCAATGCGTGTACTATGGCGCCTGCAGATGGCGACGCATAGGAAGGCGGCCGTGAGCTGTATCTTTGGGTTGGGTATTGCGTACATCCTCCCCTCCCGTTCCCCACCCTTGGTCGTTGGGAGAACATTGACTGACCTGATCGATCCACACAGTATTTGCGCAGTAACCAGCTATCGAGTCTACGTGACGAGTACAATCACCGATCCAAGCAGTCGGCAATCACAAGAAGCTTACTCTCTTATCGCCCTCCTGACTTCTCTAGAATCTCTCGTTGGCATCATTACCTGCTGCCTACCCATATTAAGGCCGGTAGCCAACACCCTCTGGAATTCCTTGCCGAAGAGTGGCAGGAAGAAGATCTCGACATACACCTTTGCAGCTACCCCCATCGTAGCGCGTGCGGGTCACGTTCTTAGCGTGCCGCACATGAGCCACCATCCAAAAAGTTTCCTGTGGTTCTCTACGAGGTCAGACTCGTATGCGACGCAGGTGAGCTCCAAGAGTGGAGATCATGGGCTATCATCGACGATAGGGACAGAGGAAGTAGAGGAGGTCAAACCTGGGCAGATTCATGTGCGTCGAGACGTCGAGGTGGAGAGCGCGTTCAGTGATTATTAGCTGTGAAGATCTTCGAGTGGTTTTGTATTCGAGCTTGGTTTTCCAGACGGCGTCTGCTGGCACAAAGTAGATCATGAAAAGCATTCAACGACGGCACGTGTTTCTTTCACGCTGAAAACCTTTCGTGATTCATTTACTTAATGACAAACTACCGATCTATGTCGCCCAAGCCTGCGTCAAGGCACGACTCATTCACCCCGTCTCCGCAAGGGTTTGGCACATACCTCGGTTGTCGTCCACAAGTCGTCGGATAGCCTGAGACTCTTTTGGACGGTCAGCCAACGAATTCGCGCGGCAGCGGTAAAACACATGCACATATTCAACAGTATAAGATCAGAGACCCGATTGTAAGCACCGACGACGGCATATGTCGATACCGCCATGCCTCTTCCGGCTCTTCCTAAAGAACAAATGGGGTTTGTGGTTTCATCATACAAAGGAATTGGCAAGAAATGTTTCAAGGAAAACAATGACACTTACTCGAAAGCCGAGCTCGGCTTTGTCTTGCGAAACCCTGAGTCGATGAATCCATTTCTACGACCAACCGAGAGGAAACTCTTCGAGCCAAGATAAAAGACTTCTGGCGACCCTAGCCGCGCCAAGCGCCTCAGCCCTACAGCCTCCAATCTCAGAAAGAGCGACGTCTCAGCCTCACCTCCCCACAAACCAGCTTTCGGCATCTTCCCCCCCAAAGAAACCCATTGCCCACCATGGACGCCCCTCAACAACAAGCCCGCCCCGGCGAACTCAGCTGGCGCCTCTCCTCCCACCCCATAACCCTCCTCTGCTTCCTCAGTTTCCGCGTCGGTACGCCTGCTCTCATCCCCCCCCCTCCCCCCAAACACAACCA
>JAABUS010001977.1_pt1 | contig 41193 bp, 63 predicted proteins | sample 5560161 | NCBI WGS metagenome assembly JAABUS01 (sample SAMN10711885, study PRJNA513376) | rock metagenome | isolation source: Antarctica rocks | place: Antarctica: Victoria Land, Trio Nunatak nord | collected 2016-01-04
GCCTGACCCCCAAGGCGGCGGGGCGGGTGATTCGCTTCGATCGTTCGCACACGGCGCTGACCCGCCCGACCCGATCCGGCCTAGCCCAGATCGCCGCCGAGTGCGGCTATGCCGATCAAGCGCACCTCACCCGAGAATGGCGCGAGTTCGCGGGCCAGACCCCGTCCGCGTGGATGGCCGCCGAGCTCCCGTACACACAAGACACGGTCTCCGGACGCGCTGCATCCTCTGTGCATGGCTGACGAACGAGCACAGCAATTCATCTGGCCCTGCCTGAACTATGCCGACGCTCGCGCCGGGATGCGGTTTCTCGTCGACGTGCTCGGATTCGAGGAAACGGCGCGACTTCTCATCCAAGGCGGTCGGCGCTAGCTCGGTGTACGTGATCACCGATGATCCCGATGCGGTGTACGAGCGAGCCGTCGCCGGCGGTGCCGAGATCACCGGCGGAATGGAGGAGGCGGACTACGGCTCGCGAGGTTCACCGTCCGCGATCTGGAAGGGAACCTGTTCAGCTTCGGGACCTATCGCGGGGAGTGAGACGCTACGTGCGTGAGCAGTCGGGACCAAGCGGCCATTGAGACCTCCGTACCCTCGCCTGACAATCAGGCAGAGCCGGAAACCGGGTCGGAGAACGGGTCACGGTCCGTGGCGAGTTGGTTGGGCCGACGCTTCGATGTCGAGGTCGGGTCGGTGGCCCACGGCGGGCACTGTGTCGCGCGGTACGAGGGGCGGGTCGTCTTCGTCCGGCACGCACTGCCGGGTGAGCAGGTCACGGTTCAGGTCACCGAGGACCGCCACTCCGGCTATTGCCGGGCTGACGCGGTCGAGATCCACCATTCGGCTTCGGGAAGGGTGCCGGCACCCTGCCCGGTCGCCGGGCCAGGAAAATGTGGAGGTTGCGACTGGCAGCACGCCGACCATGACACCCAGCGGAGGCTCAAAGCCGCTGTGCTTGCAGAGCAGTTGATCCGCCTCGGCGGACTGGAAGCGAGCGAGTTGCCAGCCGAGCTGCGGGTCGAGGAGTTGCCCGGTGGGGCGCTGCGCTGGCGTACCCGGGCCGGATTCGCCGTGGACCGACGTGGGCGGATCGGGATGCATCCGCACCGCTCGCACCGGGTCCTGCCCATCGCAGACTGTCCGATCACCACCACGGCGGTGCTGGACAGCCGGGTTCTGCATCGGCGCTGGCCCGGGGCGGGTGGGATCGAGGTGGCGGCCGACTCGTACGGCCGTACGGCGGTGCGCCAGCTCGACCGGCGCGGGAGGTTGCGCTCCAGTGGTGGAGCCAAGAAACTCCGGGAGCAGGCAGCCGGCCGTACCTGGCAGGTCAGCAGCGGCGGCTTCTGGCAGATCCATCCGGCCGCCGCCGACGTGCTGGTCGATGCGGTCCGACTGGCCGGGGCCGCGCGGCCGGGGGAGCGGGTACTGGACCTCTATGCCGGGGTCGGGTTGTTCGGAGGGGTCCTGGCTGAGGATGTCGGCCCGAACGGTTCGGTGGTCTGCATCGAATCCAACACTGCTGCGGTCGAGGATGCCGAGGTAAACCTCGCGTCGACGCCGTGGGCGCAGGCGCGAGTGGGTCATGTGGATGCCGACCTGATCCGCGCGGAACTTGTGAGGGACCGGCCGGACCTGATCGTGCTCGACCCGCCTCGGGCCGGCGCCGGGCGGGCGGTCTGCCAGGCCTTGGTCGAATCCGCAGCCCGGATCACCTACGTCGCTTGCGACCCTGCCGCGTTGGCCCGGGATGTCGCCACTTTCAGGGCAGCCGGATATCAGTTGGCGGCGCTCCGGGCTTTCGATCTCTACCCGATGACCCATCATCTGGAGGCCGTGGCGCTGCTGCTGCCGGAGCGGGCTGGGTTGGGGCGCAACGGTTTGCGGTGATCCGCCGGTGTCGTATCGGTCCGGGTCCGGTTGGTGTGCTGACGCATGTTCGACGCACGATCGCGAGGGTTGCTGACGCACCCGGGACGCACGTCAGCGGGGCTGGATCAGTTCCGTGCCGTCGAAGACGTGCCCTGCCGCGTGCCGGCCCGGGGGATCGGCTGCGAGTGCTTCGGCCACGTCGGCCTGATACCGGGCGAGAGGGACCACTGCGGCCCGCGTCGATTCGGCCTGGCCGTAGGTCAGGGCGATGCCGAACGCGGTGATCAGTCCCATCACGCGGCCGTCGAGGTCGTAGGGGATCGTCAGACCGACCGCGGTCAGGAGGATCCCGAGGGCGGTCCACGCTGCGCGAAGCCGGGCGGGTTCGAACCGGCGGGCGTAGGACCATGCGCGGCGGAGGCGGGCGAGCATGGTTGGGAGTCTGCGCGGGCCGGTGTTAGCGGAATCCTCGTAGGCGGCGCCACCATTCGAGGAGCGCGTTTCCGGTGGTGGCCGCCGGCGGCGGCGGTGGCGGTGGTGGATGCGGTGGTGGAGGCGGGTTCGGGCCGGGGCCGGGGCCGGGGACGACCGGGATGGTGCCGGCGGGGAGGGTGATTTCGTAGCGGGTCATAAAGTCGAGGCTCATCGTTGCCTCGCCGGGGCCGCGGCGCTCCGACTCCCAAACGCATTGGCACACGCCCTTTTCGGCGATCACGGCCAGCCGGTCGTCGCTGATCGTGATCGGGGCCTGCCCGGTCTGCGCGGGGAAGACGAACCGCAGCGTCGTGGGGCCGACCTTCTCAATGGTCATGGTGTAGAGGGTCGCCGGGGTGCCGTCGTAGACGGCGAGGGGTCCGTTAGGCCAGGTGCCGGATGAGCCGGCGGTGTTGCCCTGGTTGTTGGCGTTCCCACCGAACGGGGTGAGGAGGGGGCCGACGGTTTGCAGGTTGCCGGCGTCGAAGCCCCATCCGGCGTAGCGGATCGAGAAGTGGCCGGGGACGGTTTCGGCGGCACCGGTCAGGCTGTCCCATAGGTGCATCCCGATTTTCCACGGCCCGGCGGCGCCACCGGGGTCGTAGCCGAACGTGACCTTCCACCGGTCGGGGATGACCTTGGTGTCGACGCCGATGTAGGAGGCTCCGCCGGCGGTGCGGCGGTTCGCGACGCGGGATGGCAGGTTGATTCCGCCGCGGGCGCCGGCCGCGACGATGCCGGCGTCGCCGGTGTTCTGCGCTCGGCCGTTGTTGCGCCATCCGAACAGTCGGGTAACGGGGTCGAGGAACCGGAAAGGGGGCAGGCTCGAGCCGCGGGGCGGGGCGAGGTCCTGCGCGGTGAGGCCGGTGAACGTGTCGGCGAGGACGACCGGCTGGGTCGGATCGGGCGGGGGCGGGGGCGGCGGCGCCGTTCCGGCGGCGCCGACGGGTAGGTCGATGAGGTGGACGTGTTTCCCGACGGCCTGCACAAAGCTGCTGACCTGGCCGAGTGACTGAGTCGGGGCGTCCTGCACGCTGGGCTTGTAGACGGTGACGGTGACCGGGGCGTCGAGGGTGACGGTGATGTCGACCGACGCCGGCTCGATCAGGTTGCCGGTGTTAGTGGTCACGTTGTACGCGTACAGGTCGACCGAGCGCCACAGGGCGAGGACGTGGGCGCCGCTGCGGCGCTGGAATAGGAGGTAGTGAAGGTCGGGGCCTCCGCCGGTGACTTTCATACGACGGCCGGCGGGGGTGAACGGGACGCCGGGGTCGCGGAGCCGGGTGAGGTAGCGGCGCATCGCGTCGAACTGTGCTTTACGGCGCCACGATGACGGCGCGAGTTGCGGCGTCTCGATGTATCCGAACGTCGAGGCGCGGACGTCGTTGCTCGTGTCGATCCACGGCGGCTGATTGTTGAGCATCTCGTAGGCCATGACTGGGCCCTGACCGAGGAGGAGGTAGGTGAGGGGGAGTTTCGGCGCGTAGATCGCGGTCACCGATTCGGGGGTGGCGCGGCTGCCGCCGGTGTAGGTGATGCCGTCCTGGGGGGTGGCGTTAAACCATCCGGCCTCGGTGACGGCGAACGATTCGCCGGCGTACATGCCGGCGAGAATGTCGAAGAACTCGGAGGGCCCGGTCGTGGGCCCGTTGAGGGGGTCGCGTTCGCCGGGGTAGATGTGCGCGTCGGCGCGGTCCGCCCACTGGCCGATCTGTCCCATGGATGCGACGTCGGCGCGGAGGACGGCCTGCCAGTCTCCACCGGGTGGGACGCGGTTGCCGACGGGCCGGGACAGGGGCGGGCCCTGGATGATGACTTTGGCGAACGCTGGCCGGCTGCGGGTCTCCTCATAGATGGCCTGCTGCGCCCATCGGGTCCGCTGCGCCCAGTCGGGGAACGCGGGCGCGTCGCCGTTCGGCTCGTTCACGCCGGCGATGACGGCGATGAGGCTGATGTTGTAGACGGCCGGGTTGTTCTGGATTTCGTCGAGGTAGATGTTCGCCCACCGCTGGGCCTCGGCGAGGCTGATGGCCTGCTCAAGGGTGAGCATGGGGACGACGGTGCGGATGCCGGCGGCGTGGAGGCGGCCATGCGCGGCGCGGGGCTCGCGGTTGGTCGAGATTCGCTGCCGGACGAGTTGGACGCCGAGCTCGATGACGAGGTCGACGGTTTCGTTTTCGAAACTGTTCGTGTCGTCGGCGCTCTGGTAGGTGAAATGCGTGTTCATGCCGAACACGTCGACGGCGGCCTGAGCCTGCCGGGCGGGGACGAGCGGGAGGGTCGACGTCGGCGGCGGGGTTACCGGCGGGGCGGTGGCGAGGAACTGGTACTGGTTGATGTGTTCGACGTAGACAGCGGCGGCCTGGTCTTTCCCGGCCTCGTTGTAGTGGCCGTCGCCGGCCTCGCCGGGGGTCTTGCGCCACCGGGCGGGGAGGAGGCGAACGTCGAGGTCGGCGCGGTCCTGCGCGGTGAGGTCGGGGAGGGCCGCGGCGCGGGCGAGGAGCCGGTCGTGGATGCGGCAGTATTGGGCCGGCGTGTAGTCGGCCGCGTATCCGGCGTTCACCTGGTCGGCCATGTTGCGGACCCATAGAAACAGTCCGGTCGTGGCGTAGGCCGAGGCGGTGCTAGTCCCTAGCTGGAACACGATGGCGCGCTCTGAGGCGGCCATCATGGCGGCCACGGCGGTCCGGGTGCGCGGGGCCATGCTCATGACGCTGGACTCGGAGCGGCGGTCAATGTCGGCGTCGGGGTTGTGTCCTCCGCGGATCAGGTTGGCTTTGCCGGCGCGGCCGTCGGCGTCGAACCGGGCTTTGATTTCGGTGATGGATTCGCCGGAGCCGACGCCGTTGATGACGGTGATTCCGAGGGGTCCCTCGATCCGTGGGCCGATGCCGTTGCCGAGGCTGTCGGTGTAGAGGCCGACCTGGGTGACGCTCATCTGAGCCACCACACGATGAGGGCGGCGATGGCGACGGTGGCGGCGGCGGTGCCGATGAGTGCGCCGAGGGTTATGGCTTGGTCGTCGGGCCCGTTACGCATCGGTCAGGCTCGGGCGGTCTGGCCGGATGCCTTGCCGGCGGCGAGCGCATCCCATGTGCCGGCGGTGATCCACACGAGTTTGAGCCCGGAGGCTTGGAGGTTCTTGGATTCCTCGGGGTTGAGGCCGAGGAACAGTGGGCCGTCTTGGAGGGCGTCGGCTCGTTCGGTTGCGCGCATGATGCGGGCCATTTCGTCTTCCTCTGTTTGGTCGGTGGCGGGGGTGCTGCTGCTGGGGCCGATCTGCCACGGCCGGGTGTCGTCCTCGCCGGCGGCGGTGACTGAGACGTGGCCGTGTGCGTCGTGGGGGTTGGTGCCGTCGTAGGGGGTCCAAACGAGTCGGCCGCCCTGCCATTGGGTGATCCGCCGGGACCGGATCAGGTAGGAGACGCGGCGGTCGCCGGAGGCGACGATCCCGGCGAAGATGGCGTCGATGTCGCAGCCGTTCGCGGGGTCGTGGGTGTAGTCGCGGGCGTGGACGATGCCGCGGCTGTCGGGGTTGTGATCTGAGACCCGGGACGCGTGTGCGGTGTCGCCGATGCTGCCGTCGCTGACTTTCGACCGGTTCGGGGCGGCCGCGTTGATCTGGGCGAGTAGCTGGTCGAGGCTACGCGCGACGCGCCAAGACGCCATCAGTGCCGGTCCGGTGTTGGGGTCACACTGCGAGGCTGCGCGGACCGGTGACAGTGCTAGGCCGGGCCAAGATCCTCAACGAGCATGCATGTGGGCTGTACCGCGGAGCCGACCGAGACGACCGTGCCGGCGCTGACGGCGCGGAAGTCGACCGAATAGGTGTTGAGGCCGGGCTGCGCGGTTTCGACGGCCGTGGACCGCCATGCGACGCTGTTGGCGCCGGCCAGGGGGATCGGGCAGTCCCCGCCGGGCATGTAGCCGTCGGTTCCTGGCCCGTCCCGGTACAGGGTGAACAGTGCGTGCGGGGCGCCGGTCAGGGTGTAGCAGATGCCCCAAGCGGTGACGCGGACGCGGCGCGGTCCGTCGACGACGAGGAGCTCACACTTCGGGTTTGTCATCCGCTGGCCGATGGTGCCGGTTGTGTCGTTGGCTCCGCGCTGGTCGTAGTCGACCTGGCCGCGGGGCCGGGCGTTCGGGGATATGCGTTCGTCGGTGAACGCGGTCGGGGCCTGAGTAGAGGCCGAGCCGGGCATGGTCCATGAGGCGAGGGGTATTTCGTAGATGCCGGCGCGGTCGACGGTCAGGGCCGGCGCGACGGGGTTTAGGCCGGGTGTGCCTAGCTTGACCTCCCATGACACTTTGTTGAGGGTCGGGTCGAGGCGGAGGACGGCGCGGTCCCGGCGCGGGTTGGAGCTGGAGTTGACGGTGACCGGGCGGTTTGAGCTCGCAGTGTCGCGGTAATGGAATCCGTCGACGATGAACCCGACGGGGCAGGCGCCGCGGGTGACCGATGCGCCGCCACCGGCGCTGATCTGCCCTTCGGCGGTGATCGGGAGGATGAGACCGTCGCCGGCGAACCCGCGGGCCATGCGGCGCCACCCGGCCTCGTCGACGATCGAGCCGGGGCCGGTGTCGAACGGTACAGACTCCTCGGCCATCAGGTGGGCCTCCCTTTCACTTGCCGGTTTGTAGTGCGCGAAGGTCCCGCTGAGCACCGGCCAGGGCCACCGTGCCAGCGTCGGTGACAGTGGCGCCGGGGTCGCCGACCCGGGGCTCGTACCGGGTCCCGTCGGGGGTGACCGTGATTTCCACTTCTCGGATGACGCCGGTCACGGTGCGCGCCGGGGCGGCCTCGACGGTGATCCGGTCGCCGAGGCCGTAGTCGATTCCGTAGCGGAGGTTGGGCCCGTCGCGGGGGCTGATCTTGGCCTGGGCGGTTTCGCCGGCCTCGGCGAGTTTCGTCTCGACGTCCTGTTGCAGTTTCGCGGGGTCACCTTCGGCGCGGGCGTCGTGGAATGTTTCGATGCGCCGGTGCCACCTGTCGGCGGCGGCCTGGTCCTCGGCTGCGACGAATGTTCGGGCCTCGAGGTCGCCTTGTCCTCCGCCGATGACGACGGTGGCTTTCGGGGCGGCGAGGGCCCAATCGAGGTCGGTGACGTTGCCGAGGACGAGGGCGAACCGGCCGGCGCGGGTCAGATCACGCGGCCGGTACACGCGGAACACTGGTCCGGTGGTCAGGGTGCGGCGGACGTCGAAGCCCACGTCTCCGCCGGCGACGGCCAGTTCCTCGAGCAGATCGAGGAGGTTGGGGAACCGGGCTGCGCCGATGACGTAGTCGCCGACGCCGGGATCAGTGGCGAGGGTGAGGCCTGGGACGCGTCGTTCGGGTCGGGCGCCGGGCCCGGCGTTGGCGTTGACGTAGGCGAGGAGGACGGTCGAGGCGGGCCCGGAGCGGCGGTCGTGGCTGTCCGCGGCCTGATTGTTCGGCGGCGACGCCGGTACGGGGTAGGCGAGGCGGTCCCGCAGGTGTACCTCGTCGGTTTCTCCGTGGGCCACGATCCGGCCGGGGGTGTTCTCGTCGGCGAGGAGCCGGGGGAGGGTCATCGGACCGGAGACGACGGTTCCGCCGGTGTCGGGGTCGCGTAGGACGATGCTGGCGCCGGGTTTGGTTAGGGCCCATGCGGCGTCGTTGAGGTCGTCGACCGTAATGGACCACGAGCCGGGCTGGCGCCACCGTAGGACGGCGCCGGCCCGTTCGTAGTTGAGCCGGCCCTGGTGTTGGCCGTCGGCGTCGAGGACGGCCGCGGTCAGGGGCGGTCGGTCGGTCACAACGCCGTCCGGTACTGCGGGTAGTAGGTGAGGGTGATGACGGTGCCGGCGGCGGCGCCGGCGACGAGGAGCTCGACGGGCACGGCGGCGGTGTCGCCGGGGATGCGCCACAAGGTTGAGCCGTCGAGGAGGTTGGGCCAACGGTTCTCACCGGATAGGAGCCGGATGGACTGCTGGCCGGGTTCGGTGATGATCAGGAGCGGGTCGCCGGCGGGGATGCCGCCGGCGATTTCGATGGTTTCTCCGGTGTCGGTGCGGGTCAGGGTGACGCCGAGCGCCGGGGGTTCGATGAGCCACTGCGGCCACGCGTCGACGTCGCCGGGGTTGTCGAGGGTGGTTTCGCCGAGGACGCGGGCGGTGCTGAGCCGTAGCGGAAGGATCGGGAGGAATGTGCCGGCCGGTCCGTCCCGATAGGGGAATACGCGCACGAGGGGGGCGCCGGCGGACCACCACGGGTTAGGGGCGAGGAAAGACACCACTGCCCGGTGCCATCGGCCGTCGCCGGACGCGGTCAGGCTGCCGTCGCCTTCGAGGCCTCCGGTGTAGACGCATCGGAGTAGGCGGGTGTCACCGTCGGCTTCCTGCACTTGCAGGGTCCCTGGTCCTTTGGCGGGGTCGAGGGCGTTGAGGAGCCTGCGGGCGCGGCGGCGGTATTCGCCTCGGGTTGAGCCGAGAATCATCATTGGCCAGCGGACGACGCGGGGCGCTGGGCGGACGCTGCGTAGTTGGGCGCCGTCGAGGCCGGGAACGGGCCCGGTTGTGACGTCGTATTCGGGGGCGTCGAGACCCGTGGCGCCGGCCAGCATCCGATACCCGGCGGCGCGGTCGGATAGGACGATGGGCCCGGAGCCGTCGGCCGGTATCCACGCCACGCTACGGGGCATTACAGCTTCCCTCCGCCGGTGAGCCACGCGAGCTCGGCGAGCTCGTCGCGGATTTGCCGGGCCGATGGCCGGTCGGATGGGTGGACGTTGATTGTCGCCTCGATGCCGGGACGGCCGCCGCCGGACCCACCGCCGGCCGGCCAGGACGGTGCTGGGCCGACGATCCCCCCGTCGGCCATACCCAGCGCCCGGGACGCCTGGACCTGCGCCAGGCGGGCCAGCCGGTCCATGGTGCCCAGCGGCGCCGATTCGCGGCCCATCATGTGCGCGGCCTTAGCGAGAATCGCCTGGTACTGCGGCCGATCCAGCAGCGGGATGAACGCTTCCATCCCGTGTTTGCGGTCGCCCATGACGGCGGTCAGCCGGTTCGGGGGGAGGATGCCGGCCTTACTGGCTGGCCAGACGCGGTCGATCGCGCCGGCCGCCCGGTAGCGGACCGTGCTGTTGATCCCACCTTCGGCCTCCCACCCGGCGGTGCCAGCGGTGGGCACGGTGCGGACGTAGACGGTGGAGAAGCGGTCATCGGTCAGAGCGTCGAGTTCGTTCTGTGCGGCGGCGGTTTCGGCGGTGGCCACGACGGTGCCGTCTTCGAGTGTGGTGACGGTGATGTTGAGATCCCGGAGGCGTTGCTGCGCTTCGGCGGTCAGGGCGGTCACGTCCACCGGCGTATTCGGGGGGAGGTCCTGCAACTTCGCGGCGACGGTGATGAGGTTTAGCTGCGCCTCGCTCATGCCGGGCTGAGTGATCGCGGTGGCGACCACGTCGGGGACCATGCCGAGGCTCGCCGCGAGCGCGACGGCGGCCTCCCGTGATCCGAGGGCGGCGGAGGCGGTTTCGATGAAACTGTCGTAAACACCTTGGGCGGCGGCAGCGGCGGCGTCCTGCGCCGGGCCGAGATTGGAGAACCCGCCGGCGGCCTCGAAGGCCGCGGATGCGACCTGTCCCATGCTGTCCCGCACGGCGCTGGCCTGGTCGAACAGGGCCGACCCGGCGGCGGTGGTCGTGTCGATGTTCCCGGCCGCGTCGAGGAGCGATATGCCGGCCCCGGCGGCCTCCTCCGCGGCCGCGGCCCACGCCTCACCCAGGCCGCGAATGGCGTCGTTCGCGGCCTGCTGGGCTTCCTGCTGGGTGAGTTGGTCCCCGGCGAGTTCGCGGAGGATCGTGGCCAGCGCGTTGCCTTTCTCCTCAGCGGTGGCCATCTGATCGGACAGCACGCCCATGGACTCGGCGATCGCGAGCGAGCTCGCGTCTGCCGCCGTCGTCTCGTCGGCCATCCCGCGGAGTTGCATGGCGACCTCACCGGCGGACTGGCCGGTCTCACCGAGGGTGGAAAGGCTCACACCCTGCGACTCGGCCAAGGCGCGGGTCTCGGCCTCGGTCAGCCCGAGCATGTCGGCCAGCTGCGACAGGGACGAGTTGAACCGGGTCTGCTGCGCCTCGGTCGCTTCCAGCTGCGCCTGGTAGCCCTCGAAGTTCTCGTCGGCGTCGGTGAGGAACGAGAAGATGCCGTCGGCCATGTCGTCGTTCTCGAACGCGGTCCGCAGTTCGGCGGTCTTCGCCCGCAGCGCGTCGAGGCTGGCCGCGGCCGACTCCGTCGCGGACGGGTCGAAGCCGGCGACCATCGACGCCGCGGCGGTCTTGGCCTCCTCCGCGTTGTTCGCTATGTCCTGGATCATGGCCACGATCAGACCGAGGCCGACGGCGGCCCCGACACCTTTCAAGGCGCCGAGCGCGGCCCCGAAGCGGTTCACGCTGGCACCGGCGGGGGTCATGGCCCGCTCCACCGACGACACCGGCATGACGAGCGCGGAGAACGCCTCGCCGACCTTCTTCGTCATCGGCGTGATGAACCCGCCGACCTTCTGCCAAGCCGCGAACGCGGCGACCATCGTCAGGATCGGGGAGGGCAGCTGCGCGAGCAGCGCCAGCACCGGCCCGGCCACGGCCATCAGCAGTGACAGCGAGCCGCCGAACACGGTGAACGCGTCACCGGCGACCCCGGCGGCCGCCGGCAACGCCGTCGCCAGGAACTCCTTCAGCGGCCCGAGTTTCGTTGCGAGGCCGAGGATCACATCGTCCTGGAAGGTGGACCAGATCCCGGCGAGGGTCTTGGCCTGGTCGGCCATGCCGCCGCCGTAGTCCTCCCCCATCTGGTCGAGCAGCTTCGGGAGGACGTCCTCGGCGAGCAGCTGCCCGGACGATGCGAGGTTGAGGACCTCACCCTTGGAGACGCCGAGGGCCTTCGCGAACAGGTCGTAGACCGGGAGCCCGGCCTCGGCCATCTGCATCATTTCCTCGGCCTGGACCTTGCCCTTGGCCATGGACTGCGTGAAGGCGCGCACGACCGAGTCGTTCTGCTCCTGGGACAGCCCCAGCGCGGCACTGGCGTCGCCGAGGTTGGTCAGGGCGGGGATGACGTCCTCGGCGGCGATACCGACGCCGAGTAGCTGCCGGGTGTTCGCGGCGAGGCCTTCCATCTGGAACGGGGTGTTCCGGGCGAACGCGGTCAGGTCCCCGAGCATGGTGCGGGCGGCCTCACCGGAGCCGAGCATCGTGGTCAGGCCGACCTCGAACTGTTCGAGGTTCGCCATCGCCTTGACCCCGCCGAACGCGACGGCCGCGGCCCCGGCGGCCGCGGCTGCGGCCGCCGCGAGTTTGACCTTGCCCCACATGCGCTCGAGGCGGGCGCCGGACGATGCGGCCGTCGAGTCGACCTGGGCCATCGAGGACGTGAACGGGCGGGCGTCGCCGGTGATGGTGGCCTGCAGGGTGCCGACGGTCAGCGCCACGATCCGTTCTCCTCTCGGTCTAGGTCATGCCGGTCATCGGGTGAGGAATGCGGCGACGTCGTCCGCGTCGTCCAGCTGCTCCTTGCTGTTGGCCTGGTCGTCGGCGTTGCGGGCCCTGACCCATCCGGCGGTGGGCCCGTCCGCTGGGAGGGCGTAGAGGCGGGCCCGGAACCAGCGCAACGTCCGGGACGTCGCCACCCGGGTCAGCTCGATGCCATAGCGGGCGTGGAACTCGCCTTCGACGACTGGCCACGCTTCGTCGACGGCGTCCCACCACGTCCGGCCCGGGGCGTGGGTTTGCGGGGTGTCGACGTAGAGGGGGATTTCGTCTTCGAACTCGTCCGGGCGGAGCGGCGCCGCGCCTCCCGGTTGGCCGGCGCCTTCGGAGGGTCCAGCAGTGCGGCGACCGTCCCATTCCAGACGGTCAGGCCGACGTCGGAGCCGTACATGTAGATGGCGAACAGGGTTTCCCCGATCCGCTGGTACTCGGCGATCGTGACCCGGTGGTCCTGCATCGCCTCGTAGACGTCGTCGGGGATGAACCGCCGGTACATGGCGGCCTCGGCGTCGTCGTCGAGGAGGACCCGGCCGGCGATGTCCGGAGGTGCGGGCACCAGCTCTCCGGCGGATTCGGCCTGCTGTGCTTGGCGGAGCCAGGCGAACCGTTCGGCCGACGCCTGCTCGTAGGCCTTGCGCAGCACCCGGATACGCAGGCCGTCAGCAATCGAAGGGGATGCGGGGAAGGTGAAGTCGACGCCCCGGACGGGCAGGACAATGGGGTCCCCACCGACCTCGCCAACAAAGTCGGCGAGGTCGGTGAACTGTCCGACCGTCACGGTCAGGCCGCGGTGTACGGGGTGAGGACCCCGTCGCCGCCGAACTCCAGGTTGAGGGGTTCGACGTCCTTCGGGCCGCCGCCGATGTTGCGGTTGGACACGTTGGCCCAGCCGCGGTAGCCGCGGCCGTTGTCGTCCCGCTCGATCTGCACCTGGATCTGCGCGTCTTCGCCGGTTCCGAACCCGGCTGCGACGCACGCCTGCTGGCCGGGATCTGGGACCCGGACCGCGGCGGCCTTGGTGTAGGCGCGGAAACCGGATGCGGTGATGGACCATGACCGGTGGGTGACCATCTTCCCGTCCCAGCCGGCGCCGTCGAAGTCGGTGGTGTCGACCTCGTTGGGGTCGACTCCGAGCGCGATCGAGTTCAGGGCCCGTACCGGCGTGAACACGGGTGCGGCTTCGGTGCCGGTGTTCACCGACAGCTGCCAGTGCCGCGACAGTTCCTTGTAGACCTTGGTCAGGGGTGCGGTCATGCGGGTTGCCTCTCTCGGTGGGCGGTTTGGTGCCGGACGGTGGCCATCAGGACCGCCGACCACTTCGGGACACCTCGGTCGTCTGGGCCGAGGGGTACGGGGGTGGTGTCACGCGCCCAGCAGTGGTTGACCGTGAGCTCGTCGGGGGTGCCGGCCGCGAACTCCACCGATTCGAGGCCGTCGAAGGCGTCGAGGACGGCCATGGCGAGGTCCTGGGGTGCCCGGTTGCGGCCGCCGTCGGATTCGACCCGGGCGACGACCCGGACGAGGACCATCCGCCATTCGTCGAAGCTGCCGTCGTCGGCGAGGAGGGGTTCGACGTAGACGGCCAGGTAGTCCCCGGTCGGCGGGGTGCCCTCGAGGTGGATCGGGACCGCGTCGGCGGGGCCTTCGCCGTCGTACCGGCCGAGGCCGAGGGAGGCGAGGGCCGTGGCGAAACCGGCGGCGATCACGCGCCTCAGGCTCCGGTGAGCGGTGTCAGCGATTCTCAGCCGAGGCGTCGGGCGATCGTGGCCCGGATGATGCCGACGTACCGGGCGGAGCCCTCGGACGTTGTTGCCCGCAGCCATCCGGAGCGGCGCCCGTTGGGGTGGTGCAGGGTAGGGTCTTCGTGCTGGCGGACCGCGTAGGGCGTGTCATAGCCGACGGCGGCCTCCAGGCGTCCGCTGCTCGCCGGGGCCACCTGGCCGGATGCTTCGAGGACCCCTTCGTCGAAGGGGACGGTGGCATTGGCGTCGGTGAGCAGTTCCTCGGCGGCTTCGGTGATCCCTTGGGCGAACGCGGCGGTAAGCGCGCGGGTGGATTCGGCCCGGTTGTCCTGGGTCCACCGCAGATCAGTCACCGGGTCAGCCGACCCACACTTCGTGGTGGTGCGCGCTGCCGTCGATGTTGGCGAGGGTGGTCACCTCGAGGACCCGGTAGCGGCGGGTCCGGTGGGTGATGCGGTCCCCGACCTGAGGCTCGACCGGCACCCGGACCGGGTCAGTGACGGTCGGGTCGGGGTCGGGTAGTCCGACGTGCGGTGGGAGGAACACCAGCCCGGACGCGGCAGCCGACCTGCCTTCGCCGGTGTAGACGATTTTGGTCCGCTGCTCGAACCTGGCGGGGAGGATGATCGCGGTGCCGAACGTTGTGCCGTCCGGCGTCGTCTCAGCCGCCTGGTGGTCGACGCGGTGCGGCAGGAGGGAGCGGGGGATGGTGCGGCTCACCGGGTCACCACGCCGAGCCGATGGCGGGCTGGATGAGGCCGGCGGCGCGGAGGACCCTGACGGCGGAGTCGGGGAGCGCTGAGTTGCTCATCCGGCCGCCGGTGGTGGCGTCGGCGGTGATGCTGACGTGGCCGATGCTGATGCCCCCGCCGGTGACTGTCGCGGCCTCGCCGACGGTCAGGACGTGTTCGACGGTAAGGAGGGTGGCCCGTCGCAGGGCGTCGAGGTCGGCCAGCACTGACGGTTCGGGTTCCTCGGTGATCAGGTCGTCGACGGCGGCCGATGCGCGGCCGAGGAGCCGGGTCAAGTTGGCCGTGGTCTGGTCGGCGAGAAGGTCCGGGTCGACGTAGGCGGCCAGGTCGGCCGGGGTGGCGTGCGCCATGCCGGTCAGGGTCCGGCCAGGGGTGTCAGGCAGCCGGTTTGAGGGCTAGGGCGAGCATGGCGTTGACGGTCGAGAACACGTCGGCGGTTGTGGCGCCGATCGCGCCGGCCGTCGCCTTGCCGCCGGTGACGACGACGATGCCTCCGCCGTTGCCGACGATGCCGCCGTCGTCGAAGCGTTCGGTGAGGTCGGTGAGGTTGGCGTTGGCGTAGTTAGACCATTCGGGGCCGGCGAGGTCGTCGTCGCGGGTGGCGAGAAGAATGATGAGCCGGTCGGCGCCGAGGGTGGTCAGGGTGGGCCACGTCATGCTCGTCGATGCGGCAGCTTTCACGTCGCCGGCGGCGGCGTCGAACGGGTCACCGGATGCGACGGCGCCGCGGAAAGTAAATATCTTGCCGAGGACGTGGTTTCCGGGGTCGGCGACGAGGGGGGCGGACTGGGCGTCGGAGGTTGCCCTGCACCAGAACACGGCGAGGCGGGTGCCGAGTAGCGCGGTGCCGGTGGCGACGGGGCTGCCGGTGACCTCGGCGAACCCTGCCGGGGTGGTGAGGGTGATTGGTTCGGCGCCGACGGATTCGCAGACGAGGAGGCCTATGTCGCCGGCGGCGTGTACGGGCCACGGCGGCGCGAGGGTGACGGTGGAGGAGAACGGGTTTCCGCCGGCGCCGGCGTAGGTGGGGGTGGCGCCGGCCGCTAGGCGGCGGCGGGCGATGATTCCTCGGCGGCGGCTCACACTGTCAGGTCCCCGACGAGGACCCATTCGTCGGTCGCGATCTTGCGGAGGCTCGCCGTCGAGTATTGGGTGCGGAGTTTCATCGCTCCGCCGGCGGAGCGGACGACGACGACGCCGAGGGGGGCGACGGTGACCTGGCCGGCGCCTAGTTGGCAGAGCTCGATGGTCACACCGACGGGAAACTGGAGGCCGCTGTTCGCTGGCACTCCGACGGTGACGGCTGTGGCCGACGTGTAGTCGACCGATTTCTGCGTGGCGTCGAGGATTTCGAGGGTGTCCGAGGTGGCGGACACGGTCCTCGAGCCGGTCAGGGGGGCGCCGGTGTGGTTGCCGCGGTCGACGAGGGTGCCGTCGGGGCTGTTCGCGGTCGCGCCGGGTGAGATGCCGCCGAGCTTCGCCCGTTCGGCGGCGGTCATGGCGAGGCGGAGGGCTGAGTCGGTCGTGGTGCTGAGGTCTTGGGTGCCGGTGTGATTCGCTCGGGCGAGGAGTGCCGCGTCCGTGCTGTTGGCGGTGGCGCCGGTTGCGATACCGGTGAGCTTCGTGCGTTCGACGTCGGTGAACCACTTACGGGTCGTGGCCTCGTCGACGGTGGTGGCGGATTGCTGCCCGGTGTGGGTTGCCCGGTCGCGGAGGTTCGCGTCGCTTGAGTTGGCGGTCGCGGCGGCGGCGACGCCGGTGAGTTTCGTGCGTTCCGCCGGGGTCATGGCGATACGGGTGCCGGTGTCGGTGGTGGTGTCGAGTGTCTGGCTGCCGGTGTGGTTGCCGCGGGCCAGGAGGACGGCGTCGGTCGAGTTGGCCGTCGCGGTCGTGCTGATCGTGATGGTGTCGCCGGCGTCGTCGACGGTGACGGTGATAACCCCGGTTCCGATGAGGGCGACGCCGATGGTGTCCCGGACGACCTCGGGGTCGGTGATGCCTCCTCCCCCTCCGCCGGTGGCGGAGATGGTGAACGTTCCGGCGGCGTCGTTGTAGGCGAGGCTGACGCCGGTTCCGGCGGCGAGGACGGTGGCGACGGCGTCCTCGACGGCTTCCCGCCAGTCGGTGACGTGCGCGGACGTCAGGGGGGTCCATGCGCCGGCGCCGCTGCCGTCGACGCCGAGCCATGCCTTCGTCGCCGCTGGGGTGCCGCCGGTGAACCGGGGGTCGGGCAGGGTTTGGGTGCCGGTGAAGCTGGGGCCGGCGAGGGGTGCGCGGAGCGCGACGGCCGCGTCGGTTGAGTTGAGGGCGGCCTGGTCGGCTTTGGCGGCGAGGTCGGCGGCCGCGGCGGCGCCGAGGGTGGCACGCATGGCTGTGGTGTCGGCGTCGTCGAGGACGGTCAAGGCGGCGGGGGTGACGACCGTGGGGTTGAGGAGCCACGTCGCGCCGGCGGCGGAGACGATGACGTGGCCTTTGTCGCCGTCGGTGACGCCGGTGCCGGTGCTTAGGTCGGTTATGTCGGATGAGACGTGCGTGTGGATGAGGGGCGCGGCCTCGAGGGCGCCGAGAATGTCGCCGATGGTGGCCTCGGCGAGAATGGCGCGGGCGGCCGGGGTGATAATCGTGGGGTCGATGCTGAGGACGGCGCCGAGGTCGCTGACGAGAATGTCGCCGTGGTCGCCGTTGGGTATCTGTGCGACGCCGGTGCCGGGTGGCATCGGGATCGTGACGGTGACGCCGTCGTCCCATACGAACACGAGATTCGTTGTGCCGGTCGGGTTGCCGATGCTCGCCAGTCCGGGTCCTCGGACGATGCCGACCGGTGAGCTGGCAGGGACGGGCGCGACGTCGGTGAGGTCGACGTGGGTGCCGCCGGGTAGCTCGAAGGTGATGGCCGGCCGGGCCGGGCCGCCGTCGAGTTCGAAGCTGGCGACGTAGACGATTCCGGGCCCGGACGGGTTCCCGCCGGGGCTGTCCGTCGCGACCAGTTTCACCGCAGTGTTGCCTTGCTTGTCGACCATCACACCGGCGACGAGGTCGTAGGTGTGGACCCCGGCGAACAGAGTGAACGGCCGGGCGCGGCCGAAGCGAACAGGGTGATCGGGACCGAGCGGAGAATGCGGACGCGGCCGCTGATCGGGACGAGCTCGGGGAGGTCGTCGGGGTCGACGGGGCTGTCGACGTCGGTGAGGTAGGCCGCAAAGCTGACGGTGCCGTGGGTGGTTCCGGTGGGCATCGTCACGGCTTTGGTTCCATCCTCTGGACGCGGGCCTCCAAGTTGGCGACCTGCGCGCGCAACGCAGCGTTCTCCCGGTGCAGCGCATCCCGCTCGACGGTCACCGAGTCCAGCTGACGCTGCGTCTCCCGCTGCTTATAGCTGACCTCTTCCAGGCGAATATTCACCTCGGAAAGATCGTCGCGCAGATCCGTGGTCTCCTTTGCCATCCGGGTCAGTTGAGCTTCCAATGTGCCTGTCGTGAGGTTGATCGTGCCCTGCGCGACGTTCAAGTAGCCTTGCGCGATAGAGACTTCGAGGGTTTCCCGTTGGCCCGGCTTGAACTTGAAATAGGCCAGTCCCGCACCCAGCACGGCGCCCACGGCTGCGACGACACTGACGATGGTGCTGATTTCCATGACTCAGTCCCCCGAGAGAGGTCGCTGGCCGACAGTCACAACCGGCTCGGTGACGATGATGTGGGCGCGTATCGCCAGCCCTGTGATGATTCCGACCCGGATTGCCAGGCCGAGACCTGACGGCTCCTCATCCCCACCGGGTGATACGACGATCGCGACCAGCGCAATGAGGTTCATCGTCAACGCGCCGATCAGGACGGCGATGCCGGACAGCTCGATAGCCAGACGGCGGGTACTCACCAAGAACATCCCGGCCAGGAGCAGCATCGAGCCCAGAGCAAGGGAATAGTGCCACGCATGGTGAACGAACCCCTGCGTTTCGAAGCTGATCGGGGAGTGCTGCAGCGCATCCGGCCAGACCGTGAACACGATCGACACGGCGAAAATGGACAAGGCGATCGGCAACTGGAACGGCATTAGAATCATCACAGCCCACGGTGAGCGGATCGAGAACCCAGCCCGCTTTATCGGGATGTCCTGCCCACTGTCACGCTTCACTGCGGCGACCTCTCCGATTCGTCCAGAGGACAGCCACAGTGGCCAGGATCACGGTCGTTACCAGAATGTCGGTGCCCGCATGTGAGACCAGGCCACCGAACTCGTAGTCCCCGGTTCCGGTCACATCGGCGCGCCGGTAGGCGTAGTCGTGGACGAAGGTCACCAGCAGCCCAGTGGTGATGAGGAGGGCGAACAGTTTCAGGCTGGCCGCGTTCCACCCGGTCATCGGGACGGGGGAGACTCGCCGGCGGCGACGGGCTGGTCGGCGAGGGCCTGCGCGATCCGCTCGGCCAGTTCGGCCTTGGACCCGCCCTTGCTGATCTGCGAGTCCTCGTCCCGGCCTTCGTTCAGCTGGTCGATCTCCTCGCGGAGCCCGGCCACGGTCAGATCGTCACCGTCGTCGTCGACGGGGCTGTGACCCATGCCGGTGAGGATGCGGGCCCGCTCCGAACCCGGCTCGCATTCGGTGGTGACACCGTTACCCAAGTCGTACAGCATGATCAGGCCTTCCGTTGGGTGGTCTTGGCCGGGCGCGCCGACTTGGCCGGGACGGTCACGTCAGCCGAGGTCGTGACCCCGGACGTGGCCTCGTCGAGTTCCTGCGGGGCGTCAGGCTGCCCCTCCGGTGCCGGCTGCGCGGCCATCTGAGCCGGGGTCTGTTCCGGGTCGACAGTGCCGCCGGCGGGTTCGTTCGCACCGATGCGCGTATCCGGGGTGGAGCCGATGTTCCCGGCGTCGTAGGTGGGGTCGTCGGCGTGGAAGTCGCCGTCGGCCTCATGCCCCGGCCCGGCGGACGGCACGAACTCGGTCGACCCGTCTACCTGGGAGGCGGGGATGCCGCCGTTGTCGGGGGCGGTGCCGTCTGGCTGGTCGGCGGTGTCCGGCGGATCATCGGCCGGTGCGAGTTCCACGGCGCCGGTCAGCCGGCCGATCAAGTCGGCCTTGCTGCCACCCTTCGATAGGTGCTCGGCCTCGGGTACGCCCCGGTTGTGCCGGTCGATGGCGTCGCGCAGCTGCGCGACGGTGAACAGTTCCATGGTGGCGGCCTGCTCGGCGTCGCCGGCGTCCGCGCCGGTCGTGCCGATAGCGCGGGCCTGGTGGTGGCGGCGTAGCAACATCGGAGGCTCCTAAGAGGCTGGGCTCGAGGACGGATTCGGCCGGTGGTGCCGGGCCGGGCGCTGGTGGGGACCCCATCCCCGCGCCCGACCCGACAGTCACAGGCCCCGGTAGGTCAGGGGGTCGGGTTGAACCGGGCGATCCCACGACGCGGCGCACGCAGCACCCCGTAGTGGACGTTGCCGGTGATCACGGTGGACCGGGCCAGGATGTCCCGGTCGGTTTCCACGACGGGCTGACGCTTGTAGGCCAGCACCAGAGCGCCCTTGCGGACCAGGAGCGGACCGGTCAGCTTGACCCGTTCGGAGGTCATCACCGGCACCCCGTACAGGAAGCCGACGACACCGGTGAACAGGGTCGCGTTCGGCCCGGCCTTGTCGATGGTCAGGAACGCCGGGTCGCGGAGCAGACCTACGTAGGTCTTGACGTCGACGATCCACGCCGCGAACTCCTGCGACGGTTCCCCTGCCAAGTCGCCGAACGGGATGAACGCGTCCGGGGCGGTCGCCACGGTCAGCGTCGACCCGACGGGCTTGAGATCCGTACCGCCGGCCGGGTTCGCCGCGTTCGCGGAGGTGACAAAGTCGAGGTCGATCTTCTGCGCCACCGCGGCCGAGATCTGCGACCGTGCCTGCCCCATCGGGTCACCGAGGGAGGTCAGGACAGCCTTGTCGGTCAGCTCGACGCCGGTGCCGGCTTCCTTGATGGTCAGGGGCGCATCCGCGGAAGTGGTGAGCTTCTGCGGGACGATCAGGTCGGTTTCGGCGAGCTCGACAGCGGCGTTGATCAGTTCCCAGACGGGGAACTGGATGGTGTCGCCGGGCTGGCCTTCGAGGGTGCGGTCGACGATGGCGAGGGGCAGGAACTTGGCCCGGTTGGGCCATTCGAGCGCGATCATGTCGGCCAGGACTTCCGGCTGGACAAGGTCTGCGGCAACGGTCTTTGCCATGAGGTGTCTCCTGGGTCAGGAAGGCGCGTGCGGGAGGCTGTGCGGGTCCACCCCTGTCGCTGGGTGTCTCGCCGGGGGAGTCGTGTCCCGGTGCCTCCTGCCCCCGCTGGGGGCCGCTCCTGACCTACGGTCTGGCGCTGAATCGAATGCTGCGGGTGCCGGTGTCAGTCCTCGTCGGGCTCGAAGTGGGCGAGGGGTTCGGCTTCCCGAATAGCGGTGTCCATGTGCGAGGTGCCGTAGCCGAACTGCGGGCTGCTCGGTTCGGCTTGTTCGCGGAGCCAGGCGAGGAAAGTGTCCGCTCGGGCCTTGACTTGGGTTGGTGTTCCGCCTCCGCATTGGGAGGCGGCGAGGAGCGCGGCTTGGGGATCAGTCACGGGATGCGCGGCGGCGCAGTGCCGCGGCGATGTGGTCGAGGCGGACCGCGAGCTCAGCGGCCTCGACGGGAGGCGTCTCGGTCGGCTTGACCGGAATGCCACGGCGTACCCGTCTGAACCCGTAGGCCGTGCCACCGAACGTGGCAGCGGAGCCGATGAGGATAAGCGCTGAGTTAGCCAGCGGCGGCCAGACGAAGACGGCGAGCACTCCGAGGGCCACGGCAAGGGCCAGCATCGCACCGGCGCCGACCCAGAACGGCCGTGAACGCGGCACCATCAGGCGCCGGACTTCGCGGCTTCGGCGTCGCGCAGCCGCCGGTACGCGGCCTGATCGTCGGAGAACAACTTCGCCCGCTGGTCATAGGACATGGCCGCGAACTGCTCCTGAGTCACGGCGCCCGGCTGCCCGCCGGCGGCCAGCTCCCCGCCGGACGCGCCGGCCGTGCCCGCGCCAGCCGTCTGCCAGAACTCCGGGTACGAGCCCTTCGCGACCTCGACGGCATCCGCGGCGGCCTTCCGCGGATCATCAGCCTTCGCGATCGCATCCACCTGGGACGCGAGGAGCCCCGCGACGGCGTCGACCCGGTCGGCTTTCACACCGGAGGCGGCGACGGCGGCCTCGATGCGGGCCTCCGCCACCGACCGCGCGGCGATCGACCTGGCTTCCTCGGCTTCGGCCTTGGCCTGGTCGCGCTGGGTTTCGGCGAGCTCGACTCCCTGCTTACCGGCCGTGTCCTGCGCGTTCCTCAACGCCTTCGCGGCGGCCGTCTTCTCCTCTGCCAGGCGTTTCTGCACGATCGCGTCCAGGGCCTTCTGGGTGAATACGGGCTTGTCGGCTGCCGCGTCCGCCGCGGCCTTCGCCACGTCGGCGGGGGTCGGGGTCCCGGCGGGCTGCTGCCCGGCCTGGCCGGTGCCGGCCGTGGTGTCGGCGGTGGCTTCGGTGCTGTCTGCTGCGGGGGCTGGAGCGGTCACAGTGGGGTCCTGTCGGGAGGCGGTTGGAGGCTCTCCCGATCAGGCTGCGGCTCTTGGTGTCAGTCAGGGCCGGCGTGTCGTCGACCAGCGGCCCATGGCGGCCAGCTGCCGACCGGTTGGCCTGGTGTCCGCGTCCCCGTATTCGTGCTCGATGCGGGCCAGGACCCAGCCGCGTATCCACAGGGTGCGGAGGTCGCCGACGTCGGGGTCGGCGTTGCGGAACGGCACATCGGTGGATGGCCGGCCCTCGGCGTATGCGACCGCGCCGGCGTCGAACGCGCCCACTTGCAGCGGGGTCGGCGCAGGCTCCTCGCTCACGCTGGCAGGGTACAGCCCGGCGCCGATCATCGGCGGCGTTGCCGACCGGATGCGGTGGGCGCGTCACGTCGGATTCGGGAGTTCCGTTCCGCTGCGGCCGCGGCCCGATCGGCCCACCTCGGGTTACCGGTCCGGCCGTAGTAAAACTCGTCGAAGCTCAGACGCCGGTTCGCCTCCCAATAGTTGAGGAGCTCCTCGGATGCGTTGGCCTGCACAATGCGCGGGTCGGCGGTGATCAGGTCCCGGGGGTTGACCTTGTTGGCGATGCCCCGCCTGGACAGGAGGGAGCCGCGGGTCGCCTCCTCGGCGTCAAGGTAGGCCTGCTCGACGTACAGCTGCCATTCGCGGATCACAGCTTCCCGGGTGGGTGCAGCGTTCTGTCTGCCTGCGACGCGGGGGTGGGTGAGGCCGGGTCGGCCGTTGGCTCGGACCCATGCGTCGACGGCTTCCTCGGCTTCGCTGTCGGCTCGGCCTGCGGTTCCGGCTACGGCCTCGTCGTATCCGGTCCGGAAGGTCAGGAAATCGTCGAGGTCGTCGAAGCGCTGCGCGTCGACCGGGTTGCCGGAGTCGAGGCGCAGCGCCAGGTGCTCGGCGAGCCGGTCGAGGTCGTCCTCGGACAGCCGGGCAAGGTATTCGTAGGTGAGGGTATTTGGGTAGCCGGCCTCGTCTGTCTTGGGAGTGCGGGGCTTCGGTTTCGGCGCGGGTAGGCGGATCAGGTCTGGCGGCGGGGGCTCGAGGTGGAGCCGGGCGGCGAGGGTGGTGTCGCGTTGCCGTATTGGTCGGGCGCGTCGGGCCGCGTCACCGACGGTGGCGTGTTCGCGGTCGGTCCGTCGTTGCAGGGTTGGGAAGTCGTCGAGTAGCTGCACGATCTGCGCCCGCACGGTGTTCGCCTGCGCCCGAGCCGCTGCGGCCACGGCGGATCGCGGGTCGGCGCGGGTCAACGCCTGGGCCCGGGTCTGCGCCTTCCGGAGTCGCCGCTCGAGTGCCCGCTGACGTTGGCTGGCCACATAGTTCGCGCGGTCGTCTTCGGCTGGGCGGAGCCGGGTCTGCCCGGGGATGAACGGGTACAGGCGGTGCCGGCAGTTGGGATGCTGGAAACCGGCGGCGCGCGCACTGTCCAGAGTGCCCACGACGGCCGCGGGGGCGCCGTCACCATCTTCGGGTTCGGTGCCGAGCGCAGTCCCGGACAGGCTGAGCAGTTTCCCTTCGAACGGCTGGCACAGCGGGCACTCTCGGGGCGCGTCAGAGACCATGACGAGGTCGGTGCCGCGGCGTGAGGCTCCTTCGATGGCGCCGGCGGTGTGCGCGTCGGTGACACCTGTTCGGACGCTCATCTCGGCGAACGCGGATGCGGTCCATCGTCGTCCGGCGGCGTCGGTGAATCCGTGGACGCCTGCCCGGGCGAGGTCGTCGACGACGCGGCTGGTCGCGGCGACACGGCTAAGGTTTCCGTCGCGGACCTGGGCCATGACGGTGGTCAGCGCGCGGCTACCCTCATTGGTCAGGCCTTGTATGGCGGTGGGCCACAGGTTGTTCAGCCGGGCGATCGTCTCGGTGGCCGCACGTTCGACGGATGGCAACAGCCGGCGGGTTCCGGATGCGAGTGCGGCGGTGGCGTTGAGGCCATCCCGGACTGAGCCGGCGATCACCTGGCGTGGTGTGCGGGCGTCGGTGATGAGCCGTCCGCGTAGCTGGTCGAGTGCGGCCCGCCGGTTCGCCTCCCATTCCGGGTTGGGGAGGCCGGTGGGCCCGCCGGTGAGCCAGTCCGTCCAGTCGAGGAGCATTCGGTCGGTCGCTGTGGTGACATCGTCGGCGACGGCGCGGGCGAGCGCGTCGGGGTCGGCCGGGTTCACCGGCATCAGCCGGCCTCGTACCGGTAGGCGCCGAGCTGCCACGACGTTTCGGTCTCATGCCAGAGCGGCGGCAGTTCGGCGGGGCTGGGCTGGTAGGAGTCGACCAACGCCAGGTGCTCGGGGGTCAGTGCCCCGGCGAGCGGGTCGAGCCAGGCGTCGACCTCCGCCCAATCGGGCTCGTCCGTCATCGGGTGATGAGCAGCCACGCGGCGGTCAGGAGGATCAGCGCGGTGAGCCCGAGGTAGGCGACGAGCCGGGTCACGGCGCCGGGTCCGGCGGGATGACGACGATCACGAGATCGTCGGGGTCGGTGACCCGCAAAGCTGGGCGTTGGCTGATCGCGTACTCGGCCTGTTGGCGTAGGTGTTCCCGGTCGGCGGGGCGGCGGTGGGCGTGGTCGATCGGCTTGGGTTCGGTCATCGTCGCAGGACCGCCCGGATCAGGTCGGCGGCGAGGCGCACAGTTTCCCAGCGGGTGAAGGAGACCGCGCATGTCGCGGTGGCTCCGTTGAGGCTCATCCCGGATGCGGTCAGGACGACCTGGCCGTCGCCGAACGTTTCGACTTCGACCATGCCGTACCCGTCGGCGGGGTTCACGGCTGCCCCGGGTTCAGGTCCGGTTCGTCGCCTGCGCTGATGGCGTCCAGGTCCAGGGTCAGCGCGGCCCGCTCATCGGCGGAGATCCGGTCGACTTCCTCGTCGACGGCTTCCTCGTCCAGCTGCGGCTGGGCCATCCGGACGCGGGTGCGGATGCTCGCGGCCTTCGCCTGACCGAGGAGGCTGATCGTCTCCGCCCTGCTCTTGGGCTCCTCAACATCGTTCTCGGGCCACGCCAGCGAAGGCCGCACGGCCGGGGCCCAGCCGAACACCTCGTGTCCGATCGCGAGGAGCATGTGAGCGGCATGCTCCACGGCGGGCCGGAACGCCCGCTGCTTCCTGCCGACCGTGCGGTGCGTGCGCAACTCACGCAGCTGATGCGCGGTCCCCGATATGGCGCCCTCAGTGTGGACGCCGAACGTCTGCGGGGCGTACCCGCAGGCGGTGACGATCCGCTCGAACAGGGCTTGCGCGGTGGCGGCGTGCTCGTCGACGCGGAGCGCGAACTGCACGGGCGTGATCGGCGCCGGACCCTTTTCGCCGGCGTCCATGCCGGCCATGGGGGAGAACACTTCGGCGTCGGCGTCGAAGGTGCGGGACCGTCCGCCGTTCGGTCCGGGCCGAACATCCAAGTATTCCTCGGGGACCAGGAGCCGGGCCTGGCCCAACCTGAGATCTCGCATCCACGACGTCCACGTTTCGTCGAGCGCTTCGAGGGCCGGTTCGGACCCGGCGATGTCCGCGCGGCCGACCGCTTTGGTGCGGTGCCTGCGGCTTGGGGCGTTGGGAACGAACCCGACGAGCAGACCGGGGCTGATGCTGGTGGTGACGATCCCACCGTCGGCGGTGAGGCCGGGCACTGCGGCGAGCCACGCGGTCAGCGGATGATCCTGGAACGGATGCGCGGGGCCCAACTCGTATGACGACCCTCGGTGCAGCTGGTGCAGGATGCGGCCACGCTCGTGCCGTTCCAGGTGCCGCCACACGACACCCGTCGCCGAGCCGGCGGCTAGTTCCTCCGCTTCCTCGAAGAACGTGACCGTTTCCAGGACGCCGGCGCGCACGGTGGGGATGGCCCGGGCCTGGTCGATGACGGTGAGCAACGGCCGGTCGGCGAGGGTGGTGTCCCACATGGGGCGGAGGTAGATGCCGCCGACTGCGGCGCACAGTTCGGCGGCGTGGTGCAGGTCGTTGGCCATGCCAGCGTCCTCGAGGAGATCGTCGAGGCGGGTTTGGAGTTGGGCGGTTTGGGGCGCGTCGTCGGGGAGGCGGAGTGTGGGTGGTTCACCGAACAGGAGGTCGGCGCTCGTCTGTGCGACGTCGGACGCGGCGGGGACGTGCAGGATCGGCCGCTGCTGGGCGGTGTTGGCCTGGGTGCGGCGGCGTGCGAGGAAACCGCCGCGGCGTGACTGGTGGGTGGTGGTGACCGTGCTGGGGTCGGCGTACCGGCCGAGGGTGTTGGTGTCGCCGGACCACCATGCTTGCCAGGACGCGAACTCTGACAGGTGGGGGGCCAGCGCCGGGGGTGGCCAGGCGTTGCCCGGGTCGGTCATGCGGCCGAGGGTGCGGGCAGGGGTGTCAGTGGCGCGAACCGGACTCGAACCGGCGACCTCTGGCTTATGAGGCCAGCGAGCTACCTACTGCTCCACCGCGCTGAGGCCACGGTGCGGGCCACAGTGTCAGCGCGCCGTCCGGCGCGACGCGCGCTCGGCGACCTTCCGTGTCTGCTCGGCTTGCTTGTGGACTTCCTCGGCCACCTTTCGCATCTGTTCTCCGAGGGTCTTCTCATGCCACTCATCGTGGGTTCGCCGGGCACCCATGAGTGCCCCGCACGTCCGGCACGTTTCGCGGCTCTTATCGGTGGGGTCCATGGTCGCTAAGGGTAGCCGTCTCCGTGCTGATCAAGGTCAACGTCGAGCGTGTCGAGCACAGTCACCCAGCGGCGCCAGTACGGCCTAGCGGCCATCACCGCGTAACGCAGAGCGTCCGCGCCGTGATCGTCGACCTTCCGCGGCTCATCCCGGCCGGCGGCCTGCGCGGTCGGATCCCACACGTACCCGGTGAGTTCCTTCCACAGCGCCGGCGCCGCAGCCGTGTCCAGGACCAGCATCGGGCCCTTCCCGGGGCGGGGGTCGAGTAGGGCACCGGTGGAGCGGATGCCGGTCAGTACCCGGTTGTCGGCCGGTTTCAGCCGGCTCCAGCCGTCGGCCTTGAGTTGCGCCCGGAACGACGCCGCCGACGGGTCGAGGACGGGGTCGACGTCCTCCGGGCGCAGGCCGTGGCTGAGGAGCCAGTCGGCGAGGCGTTTGGACAGGCCGGGGTCGGTGAGAGTCGTGCCCGAGCGGCCGTCGTGCCGCCATTCTGCGGTGACGTGCAGCCGCGGATGGTCGGTGGCCTCGCCGGTGAGGGCGAGGAGGACGGCGTGCGTCGGGTTGGAGGTGCCGTAGTCGATGCCCAGCCACAGCCGGTCCACGGAATCGAGGCCGGGCGCTGGCCGGTGGTGCACGGCCGGGTCGAGCATCTCGTACACGGCGCCGACAGCTGCGACCCATTCGCCGAGGATGAACCGGCGGTACCAGAGGCCGGTGTAGTCGCGGGTGATGTTCTCGACAAACCGCGAGGACAAGTTCGGGTTGTCGGCCAGCCGGAATGAGAAGCGGTGCAGGTTGATCGGGTCCTCAGTGTTTGCCTCGATGTCGCCGTTGCCGGTCAGGTGGAGGCTGGCCCGGTCGAGCCAGTTCTCTTTGAGCCAGTGATTCGGCGAGTCCGGGTTCGTGCTCGCGATGAGCATCGCCCCATCTACGGACAGCCGGGAGCGGAGCATCTGCCAGAACGACTCGGGCACCTTGGATGCTTCGTCGACGTAGGCGCCAACGAGGGTCAAGCCTCGGATCTTCTCCTCGGATCGGGTGTCGTTAGCACCCACCACGTAGACGCGACGGCCGAGAAGATGCAACTCGCCTTGCCCGGCGTTGAACCGGCACCGGGACGGGCCGAGCATCTCTGCGAGGACATCGACGATGTTCCGTTTGACGGTCCGCTCGGTGCGTCCGCACAGCAGCAGTTCACCGGGTGGTGCGAGTAGGACGAATCGGAGCCACGCGATCAGCGAGGTGATTGTCTTGCCGGATCGGACGCTGCCCTCGTAGATGTTGAGGTCGGCGGTCGTGTGGTGGGCCGCAAGTGCGGCTTTGCCTCGGAGTGGGGTCACAAGCATGCGGCGGAGCGTGCGTCGGCCGGTGTTAGACCCCGACCGATCTGAGCCACAGGTCGACGGCGGCCAGGCCGTCGCTGGTGTCACGTTCCAGCACTTCGATTTTGTCGACAGCGATCGCGACGGCGACCATCCGCAAGTTCGGCGGGACCTGCGCCCACTGAGCCGGGGTCACGTCCTCCAAGGTCCCGATGATCCCGGAGGCCAGACCCGCCAGACGCGCGGCCATCTGCGACCGAGCCGACTTCTGATCGACTACCCGAGCGGCCGTCGCCTTTTTCGTCCGTGCACGTGCACTCGGGTGTACGCCTCCGGATCGGGCGATGTTGCTAACGGTGGATGCGCTGACGTTGTGGGTTCGGGCGATGCCTCGGACGCTGTCGGTTTCGGCTTGGAGGTCGGCGAGGATTGCGTCGCGTGTTTGTTCGGGGATTCGCGGCACGGCGGTAAGGGTGTGCTTGGGGTCTGTCAGGCGGGGATGAGTTGGGTTTGTCCGGTGGGGGTGGGCCGTCGTCGTCGTGGTGCGCGGGGTCGGTGGATGGTGCCGAGGCGGATGATTGTGCGGCGGGGTGGTCCTAGGCGGCGTTGGTGTTCGTATGCGGCGTGGGCTCGTTTGCAGGGTTTGCAGGCGCGGCCTTGGTCGGCGGTGCAGCCGGCGACGTACCGGGAGCGGGTGCCGTGTTGGGCTGCGCCGGGTCGGGGCTGGCCGTACAGGGTGGCGATGGCTGCGCGTTGGGTTGGGTTGAGTCCGCCTCGGATGCCCCACGGTTCGGCTTGGGCGAGTGCTGTTCCGGCGCAGATGAGTTGGACGGGGCACCGGTTGCACACGGCGCGTGCTGCGGTCTGTTCGGTGCGCTGGTCGGAGTGCCACCAGTTGGGGTCTGTGTGGGGTTGGGTGCAGGCGGCGGCGGTGGTCCAGTCGGCGGGACGGAGCTCGGCTAGTGCGCCACCGGGGGTGGTCATTGGGCGCCGGCGGGGTCGCCGAGGAGCTCGGCTCGGAGGTGGTCTATCTGGTCGACGTCGGCGCGGCGGGCGGTGCGGAGGCTGTTGGCCTCTCCGAGGGCGGCGGCGAGCTCGGCGACGCGTTGTCGGGCGGTGATGAGGTCATCCTCGGTGACCTGGACGACGGTCGGTGGTTCGCCGGAGTTGACGGCCGGGTAGTTCGGGGCGGGCTCGATCCGGGGAAGCGCCGCGGGGTCAAGGGTCATGGTTGGGGGTCCCTTCGGGTGATCGTGAACACGAGCCGGCCGGGCTCTGCGGGGTGGGTTTCCTTCGCGCCTCGGCGGAGGTCGGTGCCTTCGAGGTGCCGGTCGGAGTCGTCCGCGCACAGCCCGTAATCGCCTACCAAGCCGTCGATTGCAGCCTTGACGGTCGGGCGGAGGTTCTCCGCGTCCCGGATTCGGGACCGCCGGGGGAGGTGCACGACGACGGCCAGGTGGATGCGCTCCAGGTCGAGGGGGAGGTTCGCTGCCTGCGCTGCGGCGAGGCCAGCTGCACGCCATGGCCGGGTCAGGCGGGCGCGCTGGGCCCAGTGGTATCGCTTGTTCGCGGTCATCCATTCGACGCCGGGCGGTGCGTGGACGGTGGCAGTCCATGGGCCGTCGATGAAGGTGTCGGCCTGGTCGACGACGAAGCTGGCGGCCTCGGCGGCGAGCTCCTCGAGGCTGGGGAGCCCGAACAGGCCGATCTGAGCGGACACGGTCATGGGCGGCGCTGCTTCGCGCGGAGGCCGGTGCCCTCGCCGAGACGGTGGCCGATGTGCCATGTCGCACAATGCCGGCACCGGTAGGGGTGGACGCCGGTGTGGCCTTGCCGGCGGAACATGGATGCGACCCGCGCTGCTTCCCGGCGGGCGACGAACCGGCGTTTCCCGTCGCAGCCTCGGGAGCGGTCCCATTCGGCGTGGGTTTCGGTCGTCACTGGGCCCCCTCCGTTTCGCCGTCAGATGGCCTGTGCCGGTTTGGGCTTGCTGGGGTATGGGGTCGGCACCGTTCGCCAGCCACGGTAGCCCTCGTAGGGCTGGCGGGGCGCTCCTCGGTTTGGTTCGCGGCGTGTTCGGCGGCCTGTCGGGCTTGCCGTGCCCGGGTGAAGCCGGCGAGCGCGAGCCGCCGGGCATTGTCGGGCATCCGCGGGGCCGGGGGGCCGCAGTGCTCCGCGTGGTCGGCCCGGCCCTCGGTGACCTCGTGGCCGCAACGCCCGCAGCGGGGGAACTGGCGCGGGCCCGGAGTTGGCCGGTTCGCGTCGGTGGATCTTCCATCCATCCATCCGTCCCGGACTCGGGCGCCGATCCCGGCCGGCGTCGACGTGCTCGGCGTTGTCGCGGCGTCGACGGCTGCCCGGGTGACCGCTGCAAGGTCGTGATCGGCGAGTGGGCGCAGGGCGGCGACGACTCCTGGTGCGTCCCAGGTTGGGCGGATTTCGTGGATGACGGCGGCCAGGGCGCCGAGCACGGTCGGGGGGGTCGTCATGCGGGCCTCGCGCTACTTAGGTGACGGATGGATGGAAGTTGACCCGAGGTGTTCCCTGTTCCCTGTTCCCTGTTCCCTGTTCCCTGTTCCCTGTTCCCTGTTCCCTGTTCCGCGGGCGCGCGCGAGGCGGAGAAACTTTCGGGAGGACCCCCGTCGGGATTCGTGGAGATTCATGAGCCACTCACGAAACCTTCGGGAGGCGCTCCGCCTTTTTCGTGCTTCGGGCAGGGCGGGATCTTCGACTTTGTTGGGTGTGCGACCTTCTGGTGTTCGGTCCAGCTGGTGATGTGGATGAAGCGCAGGCCGTCCAGTTGATAGCGGCACAGCGGGCCCCTTTCGGCGATCATCACGAGGTGGGAGTCGACCTTGCCGGGGGTCATCGGGTCATCGAGTGGGTAGAGCTCGGCCTTGATGAGTCGGGGGTCGTCGATGCCGCGGCCGTGATCATCGAGGTAGCCGGGCAGGCCAACGAACGTCCACCGGACCGGGATCGGCCAGGCGCAGACGGTCAGCGACTTCCGCATTTCGGGTTTGACCGACCTGATCCGAGCCACTAGGCGGCCGGGGGAGCGGTCTTGGCGTCCTTGTAGGCGGCGGCGCAGTCGGCGCAAGGGGGCCACTGCTGGCGTTTGCGGTGTTGGAACCATCCGCGGCGGGTGCCGTGTTCGATCGGCCTGTCGGCGGACTTCGGGGTCTTACCCGCGGTCGGCTTCCCGTTCGGGCGTAGTTGCGAGCGGAGACGGTCGCGCTCCGCGTCGAGCTTGGCCCGCTGCTCCGCGAGCGCGTCGAGTTGCGCGCGGACCCGGTCCCGGTCGTGCTCAGCCAGGAGCGCGCCGGCGAGCCGCTCGAGGGCGGTCTCGGCCTGCGCAGCGGCGCGTCGGACGGTCGCGGCCGCGTGGTCCAAACCGAGTTTGATCGCGGCCTCCGGGCGCAGATGGGTCCCGGCATCGCTACCTGGGCGGGGGACTGCGTGGCCGTAGTCGTCGACCTCCAACCCGTTGTCCCTGATGGCCTGCCCGACTTCGAGGGCGGTCCACCGGCCGGTGTTGTGTCCGAACTCGATGAGGTCGTCGACGGTGGTGTCCGGCTCCCGGAGCCGCTGGAGAATGCCGTCGGGCAGGAGGGTGCTGGTCATGCGGGGGTCCTTTCGGTTTGGTGGTGCCGGGCGGCGGCGAGGATGCCGCAGGCGGTCTGCCGGATCAGCCGACCGGAGGAGTGATGAAGTGCGCTGGCCAGCACCGGGCGGCTCGAACGGGGCCTCCCGGCCGCGTCGTAGTCGTCGGCGATCAGACAGATGACGACGAACAGGTACGGGGCCGGGCACGGGCATCCGGCGTGTTTGCGGAGGATGCCTGAGCGGATCAGGGCCCGGCAGGCCTGGTCGATCCGCTGACGCCACGTCATCGGCCGGTCCTCGCCCGGTCGGCGCGGGCCAGGGCCGGGTTGGTCTCGGCGCGCCGGACAGGCCGCGGCGGGTGGTACTCGCGGCGGACGAAGCCGAACCGCTCCCGGTACAGGCGGGCGGCCAACCCGGGTTCGTCGTCGAGCTCGGCCAAGGCCAGGTCGTGCGGCACCGGCCGGGTCATGCCGACACCCGGCCCCGCGCGACGGCCGCGTAGGCGCCGAAGCGTTCGAGGAGGTCCCGGCGGCCGTGGGTGCGGAGCCGCTTCTCGAGGCCGGTCCGGGTGAGGTGAAGCCGGCGGGCGGCCTCGTCGAAGCCGGCCCCGGTCTGGGCGAGCCACTCGGCGTCCTCTAGGAACGCGGCCGGGTCGTAGTCGTGCATGGTCAGGCTCCGATCAGGGTTTGGGCGGCCCCCTGGGCCGCGTGGACGGTGCTGCTCGTTCCTCGCCATTCGGCGAGGCGGTGCCGGGTGGCGGGGTCGGTGCTCATCACGTACCGGCCCGTCGGTTCGATGAGGCCGCGGCGGGCTGCCGCGGCGAACCGTGGGCCGACAGCCGATCCGGGCACGCCTTCGGGGAGGAGCGGGCGAAGCTCGTTAGCGGAGAACGACCGGCCGGACCGTGCCAGATCAGCGAGGGCCTGGTCGATGGTTCGGCGGTCCGGGTCGGAAATGAGCACCTCCGCGCGACGATCGACCCTGGCGCGGGCTTGGGCGACGGTGGTCACTGGCTGGTCGTGGTGGCGGGCGTTGCCCTCGGGGAGGCCGCAGCCGGTGCAGGCGTCCACGTCACCCGGCTCCGGGGTGTAGGGGTGCCGGCTCATGCGGCACCGGCAAGGGCGTCGTCGCGGATGGTCTGCTCCCAGCACTCGCCACATGCCACAGCGCTGAGACGACCCCGCTTCGGGTGGCTACTTGCGTCGCAGCGGTTGCCGGCGGCATCCGCCAGCGGATGCGCCCTCGTGAATCTGCCGTCCTTCCACTCCTGGGCGGACTTGTCGAACGTCCGGGGCGTGCTGGCGACGGTGAAGTTGGCGACGGCCGCGCCGCTCGGGGTGAACCTGAGCTCAGGATCGGCCGTCAGGTTCCCGACAACGGTGATCAGAGTCTCGCCGCTCATGCGTTGACCTCGGCGTCCATGCTCGCGTTGTCGCCGGCGCTCGGTGGCGGGTTCTCGAATCGTGCCGCGAGAGCGGCCTGAGCGGCTGCCTCGTCGCCGGCTCCGTAGACGACGCCGCCGAGTTCCATGGTGCTGCCGTCTACGAACAGGGACGCGTCAGGGTCCGGTCCCTCATCGTCGAGGGGCACCTCACCCGTGTCGGGGCCCATCCCCTCGTCGAAGGCCGGCGGTGGGAACACCAGCGGCGACTCCGGGCCGTCAACCTCCGCGTGCTCGTCGATCGCGACCGGGCCGAGGCTGCCGGTGAACAGGTCCCCGATCTGCACGAGCAACGCCAGATCCTGGTGGTACCGGAACAGCCGCATGACTGTGTCCCTTCGGCGGGCGACCTTCGCGAAGTCGCCGATCCGCGCCGCAGCAACATCGGTGCGGATCGGCTCATGCGGGCGGCGGGCCCGTCCGGCCTTCATCGCGAGCCGGGCCGGGTCGAACGCGAACGCGACGAGGCCGATCGGGTACTGGTCCGGGTCGTGCGCGGTCACCGCAAGCGACGGCCCGGCGTGGTCGAAGAGCAGCTGCGTCTCCACGGTGTACAACTCGCGGCCCTGCTCGGCCGCCCGGACGGTCAGCGCGATCTCGTGCGGCGGGTGCTCTTTTGGGACGGCTCGGGCGATGGGCTGCCAGAGGCCGACGATCGCGGCCGCATCAGCCACGGTGAGGAGTAGGTCCCGCATCTGCCCGTCGGCGCGGACCATGCAGTGGGCGGCGCTGATCCCATCGGTTGCAGTGGCGGCGAGGACCTGCACTGGGGACGGGTCGGTCCCGATCGGGGTGCGGCCGATGTGGAGGTGGACGTAGGCCATGTCGGGGCGGTCGTCGCCGGCGGCGAACAGGGAGGCGTCTGCGAGTAGTTGGCAGAGGTCGAGGGTTCGGACGGTGAGCGTCACAGGGTGGGGTCCTCTCCGATGAATCGGGCGTAGATGGTGGCGTGGGTATGGCCTTTGTTGATGCCGCGGGTGGTTGCCTCGAACGCGCCAGCGGGGCGGAATGCGACGATCTCTCCTCGCCGGATGCGGAGGGCGAGGCTGGAGTGCATTTCGCCGAGGTTGGCCCACTGTCCGGGGTGCGCGCGTAGCTGAGCCGCTACGGCGGTGTAATGCCTGGCCCTGCCGCGGTGTCGGTCAGTCGCCGGCTCCTCCCAGACGATTCCGGTGTCGGTCATAACGGGTCCTTCCGGGGTGGGTGTTCGTCGCGGATGCGGCGGGCGTGGTGGGTGAGGGCTTGGGCGAGCCGGTCGAGGATTTCGGGGTCGTCGAGGATCAGCGGAGCCGAACCGTCGTAGTCGGTGAGGACGACTGTGGCGCCGTCGTTGCCGGCTTCGAGAGACCATTCGTCCCCGCCGATGTCCTCGAAAGTGAGCACCTTCGGGACCCGTGCCGGCGCCGGAGCGGGACGGGCGGGCACCGCTCCGGCGTCGGGTATCAGGGCCAGCGTCGCGTGCACCTGACCAGCGGCAATTGCCTCCGCGCGGGCTTCGGCGTCCGGCTCCTCATAGAGCGTGGCTAGCAGCGCGGCGGCCACGTCGGCGTGCTCGGTTGCCGTGAGGCGGGCGGTCACGCGCTGGCCTTCCGCTTCTCGTTCTCCGCCTTCGAGATCTCGAACGTCCACTCCCGGAGCCGACGCGTGCCGACCTCGGCCAGCGGCAGGTCATACCGGACCCGGCTGGCTTCATCAGTGACGCCGTGCTCGGCCAGGACGGTCAGCACAGCCCGGCGGGCGGGGCTGTCGCGGCGCAACTCCGGGTCGTCGGGCATCGTCGCGGCCTTCGGCTGCCGGACTGGCGCGTTGTAGGCCGGCGCCATCCAGTTATCGGGGGCGGGGCCGGGGGCCGTGGCGGCGACGTAGGAGGCTGCGGCCTCGTCGAGGTAGTCACCGGACGGGATCACGGCCTGCTCGGCCGGCTGCTCGTCGACGACGCGGTAGGGCTCCTCGACGGGCGGCGCGGCTTCCGCCGGTGGTGCTGCCGTACCCGGTTCCGGGTTGGCCGGCTCTGCGGCGAGAGCATCCCCGCGAACTTTCAGCACGTCGCCGAGCGGCTGGCCGTTGACGACGACTTCCAGTGAGCCCGCCGTCTTGGCTTCCTTCCACAGTGCCCGAACGTCGTCGAGGCTCGCGGCCTCCGAGATCCGGGTCAGCCACTCCGCCGGGGTCTGAGCCCGGCTCCGAGCGATCGCGTCCTCGCGTGCCACGTCGGCGGCATCACGGGCGGCCTCCTCAGCTTCGACCTCGGCGACGTACCCGTCGACGGTCGGCGCCGTGTACCGGCGGTCCCCGGCGCCATGCTCGAGACCCATGCGGCGGAACAAGCCGTCGACGGTGAAGTCCGGCAGAGACAGGGTCTCGCCCGGAGGGATCTGCAACACGAGCGACCGGACACCGGTCAACTCCGCCTTGCGAGGCTCCCGAATCTCGACGATCGCGTCGACCTCATAGGGAAGGTTCTTCTCCGCCTTCACCTTCCAGTGCCGAGCCTTGGTCGGCCGGCCCTCGTCGTCCATGACGACGGTCTCCTCGTACCTGGCGGTGAGGATCGCGGGGCCCTGGTGAGCGCGGAGGAGGTCGAGGACCCCGTTCCAACGACGCTTAGCGACGTTCCACTGATCCATGGTGATCTTGGCGTCGGACTTGCGCTGCCGGTGATTGGCTAGTGCCTGCTGCTCGCCGACGACGAGATCCCACAGGAGGCTCGCGGAGTCGAGGCCGATCGCGTTGGGCAGCCCGTCCTCGCCGCGGGGCTCCATGACAGCCGCCCAGATCTGACGGGCCAGGCCGGTGACCGTGCCGTCGTGCTCGACGATCTCGAAGCGGGAGCCGGGCATCGCCCCGTACTGGTCGATGGCGCCCTCACCGAGCTCGAACACGAACATCCGGCCGATGAGCTCGGACGCGGAGAAGCTGGCCAGGGCGTAGGACTTCCCGGACTTCTCGGTGCCCGCGATCAGGAGGAGCGGCCATGGTGGCTTGCCGCTTGGCTGCCGGGTTGCCAGGGCTGGCATGGTCCCGGCGGTGAACGTGGCGGCGGCGGGGGAGAAGCGGGGCGCTGGCGGTCGGCCGTTGGCCACGTCGTTGACACGTGCTGCGAGGTTCGTTCCCATGACCGTCAGCCCTTCCACTTGGCTGGGCGGAGGACGCGGGCCCGGTAGGACTCCCACGTTTCGGGGTGGTCCCGCTTGATGGCGTCGACGTCGAGCTTCTCGACGGTCACGGCGCGGGTGTACTCGGCGGCTAGCTCCGGTTCGGCCGCGGTGAACCGGGCAGGGGCGAAGGTGCCGTTCCGTTTCCACGTCGCGATCGGGGTGCCGTCGGCGGTCTTGGCTTCGGTCGCCTCACCGATCAGGCCCCGGAGAGTGTTCCCGGCCAGCGACTTACGGGCGTCGGCTGCCTTCGCCGCGGCGGCGGCAGCGTGGTACTCGCGGACTGCGTCCAGCGCGGCCGCATCCAGTTCGACGAGGAGCCCGCCCTCGCCGGCCCACCGGCCGTTGAGGGCCTCGGTGCACGACGAGGAAGCGTCGACAGCTGGTGCGATGCCTCCGACGACATGCTTGGCCCACCATTCGCGCTCGATCTTGATGAGGTCGGCGATCAGCCGCTCGTCTCGCTCCACGAGCCGCTGCAGGGGATCCCGGCCGTCCATGAGGACGGCGACGTGGGCGTGGTTGCGTCCGGTGACCGCGAGGTAGTGCTGGGTCTGCAATTCGGCGGAGTCGGGGACCTGGCCGTCGTCCCAGAGTTCGGCCTGGCGCCAGTTCGTGGTCTTGATTTCGAGGATCCCGCCGTCGGCGGTGAGTCGGTCGATCGAGGCGCGGAGCTCGGGCCACCTCTTGGACTGCATGAGGCCGGCGCGGCGGAGCTCGATCCCGGTCTCGTCGGTGAACCACTGCGCGACGGCGGCCTCAAGGCGGTTGCCCCACTCCATCGCCGAGCTTGGGGTCTCATCGGGGAGGCCGGTCGTCTTGTCGACCCACAGGGAGTAGGGGTCGCTGTAGGGGTTGAGGCCGAGGACGGTGGCCGCGTCGCTGCCGCCGAGACCCTTGCGGCGCTCGGCGAGCCAAGCGTCGCGGGGTGCGTCGGCTCGGAGGATCAGCCGGGCGTCGGGGGTGCGCCACAGGCCGAGGTCGGTCGGGGTTTCGAGTGTGCTGGTCATGGGTTGGGGTCCCTTGGGTTGGGTTGGGGTTTAGCGGTGGCGGTTGGCGCGGCGGGACTGGCGGGCGGCCCGGTTGCGGGCGCGGCGCTGGGCGACGGCCTTCGGGTTCGCGGTGCCCTCGTACATGTGGGCGCCGGTCCGGGACCGTTTGAGGTTCAGCCCGGCGAGGAGCAGATGACCCCACTGCGAGGGGCGGGCGTCGTCGGTGGTCACCGGCTGAGCCGGTAACCGAGCGCCGACATCCGGGCGTAGAGGGCGCGGAGGCTTGCCGGTGCCTGGTCGCGTGCGACCCGGCGTTCGATCGTCAGAGCGGTGAGGCTGAGCGCGGCGACGAGGTCGGCCCGCTCGGCGTCGCTCAGGCAGTACGCGGTCACCGGAGCGGCCGCGGCGATCGCGGCGGCGACAACGGCGTGGTCCTCGGCGACCGATGCCTGGGCTTCGGTCGCGGTGAAGTAGTCGGCGGTCATGGTCATGCGGGTGGGTCCTTCCGGGGTTAGGCGGTGCGGCGGGAACGGTCGGTGCACCGCTCCACGTAGGCGGCCAGGTCGTCCTCACGGACACGGGTCCCGCCGACGTCGAGGTGCACGGATGGCAGATGGCCGGCGGCGATCAGGTCGTAGACCGACGTCCGCGAAAGGCCGAGCCGGGCGGCGGCCTCGGCGATGCGGAGCAGCTGGGGGAGCGGACGCCGGCTCACGCGACAGCCTGACTGGTGGCACCGGCACCGTTCACCACAGCGGACATGCGTCGGGTTCCCAAAGGCGCGCGGCGAGGGCCCGTCTGCTGGCGCTCCTCGAACAGAACCTCAACAGGGACCTCTAGCCGTCCGGCGAGCTTCACCGCGAGCTCGACGGAAAGGGACGGGAGCCGGCCGGACTCGATCAGGCTGATCGTGTTCTGAGAGCAGCGGCACAGCGCGGCAAGGTCGTCCTGGCTGAACCGGCGCTGCCTGCGCCAGGAACGGATCGCGGAGCCGTCACGGACTCTCATCCAGGTATCTCCTTGAGTGCGGAGTCGGGTTCTTCGCCTTGCAGTGGTGTCCATAGTGGCCTTCCTGAGAGTGTTTGACAAGTGGTACCGGCACCATAAGTCACGTCCTTGTGAAACGTCAACAGCCATAGGCGATCAGAATCACGCTCCGATGCCGCTAACCTGCGGCCAATTACTTTTGGCCGGGACGAACGCCGGTCCTGGTATAGGTAGATCGACAGAGGGGACCCTTCGCCCGTGGCCAAGCAGGAAACCCTCCGCGACATCGTCGAACTCGCGGTGCTGCGCCACCCGGGGCTGTCCGGGCACGCCTTGGAACGGCTAGCGAAGACCCGCGGGTATCAGATCTCCTACTCGGTGATCAACGGGCTGCGGGCCGGGACTTACCGGAGCAAGCCGTCGAAGGACAAGCTGGATGCGCTGGCGTGGCTGGCCGGGGTGAAGCGCGAACGGGTGTTCGCGGCCGCCGGGCTGCCCCTGCCGGGGCCGTCGTTCGCCGATGAGCTACCCGACGAGGCCGACCTCCTGTCCCGCGCGCAGCGGGAAGCGATCCTCGGCGTGGTGAACGCGATGCTGACCTCGCGGCCACTGCATGCGGCCGACGCGCCGCGGCTACGAATCGCGGCCCGCGACACCGGGCGGCCATCGGACTACCAGCGCCAGACAAAGGCTCAGGATGAGGCCGCCGAAGCCGGCCAGGACGGGGGAGACGAGTGAAGATCACGCGGATCGGGGTCGCGATAGCGACGACGCTAGCTCTGGTGGGGTGCGGGTCAGCCGAGCCAGCAGCCGAGCAGGTAGCCCCAGAGCCGACCAGCGATGAGGTCTACGTCTGCGAGAGCGTCGGGCGAGAGAACGAACTAGTGGCGGGGCTGCAGGCCCTCGACGCAGCCCCAGGTGGTGTCACGGGGGCCGATGCGATCAACATCAGCCTAGGCCTTCCCGGTCTAGTGGGGGTTCTCCTCACCTTGCGTCAGAACGATGACCTGTCGCCCGACGTGCAGGTTGCCTTCGAGGACCTGCTCGGGGAGGCGCAGCGGGCGAAAGCTCAATTTGAGCTGAACGGGACGTTGGATCCGGATCCCCTGTTGGAATCCATCGAGGAGTTCCACGGTGAATGCGAAGCCGTCGGTGCTAGCACCGGACTCTCGTTCTGACATTGAGAGTGTCCGACCACCTGGGTAGAACAGTGCGGGTGACCCCGGACCCCTACAACCCGTGGCGGGCCCTGCGCCGCGCCCACGATGTGCAGCTGCACTGGAAGCACCTCCCCGGCGGGGCCCGCGGCATGACCCGGCCACCCGAACCGGCGGTCACCCTGGACCCCCGACAAACCCAGGCCGAACTCCGATCGACCCTGACCCACGAACTGGTCCACCTCGAGCGCGGCCCTGTCCCGGCCGACCCGGTCCTCGCCGCCCGCGAGGAGGCCGCCGTCGAGCAGGAGACCGCGCACCGGCTCATCCCCCTGCCCCGGCTAGCCGACGTCCTCATGGCCGCCCACGGGGAACGGGAGGCCGCCGACGAACTATGGGTCGACGTGGAAGTCCTCCGGTGCCGCCTCGCGCATCTGCACCCGGCCGAACGCGGCTACCTGCGCCGGCGCCTCGCCCAGCGGGAAGGGGCGGCATGAACCTGACCGAACTGGACCGGGCCGTCCTCGACTTCGAAAGGCAGTGGTGGGCCCACCGCGGCGGCCGCGAGCAGGCCGTCCGTGACCGGTTCGGCGTGACCATGACGGCGCACTTGCAGCGGGTCAACCGGCTCCTCGACCACCCGGCGGCGGCCGCGTACTCGCCGGTCACCGTGGCGCGGCTGCGCCGGCTCAGGGCGCGCTAGTGGCCTACGTTCGGCGGCTGCCGTCCGGGAAGTGGCAGGCCACGGTACGAGGCCCGGACGGCAATCGGCACACCTACACGCACGCGCTCAAGAGCACCGTCCGGGCGTGGGCGTCCGAGCAGGAATCGGCCAGGGCCCGAGGAACGTTCCGTGACCCGCGGGCCGGGAACATGCCGCTGGGGGAGTGGCTCGACCGTTGGCTGGCGGCGAGAGTGGTGGAGCCGGCGACGCTGGCCGGTGACCGGTCGACGATCCATAACCACCTGCTTCCGGCGTGGGAGCGCTGGCCGTTGGCCGAGATAGCGCCGATGGACGTGCAGGCGTGGGTTCGACGGATGACCGAGGCCGGGGTCGGGCCGTCGACGATCCGCCGATCCTTCAATCTCCTCACTTCGCTGATGGGGGCGGCCGTGGACAACGGTTTGCTCGCAGTGTCGCCGTGCCGGCGGATCGACCTGCCGACGATCGCGGTGCAGCCGCCGCGGTGGTGGACGCGTGAGCAGGCCGCGCACCTCCTGAACGCGCATGAGGAGCCTTGGGCGGCGATGGTCGACCTGGGCCTGCACACCGGGCTGCGCTGGGGTGAACTGGCCGGGCTCCGCGCCGGGTCGATCGACTGGCTACGCGGCCGGCTGTTCGTCGTCGACGTCGTCACCCGCGGGCGGCTGCGGGAGTATCCGAAGTCGGCCGGGTCGAGGCGCGAGGTCCCGATCCCGGCCGGAACGCTGGACCGGCTCGGCCGGCACGCGAAGGGGCTTGATCCGGGCGACGTCGTGTTCACCACGACCACCAAAGGCCGCGCGGGCAGGCTGATCCAGGACGGAAACTGGCGCACCTACGTGTGGTGGCCGGCGATGACCGAGGTCAACGATCCGGTCGTAAGGGTCCCGCCGTACCCGCCGCACTCGATGCGGCACACCTGCGCCAGCTGGCTCGTCCAGGCCGGGGTGAGCCTCTACGAGGTGCAGGCGCTGCTGGGCCACGAGTCGCATGCCACGACGCAGCGCTACGCGCACCTAGCCCCGGATTCGCATTCCGCGGTGATGGACGCCTGGGCTCGAATCGAACGGGCTGACGCACCTATGACGCACGCAGCCGGGCTAACCCGTTCCGGGTAGAGCGTAACCCGCTGTCTGGCAACGTGGTTGGACCTTCCGTTAGGCGGTGGCATGTTCCCGATGACCCATCATCTGGAGGCCGTGGCGCTGCTGCTGCCGGGCTGAAGCTCAACTGGTCCCGGCGCTGTGGCGCAACTCGCCGGCCACAAAGGTCGCCAGGCACCGGCCGGCTCCGTCGGCCAC
>JAABUS010001978.1_pt1 | contig 41158 bp, 33 predicted proteins | sample 5560161 | NCBI WGS metagenome assembly JAABUS01 (sample SAMN10711885, study PRJNA513376) | rock metagenome | isolation source: Antarctica rocks | place: Antarctica: Victoria Land, Trio Nunatak nord | collected 2016-01-04
GTTTATTGAAGTGTACTTGATCAATGTAAACTGATAAAAAACAAAAAACTATGTAGTAATAAATTACCATATAATATTATCAGAAATATTTTTCAAACAGTATGCAGCGAAAACTCATCATTGAACTAAATGACATTGCCCTTTGGGGTTCAGCTCTCATTCTCTTTGTTTCCTATATTCATGTTACCCCTATTGGGTTTAGGAAATCAAAGTCAATATTAATTGTCAACTATCCGGAACACGATGCTGCAAATTCCATTATTTCTTATTCTTCACTACAACTTTAAATTATTTATATGCAATCTATGTATTCACGCAGTAAGGAACTATTTGAACGGGCACAGCAATCTATCCCCGGTGGAGTTAACTCACCGGTACGCGCATTTAAAAGTGTTGGAGGAACACCGGTGTTTATAAAAAGTGCAGTGGGTGCATACCTGTACGATGCAGATGGCAAAAAATACATTGACTATATCAATTCATGGGGACCAATGATTTTAGGACATGCTTACGAACCCATTACCAAAGCGATCACTCAAAAAGCACAGGAGTCCACCTCCTTTGGCGCTCCTACAGAATTAGAAATTGATATGGCTGAACTCATCAAAAGTATGGTACCTAATGTAGAGCTGATCCGTATGGTCAATAGCGGTACAGAAGCCTGCATGAGTGTATTGCGTTTGGCCAGGGGATATACCGGCCGTAATAAGTTTATCAAGTTTGAAGGATGTTATCATGGGCACGCAGATGCTTTTCTTGTTAAAGGTGGTAGCGGAATGGCTACATTGAATATTCAAACAGTTCCCGGAGTTACTGCAGGAGTATCTGAAGATACGCTCACCGCTCCGTATAATGACCTTGAAGCAGTTGAAGAATTGGTCAACGTTCATAAAGGAGAAATAGCTGCTATCATCATAGAGCCGGTTGCAGGAAACATGGGATGCATCCTTCCATTAACAGGATATCTTGAAGGACTAAGAAAAATTTGTGATAGAGAAGGAATTGTATTTATACTGGATGAAGTAATGACGGGCTTTCGTTTGGCTCCCGGTGGTGCGCAGGAACGTTTAGGCATAAACGCTGATTTAATCACTTATGGTAAAGTAATAGGCGGAGGAATGCCGGTAGGAGCATTTGGCGGCAAAAAAGAAATCATGCAAATGATAGCCCCAGTTGGTAAAGTTTACCAGGCAGGCACACTGAGCGGTAATCCAATTGCTATGACTGCTGGTTATACATTACTAAAAGAATTAAAAGAGAATCATAACATTTATAAAGAGCTCGAAGAAAAAGGCACCTATCTTAAAAAAGGAATCAGCGAAGTATTGCAAAAACAGCAAACAGCTTATCGCATAAATCAACTGGGAAGCATGATAAGCATCCATTTCAGCGATCATGACGTTGTCGATTTTACTACGGCATCAACTGCTGATATCCAATTGTTCAATAAGTTCTTTCATCACATGCTTGACAAAGGAATTTATCTTCCGCCATCTGCTTATGAGAGCTGGTTCCTGAGTAACGCCTTAACATACAAGGACCTTAATGAAACTATCAAGGCAACAGAAGACTTTTTCACAAATAAACTAATGAAACAATAACTCACAAGGTTTTAATCCTGTATGTTTTTTAAAAGCGGTTGAAAAGTGAGAGATGGAAGAATAACCTAAAAGCATTGAAACATCCGTAACGCTGAGGCCCTTTTCGTACAATAAATATCTTGCGTGTTCCATACGCTGGCTTTGGTAAAAATCAAATATAGTGGTACCGAACATTTCCTTAAATCCTTTTTTCAGGTAACATTCATTGATAGCCACTTTACGGCTGAGGTCTTTTATAGTAATTGGCTCACCAATATGCTGCAATAAGATTTCGCGGGCTTTTGATATTTTTTCCCTGTCAGCTTCATTTGAAAGAAACCTGCAGGAAAAACTCTCCACTTCTTTTTCACCTATCATGCATTCCAGGCTGTATAATAACAGCATCTGAGTTTGGGCATTAATATAAATGTTTTCTAAACTATCCTTGAAAGTATGATTCAATAAACCTTCCAGCACCATCCTCGTTCTGCCACATAAAGGAAGAATTTTTGTGAAAGATGATTTATGATTGAACTGTAAAATATCATTGGTTAAAGTATTACTAAGCTTCAATGGTTTTACAAATTGCGATAAATGAACAGTTGAAAACCGGAAGCTCAATACGTCAACACTGTCAACACGTTCATTGCAGTTATGGAAGGAATTACTTTTGCATAAATTACATCCAACACTAGTTTCCTTACAATAAACGTTTCCGGCTACACAAAACCTAAGTTCAAGATAATTTTCTTTAGGTTCATTTTTTTTATAATGATATACCATCATTCCAGCTTCATCAAGATTTCGCTGAGAATGCTTTTGATAACGTTTGATAAAATATTGAACTGACCCAGGAATCTGCTGCTCTCTCTCCTGCACTAATGTTAATTCATTATGCATAAAAGGTTGCTTGTAAGCAAGCGATAAAATATCTAACGGTTGATGCATGAGCCGGCAAATTTAAGTAATATGTTCCATACAAATATGTCACAAACTTGTAATGTTATTAAGAGGATACTCTTATAATTTTGACCAGCGAAAAAGTATTCTTAATTCATTGCTTGCATGAAATTATAAAACTGCGGTTTACTCTATATTCTAATTGGCTGAAGGGCTTAATTTTAGTACATTTACACGATTAATGAATAATTGTAAACCAAAGATTTTTAAGTAAATAATGAGTATAGCAATCGCGGAAGTTTTAACACCTGCCATTAATGACTATGGGGCAGATAGTATCCAGGTTTTAGAGGGATTAGAGGCAGTTCGTAAACGCCCAGCTATGTATATTGGTGATGTTGGCGTAAAGGGATTACACCACCTGGTATATGAAGTGATAGATAACTCAATTGACGAAGCACTGGCTGGTTATTGCAAAAATATTACCGTAATAATTCATACTGACAATTCCATCAGTGTTCAGGATGATGGCCGGGGTATTCCTACCGGAATCAATCAAAAAGAAAAACGTTCTGCATTGGAAGTTGTAATGACAGTATTACATGCAGGAGGTAAATTTGACAAAAACACCTACAAGGTTTCTGGAGGTTTACATGGAGTAGGGGTGAGTTGTGTTAACGCTTTAAGTTCCAAATGCCTTGTGATTGTTCAGCGTGATGGAAAAATGTTTGAACAGGAATACCACATTGGAATTCCGCAATACCCGGTTCGTGAAATTGGTGAAAGCGATAAAACAGGCACATATGTTCACTTCTGGCCTGATTATTCCATTTTTATTGTTAGTGAATACAATCGTGAAATTCTTGAAGGAAGAATCAGGGAATTAGCCTACCTGAACCGCCGTATCAATATAACATTAATTGACGAGCGGGAAAAAGACGAAGAAGGAAATATATATTCTAAACTTTTCTACAGTGAAGGTGGAATTGTTGAATTCGTTGAGATGCTTGATAAGAACGGCAAACGAAATTCGCTTATTCCTAATACTTTATTTGTTGAAGGACTGGATACCGCAAGTAATGTAGCAGTTGAAGTAGCCCTTACATACAACGACGATTTCAAGGAGCATATTTTTTCTTATGTCAATAATATCAACACTATTGAAGGTGGTACACACGTTACTGGATTTAGAAGGGCTTTAACCAGGGTTTTCAAAAATTATGGTGATAAACAGGGATTGTTTGAAAAAGCTAAAGTTGAAATTGAGGGTGATGATTTCCGTGAGGGCTTAAGTGCTATTATTTCCGTAAAGGTTCCTGAACCGCAATTTGAAGGACAAACTAAAACAAAATTAGGGAACAATGAGGTGAGTGGTGTTGTGGAAACAACCGTGGCGCGTGCACTGGAAGCTTACCTGGAAGAAAACCCCCGTGAATCTAAGAACATAATATCTAAAGTTATCTTAGCTGCCCAGGCGCGTGTGGCTGCTAAAAAGGCTAGAGAATTGGTTCAGCGTAAAACCGTTTTGAGCGGCGGCGGGTTACCTGGTAAACTTGCCGATTGCTCTGAAAGAGATCCGGAACGTTGCGAATTATACCTGGTGGAAGGAGATTCAGCAGGTGGAACAGCTAAACAGGGTAGAGACAGAAGCTTCCAGGCCATTTTACCGCTCAGAGGCAAAATTCTTAATGTGGAAAAAGCGCTTGAGCATAAGATTTATGAGAACGAAGAGATACGGAACATGTACACTGCATTAGGTGTAACAGTAGGTACACCTGAAGATCCGAAAGCCTTAAACATTCAAAAACTCCGGTATCATAAACTCATCATTATGACTGATGCGGATGTGGATGGTAGTCATATCGCAACATTGATCCTTACGTTCATCTATCGTTATATGAAAGAGCTGGTTCAGCAGGGATATGTGTTTATTGCACAACCACCTCTTTATCTTGTTAAAAAAGGCAAGGATCAAAGCTATGCATGGACTGAAGAGCAACGCAAAGCCTGGATCGAAAAATTTGCAGGAGGAAAAGAAGACAGTGTAACCATTCAGCGTTATAAAGGCCTTGGTGAAATGAATGCACAGCAATTATGGGACACTACTATGAATCCTGCAACACGTACTTTAAAACAGGTAACCCTTGAAAGCGTTATAACTGCAGACCTTGTTTTTAGTATGCTGATGGGCGATGAAGTGGCACCTCGTCGTGACTTTATTGAAAGTCATGCTAAATATGCAAGGCTTGACATCTAAGGGTATCTATCATGATAATGGTAGGCAAACCTGCCTTTTTAATGCTTAATTACTATTGTTTTAAGCATTGTTTAAGCTAATTTGGCATTTTTTAGCCGGTTAACTGATAAAATGTTTATTTTTATTGATATTTAGGTTACCAGAATAATCTTTAGCCGCCAATAAAATTACTAATCATTAAATTTTACAATTATGTCTAATGACACAACGATCACAGCATACAATGTTAAAACAAAAGAAAAAAATGTTACTATGAAAGATGCAGTGATCACTAAAACATCCCGCGGCGGTTACATGGCGCAGGGAAACGATGGTAAGGGTAATAAGCTTACAACTATGTTAAGTGAAGCCAAAGCATTAGCCGCTATCAAAGAAGGTACTGCAAAACAAGGCTACTAACAATATTCAAATTACTTACAAAAAAGCCCTCTCAACATGAGAAGGCTTTTTTTATAAACAAGAACGAATATCTTTTTAGAAGAAACAGCATCATTCAATTACAGCAGCTCCAAAGTAACTATGAAGTACCGCAGGAACCTTAATACCCGTTTCCATTTGATTGTTTTCAAGCAGGCTGGCAACAATACGCGGCAATGCCAGAGAACTACCATTTAGAGAATGAACCAGCTGAGATTTTCCATTAGCATCTTTGAAACGGATTTTCATTCTATTAGTTTGATAAGATTCAAAATTGGATACAGAGCTTACTTCAAGCCATTTTTCTTGGGCAGCACTATATACTTCAAAGTCATATGTCAGCGCTGATGTAAATCCCATATCGCCCCCACATAATTTTAAAATGCGATAGGGCAACTCCAGGGATTGCAGTAATTTTTCAACGTGCAACACCATTTCTTCCAGGGTCTCATAACTTTTTTCCGGATGAACCAATTGCACCACTTCAACTTTATCAAATTGATGTAAACGATTCAAACCACGTACATCTTTACCGTAACTACCGGCCTCCCGGCGAAAGCAGGGTGTATATGCCGTCATTCTTATTGGTAGTTCTGCATCTTTGAAAATTTCATCACGATAAATATTAGTAACCGGAACTTCAGCGGTAGGTATCAAAAATAAATTGTCTTCAGTAGCATGATACATTTGCCCTTCCTTGTCAGGCAATTGACCGGTGCCATAAGCAGAAGCTTCATTTACCAGCAAGGGAGGTGAATATTCCATGTAACCAGCGGAAACATTATAATCAAGAAAATATTGAATCAGGGCACGCTGAAGCTTAGCGCCCTGGTTTTTGTAAACCGGAAATCCACTGCCGGTTATTTTATTTCCTGATTCAAAATCAATCAGGTCATATTTCTTTGCCAGGTCCCAATGTGGTACCGCATTAGGATATAGATTGGGCCTGATACCTGCTTCTCTTAACACTTCATTATCTTCAGGTGTTTTTCCTGCGGGAACTTTATTAGAAGGAAGATTCGGTATTTGAACTAATAAAGCCTGAATAGATTTTTCTATTTCGCTTAAACTTTCACCATCGTTTAACTTTTCACGTATCACAGCAACTTCCGCCTTTTTATTTTCAGCAGCTACTTTATCCCCTGTTTTCATCAGCATACCAATCTCCTTGGAAATACTATTAACCTTACCCAGCAATTCATCTTTTTCAAACTGAAGTCTCTTTCGCTGATCATCTAAATTGATTATTTCGTCAATAAGTTCAATCTTATTAAATCCTCTGAAAGCCAGTCTTTCTCTTACCAAATCCACATGCTGACGAATAAACGGTACCTGTAACATTTTTAAAATTTCAGCGAAATTAGTAAGATTTTATTTCCCGCTAAGAACTATACAAGACTGAATATTATAGTGAATTGGGTTGACCCTTTTTTAAAGTAGATAGGTAGTAAACCACAATGGTACTTACAGCACAAAGAGACAGGAATATTATAGTTGTTAGAAGGTTTCATTTATTAGATCGTGTTACTCCGTGGCTCCCTGTCTCCCTGGTTTAACTATAGCGATTTGGATAATGAATATGCATCCAACGTTCAGGATAGGTTTAAAGAACGAATTCGTTGCTTGAATAGCGTATGTGCACCCCCGTGTAGCATGAATAATCGTATTAATCCTGTACAAGCATCTTTCTGCATGATCATCTTTTTGTATAGCTGAAAAAGCAATTTAACTTATACAACTTTAAACCGTAATCTTTGAATTTTGAACTTATCTTATCTTTGCTTTATGCAAATAGAAGATGATTTACAAACACGCTGGTGGAACCTGGAAGCGAAGCTGGTTAACAGATTTGGTAAGAAGCCTGATCTTGAAACCATTCTTTTTCTTATCGGTATTCAGGAACTGGGTGATATACGCGCTAAATTCACCAAAGAACAAAAACAAGATCTTATACATATTGCAATATGTTCCTTACTTTCCCAAAACGGATACTATGAACTTGAAGGAGCCGATACAGATGGATGGCCGCATTACAGGCAGCTTAAATCAATGCCTGTAATGAATATGATTGAGCAGGAGAACTTTTTAAAAGATCATGTTTTGCTCTATTTCGGGCAAAACAAATTTATTTAATTGTTAATGATTAATGATTAACGATTAACAATAAGTTTCACAAATGGTATAATTTCTTAGAATGTTAACCATTCTCCTTTAATAATTAACCATTGATAATTAATTGACCTTATTATTATTCAACAATAATCAATAATTTACTAATCTTTGCATTCACCAAAAATAACTTTATGAATTTGCCTGATAATTTACGGTATACTAAAGATCATGAATGGATTCGCCTGGAAGGAAATGTAGCTACTATAGGAATAACAGATTTTGCTCAAAGTGAATTAGGAGATATTGTATACGTAGAAATTGAATCGGGTGGCAAATCACTGGATGCTGAAGCTATATTTGGTACGGTTGAAGCCGTTAAAACAGTAAGCGATCTTTACTTACCGGTAGCGGGAACAGTAGATAAAGTGAATCCTAAACTGGCAAACTCTCCAGAGCTAATTAACACCGATCCTTACGGTGAAGGCTGGATGATTAAGATGACAGTAACTAATACTGCGGATGTTGAAAAATTAATGGATGCTGATTCATATAAAAGTATCGTAGGTTAATGTCATACATTTTTCTTCGTTAACAAAAAACTACTGCTATGGTATTTCCGTATGTAAATGCGTAGTTTAGGAATTCAATATGTTTTATCACTATATTTAGACCATAATTACAATAAATATTTGGGAACCACTCCAACATATACCGAATCAGAATTGGTAATGATGTTGAAAGACCGGGAAAGCCAGTCTTTTAGCTACCTGTATAATAATTATTCAGGAGCATTGTACACTATTATCCTTCAAATAATTCCCGATCAGGAATTAGCGAACGATGTACTTCAGGAAGTTTTTATAAATATCTGGCGGAAAATTGAAAGCTATGATCAATCTAAAGGCCGGTTGTTTACCTGGATGTTGAATATTGCAAGAAATGCTTCTATTGATTTCCTGCGATCCAAGGCATACCAGAATAGTAAAAAAAACCAGGAATTTCCTCACACACAAGAATTCAACATTCCGGGTCAATCGACCCAAATGAATACTGACAATATCGGATTGAAAAAAATATTATTGAAATTAAAAGCTGAATCAAGGATATTAATCGATCTGGCATATTTCAAAGGCTATACGCACGAAGAAATTGCAGAAATAGAGGAAATACCATTAGGAACAGTTAAAACAAGAATACGTACTGCATTGATACAACTCAGAGAACATTTAAAGTGAACATTAAGGAATACATATCAAGTGGCATAGTTGAAAGCTATGTGTTGGGCCTGGCAGATGCTACGGAAAGGGCTGAATTTGAAAGCATGTGTGCCAACAATGCCGAGGTAATGGCTGCCCGTGACAATTTTGAGATATTATTAGAACAACAGGCTTTCACAAATGTTGTTGTACCCCCAAAAGAATTAGAAAGTAAGATTTTTGCCGAAATCGAGACTGAAACATTAAAAACATCTTCGCGGGTAGTTCCATTCTCTACGAAAATAAATGCAGGAAGTGATGATGAAAAAATAGTTAGCTCTATACGCAGTATGCGCCGTGTTGTTGCCGCTTCTGTTATTCTTTTAGTTGCAAGCACTATTTTAAACTTTTACTTTTTTAGCCAGAGAAATGATTATGTCGCCCGATATGAAAATCTGTTAGCCAGCCAGCAACAAATGGCTTCTTCCAACAAAGTGTTAGAAGCAAAATTACAGACTTATCAAAGTGATCTTGCCATCCTGAAAGATCCCCGAATGACAATTGTGAAGATGCCGGGAACCAATGTGCCAACAAGCCCCGCACCCAATAGTGTAGCCACCGTTTACTGGAACAGGGATAATAAAGAAGTTTATTTATTAGTTAATAGCATGCCTCAACCGGTAGCAGGAAGACAGTACCAGCTATGGGCACTTGTTGATGGCAAACCGGTAGATGCAGGAACATTTGATACGAATTCGGAAACCGCTTTTGTTAAGATGAAAAATATTCCTAATGCGCAGGGTTTTGCTATTACTCTGGAAAAGACAGGTGGAAGTCCTTCTCCAACTATGGAACAGATGTATGTACTGGGAAATGTAAAAATCTGATAACTAGGTGTTATGTTAACTGTAGATTGACGTATTTGCTATCAGCCGTCAGCTATCAGGAGGAAACCCTGGAGGCATTGATCTGCTGATTACTGAATTCTGATTGCTGAAAACTGACTCCAGATAGCAACATCATGCGTAATTTCATAATTAACTTAACACTAAGTATTTTTAAATGCTTTATTTTCGCGGCTAAATAACCTTTTTGAAAAAGTATTTTGGTAAACTTTTTATTCCTCTTGCCTGGACTATTACTATCCAGGTTTTATTATGCCTTCCCGGTTCTACTCTGCCTGATACTAGTGGTTTTTTCGCTATCCCCAACCTTGATAAGGTGGTGCACATTATAATATTTGGAACTCTTGTAGGTTTATGGTGCTTTTATTTTAGCAGGAAGATCTCTTCGCCTCAAAAATTAAAGCTTACTTTTTTTATTGTGTTCTTATTGGCAGCATTTAACGGAATCATTATAGAATACATTCAGAAGTATTACATCCCTAACAGAACTTTTGATCAGGGAGATATAATAGCAGACATTTTAAGTGCTGCAATTGCTTATGGGATATGTAATGTAAAGTTGCTCGCATAAGGGGAAAATCTTCCCCGGTAAGGTCTAGCACTTAACACTAGTAGATTGTTCTTTAATTAAAGTTACAAGGTGTTTTTAATAAGGATCAATGCAGTAAACACTTTCATTTAATACCTTAATTAATTGTGTTTTAAGAATGTTCTATTAATGTAATAGCAAGCTTATATTGTCGCTTTTGCTATCAGTTATCAGGAAGAAACTTAATATACATCAATCTGCTGACGGCTGATAGCAAATACGTTAGTTCATTATTTATATCTAGTAGAAAAACTTAGCTTAATAAGAAGGCCCCTGTTGAAACAGGGGCCGTAACCAAAACTAACTGCTTATGAGAAAAATTGACTCTTAGAGAAAGTCAAATAAAAAACATGCTAATATAATAATAATTACAAATCAAATGCCACTGTATAAAGGTTGAATTTTGAAATAGTTTAATAGAATCAGGTTAATTATCCTGCTTAGTCATTTTTTCTGAATTTTCAGCAAATTGAAGGGCGTCTATGAATTCACTGATTTCTCCGTTCAAAACTGCATTTAAATTGTAAATGGTTAATCCAATTCTATGATCGGTTACCCTTCCCTGAGGATAATTATATGTTCTGATTTTGGCACTCCTGTCACCCGTACTTACCAAACTTTTACGATGCCTTGAAATTTCTTCCTCCTGCTTACGCACTTGTTCTTCATATAGTTTTGTTCGCAACATCGTCATAGCCTTTTCCCTGTTGCCCAATTGGCTCCGTTCTGTCTGACAAATAACCACAAGTCCTGTAGGAATATGGGTAAGCATTACCTTAGTTTCCACCTTATTTACATTCTGGCCACCGGCACCTCCACTTCGTGAAGTCTCCATTTTCACATCACTTTCCCTTACTTCAACATCTACTTCTTCTGCTTCCGGCATAACCGCTACTGTTGATGCAGATGTATGCACACGGCCACTCGCCTCTGTATCAGGTACGCGCTGAACACGGTGAACCCCACTCTCAAATTTAAGTGTACCATAAACATCTTCACCGGTTACTTCTACCTGTACTTCTTTATAACCGCCTACTGTTCCCTCACTTTCACTTAAAATAGCTGTCTTCCATCCTTTAGAGGTACAATAACGCAAGTACATATTAAGAAGGTCGCCAGAAAATAAACTCGCTTCATCACCACCAGTTCCGGCCCTGATTTCAAGAATAGCATTTTTCTCATCCTGCGGATCTTTGGGAATTAATAATTTGCGTATTTCAGCCTCCAATTTTTCTTTTTTTTCATCCAGATCGGTGGTTTCCATTTTAGCAAGTTCCCTGAGTTCTTCATCTTCACCCATTAAGGCCTCCCTGTTAAAGTCTATATCACTTATTAATCTTTTATACTCCGAATAAGCCTGAACTATTTTTTCCAGGTTCTTGTACTCTTTGCTCATCTGACTGAATCTGCGGTTATCGCTAACAATCTGGGGATTAGCAAGTGCAACACCCATATCATCAAACTTAGCTTTAATGGCTTCTAATCTATCTAACATGTTTAATTTGTATTTTTGAAAGCTATCAACTACTTAAATAAATATATCAGGGCGTTTACATCCTTATATCAGGCTTGTCCTTATCACCAAGCATTAGCTGATAGCTGACAGCTATGTAAAACCGCGGCGCAAAATTAACTCATTCATTTATTAATGGGCATAAGAAAATTTAAAGCAGATTATTTGTTTACAGGAAAGGAACTATTGTCATCAGATGCAGTTTTAGTAGTTGATGATGCAGGAATTATTAAGGGCATAATAAATTCTGAGGAAGCAAGTGATGGTGTTGAGATATTTGAAGGAGTAATGTCACCCGGATTTATTAATACTCATTGTCATATTGAGCTGAGCCACATGAGAGATAAAATACCTTCAGGGATTGGTCTTATTGAATTCCTGACAAGAGTAATTAAAGAAAGAAACTTTCAGCAAGAAGAGATATTACATGCGATGCTATTGGCAAACGCAGAAATGTATGATAACGGAATAGTAGCTGTGGGAGATATTTGCAATACAACGGATTCCATTTCAATAAAACAAAAGAGTAAAATCAGCTGGTTTAATTTTATTGAAGTAATGGGCTTTAATGAAAACGACGCACAAGCAAGATTGAATTATGCGGTTAAGATTTTTAATGAATTTAATAATAACCTTCCTTCAAAGGATCAATATACGTCTTCCTTAAACAATACTTCTATCTCACCTCATGCTCCGTATTCCGTTTCTCAAAGATTATTCGGGTTGATAAATGACGCATCGGTTGGTCAAACAATTACTATCCACAACCAGGAGTCTGAAGAAGAGAATCAATTGTATCTAAATAAATCAGGAAATTTTTTCAACTTGTATAAAAACCTGGGAATAGATGCGGGTTCTTTTAAACCCAGCGGCAAAACCAGTTTACAAACTTACTTGCCGTGGTTATTAAAGGCTGCAGGTATAATACTTGTACATAATACATTTACAAGTAAGGAAGATCTGTTATTTATAAATGATAATGACTCGTCAACCAATATATATTTGTGCATTTGTATAAATGCAAACAGGTATATTCAATCAATCAATCCTCCATTAGTACTTTTCAGGAAACAACATTGTACTATAACTCTTGGCACAGACAGTTACGCGAGTAACAATCAGTTAAATATTCTTGATGAGATAAAAACAATTCATAAGGCATTCCCTGAAATTAATTTGTCTGAAGTATTACAATGGGCAACTCTCAATGGCGCTAAGGCATTAGGAATGGATAGTAGATTAGGAAGTTTTGATACCGGTAAGCAACCGGGAATAGTATTGATCAGCAACATTAGTAATCAGCATGTTTCAAGCAGCTCTACTTCAAGAAGATTACTTTAAGTTAGTATTAAGTAACCATACATTTGACGCATGTGCTGTCAGCTATCAGCCGTCAGGAGGAAAATAGCAGGTAGTGACCTGCTGATTACTGAAAGCTGATAACTGATAGCAATCTAACAGTGTTTACGCCAGCAAAGCCTGCAAAACGGGCAGTGTTTTCATTGTACCGAAATCTTCTATATGTAAAGAATAAAAGCCCTGGTAGGCAAGTAATAAGATTCTTCGAAATTCATGATTCAGCTTGATCTCATCAAGCTCGTAAGGTTGCATAACTTTCAACAGTTGTGAAGTGATATAACTGTATTGCCCTTCAAGGAAATGCGGATGCATCGGACGTTCCTGTACAAAATTCCCATCCTGCAGGTCAAGAATACTATTTTGATCTGAAAAATTATCACTAAGCCTGAATCCAAAAAATGATGTAAGATGCAATGCGAAAAACATTGAAAAATTAGCCACTACGCTATCTTCGGCTTTGTCAAGGTGAAGAAATGCATCTTCAATAAAATAAAATAAAGATGCATTGGCTTCAGGCTGCTTAATAGTTTTTTGCAATAGTTCAACCATAAACATCGCAACAGAATTCCTTATAACATCAGTAAGAATATTCTGGTATAAATAACTCCATTTAAATTCTCTGATTCGTTGCAGGTTCTTTAATTCATTGTGATATATAACCAGATCGAGAATAGCGGAAGGCTGAAAAAGATTTGCCTTCCCCGGACCCTTTTTTGTATAGGTTCTTACACCGTTCACTATATAAGATTGCAGGCCGAACATTTCAGTATAGATGCTAACTACCAAACTGGTTTCACCATACTTAATGCTTCTTAGTACTATGCCTTTGGTTTTGAAGATCATTGAGCTATCAGCTTTCAGCCGTCAGCTATCAGCTTTCAGCACATTGAATTAATATGTTATAGAAAATTAAATTCTATTGTAGATTCAATTAAATTCTAACTGTTATACATGTATCATCCTTTATGTATTTATATAGTTATCATCACTTTTAACTATTAGTTAATCATTGCGAGATTGTTTCCTCCTGATAGCTGACAGCTGATAGCTTACTTTCCAACGAAAACAATTTTAGTAACCACTTTCTCTTTTCTTGAATCATCACTTACAAGCACCAGGTAAATACCTGTCGATATCTTTCTTCCCCGGTAATCCAGCCCGTTCCATACTGCCTGGCCACCGTTTGACCTTGACTGGTAAACTAACCTTCCGTCTAGTTCTGTAATTTTAATAATGGCATTATTAACCAGTCCTCTGATAGCTATGCTGCCAGTATATCCTGGCGGAACAGGATTGGGGAATACCATCACATTTTCATTGGTTGTACCTCCCTCTGTCGCTGTACTTCTGTATGAACAAATCCCCTGAGCTGTTGCAAAAAATACTTCACCTGTTTTATCATCAATCGCAATCTTCTTTACATCATTATTTAAGAGAGGGCTATTGTCTTGTTTAAAGTGATAAATTGTTTTGTCGCCATCCGGACTTATTAACCAAACCCCGTTTTTTGTTCCAATCCATTTACGGTCTGCACCATCTACAGCTATAGCCTGAACCTGTTCATCCCTGAATAAATATCCTGCAAAATTATCCTGCTGTACAATTGGCAGGATGGCTTCGCATCTCTGCACGCTGAATACATCCTGTGCGCAATGAATTATACCGATACCTTTTACGGTTCCTACCCATATAAATCCATTCTTATCCCTGGCAATACACAACACGTTATTGTGAGGTAAATTTCCATTACCCGTTCCTGAACGAAAATATTTCCACCTGTCATCACCCGGATTGTCAATGGTAGTGCCATGATTGAAACAAAACAACCCGTTACCATTCGGAGAAACAATCCACTTTTGGTTATAATCATCTATCACTATTTGGGTAACAGCATTATCAGAATGTGGGTAGGGTGCTATAAAATTTTTCCAGGTATTATTAGCCTTAAGAACAGCCAGGTTTTGTGCAGCGCCATAATTGGCTATCCATAAATTTCTGTCGTTATCTAATGCAAGTCCGGACACACGGTAATGGTCAGGGTCTGCCAGGGAAGATTGTACAGGAGAATTTTTATTTAATAATTTTATAGAATGATCCGCTTTTAATTGAAGCAATCCTCCCCCGAATGAACCGGCCCAAATTGTATTATCAGCAGGATCTATTGCAACCGTAACAAGATCATACAAACTATCGAAGACAGGATAATTTATTCCATTATAATTGCTCCATTCATTATCATGAAATTGAAAGAGCCCGTTTGTGTTGAAAGTATTATCCCAGCTTGAAGTAACAGTTCCTGAGGCAACCCATAAAGTACCATTTTGAACAGTCATTTCACCGGTTGCAATTGATAGCGGTGAGTTGGGCTGGTACCGGGTTATATTATTACCTGATATTTTTACCAGTCCTGTTTGCATATCGGCGATCCAGTTATCTTCTCCAACAATGATTGCCTGTTGCGGATTGATGATCTTATCGGGCTCCATTAGCACTTTGTGTACAGAACCATCGGCATTTAAAATTACAACCCTGCTATCAGATCCGAACTGTTGTTGTGCCAGGACCAACTTTCCTGAAGAAGAAGATGCATGTATTATTTTATAATCGCTTCTAAATAATAATGTCCATACGTTACCATTTAAAACAAATATGGAATCGTTTTTTTGAACGATAATTTTATCCTGTACTTTGAGAACCTGCTGACAGGCGCCTGCCGGCAAACCATTAGCACCACTTAATTTTTTCCAGTTTCTGTAATCAGCAAGATTTGTGTTGTCTGTGGTGGCAGTTTTTAATCCTTCTTCTGTAGCGGCATAGAATAGATTAGCATTAACTGCAAAGCCATTAACTTTAACCAGGTTGCCTGAATCTCCAATAAGATAAGTGTCCTTTATTTCATATTTATTTTCATCAATTACTACTATTCCGAAGCCGGTAGATACATAAGCCTTGTCTTTATCACAAAAAATACTGTATATTTTTTTATCTCCGGAAATTGCCTTTAGTTGAAGCGCATTAATATTATAAATTTTGTTTTTGAAAATTATATCAATATTACTGTTCAGGTAACCTATTACCAATTTACCCGACTGATCATCTAACCCAATGCTACTGATTCCAACTTCATGCAATCCATTCATTTTACTTAACCTCTCAATATTGTTATCACGGAAGTTAATGGAAAACAAAGCATATGGCGTTGCACAGAATATCTTTTCTGTAGTTGCTACGATCATTGCAGCCTTTTGATAAGGCAGATGCTCCCGCCAATTCCCTATTGGTATCTGCGACAAACCTGAGTTCGCTAAACCAAATGAAATAATAAGACAGGCAAACCCTTTCAAATACATATATTTTTACAATTTACTGGGATATGAATTGATAAAAATAACTTCCCCATCACAAACAAAATTAAGTTTCTTTGCTACGGCTTTAAACAAAAGCATTATTTATTAAATGTAAATCTGTATACAGCATGTGGGAAAGCACCGGCAGGTTCGTTTTAAAGTTTAGAATAGTTTTATTACTGGTTTTAGCCGTAACCACAGCTTTTATGGCATGGCATGCCAGCAAAGTGGAATTAAGCAATGAATTTGCCAGGGCCATTCCTCTGGATAATATAAAATACATTCAGTATCAATCATTCAAAAAGAAATTTGGTGAAGATGGAAACCTGATGGTGGTTGGAATACAAACCGATCATCTTTTTACTGACGGTATATTCAATGATTACAAAAATTTAAATGAAACATTTAAACGTGTAGACGGAATTGAAGATGTACTGAGTGTAACTGCCGCTATAAACCTGGTAAAGAATGACAGCACTGAAAAGCTGGTTCCAACGCCAATCTTTCCTACAGGAAATCTTGATCAAAGAACCATTGATAGTTGCTCGGAGATTTTTAAAAAACTTCCTTTCTATTACGGTCTCCTGTACAACCCCCAAACGCGGAGTTACCTGACTGCACTACGTTTCAATAAAGACGTAATGAACTCCACCAAACGCAATGCTGTAGTTAACGATGTTGTTAATGCCGGAGAAGCATTCGGCATCAAACATAATATCGGCATGCATTACAGCGGGTTACCACTTATCAGGACAAACATAGCTATTAAGATAGCCAATGAAATGAAATGGTTTTTGTTGGGTTCGCTTGTATTATCTGCAATTATCCTGCTATTGTTTTTTCGAAGTTTCAGCACTATGGTATTGTCTCTTGCAGTTGTTATCACCGGAGTTATCTGGAGTTTTGGCACACTGCATTTATTTGGTTATAAGATCACTTTACTAACTGCTTTGATACCACCATTAATTGTAGTGATCGGTATCCCGAACTGCATTTATTTTTTGAACAAGTATCATTTATCGTATAATGAAACGCAAAATAAAAATCAGGCTTTGATTGAAATGGTTGGTAAAATGGGCATCGTTACATTGTTCTGTAATATTGCTGCAGCTATCGGGTTTGCTGTTTTCGCCCTTACTAAAAGTGCTGTTTTACAGGAATTCGGAAGGGTAGCAGGAATTAATATTATGGTGATCTTCTTCATTTCATTTATACTGATTCCATCCGTATTGAGCTATCTTCCTTCACCCAGGGAACGGCATACCCGCTATCTCAACAACAAATGGCTTAGGTCAGTTTTAAATACACTGGAGATATGGTCATTAAATCATCGTAAGCTTATTTACCTGTCTACACTGGTAATGCTCATTTTTGCTGTGATGGGAATTTTCAGGCTTCGTTCAGAAGGATTTATTGTTGATGACTTACCTAAGACTGATAAGATTTACACCGATATGAAATTCTTTGAACATCATTTTAAAGGAGTGATGCCACTGGAAATACTGGTGGATACTAAACGAAGAAACGGGCTTAGGATCAATACCCTTCAAACATTCGAACATATAGATTCTCTTTCAAAATATATTGCTGAACAACCTGAAATGTCCAGACCACTCTCTGTAGTTGAAGGGATGAAGTTTGCCAGGCAGGCTTATTTTGATGGAGACAGCAGCAATTACGGGTTACCAAACAGCTCCGACCTTGTATTCCTTGCGGGATATCTGAATACAAAAAACGATAGCACTAAAGCCGGCAATAATAGTTTTATGAAACTCGTCAGTTCCTTCATGGATACCAGTAAACAATATGCGCGGATAAGCGTCAATATGGCGGATGTAGGAAGTAAACGATTGCCGCAAATTCTTGATACGTTGCAAAAAAAAGCAAATCAATATTTCGATAGTTCCAGGTACACGATCCTATTCACTGGTACAAGTGTTACGTTTCTTGAAGGAAGTGCTTTTATTATTCATGGCTTAAAAGAAAGCATTCTTTGGGCATTTCTTCTTATTGCTTTGTGTATGCTCTACCTTTTTAAGTCTTTCAAAATACTGATCTGTTCGTTGATACCTAATATAATACCGCTGGTAGTAACTGCAGGGGTTATGGGCTGGGCAGGTGTGCGTCTTAAACCCTCAACTGTACTTATTTTCAGTGTCGCATTAGGAATTGCCATCGATATTACGATCCGCTTTTTAGTCAATTATAAGCAGGTTAAAAAAAATAATGACAAGGAAGTTAAGCAGGTTGTTACAGATACCATTCATACTACCGGCATCAGCATTATTTACACTTCCCTGGTTTTAATTGCCGGCTTTATTATTTTTGTATTTAGTGGTTTTGGGGGAACGCAATCCCTGGGATGGCTTACATCACTAACTTTGGTGGTTGCTACAGTTACTAATTTAACGCTATTACCTGCTCTGCTTATATCCCTGAACAATAAAAACTGACCTTTAGAAATAAATATACGAGTTGAATTTTATCCGCCAGGCAGCTTTTTCAGATAATGAATGTCTAATAATGTGCTACCCGGCGGCATCGTTTATATTAATTATGGTAGCACAATCAAAAATTAACATACATGAGAAAAATTTTACTGCTCATGCTTGGAATTGTTCTTTTTACATACCAGCTCCAGGCTCAAACCCGTACTCTTTCAGGAAAAGTAACAGATGCGAATGGTAATCCGGTGCCCAATGCAAGTATAATAATCAAAGGCACCCGAACAGGAACCACCAGTAATGCAGAAGGCAAATATTCCCTTAGTGTTCCCAGTCAGGCCAGGGTACTTGTATTTTCTTCTATAAATTTAGGACAGTTAGAAGCCACAATAGGTAATCAAACAAACATTGATGTATCACTTACAGCCGAGGACAAGAGTTTACAAGAAGTTGTTGTCGTTGGGTATGGCACTCAAAAAAGGGGTGATCCTACCGCATCAGTTGCTACCATAAATGCTAAACAATTAGCTGATAAACCCGTTCAAAGCTTTGACCAGGCGCTAAGCGGTAAAGCTCCGGGATTGAATGTAATTCAACCTAATGGCGTTTTGAATAATCCTCCTGTAATCAGGATCAGGGGGTTTAACTCAATAACGGGAACTTCTTCTCCCCTTATTGTTGTTGATGGGATGGTTATTTTTTCCTCAGATATTAGTGTTTCCACCAATAGTTCGGCTAATAATCCTCTTGGTGATATTAACCCTGCTGATATTGAAAGCATCTCCGTATTGAAAGATGCTGCAGCTACAGCAGTTTACGGCTCAAGGGCTGCTAATGGCGTACTTATTATCACAACAAAAAAAGGTAAAAAAGGCAGAGCCCGGATAAATTATGATACCTATGCCGGCTGGACATCACCCTATAAATTATTCGACGTACTCAATGCACAACAATATGTAGAATTAAAAAACGAAGCAAGAGCTAATAGAAATCTTACCCCGGCTTATTTTTTAGATACCTTGAATGGTGTGCCCATTGATACTAAATGGAGTGATTATATATACCGCACAGGATTTCAGCAGAATCATAGTTTTAATGTAAGTGGGGCAAATGATAATACCAGGTATTATATGTCCGTTGGTTATAGTAAGCAGCAGGGAATGATTGTAAATAATGATTTTGAAAGAAAGCAGATAAGGCTAAGTATTGATCAGAAAGTAAATAACTGGCTGAATATTGGAACTAATATGAACTTTACCAGGAGCTCCAATTTTTCTCCTAACACTGGATCAGGACCAAATGGCGGAGCATTTAATACTTCCGGAGCAGCACGTCTTGCTTTTGTAACTGCTCCTGTAGTGAGCCCTTACCTGGCAGATGGAAGTTATAATTTAAAGCTTCCATTAAGTGATAACCAAATGGGAAGGGGAAAAAACCTGGACCAGACTGGCTTTACAAACCCTGTTATTTTAAATGATCTGAACAGTTTCTCTTCCTCATCCGATCATCTGGTAGGAACTATATTTGCGGAAATTCCCTTATTCAAAGGATTAAAATTTAAAACCCAGTATGGAGTTGATTACCTGATAGCGGAAAATAAATCTTTCTCTAATCCTATTCACGGAGACGGATTGCAAACTGCAGCTGCCACCGATGATGGCACAGCCTCAAACGATATTGGAAAATACAATCGCTGGGTATTTACCAATCAGTTAACTTATGATAATACCTTTTGGGTTAAACATTCAATAAACGTGGTTGTAGCTGCCGAACAGCAATCATCCAAAACTGACAGATGGAGCGCAAAGCGTTCAGGCGTATCCGATCCATTTTATAATGAATTTCAGGGTGGATATACTTTAAACGATAATCCTCCCAATAATCTACTGAGCGAAAATTATCTTTTATCCTACTTAGGACGAATAAGTTATGACTTTGATAAACGGTATTTTTTAACTGTCAGTTTAAGAAGAGATGCGTATTCAGGCTATTCACCTAAAAATATTGCAGGCAAGTGGGGAACGTTTCCCGGTGTTGCAATAGGTTATAGCCTTTCAAAGGAAAAGTTCTGGCAAAACACTGCTATCAGTAATGTTATAAGTGATTTGCGTGTAAGGGCCAGTTATGGTAAGGTGGGTAATATTGCTACAGGAGATTTCCAGGCGATTTCTACTTATGCCTCTGGTTTATATGGCACTTATTCTACTCTTGGATTTAATAATGCTGGTAATCCTGACCTCAAATGGGAAACAAGTAAAAAAACCGATGTAGGGCTGTCTTTTGGTTTATTTAATGGCCGGCTTAATGGAGAAGTTACCTACTATAATAATAATGTAGACAATATTGTTTTAAATGTACCCACCGCTGCATCATTAGGACTTCCGGGTAATACCATCCTCAAAAATATTGGTAAAATGTATAACCGTGGAATTGAAATTAATTTAAATGGAGGTATTATTCAAAACCGTGAATTTACATGGAATGCATCTTTTAATATCACTACTCTTGCCAATAAGGTCACCGAACTTGCGCCCGGTGTTAATGAAATTGTAGGACAAACAGGCGGCCTTGAAAACACCAATCTTACCCGTCCGGGATATTCAATAGGAAGTTTCTACACAGTTAGAACCGCTGGCGTTAACCCGGCAAATGGCAACAGGATTTTCATAAAAAGAGATGGCACAAAAGTTCAGTTTGAATTAAATAAACGTTATAGCCTTATGGACGGAACCTCTGTTAAAGACCTGGTCTTTAACGATGAGGCTGTAATAATCGGTCAGGCTTTGCCTAAGCTTTATGGTGGATTTACCAATAATTTTACCTACAAAGGGCTTGATATGAATGTAGACCTTTTCTTTAATTTTGGAAACTACGTTTACAATGGGTCAAAGGCAGGACTTAGAGACCAGCGCTTTTGGAATAACAGTGTAGAGGTATATAATAACAGGTGGAAAAAAGCCGGAGACATAACAAATATCCCCCGGGTGGTTTTTACAGATAATATTTCTAATGGCTCTGCTTATGCAATATCAGAGAATATTGAAAAAGGTGATTTCTTGAAATTTCGCAATATTTCAATCGGCTATACTTTAAAAGATCCAAAACTTGAGGCTGCCGGCTTTAATAATATCAGGTTTTATGTGCAGGTTCAAAATGCAATAACTATTACAAGCTATACAGGCATAGACCCTGAAATTTCCTCAAACGGTAACTCAAATATTGCTCCGGGAGTAGACAGGAATGTTGTACCGCAGGCACGCACGATAAGTGTAGGCTTAAATGTTGGTTTTTAATATTGCATAAAAATTAAATGAACATGAAAATTTTAAAAATATCTTTTATATTGATAGCAACCGTTTCTTTTGCCGGTTGTAATAAATCAAAGCTTGATCCTGTACCGCAAACCAGCTTAACAGAAGAAAATGCCTTTAAATCTCCTGATCGTATTTTAGGCCAGGTATATCAAATGTATAACGCTGCTAAAAGCGGACAATTCCTGGGAGGAAGGTACCAGGTATATAATGATATAAGGGCTGAAGAATTTTTAAACCTGACTACCAATCAGGTTACAGCTTCTAATACGTGGGGGCACACTTTAAATTCCTCTATTGATGAAGTGAAAACCTGTTGGAATGCAGGTTATCAGGCAATTAACAGGTGCAATATTGTATTGGATGGAGTAACGGCGAATCCTACAGTTATACCAACCGCTACAGCAGATCAATATAAAGCGGAAGCTAAATTTGTAAGAGCATTGTGTTATTTTTCACTTGTTACCTTATACGGTCAGAAACCCTATGCAGCAAATGCTGGGGCAAGCCTTGGTTTGCCGCTTCGTATAATTGGCGAGAAAGATTTAAGTAACACTAATTTAGCCAGGAGTACAGTAGCACAGACCTATGCTCTTATTTTGAGTGATTTGAACGATGCAGAGGCAAAACTTCCTGCTAATTATAGCACACCTGACCTGAATGTTATAAGAGCGCACAAGAATGCAGCCATTGCCTTAAAAACACGCGTTTATTTATCTATGGCCAAATACCCGGAGCTGATTACAGAAGCAAATAAAATTGTTTCTGCATCTGCACCATTTTCTGCACCAACCACTGGTATTAATCATAAATTAAATGCAAGTTTTACCACTACGTTCACTAATTATGTAACTACTGAATCTATTTTCTCTTTTCCAATGACTTCCACCAGTGCCCCTGGAACCCAAAACGGATTGGCAACTTATTATAAAACAGAGTATGAATTAAATCCTGCAGGAATCCTTGGAGACGCGAGCTGGAAAGCAACTGATGCAAGAAGATCATTTATTACAACTAATGCTGCTGGTAAAAAGTTTTATTCAAAGTTTGCAGATGATAATAATAATTATGTTCCGATTCTGCGTTATGCAGAAGTTTTATTGAACCTGGCGGAGGCTTTAACCCGTTCGGCTAGTACTGTAAATCAAAAAGCGATAGACTTGCTAAATGCTGTCCGTCAAAGGTCTGATGCTTCTACAACTTTTACTATGGCTGATTTTCCTACATCAGCTTCACTAGTAAGCGCTATCCTGAGGGAAAGAAGAATAGAATTATTGAGTGAAGGCTTTCGCTCAATGGATATTCTACGCCAGAATATTCCTATACCCGGAAAAGGGAATGTTCAGGCGGTTGACCCTACAAGTTCACTGTACGTATGGCCTATACCAGATAGTGAATTACTTTATAACAGCCTGGTAATACAAAATTGATGATTCTTTTGGGAAAGATATATAACTGCGCAAGGGATACAATAGTGAATTATATAGTCTGAAAGATTCAACGTTCTAAACAATTCTACTAATCTCCTTTAATCCATCCTATCATTCCTTAATCTGACGAATCCCAATTCAGACAATTATTTCACATACGTGTACAACTAACTGCTCCTTTTTATCTGAATTGGGATTCGTCAGATTAAAGGATTAACTGGATGCGTTCCAAATTTCTGAGACTTTAAACTGTGCAAAGAATAAAGCTCAGGCAAACTTATTATTAAATCTAATACAAGTAGCCACCAAGCTTAATCGAATATTACAAAAGAGGATCAAGCTAAAAGACAATCCTCTTTTATTTTTTACTTCAATACTTCCTCAAGCTTCTTCACTAGATCAAACCCTCTTAAATTTTCAGCTACCACCTTACCTTGCGGATCAATTAATACATTATAAGGAATACCCTCAAAATGATAGGTGTCTACAGCTTTGCTATTCCAATAAAGCAGGTCACTTATATGTGTCCAGGCAAGTTGGTCATCCCGGATGGCTCTTTGCCAGCCTTCTTTTTCCTTGTCAAGTGAAACACCCAGGATGGTAAAATTTTTATCCTTATACATATTGAAAGCTTTTACCACATTAGGATTTTCCTGCCGGCATGGTCCGCACCAGCTTGCCCAGAAATCTACTAATAAATATTTGCCCCGGAACGATGAAATAGACACCACATTTCCAGCCGGAGTTGGCAATGCAAGATCCGGTGCAGTTTTTCCTATCCAGCTTTCTTCCTGCTTTTTCTTTCCCTGTAAAGCCACCTGTGCTTTCTGCTGCTCATATGTTATCTTAAGATTTTTTAAAATCTGGTGGTCAGGGAATTTTTTTACCATTTGAGTAAGTGATTTCTCGAAATCATCCTGCAGAAAAGATCTGGACGACCAACCCAGTGCAAACAAACCTAAAGCAGCATAGTCTGTACGGTTTATAAAATTCAGCAGGTAAGTGTTTAAATTTTTTAGCGCACTGTTTTTCTTTTCTGTTGCAATGATTATCATACTGTCGGAAGCTGACAATTGTTTTAAACTATCAACTTGTGTAAAAGCCTGGTTAACTACAAATGTTTTTTCGCTATACTGCCTGATAAAATCTTTAAGTTGATTGCTGGCTGCAGATCCGCTGACCGTATAATAATTGTCTGTTTTACTAAGATCAAGATCAACATTGATATTCTTTGTATCATTAATCAGTAATAATAACGGACCGTTTTCTACGATTAACTGATAAATGGATTCTTCTTTGCCATTTCCTTTTAATACCAGTTTACCGTCTTTGCCATTCATTGTAGATGAATCTAAAATAACCGGTGTCATTTCGCCGCCATAAGGTATTTCTTCCAGCATTATCCTGGCGCTTTTCACCGGAGTGCCCATCAACACCCTTCCCATACTATCTCGGGGCATCATCTTATCAAAATTTTTATAATTTACAGTAACATTAAAAGCATCGCTGCCTTTCTCCCTGCACTGTATAAAAAACGTTGAAGTTATAAGGATGCCAAAAGTGTAGAATAATATATTTATTACTTGCTTCATAGTATATCTTTTATGAATCATTGAGCCAGTTTTCTTGTTAATAATTGTGTGGTAATTTTAGGATCAGCTTTACCTTTTGAAATTTTTTTCACTTCTCCCATAAATAAGCCGATTAAGCCTTTTTTTCCTTTTTTATATTCATCCACTTTTTCAGGCATTTTTCTCAGCACTTCATCTATCCATGATTCTATAGACCCTTCATCGGAATCCTGAAGCAGGTTTAAACCGGTAACAACCTGTAAAGGAGTTTTATCTGCTTCTTTAACCAGCACCGGGAAAATTCTGGAAGAAGCAACCGAGAAACTTATCTTTCCGGTTTGAACCAGTTCTATCAAAGCTCCTAAAGCAGCAGGGGATACCGGTAACGCTGTTAAAGAGATATTATGTTCATTAAGGTATGACTTAACGGGGCCTAATATCCAGTTTGCAGCTGCCTTTGCATGACTGGTTTGCTGCAGCAAGTCTTCAAAAAAATGAATGGTTTCCTTATCATCGCAGATAACCCTTGCATCATATTCCGATAAATGCAACTCCTGCATATATCGCACAACTAATTGTTCAGGCAATGCAGGCAAACTTTTTTTAATGTCATTTATCATCTCTTCTGTAACAACAAAAGGTGGCAAATCCGGATCAGGGAAATACCGGTAATCATTAGCATCTTCTTTTGACCGTAATGCAAAGGTTGAATCGTCAGTTGTGTCAAAACTCCGTGTTTGCTGTATGACGGTTCCACCATTTTCAACCAGTTCAATCATTCTTTTAATTTCAAATTCGATGGCTTTTTTTACATTGCGTATGGAGTTAAGGTTCTTCACCTCCACTTTCGTACCAAGTGTGTTTACTCCTTTCAGCCGGATAGAAACATTAGCGTCGCAACGCATACTTCCTTCTTCCATATTGCCATCACAAACATTCAGGTAACGGACCAGTTTTCGTAATTCTGTAACATAAGCATAAGCTTCTTCGCCACTATGCATATCCGGTTCGCTTACAATTTCAATTAACGGTACGCCGGCACGGTTGTAGTCGATGGCTGTGTTATTTTCATCTACCTCGTGTAAACTTTTGCCGGCATCTTCTTCAAGGTGGATCCTGTTCAGACGTATATTTCTTTCATTACCTGAAATACGGATTTTTACAAAGCCATTTTTGCAAATGGGAGTAGTATGTTGGGTGATCTGGTAACCCTTTGGCAGGTCTGGATAAAAGTAATTTTTACGGGCGAAATAGTTTACTCCTTCAATTTCACATCCACAGGCAATGCCCATTTTGATGGCATACTCTACCGCCTTTTTATTTAATTTAGGGAGTGTTCCCGGATAGCCTAATGTTATAGGGCTGATATTTACATTGGGTTCGGCACCGAAGGCTGCGCTGTCACCCGAAAACAATTTGCTTTTTGTAAGAAGCTGTGCATGCACTTCAAGTCCTATTACTGCTTCATATTTATCGTAATCAATTCCGGGCATTATTAATATTTAGTGTCATGTCAATCATGAATTTCATGTTATTTGCTATCAGCTATCAGCAGATTAGAGCCTAACAGGTTTACTCCTGATACTTGATAGCTGACGGCTGATAGCAATTAATTTCAAACTGAATGCTTAACAGGATATTAGTGAATGTTTTAATTATTCTTTCAATGCCATAAAATAATGAGTGATGCGATATATTTATCTGCCCAATTATATTATTGCATAGTTAATCTAACCACTTAACACAAGCCAATTGCAAAAATAGTTTTTTCAGCGTGATTTAGAAGGCTTCCTTTATATGAGGTTTAATTCAATGAAGTGTGGGCAAAAAAAAACTACCGTAATTAATACTACGGTAGTTGCATTGCAGGTTTTCCCTATTAAAGATTTGCGGTTTTCAGCTTTTTAGGAATTTTTATCTCTAATTCCTGTGATTTTCCGTTGCGGTTCAGGATAATCTTCATAGAGTTTTTATCTCTGGCTTCTCTTGCGGCATCTGCCAGTTCAGTAGCGCTGTTAACAGCTTTACCATCGAATTCGGTAATAATATCTCCTTCTTTGATACCGGCTTTTTGCGCAGTAGAGGCATCATCAACATTCAGTACTTTCACCCCTTTTCCTTCTTCCGTATCCTGAGCCTTGATGCCTAGTCTTGGATTTGCTCCGCGGGCTAAACCATATAATTCAATTTCTGGACGGATCTTATCTAAAAAAAGATTTTTATATGAATCGTTATAATCTCCCCCATATAAAGTGGTAGCCTCGCCTCTCTTACCTAAAGAAACAGTTGCTTTCTGTTCTTTATTATCTCTTTTATATGATATCACTGTTTTATCTTCAGGCTTAAATTTACCTATTGCTTTAGTTAGATCCTCCGGACTATTAACAACAGTTTCATCCACCTTTGTGATAACATCATTTTCTTTTAAGCCGGCTTTTTCAGCAGCACTTCCTTTGGTAACACTGTTTATCCTGACGCCGTTATCAGATTTTTCAGTAGTTACTCCTAATAACGCCTTATTGCTGTTTGTAGTCATGTTCAACCTCATGTTCATACTAGATATATCATTCCGATAAATACTATCCAGTTGATCAAAACTCTGAACACTTCCCCTGAAAGGAGACCTTGGAGTTGTGTAAGCTCTTACCATTGCACCTGCTCTTCTTTTGCTGATATCAACATTGTCATCTTTAAACTCCGATAAAGGTTTTCCATTAACCTTCACTTCACCATCTTTAATTTCAACGGTAACCTTGGCATCCTTATCACCCTTTTTTCTAATAATGATTTCATCATTACTGTTTGTTTTAAATAATTTATCATTTTCCTGCTGCGCCATGGCTCCGTTATAAAAAAATCCTGTAATAGCAACAACAGTCAAAATCTTAAAAAAATACTTTATCATAATAAACTGATTTTAAATTAAAAATAACTACGTTGATTTTCGTAGTTCAAATATAGGAAGTTTTATTAAATACGAAAATTTTCGGATAATGATTTTTGATAATTCTCATTTATAAGCTTACAAGCGGCAAAGTGTATAATATTTTGTTGGATAGCTATATTCCAATATATGTAACCTTGTGAAGCTAATTATACAACTCTTGCCTAATGATCATTTTAACGTAGGTTTGCGCATACGGTCTGGTAAATGATACACCTGTCAGGTGAAGCCTTATCAATACAAGGTTACACTTATATCATTTATCAACAATTGACTGATTTTTTACCTTGGCGTATAAGGTATGAAAAAAATTAAATATTTCTATAACACCAATACACTCCGTTATGAAAAACTGGAGACACCGTTACGCGTAAAGCTGCTTCGGGTATTAAGTTTTATAGCTACTACTTTAGTTACCTCTTTAATATTGGTTGCTATAGCCTTTCGTTATATAGATTCTCCTAAAGAAAAATTACTAAAGCAGCAGTACGATGCGGCTCATGAAAAACTGGATGTATTGAACACTCATGTTGAAAAGCTTGTGCGGCAAATGGCGGAGCTGGAGAAAAGGGATAATGACGTATACCGGGCTATTTTTGAGGCTAATCCGATTCCCGATAGCGCCCGTGCAAAGGCTATGGAAAAGCAAAAAGAAATTTTATTAGTACAGCGAATGGGGCAAAATGACCTGGCAAGTTCTGTCGCATCTTCAATTAATAACATTGCTCAAAGAATGGCTTTTCAAGATAAGTCTTTTACAGAATTACAGGGCTTCATTAAAAACAAGGAAGTGCTGCTTGCAAGTACACCGGCTATTCAACCAGTGTCTAACCAGGATCTTGACCGGATTGCTTCTGGCTTTGGATACCGTATTGACCCGGTTTATAAAACTGTTAAAATGCATGCCGGTCTTGACTTTGCAGCACCACAGGGTACTCCTATTTATGCTACCGCTAATGGAACTATTTCCACTGCCGGAAATAGTGGCGATGGCTACGGAAACCATGTAATTATTGATCATGGATATGGCTACGAAACATTATACGGACACATGTTTAAGGTTAAAGTTCGAAACGGGCAACGGGTAAAACGAGGCCAAATAATTGGCTATGTAGGCAGCACCGGTAAATCAACCGGGCCTCATTGCCATTACGAAGTACATAAAAATGACCGTCCACTTGATCCTGTATATTTCTTTTATAATGACCTGACACCAGAACAATTCGACCGTTTATTAAAGAAGGCAGCAGCCAGTAACCAAAGTTTCGATTAATTTTTAGCTGGCATAATGGATAGATGTTGAGTTAACTTTAAAGTAACGAATTGCTATCAGCCGTCAGCTATCAGGTATCAGTAGGGACTTAATACACGTTGATCTGCTGACTGCTGAAAGCTGATATTAATTCATACAATAGTTACGTTAACATGACGCTACTTTCTTAATTTTTAATCTTAAATCTCTTTGTTTTGGAATCAGTTCATCAAATAACATTTGATTTCAGTGCAGTAGAATCTGAAAAAGAATCAACAGTAATTCCTGCTATTGAAAATCAGCCAAAAAAAAGAGGCCGTAAGCCTAAGGATCCAACAATTATATTTAAAAAGCTTCCATCAAAAAGAGGCCGTAAGTCTTTAAAAGATATCGAAGCCGAAGCAGACCTTATAGAGATTCCGGATGATGAGATACTTTATCAAAAACAGTATTACCCCATGAATGAGGTTGCTAAAATGTTTAAAATCACCCATTCATTGCTGCGTTTCTGGGAGAATGAATTCGACATTTTAAAACCTATGAAAAATAAAAAGGGCGACAGGTACTTTCGTCCTGCCGATATAAAGAATCTTCATCTTATACATCATCTGGTACGTCAGCGTAAATACACTATGGAAGGCGCTAAAGATTATATCAAAAATAATCCGGATAAGGCAGATATGAAGTTTGAAATGATACAGTCCTTACAAAAGATCAGGACGTTTTTGTTGGAAATAAAGGCAGGGCTTGATTAGATGTAAAGGTTGAAGGCGGTGAATAGAAAGTGAAGGTTCTACCTGTGAGGTTTTTGGAAACCTTACAGGTCTTGAGAGGAGGAAATTACCTGTATCTCAGACATGTGAGATTTTTGGAAACCTCACATGTCGAACTTTTTTTGGGCGAGCGATACTTGTTGGAATAAAGGCAAGCCTATAATTTTTTTAACCGTGAAGGATAAACCTTTAATGTTTTAAACCCTTATAGGTAGGCTGTTCAAAAATGCATAATAATTTTCGTGCAGTTTTTTAAGCCCTGAAAGGGCGCAATAGACTAGCACAGGGTGAAGCCCTGTGTACAACAAAATGATCATCAGACAACAGCCCTGTAAGGGCGCGATACTAACAAGTAATGGTTATCAACACGATGCTATTTCACCCTTTCAGGGCTGGGTTCATCACTATCATTTACCACAGGGCTTCTCTCTGTGCTAGTCTATTGCGCCCTTTCAGGGCTTTGGTTATAAATTGTTACATTCTCACAGTGAATAAATTGGGTAGTCATTCACAAAAACTGTACGAAGAACACTAGGCATTTTTGAACAGCCTACCCTTATAGGTTATCTGATTGTTTTTCATTAGCAGTAATTATTATTTCGGTTTCTTTTCCAGCCAGTTTAATTTTCAATGTTCCGATAGTATTGATAATAGATAAATTCATTTCCTGCTTTACCTGATTAAAAATTTCCATGGCAATAGCACCGGTAAAATATTCCACCTGAATTACATAACTATTTTTATTTATATCGCTTAGCACTACACTATAATCTTGAATAGAACTATTACCCGCTATTATGCTTTTAATATCTGCAATTACCAGGTTAAGGGTTTCATAAGGTGTTGAAGAGCTTAGCTCAAGACTAAGAAATGCCCTTCTTTGTGTGCGCAATGTAAGGTTGTCCACGATAGTATCAACCATTTGCTTGTTAGGAACAGTAACGTATGTTTTCTGTTCAGTACGAATACGTGTGCTGCGTAACCCTATTCTTTCTACGGTTCCGGTAATGTTCTGAACTTTCACTATATCACCAGGATAAAAAGGTTTATCAAAAAAAATAATGAATGAAGCTATTAAGTTTTCCAGGCTTTCTCTTGCAGATAAGGCAAGGGCAGCACCAGCAATACCGAAGCCTGTTAGTAATGGAAAGATGTCCTTATAAAAAGTAAACCTGATGACAAGGAGTATACCAATAAGAAAAATTATAACCTTAAAAAAATCTTTAAAAAAAACAACGATCTGGTTGTCTGAAACATTATGGGTAAGCCGCGTTTTCTGCTCTAGTATTAATGCCACTACATCAATAAGTCTTAATAACAACCAGATAAATGCAATAATGATAATTGCATTACCCATAGAATCAACTACCTGCTTAAAAGGTACATGATGAATTTTAAAATTAAGAACAGTAGGGAAATTTAATTTATCTAAGGCAAGAAAAACTACGAGCATTATAAGAAATACATGTATAGGACCTTTTATAAGATTTACAAAAGATTCTTTTCCGATTTGCCAGGATGCTTTATGAAAAAACTTATATAACAGGTTAGAAATATAGGTGGAGATATAGCGCTTCAAAACAATTATTGCCAAAACAATCGCAATTAAAATCAGGTAATCCTGTATGCTGTTATCAAAAAAAATCCTTTGTAAAAATGATTGCATAATATCATGCTGTTGAATGGGAGCAAAAATAAAGCTTAAAAAGCATATACTTTTATAACGCCATCTTTCAGGCAGTACAAATTATTAAGAGATACTCTCATTTTTACCACTCCTGTAAGTATACTATTAAGTACATTTTCCTTTAATGAAAGAATGCCCGGCTGGTATTGTTCTATGGTGGTTTTTTTTCTTCCGAATACTTTGCCGTTTAATACCTGAAAATCCTGCCATCCCAATAAAGCTACTTTATTTCGCAATGTTCCAAAATAATCAAAAATATAAAGTCCCTTCTCAGGATCGTAGAGATATACCAGCTTGTCCTGATCTATAATATTAACAGGAGATGGAACAGCCTCCATAAACAACCGGAAGTCTGCTGACTGATCTATAATGTTACCTTCATTATTAATTTTTTTTAACTTAGCATCCTGCTCATCATAGAGCCACACGCCGTTGTCATAAGATTGACTGATAGCACTAACCTGTAATATTCTCGCCTTACGCAGACTGATAGTGTTACGAACATTTAAAAACCTGTCCAGCACAACAACGTTACCATAATCTTTATAGAACAATAGTATTTTCAATGGATTGGTAGCATCTATAGAAGATACTTTACCATACTGTCTTACATCATTAAAAATACCCAATGAATCTCCGTTAAGATTAATTTTTTTTAACTGGTTACCTCGATTTATAATATAAATATTTCCCAGGTTATCAACAGTGAAATCAGTAATATCCCCTTTAATAGTTGTAACCAGCTTTAATTGATCCTGCTGAGCCTGCAAAGTCAGTATCACAGACATACTCATTATGATTGCTACTATTTTCTTCAAGAGTTATAGTATTTAAGTTCCAGTTGTGTTCCATCAAATACAGCATAGCTATTATAAATGATCCAGTCTCCTAAATTGATATACCTGCTTGCTTCATTTAGTTTAAAATCATATGGCAAATGGCGATGACCATATATAAAATAATCAAAGTGTTGCTGTTGCAGTATTTGTTTAGAATATAAGATAAGCCATTCTTTATCTTCCCCTAAAAAATGTTTGTCTTCACTGCCTGTGGCCTGCCGGCTCTTTCTACTGAAATAATTAGCTATCCCCATTCCTAGTGATGGATGCAAAACACCAAATAGCCACTGGCATAGTTTATTCCTGAAAATTCTTTTTATAAACTTATAACCATTGTCTCCGGGGCCTAAGCCATCTCCATGCGCTATAAAAAATTTTTTATTATTAAAGGCGAACTCTTTTGGTTCATAATAAACAGGGATGTTTAGTTCTGTTTCAAAATAATCATGCATCCACATATCATGGTTTCCTACGAAGAATGACACGGGTATACCGCTATCGGTTATTTCTGCAAGCTTTCCCATAATGCGTGTATAACCCTTTGGCACAACCGTTTTATATTCATACCAGAAATCAAACATATCGCCTACAATAAAAATATGAGCAGCATCATGTTGGGCCTGATCAAGAAACCTGACAATTAGTTTTTCTCTAACCAGGCTTTTTTTATAATCCGGAGCACCGAGATGAAAATCAGAAATGAAATATATTTTTTTGCCGGGTGACAGGATCATTAAAGAAGTTTATGGACAAATGTACTTGAAACTCGTCGCAGATTTAGTGTGAGTTTATAAAGTGGTCACGGGCTCGTCAACTAAAAATACATACACCTCTTTAGGGCCATGAACCCCTACAACCAACGTTTTTTCAATATCAGCAGTACGGCTGGGACCAGAGGCAAAGGTAATAAGAGAGGGAAGTTTGTTTTGATATTTCTCTTTTATATTCTGAAGGGCATTTCTAAGATCATAAACTAACTGGTTACTGTATGCTATACAAATATGAATTGGTGCATAAATACTGGCAGTGCGTCCATTAGCCTGGGCGGCGCTCATAACGATTGTTCCGGTTCTTGCCACCAGGTATTCGCAGGAGGTAATACTTACCTCACAATCTTTTAATGTTAGTTCGGGATCAAGTGTAAGCGACCCTACAGTAAAAAATTTTTGTAAGCCTTTCTCAGTACAATAAATCTTGGTCCACTCATTAGTTTTTATTAGATGCAACAGTCTTGCGATTAATTCTGCTTCATCCAGACAGAACACAAACTTTCCCTGTAGTTTGCTGAACTCTTCGGCGAAATGCACTTCCAATTCAGCAGACTGAAGTTGAAAGATCTGGCTATTTCCTTCACTTTGGGGAAAAGGAACAGGCGTTGATTCACTCAACGCCTTCCGTATTTTTTTTAAAATATTTTCTTTAGAACGGGATGCATTCATGAAAAGCAGTTCAAAGTTTACAATGTAAGGTTCAAAGTTTAAAGATGGTTAACAGCTTTAAACTTTGAACCTTACACTTACTTTTTAACTTAAAGAATGATTAGTTGCGTTACTATCGTATGGGGGAACACCTTCGCTTATAATACCATGATCAGTATGATTAGTTGAATCGTCTTCATCACTTACATCCAATGTTTTCTTTTCTTCGTAAGGTCGTCTTCCTATTAGTGCTTCAACATCGCTTTGGAATAATACTTCCCTCGTTAATAAAGCTTCTGCAAGCATATGAACTTGCTGCGTCTTCTCTGTTAACAGGCTTTTAGTACTGGTGTAAGCTTTATCAATTAATTTTCTAACTTCTTCATCTATCAATTTAGATGTTTCTTCAGAATAAGGTTTTGTAAAAGAATTCTCTGCGGCAGGATCGTAGAAACTTACATTACCAACTTTATCGTTCATTCCATACACCGTTACCATTGCATAAGCCATTCGTGTAATTTGCTGGAGGTCGTTCTGTGCGCCGGTAGAGATTTTATTGAAGTTCAATTCTTCACTTGCGCGTCCCCCAAGGCTCATACAGATCTGGTCAAATAACTGATCAGTATTATACAAATATTGTTCTTTAGGTGTATACTGTGCATAACCTAAAGCTGCAACACCCCTGGGAACAATAGTTACTTTTAATAAAGGATAAGCATGTTCAAGATACCAGCCACAAATTGCATGACCAGCTTCATGATAAGCAATGATTTTTTTCTCTTCGGGAGAGATGATTTTATTTTTCTTTTCCAGTCCACCAATTACCCTGTCAACAGCATCCTGAAAATCTTCCATCTCTACATGTTCTTTTCCTTTACGGGCTGCGATCAATGCTGCTTCATTGCATATATTCGCTATATCGGCGCCTGCAAAGCCAGGAGTTTGTTCAGCCAGTTTATGTATGTCTACCTTAGTAGATATTTTAATTGGTTTAAGATGTACTTTAAAAATGTGCTCGCGACCTTTTAAATCCGGCTTATCAATAGAAATCTGGCGGTCAAAGCGACCAGGACGTAGTAATGCCGTATCTAACACATCCGGACGGTTAGTAGCAGCAAGAACAATAATTCCGGTTTCACCACTAAAGCCATCCATTTCAACAAGCAGCTGGTTCAAAGTACTTTCGCGCTCATCATTACTCATAATAGCATTCTTTCCTCTTGCACGGCCAATAGCATCTATTTCATCGATAAAAATTATACAAGGAGATTTTTCACGCGCCTGTTTAAACAGGTCACGTACCCTGCTTGCACCAACACCTACAAATAATTCTACAAAGTCTGAACCACTCATACTAAAAAAAGGTACCTGTGCTTCTCCTGCCATTGCTTTAGCCAGCAGCGTTTTACCAGTTCCTGGAGGTCCGATTAATAACGCACCCTTTGGAATTTTACCACCAAGAGCAGTATATTTTTTAGGATTTTTAAGAAAATCAACAATTTCCATCACTTCCACTTTGGCTTCATCCAATCCGGCAACATCATTGAACGTAATGGTAACCTTGGTACCTTTATCAAAGAGCGTTGCTTTAGATTTACCTATGTTGAATATTCCACCAGGACCTGCACCGCCACCTGCACCTCCACCCATTTTACGCATTAATAAAACCCATATAAGAACCAATATTAAAATGGGCAAAAGAAAATTCAGAACAGTTGGAAGCCAGTCAGCTTCTTTTTTAGAGTAAGTGGTAACTTCCTGAACGGAAGGATTCTTTGTATAAAACTCTCTAAGTTCCTTTTCAAATTCATCAGCCTTGGTAACTGAAAATTGAAATTGTGGTCCTTTATCAATTGTTTTAGAGGACCAGGAGTTGTTACTCTTTGCAAGCAGGGCTTTATAATAAGGTTTTGTTTGAAGACTATCTTTTTTAATTGTGACTTTAACCAGGTCTTTATTAGTGATTATGTCCACTTTTTCAACATCTCCCCCTACCAGCATGGTATTTGTAAAATCCTGCTTGGATATTTCTTTTGCATCCGGAGGATATGTTCCAAATAAATTAAAAGCTACTAGTATAGCAGCAATTGCACCCCAAACCCAATATATACTAAATCGGGGGCCTTTTCTAGGATTATTACTATCCTCCCGGGGCCTGTTAATCCTTGGAAACCCCCCTCTATCATTCTGTTTCGTATCTTCTTGTGACATATTAAAACCTTCTCCTTATTTAATTTAATAAAAATCCCGGCAAATTGTTTAAATATTTACCAGAACAGTAATTTACTTTCTAATGCAATACTTTCTAATAGTATTGTACTAACAATCTTATTGAGCTGAAGTTTAAATATAGTGCAGTTAATCATCATTGTGCTGTAATTGTGGGGCATCACTCCACATATCTTCCAGCCTGTAAAAATTACGTGGTTCTGTCAGCATTACGTGAACAACCACATTTACATAATCTATAAGGACCCATTGTGCCGATTGCTGCCCTTCATGTTTATAGGGATTTTCGCCACACACCTGGCTAAGTTTTTCTTCAATGAAATTTGCAATGGCTTTCACCTGTGTGCTACTTCCTGCAGAACATATTATGAAAAAATCTGATACTGCTTCCGGTATCTTCCTTAAATCCAAAGAAATTATATTATCCCCTTTTTTATCCTGGATAGCCTGGATAATTGTTTTAAAAATCTTTGAATTCCTGGTTAATCTGGTTATACGTTGGTGTTCACGTGTAGCCAACATTGTCAATTGTTCCAATAATCAAATCGTTTTAATATATAAAAATGTTAATAAAAGTATTGGAAACTAAATAATAACTTCCTGAAAATTTGTTCTGAAAACTGGAAATTACTATAATATCTATTTCACTATTTGGAAGTTCCTCAAAAGCAAAATACTCTTACAACTTAAAGAATCCTATTTTCGTTCCAGTCAAAAGTACTAATCTTTTATCATTTCCTATAGCATGTATTCAATAGGCAATTCATTTATTATACTTGAGTCTGTTGACAGTACCAACAACTATGCCATGGCAAAAGTTCATGCGGGATTGGCGAAACATGGAGATACTTACTTTTCTATGACCCAAACTGATGGTAAAGGACAGCGTGGAAAAGCCTGGAAATCAGGTACTGGAGAAAATATTATTTTAAGCTGCATTATTCAACCTGATATGTTTTTATTGAACAATCCATTTATATTAAGCATGACAATAGCACTAAGCTGTTATGAATTCATTAATCGTTATACATGTTGGGACACTACTATTAAATGGCCCAACGATATTTATTGGCGTGACAGAAAGGCAGGTGGTATTCTGATCGAAAATCGAATTAAAGGCAATGAATGGCAGTATGCTGTAATAGGCATAGGGCTTAATATTAATCAAACCTCATTTTCTCCCACTTTGATTAATCCGGTTTCATTAAAACAAGTAACAGGAAACACTTATAACATTATAAACCTGGCTAAAGAATTATGCAATAATATTCAAAATAGATTAGATATAAATAATAAGGAAACTATACTTGAGGAATACAACAGGCATCTTTATAAAAGCAATAAAAAGGTTATACTAAAAATTAAGAACTCAGTTTTTGAAACCTTTATCAAAGGTGTTAACTCTAATGGTCAATTAATAACTTATAACAAAAAAGAAGAGATTTTCAATTGGGGCGAAGTAGAATGGGTCAAATAAGTATTGTAACATCCTGGCAAATACTTGTATTATTCTCGCCAGCTCTTGCTTCAACTTCGTACTTATTATTAGTATATCCTTTTCTTATACTTTCCCAAAGGTATTTTATAATAAATGGCAGGTAGCCATGTTGCTGAAATTGTTTGATATGAACCAATTCATGCTTTAACCAGCGTGAATTATTGATAAATTGTTGTTTACTTGAATTATGAAGATGGATTGTTTTGCCAATGACAATGGCAACACTGAATGCACATAGTTTTTTTGCTGCAAGCTTTGCAATAAAAGAATTTTCTTTGATGTAACATTTCACTTTGTGAAAGTAAGAAGTTTCTTTTACGAACAACCTGACTAAATTTAACTGGCATGCATTTTATTAATAATATTAAATCATCTCAAACATAATTCACCATGGAAAAAAAACCTGCTGATTCCTCCAATAAGAATGACCAGGAAAATATTGGATATGAGAACACAGAAATAAGAAATGACCAGGATGACCAGGAAAACAAGCGTATGCAAACTACAGACACAGGCCATTATGAGGGTCCTAAAGAACATGAAGATGATACAGCAGGTTTGAGATCTGAATCCGGAAAAAAATCATTAGGAAAAGAATCGGGTAATAAAGAGGAGGGTTAATCGCAAGCTGATGATATAATACGCTTACACTATTTACAGCTTTCGGAAATCAGGAAAATGCTTTGCTCATAACGAGGTTTAAATGCAACAAAGCGGGACTGGTAATTGCTGTAAGCTGTCATGAGGGAAATTTTACTTATTGGATTTCCTGATAGCTTACGGCTGATAAAAATTCATAAATTTCATACTTAACTTAACACTGGCTATTCCAGGCCTTAATAATTTCTTCTGAGTGCTGCTTACTTCTTGGCTTTAAAAATATTTTCCTGATAATACCTTTCTCATCTATCAAAAATGTTGTACGGTGAATCCCCATATATTTGCGGCCATATAAATTCTTTTCCCCCCATACTGCATATTGATCAATAATTGTATGTGACGGGTCTGCAATAAGTGTAAATGATAAATCAAATTTTTGCTCAAATTTCAGATGGCTTTTTTCATCATTAGGACTAACACCGATAACTACAAATCTATTTTGTTTAAGAAGTGCATAGTTATCTCTAAGGTTACAGGCTTGTATGGTACAGGTTGGCGTATCATCTTCCGGATAAAAATATAGAACAATTTTTTGCCCATTCAAGTTTTTAAGTGAAACCTTTTCTCCATTTTGATCGTTGCCTGAAAAGGACGGAGCCATATCGCCTTCTTTTAAAAATATCATAACTTACATCCTTAAATATAACTACTATTATTGTAATAGAAATTAACTGTAAAATTGCTTTCAGCCGTCAGCAATCAGGTATCAGGAGGAAACTTAATTGATATGCTGATTGCTGATAGCTGAAAGCAGAACGTATTACTTTAAAGTTAACTTAACACTATCCTTATCGTGTGAAATTATATGTTTGCAAGGTTACATTTCCCGCCTCATCTTCAACACTTATTTTCAATGTATGCTCACCCCGGGGGCACATCTCATCAAAATAGTAAATAAATGTTCGTCCTTTATCATTAGTAAAACGAAGCCATTTGCCATCCAGTTCAGCGCGAAAATTTTTGAAAGCTTCCAGGTTATCATGAATAGTAAAAGCTATTCTGGACGCCTTGCTTAAAATAGCACCATTGCTTAATCCGATTGGTACAATAGCCGGAGGTTGCTCATCCAATATCAATTGAAAACTTCCAAAGTCGCGAAACTTCGCTGATGCCCAACCGTTCTGCCATACTACCTTTTCAACATCCATATCTGAACCGGCAAAACGTTGCATCACTAAATGGCTCAGCTTATCAGCAGCAATTGTTTGTGTTGGTTTTATACGTATTACAAAAGCATCCTGCAAGGGTATGTATTTTGAGCCGATAGTATGAACAGCTGAAAGTGTAGCCGCATTTGACGATACACTACGCATATAACCAACATGCACTGAATCGTATAAACAATTTTCTCCCATGTAAAACTCGCAGTCTTCGGCATCATAAACATCCAGCATTAACGGATAAAACATTTTGCCCGCCTGTTGGGGAGATTTTATAACCGGTCCTTTAAACTGAACTGCAGTAGTAAGTTTAGAGGTATTCCCATAAGCATCCCTCACTACTATTTTTATAGAATGAATGGCAGCATCGCTTATATCAAGCACTCCATCTCCTTTGCCTTTGTAAATAGAATTAAGATACCCTGGTAATAATGATAGATGCTGCAGGAAGGAGCCGCCACCAGTACGCGTTTTGTAATCTATGTGCGCGTTTACGTATCGGGTATTATTGTAGCTTACGCTCTCCATTTGAAATGCTGAGATAAGCTGATCGTTATCATATAACCACGCTTCATAAATACCAAGCTTATTAGTGGCGCCATTGTGTGTGTCAAAAGCATTTATTGCAAAACTCACTTTAGGAGAAACACTTTGAATAATCAGCGGCGTTGTATTATATCCATCAGCAGACAATTTTACAGGAACTAATTTTGGAGATTGTTCATAAGTGCTTTTACTTCTGTCGTACATAGCAAGCTTCACTAAAACCGGTTTGGTATTATCCAGCAAAGGCACACCAAATAACAATGGATTAAAATTTACATCATCAAAAGTTCTGCGGATTTCAAAATGTAAATGCGGCGCCTGTGAACCACCTGTAGTGCCACTATATGCTATAAAATCTCCCTTCTTTACAGGAAAAAGATTTGGCGGGATATCTAAGAAAACTTTCCATGACTCTTGTTTGTACTGTTGCTGTTTTACATAAGCATCCAAAGCAGGATTAAAATCATTAAGGTGAGCATATAAAGTGGTATATCCATTTGGATGGTTTATATAAATAGCTCTTCCAAATCCTGCGGGTTCAATCTTCACTCTCGCTACATATCCATCAGCAGCTGCATGTACCTGTAGATTGACCCTTGCCATTGTTTTTATATCTAGTCCCATATGAAAATGGCCTGGCCGGATTTCACCAAAATTACCAGCCAGCGCAATTGGAATATCAAGTGGATCACGAAAATATCCTAATGGATAATTTTTTACCGGAAATGTCTGCGCCTGTACATTAAAATTTATAAAAAGAAAAAATCCTGCTATAAAAAAAAACTGTTTGCTATTAATCATTCGCACATTGGATGAATTACAAAAATAGGGAGATGGAATGAGGTATGAGCAAATGAGGTATCAGGTATGAGGTATAAGATAGTAAGAAGTGATGGGGGATGAGTGAATACGTACAACACAGACGCTGACTTCCGAAGTCTTGAATTGAGAACTCTTATCCTACAAGTGCAGACTTCGAAAGTCTTGAACGGATAAGCTGTCTGTTTAAGCTTTAAAATTTCATCCGTTTTGAAGATGTCTTATTCAAGACTTTCGAAGTCTGCGTTTGTACTGAAAGCTGGTAAAATTAAAGACTTCGGAAGTCGTCCCGAAAAAGGTGAGACTAATAAACTAGTGTCATGTCAAGCATACTTTGTCGTATTAATTGCTATCAGCTGTCAGCTTTCAGCCATCAGCAGATCAAAGCGTAGTGGGTTTCCT
>JAABUS010001979.1_pt1 | contig 41150 bp, 35 predicted proteins | sample 5560161 | NCBI WGS metagenome assembly JAABUS01 (sample SAMN10711885, study PRJNA513376) | rock metagenome | isolation source: Antarctica rocks | place: Antarctica: Victoria Land, Trio Nunatak nord | collected 2016-01-04
ACCGACTGTGAGTGGTTACGCTGGTCGTTTATGAGGGTGAATTGTTTGCAAGTTGATAAGTAGTAACAGTCAGTAACCACCGCCGTTGCGTTAAGTGCTTCGCATCTTAACGCAACGTCCCCTCCTTGAAAAAGGCGGGGAACGTACCACTCCCTCAAAAACGTTGACTACGAACTTGATTGAATACTTAAAACCTTAATTTAGTGACATTACTCCTGGAAGGTGTAGGGGTGCTTAGAACTTGCATCTCAATACTTTAATCAATTTAGTCGGACAACAGTAATTATTAATCATGAAATCAGAAGAGCTTCCCATAACTTTTTTCAGCAGCCTTGATAACGATTTTAGGGCTGAAGTGACTGCCGCCGAAATGGTGGAGTACGGCACGCCGGAAGACCGCATTTTAATACTGCTGCTTGGTGCCATGAAACGGCCGTTCCGGAAAGACGTGGAAGCTATTGACGAAGAATTATCTGAATACAACGATAAGGAATATGTAGTTATAAAAACCCCTAAGGAAGGTTTCTACGACATGCTGCCGGAAGGATTGTTTCATCATCCTACGTCAGACAAGTCTGCGAATACGGATAAAGAAATTATCAAAGCCATTAAGCAACGGAAAGAGGAAGAACGGAATGCCCGGAAGTTTTTCCTTCCTTTTGAAGCTACGATCAACTTCCTGCGCATACAGATGGCTTCGTATGAGAACCGGCTGGATAAACGGACGCACTATGATGAACTGGTTAACATCTTTTCAGGCCACTGGGAGATCTTTCAATATTTGGATGCACGGCAGGCTGACCTGTTCCTGCACCTCATCCCTATCCTTCATGACTTACGGGATAATCATCCGGCTATTGAAACCATTATGGAAATGATGTTTGGCTTGCCGGTACAAATCAGTTTACGAATCCAGTTGCCACTGCATCCTGCCGAGCCTATTTTATCAAGGATGGGAGACAGCATTTTAGGCGTTGATCTTACTACGGGTAACACGATATATGACGAAGGCATTGATGAAATCGTGATACATATCGGCCCTATGGCAGGTGAAATGTCGCAGCAGTTTATGCCGGAAGGGTCGAAATATAAAATATTAGAACTATTGTGTGATTACCTTTTGCCTGTGCACATTGATGTTATAACCGAATTTGAACTGCATGAAAGGGAGCGGACGATAAGGTTTGCAGAGGGTGAGAATCATGTGAATAGTGTGCTGGGGGCGGATACGTATTTGTGAAACAGGTGCTATGTAACTCAGAAATAAATATCAAGGTAAGTTATCAGCACTGCCATCTGATTTTCGTTTTTCAGCTGAAATCCTTTGTTCCCACATTTCCTGCACACTTCTATCAGCTCCATGCTTTGTTTGTTTATCATATCGACTTATTTGTATATCATTGAACTTCCTTTTAAATTCTTGTTCTAAGTTCCCTACTTTCTTCCTAATTTCATCAACGGATGAGGCACTTATCTTTTTTATGGAAACATCAAAATCTCTTGCAAGAAGAGCAGTTATATCATAATGTCCCTGCTCATGCCGAAGCAATTCGTCTAGCATCTTAGCCCTAACCACCCAATTGTCTTTTTTATCAAGAGAAACAGTTATGTCTATATCCTTAGCAAAAACTCTTCTTTGATTTGAGTCAAGTTTATATTTAAATTTCCAATTAGGATGTGTTTCCGAATCGTATTTTTTTCCGGTAGGTCTCATTTCCAACTTATTTTCCTCAGGAAAATCTTTGTCCCAAGAAAGTTTATAATTTAATCCACTTACAGGCATTACTACAGATTTATAGAATTGAAAAAGTATTTACTGTTTTGTAATTTTTAACAGGTTTGTTTAGCACCATTTCTTCCAGTTTGTTTGTTTACATAAGCTTTGTTTCGCGATAAAGTTCGTTTAGGGTTAACTGAAAGTCGACGGTATGAATATGAAGAACCTCATCTCCCTTTTTATATTCTTCCAACTGCCAGTACCCGCTTTCATTCAGGCGGAATATCTCTACGCTGACCGCTTCGGAATCTACCAGTACATATTCCTTCAAGCTGGAAATATCCCTGTACAGTTTGAACTTTGTACCGCGGTCATAGTTTTTGGTAGAAGGTGACAATATTTCAATCAGTACGGTAGGTTGAATGAAAATATCATTGTCTCCTCCCTCTTCCATCAGATCTCTGCAAAAGATGGAAATATCAGGATAAGTAAACAGGGTGTTTTCAGGAATGTGGACCCTCATATCGCTTCCGTACGCCTCGCAGCGCTGGCCTCTTAACTTATATGCCAGGTCTCCGTACAAGTTTCTAAATATGACATTGTGCCTGTTCCCCGCGCGCGACATAGCAAATATTTCACCGTTAAAATATTCTTGTTTCTGATCACTGGCGCGTTCCATCTCCAGATACTCCTCGATGGTGAATTTCCGGTTATTGTAAGCTATGGCTGGTTCTTTGACTTCCATGTTTAAAGATACTTTAATTGTCCAATGTTTGAACCATGATTAGCCTGTTTAACTGATTGTCCTGATGAATAAAATTATATTTAACAGCCTCTGAACTTCAAGTTTATCATTTCTGGAAATTATTTACTTTGCCAATTTTAGGATAATCAGTAAATCAGGCTAAGTTCTGAACCATGATTAACCTAATTTACTGATTGCCCTGATGAATGAGAATGAACTTGTTATTTAACAGCCTTTGAACTTCAAGTACCATTTCTGGAAATTATTTATTTTCAATTTCAAAATAATCAGTAAATCAGGCTAATCATGGTTCAGATAGTTCGAACCATGATTAGCCTGATTTACTGATTGCCCTGATGAGTAAAATTATATTTAACAGCCTCTGAACTTCGGTTATCGTTTCTGGGAAATTATTTATTTTCATTTTCAGGATAATCAGTAAATCAGGCTATTCAAGGTTCAGATAGTTTGAACCATGATTAGCCTGATTTACTGATGGCCCTGATGAACAAATTTTTTATTATACAGCCTGTTAAACTCCAGGCTTTTTGCACCGAAGTTTATTAATAATCCTAGTTCGAGATGGTATGCTTCCAGGTAATTTAAAGCCTGTGCCAAGTGAACATTTTCCAACTTGATGATGGCTTTTACTTCTAGAAATAACATCATTAATCAGAAAATCTACTCGTCTTGTACCAATACAAACGCCCTTGTATGTAATGGGCATTTCTACTTCCCTTGCAACCTTGAACTTTCTATGTTCCAGCTCTATAAAAGTTGCTATTCTTTTTACCGGCCCCTTCCATCATCCATAGTATCCACTCAAGTCTGCTTTCTGCCGGATGGTTTTTAATAGCTTCTCTCAATCGTTCGGAAGTATGCCGCTTCATATCACGTATGATGTTTTCCAACGCCTCGTCATGCGTGCCGATGATCATATGTACATGGCTTGTCATGATACACCAGCCATATAATTCCATTCCTTTTTTATTATGGTAAAAAGATTGAAAAGTAAATTTTAAAGATGAGGCGATGAGTTCTGCAGTGTAAATAAGACTGTTGTAAAAAAGTAACCAGCTTATTCTCTTGATAGAAATATTGACGTAGCAATACTATGGTTAATACTATCTGAAAGCGCAACAGGGCTGCCGTTTTTCCAGTATTTAGCAATACCCAGACCATTCAAGTATGACTGGTTTACTCCAATTCCTTCATATCCAGCAACATAAACATCATTACCTGAAACAGCAATGGAGTTGGCTATGGCTGGATATGGTCCATTGGTAATGTTTACAGCAGTGCCATTTTTCCAATATTTTGCATTTAATACTCTTGTTCCATTATTTTCAAAACCTGCCACATAAACATCAGTCCCTGAAACGGCAATGGATGATCCGCTGGCTCCAATTGAATTATTACTAAGCGTAAAGGAGGTGCCGTTTTTCCAATAAGTAGCTGCAGTATAAACATTTCCAGATACATAAATATCATTTCCTGCAACAACAATAGACTGTGCACCTGTAAAGATTGCAGGTTGACTAAGGATAACTGAAGCGCCGTTCTTCCAATATTTGGCCACAACTAAATCGAATCCGTCTCTATCCTTCTTACCAGTACTTTCAGATCCTGCCACATAAACATCGCTGCTGGAAACAGCAATGGAAGATGCCCCGGCACTATGTAAACCATCGCTGAGAATCACAGGGATACCGTTTTTCCAGTATTTAGCAATAGTCAGGCTTGATGAGGTGGTACCAGTAGACTGGGATCCTGAAACATAAACATCGCTCCCTGAAACAGCAATGGAGCTGGCATAGTTTGCATTTAAGCTATCGCTTAAAGCAACCGAACGGCCATTTTTCCAGTATTTAGCTACCGCTTTTGTATTTGCTACAATATCTTCATATCCTGCCATATAAACATCTCCTCCTGAAACAATAATAGATTCTACCCTGCCTTTGTTAGAACCTTCGCGTAGCGGTACAGGCTTACCGTCTTTCCAATATTTGGCAAAGACATTGCCATCCTTAAATTCATAACCTGCCACGTAAACATGTACAGGTTGCTCTATAACACGGTTAGATTTTTTACAGGAGTAACATGCGGTAATCCATAATAACACTATTAGGTAATATTTTCTTTTCATAATCAGAATTGTTTAATGTTTTTTAATTCAAAGGATTTATAATTGCCAGATGTCTGTTTATCATGAAATACCGGGTATTCTATACTCCATGGAGTTTAGAAAGTACTTTCGTTTATTAAAAAATTTTAAAATTGTGCAAGTTGACAAAGCTTAGATTGAGGAAGGGGAACTGCTGCCATTGAAATGTGATAATTTATTTGTCCGTGACTATATAAATTAGAAGCATGTTTCGAAGAATGTGCCTCATCAGCATCCACCTGCATCTATTCTCTTAATCTTGGAATATCCCTGTACAATTTTAATGTGGTTGGAAGTCAAATTTTTTGACAGAATGCGATAGTGTTTCAATTATTACCCAGACCAGATTGCAGCTATGATCCAATTCGGTCGCGTGTACGACACCACAGCAGATAGTAGAACTACCCGGATTAGGGACGTTTGAAGCACTAATTGAACAAAATGGCCCACTCAAGTGGAGCCGAAAGGATGAATGGATAACCACTACGGCTTAGCTACGATTCTTGTAACATCAAAAAACCCTATTCTGCCAGCGAAAACTATGTGATTTGTAAAAGGAAAATTTGTACTAATTAAAAGAGCAAACCTGTTTTAACAACGGTTGGATTAATTTTTTTCACATAATCTAAAAATTGTTTAAAATTGCTATTGAATAATGTATCATTGTCCATGAATTTGAAAACGACCAATTGATTCTGATGTGTTGCCTTTACTTGCCAGACTCGTTTCCTGTTTATTGCGATATTTGTTTTACTAACCTCGGAGATTTCCGTCAAGGGAATTTTAATTGTATTACCACTTTTATTGACAGGGTAAAAATAATTGGCGTCAAAGTAATAATCCTGGTCTTCAAGTAAACGTTTTTCAAGGCCCAAAAAGGAAGATTTAGTTGATATCTTTTTTAATTTTGATAAGTCCATTTGTACATTCTCATAGCCAAATAACCTTTCGTTGTTGGGCTTAAAATCTTTATACATTGGTAAGATAATGTTCCTGATAAATAACACTGCAAAGATAATTGTTGGAATTATAATGGTAGCAGCACTAACTGTACCATAACGGTTCAGACTATATAGAGTAAGCGCAACAAAGAGGACGGCAAAAACGAGAGAATAAATTATTATCTTTTTAATCATTAGCTTTTTAAATTATATTAAAGTTTACGGCTTATTGCAATGTGATAACAGCTTGAAAAATGCGCGCGGGCTATTAAAGTTAGACTGAAGAACTTCGGATGAAGATAATAACTAAAGCTGAATTACAACTCTCCGCCAAAACAAAAACTGATGAGGAATGGCAGTAATTTAGAGCAATCGTAATTATGGTTCGGTATAAGCTTCAGTTTGATAGCGGTATTTAGCTTTAGTTGTTATGTCGTGCAAAAACATTTTTAGTCAAGCGGTTGTAGCCTGCCCATACGAATTGGGGTATCACTTACTTGTACGCTATTCTACTTACAACAGGTACGAAAAGGAGCACGCCAAAAAATTATTGCATAAATTACAAATCCTTGGCAGTATAGGTGCTTAATTATTGCTCATTGTTCAGAATATTTTCGAGTGCTGGTTTTAAAGTCGGATATTTAAAGGTATAACCTGCTTCAAGAAGTTTTTCAGGCACAACCCAACGGCTTTTCAAAATGAGTTCTGTTTCTGTTTTAATAATTACCGCACCGATTTTAAGCAGCCATGCAGGAGAAGGCAAGCCAATTTTTGCTTTCATTGCCTGTCTGAAAGTTTTCATCAGCGTTTTGTTGTCAATGGGATTTGGTGCTGAACAATTAAAACATCCTTTCAATTCTTTGTAAGATTGCAAAAACAAGATGATCTTAAATAAATCTTCAATGTGAATCCAACTGAACATTTGATTTCCGTTTCCTTGTTTACCGCCTAACCCAAACCGAACAAGATTTTTAATTGGTTTCATTACTCCTCCATCTTTCCCTAATACGATCGCCATTCGCAGGGCAACCTGTCTTGTGGCAGGAAGTTGAAAAGAGAAAAATGACTGCTCCCAACTGGTAGCAACATCAACAGAAAAACCTTTTCCGATTTCTCCTTTGCTTTCGGTCATAGGTCTGTCTTCAGCATGCCGGTAAATTGTTGCTGTGCTTGAGTTAATCCAAAGTTCAGGTGGGTTGTTACATTTCAGAATTGCTTCGCCAAGTGCTTTAGTTGTTTCTGTTCTTGATTTCAATATTTCAGATTTGTTCTTTTCATTGTAACGACAGTCAACAGATTTGCCGGCAAGGTTTATGAGCAAAACAGCGTTTTCAAGTGCATGAATTATACCCGTTGTGTCATGCCATTGAATATTTCCCTTCTGTCGTGAAATGATTATTACTTGATAACCCAGATTACCAAATTGCTTCATTAAATATTTTCCAACAAATCCGGTTCCACCCGCTATAACTATTTTTATATTCACACATTTTTTCTTTAGATAAAACAATTTTTTGAATATAGGCAATAAAGTCTACAGGAATGAATTTGTTTCAAATCCTGTAGCAACAGCTTTTTAAATCAAAGCATCGTGTAATGATCTTTTACCTAGCATTTGTATAACTATTAGGTTGCTATTTTGTCACTCACTTGTACATTTTTTTACAATCAACTGGTAATGCCGGGTTCCATGCTAAGGACAAACATAAAAGGAAGAGACCCCGCAGTGACGTAAAGACGAGAGATTACAGCTGTTGCTCGTTCAGGACGTAAGTCATGTTCTTTTTTGATGTTGCCCTGAATAAAATATTTCCGTTATACATTTGTCAGGGGCATGAAAATTAGTGAAGTGCCGTATTTTACAATATAATTCATTTGATATGTTGAATGGTATGAAGGTGAAACACATTTGTATCCTTGTTTTTTGTCTACTTAGAATGCCTGCTTCGGCGCAGAAGTTCTTCATGTGTTTTAAAAATGACTCCAATCTGGAGCTGGCATTGACTGTCGCGTTCGATGCTAAAACGGAAAAAGCAGTTTTTGTAAAATACAAAGGACAAAACGAAACAATACCACTGTTTTATAGCAAGCAAAGCGTTCTCAACAAGGGCTATGCTGCTTATGAAACAACGTATATTGAAAAGTACAGGGGGAAACAAACTGGCACCTATATTTTTACGCACAGCGGAAACGGGGAGTACATTAAATACTTCAGGAAGAAGGATAATAAAACATTCAGTTTTACAATTGATCTTGACGCATCTGTTGAGCATGAAACATATAGAAAGACACCTTGCTACTGAATTGTAAGTTCTGCATACAAATGGCGCAAGTATACAAGGCTGCCAGTTCGGAATAGGTACTTGTGCCTATCCGAGCCAGGCGCAAGTACGAAGTATATACTTTAATATCAAATTAGCAGATAACTTATGTAAAACTTGGGGCTTTTGTAAAATAGCTTTATCATTGACATTGTTCAGACAATCTTTATTTAAAGTAATTTTCACCACCACTATGGATGATAATCCTGATTTGGCTGAGCCTAATCATCAACTTCAAAATTTACCCAATACCAATATTGTTCTTGTATTAGGAATACTTTCTATTCTTTGTATTGTTCGCGTTTTCGTGGGTTCTGAGGAATTTTGGGTGGGAAGTATTTTAGTGGGCACTGAGCACATTGCGTTGGGAGGTGTTATCTGCGGTATTATCAGCCTGGTGTTAGCCCGCAAAGGCCGTAAAATGTACAAAGTTTCTCTAACGTCCTATTCTCTCCAAAGTTTTCAAAAATTAAGGATGGGCAGAGTATGTTCGATCATTGGGTTAACAATAGGTGGCCTGTTTCTTTTGTTCATAATGATTTACCTTATTCTTTATAAATATAGCAATTGATAAACTTCTATTTTTCTACTTACTTTCAGGAAACTTTTATACAACTACTATTTGACCTGCCAGCAAATGTAAACTGTTGTAATAATGCAGAATATAGAAAACATATTTGAATCAGGGGCGAGTATAAAAGGGTGCCATTACGGAAGTAGAATTATGACAAGCCACCCAGGCAAACGGATCAATCATGTATTCAACCTTCAAATTAGCAGTTAAGTAGATAGATTAGGTATTATATAAAGAATCTTTACTATTGCCATTGTTTCGGGAAATCTTTAACCATGTAACTTTTACTCCCACTATGGATGGTAATCCTGATTTAGTTGAGCCTGATGATACACTTCAGGATCTACCTAATGCCACTACTGTACCTGTATTAGGAATGCTCTCCATTGCTTTTATCATTGGCGGTTTGATTGGCATTGAGTCTAGTGGACCAGGAAACAGTATTTGAGGTATTATGGGCTTGGTATTAGCCCGCAAAGACCGTAAAATTTATAATGTTTCTTCAAGATCATGTTATTTTAATATTTCCGGACATTAAGTGATTTGTACGAATCAGGTGATGGTTTTTGCAAAATGATTAAGACTGAAGTATTATAAAGAAATTGGCTTATTCCCTGGATAGAAATATCGAAGTAGCAATATTATACTTGGAACTATCTGAAAGTGTAAGAGCACTGCCATTTTTCCAGATTTTGGCAATAGATTGACTTGAATGGGTTGATTGATTAAATCCATTCTCTTCATAGCCCGCTACATAAATATCAGTTCCTGAAACAGCAATAGAGTTTCCGCTGGCAATTTTTGAACCGTCAGTTAGGCTTACGGCTGTACCATTTTTCCAGTATGTGGCAACACTTTTCACAAACTGGCCGGTACCTTTAGCGTAATTTCCTGCCATGTAAACGTCATTCCCTGAAACAGCAATGGAGTTTATACGGACTTCAAGCAAATTAGTGAAGCGCACTGCGTTGCCGTTCTTCCAGTATGTAGCAGCAGTATAAACATTCCCGGTTACATATACGTCATTTCCTGAAACAATGATAGATCTGGCACCAGTAAAAATTGCAGGATCGCTAAGGATAACGGATGTGCCATTCTTCCAGTACTTGGCTATTGATAAATCAAGTCCGTCTCTATCTTTCGAGCCGGTAGATTCACTTCCTGTCACATACACGTCATTTCCCGAAATAGCAATAGCGTAAGCTGAAGCTCTTTGTGAAGTATCGCTGAGAATTACAGGAATACCGGTTTTCCAGTATTTGGCCACAGACGGGCCTGAAAGTGGTGAGCCGGAAGACTGGTATACTGCCACATAAACATCCTTACCCGACACCGCAATGGACAAGGCATAACTGTCGGTTAAACTATCGCCCAGGGCAACTGAGCGGCCATTTTTCCAGTATTTGGCAACGGCAACAAGTTTGGAGGCAACAACAATATGTTCAAACCCTGCCAAATACACATCAGTGCCTGATACCGAACTGCCAACATGATGTATAAAGAATACAGGCAAATAGGGCTTTTGAAGCGTTTTTGACTACATCTTGTTAGCAAGTTGGTATGAAACGGTGATAGCCATTGCCCGGCCTTTGTAAGAACCAGCAGGAAGCGGCACGGAATTGCCGTTTTTCCAGCATTTTGCGAAAACACTGCCCATATCAAATTCATATCCCGCCACGTAAACATTTAAAGGCTGCTCAACAACAGGATCAGTTTTTTTACAGGAGTAACATGCTGTTATACATAATAACAGTAATAAGTAATATCTTCTTTCCATATAAGGTTGTTGATTCTTGTATTAAGTGCTAATGATTATTGAAGGAGGTAATGTCTTTTATTATTACAAACAGCAAATGTTATAAACGCTACAATTTTATAAGGACTTATGTTCAGTAGTAATATAATTTGTTTTACTATTATGCAAGATTGAAAGTAGAGAATATTTCAACGTTCGAAAGTAGCCAATAAAATCGCATACCTGGCGCAAGTATGCAGGGCTAGAATTGTGGGAGGGGTACTTGTGCCTGATGACGAATCTAAAGATGAAGCATTGTAATTTCTATCAGCCCCTTCATACCATAATAATCTCTTGCACTGCTGTATAAATAATCTTCCGGCTTTTCTACAAATCCGCTTCAACCGGGTTGTGGTGAATATAATTTAACTTCTGATGTGTGATGGCAGCCGTATTCAATACGATAGGATGGTTGTCCTGTGGCCACAACTGAAATGCAATATTGTTGCTATTCTTTTTACCAGCCCTTTCCATCATCCATAACAGCCACTCCTTGCGGCTTTCTGACGCATGAGATTTTATTGCCTTTCTTAATTCTTCTAAAGTATACCGCTTCATATCCCGCATGATGTTTTCCATCGCCTCGCCATGTGTGCCAATAATCATGTGCACGTGGCTTGTCATAATGCACCAGCCATACAATTCCATGCCTTTATAAGCGATGCAATATTTCCAGCTTTCCAGAAGGATATCTTTGTACTCTTTTCTTATAAATAGATCAATCCAATTTACTATCGCAAACGTTACGAAATACAATTTGTCCTGGTCGCTGAACTTGTACTTGCTGCTTACATTGGTTGAAGTTTGATGAATGGCATTTATGATCCATGCAGTAAAAAGGAAGCAATTCAAGAAGCTGGCGCAAGTATGCAGGGCAGGCTTTGGGGGAAGGGTACTTGTGCCCGGTCTGCTTGATGCCAGGCACAAGTACGCTGCGGCACAGGCTAGGCGGCATACTTGCGCCAGTTTAGGGGGTCTATTTAAAATAAAAAAACTCAAAGCTTTCTTTGTTCATGTAACCACAGATTGTTTTTTATTGAGAATTCACGTTACCTTCTTCGTTTCTGTACTTAAATTCATTAATAAAAAAATTATCTAAAATTTTCATGAATGTATTGGGTACATTATCAAAATAGGTCTTTGCGGAATCAGGTAAAGTTTTCAATTTCTTATACCATCCAGATGACGTTTTATCATACATGCTATTGACCCCAGCTAATACATTAAAAGTAAAATTTTCAGAATCAAAAGTTAGTACCACAACAAAAATTACTTGTGTTTCATTATACCCACTTTCCTTTTCTTCTTCAAAAAATTCATAAGAGAGGCTGTAAAGAAACACTGGTTGATTGTTTGCTAAAACAACATTCTTTTTTATTAAAAGATCTTGTAGCCCCTTGTTCTTTAAATATTTAGACACGTCATCTTCAATCTTAAATATAATTGAAACTAAAAAATTATGAAGCTCCTTATAATTTTCAATTTTTAAATATGCTTTTCTTTCCATTCGATACTTTTATCTACAAGCGGTTAACAATTCTATGCTTAATTCATGCTTGTCCCCACCTTCTGACCAATCTTCTAGTGCTTCTTTCATATTCATATTTTTAAGTTCTAAATACTGCAAGCTTGGTCTAAGACTAACGTGATCTGGTTTATCATGGAATGCTTCCAGTTTACTTAATTTAGCAACATCTATAGGTATCGGAATTTCACCTTTTTTTGCAAACCAATTTCGATTACTATTATTGTCTTTAAACTTTGCTGAAATTCCAGGTGACTTTTCCACTCCTTCAAGATCACTTTGATCTGGTGAAAATGAAAACTCCGGTAAGTCTGGATTAACGCCTCTGAACACATTACCCTCCTTTAGCAAATAAGGTACCCATTCTGCTAATCCTAAGACATCAACTCCTACATTCGTATCTCCCACATAGCGATACAATTCTTTTCCCCCGGCGAGTCTAATCGGATCCTGGCTCACATACATCCCCTCTTCCGGAGCATAATACCTGAACCGATTATAATACAACCCCGTCTCCCCATCTTCATACTGCCCCTGATACCGGAAGGGGCAATCACCTTTGCTGCCTTTCAAAGTTACCAACCTGCCATAAATATCCAATACACCTTCCCACACTTTTGTTCCCTGCTCATCATACATCTCCTGCGGTGTGCCTAGGTAGTCGCAGACGATGCTGTGCGTTTGGCCGTTAATGATCTTTGCTGCCGGGCGGAAGCTATCCGCATCAAATATCCAGGTGGTGAGCTGGTCAGTGGGTTCAGGCTTATCGTATGTGATATTGCCCCATTCATCCACTACTGGCTTGGGCCGCTGGCTTTTGGGGTATTGCCATTCGTGCAGGGGCACGTTGCCATCCCATAGCCAGCGGGTGATGGTTTTGTTGAAGCACTTTTCTGTTCTTCTGCCCAGGGCGTCGTATTTGAAGGCTACTTCTTTGCTGTCGGGGCGGATGACTTTTTGGAGCATGCCGTTGGCACACCATTCATAGTTCCACTTTTTTCGTGTTTGCTTGTCGGTTTTGCTGATCAGGTTGCCTTCTTCATCATATTTGTAAAGGTGCTTTTTGCTTTCCAGCAGCTTTCCGCCCGGACCGTATTTGCGGTCGCTCCGGTCTTCGGTTTCATAGAGGTTGCCGATATCATCTGCCTGGCGATGGATGATGCTGTTGTCTCCATATTTGGCCCATACCAGGTTGCCTACATCATCGTGATTAAAGCGTGTACTGTTCTGGGTTAGGGCATCAAAAATACTGCTCAATCTGTCGTCCACCTTCCAGTTGTATTCTTTTGAACGCTGGTATTGTTCGCCCTTTTTTACGATGTGTTCCGATGGCCTTCCGGCCTGGTCGTACTGCCATTGACTCAGGATATCGCCCGGTAGCAGTTTCTCAATTTCCTGTCCGGCCCGGTTGTATTTCATCTGGGTCTGCCATACCCGGTCATTCATTGTTGCCTTTAACTCTGTTACATTGCCTGCGCTGTCTCTCTGCTGCAGGATGGAGGCACCTAAGGATGATTGTATGTTGGTGCGGTTGCCGAACTCGTCGTATTTGCTTTGTAGGGTGTGGCCATTCTGCTTCTCTTCTTCTACCAGTCCCAGCTTGTTGCGTTTGAAACGGGTGGAGGAGGAAGCGTTTGCTGCTTCTGTAAGGATGCCGTTTTTATCGTAGCTGAATATCTCCCAGGTGCCGTCATGGTATTCGGTGCGGATGATCCTTCCGTTGGCATCATACTCGTAGAGGTTGCTCCTTCCGCCGGGTCTTTGTGTCCTGATCACTTTGCCGGCCCTGTCTCTTTCATAACCCCTTTCCAGTCCGTCGAAGCCCACTTCTTTTATGATTTCGCCACGGCTGTTGTAGCCAAAGCGGTATACATTATTCGCCTCGTTTTTTAAATAGGTAAGCCGTTCTTCTGTATTGTAGTGAAATTCCAGTTTTGTGCCGTTTTGTTCCCTGGTTTTTACACTGCCCAAAGGAGTGTATTCAAATTGCACCGTACTATGCTTGTCTGATGCTTTTGTTACTTCTTCATACGCATTGTATTCCAGTTGAATAAAGTTGCCATCGTAATTTTTTACACTGGTAACCCGGTCCAGTGCATCATACTGTAACTGTTGGGCCTGCAGTTCCGGGTTAATAGTAGCCACGCAACGTCCCCAGTCATCGTACTTCCTGAAAGCCTCTGCTCCGTCAGGCAGGGTTATTTGCACCAGGTTGTGATCGCTATCATACAATAAAAGTGTTTTCTGCCCCTTTGCATTTTTTATTGTTTTCACCAGCCCTGCATCATTGTATTCATAAGCCGTTAACGCGCTTCCCGCTCCGATAACAGCGCTTAATGCATTGTTCTTGTACACGTAAACAGTAGATGCCCCTTCAGCATCGGTTATGATTTGCAACTTTCCCCTTTCATCGTACAGGAAATTATTGACTGAGCCATCCGGTGCCTGCCTGGCCGTCATGTTGCCGCGGGCATCGTACACGTACCCTGTAATGTTGCCTTCTTCATCAATATCCCGGTATGGCTCCATGGAATCCGTATATTGATGGAATACGGAATTACCTAAGGCATCTGTTTCCTGGATGCACAGATCTTTTTCATCGTAGTAATAGATCTTCTGTTCTCCTAATGAGTTGGTAATGATATTGTGCCTTTCTTTATAATCGATGCTTCCTTCCAGGATGCCACCTTCGCCGTAAGTGTGTATACACCTTGAACCTGTAGAAAAGCCATCGTACTTCCAGTAAAACGTCTGCCCGTTACGATCCGTTTTTTCAACCATCAGGTGATTCTGGTAAAGGATAGAAGTTGTCTTTCCGTTGGCATCAGTTATGGCAATTAAATCGCCTGCTTCATTGTAGGCGTAATCAACAAATTTTCTGTAAAGGCCGTTGTGCTGCGCTTCTACTTTTACCACCCGGTTGAAGCATCGAGTTCAATCATGATTTCCCTTCCGGCAGTGTCTGTTATTTTTTCCAGGCAATGTTTGCTGTTGTAATTGAATTGTACTGATAAGCCAGCCAGATTGGAAATGGATGTTTGCCTGAAATTGTTTTCATGCAATCGTTCAAACACATAAGTAAGCTCGGTTTTATGATCAAACAATTCATACCTGTTTCTGCCTCTGCAGGTAAGGGTTAATTTTTCTGAGCGGTGATAAAACGCTTCGTCTTTTGCAAGCAGCATTGGAAAACCGGTTGCCCTGCCGTCTGGCAGCATAATGCCGATCGCTTGATCTTCTGTAAAGACTTGCAGGGAAAGATCATAACTCAGGTGAGTGCCGTGGCCAAGCAGCCCTTCATAATCGGAATCGGAATACCATCTTCTTTGCCACCTGATGGGTATTGGGCCAGGCAGTTCAAAGTCCAGGCCCTCATACAGCACGCTCCCTGTAATCAGGTTAACCGGCTCAAAGCCGTGCTTGCACAAAAAGTCGCCAAGACTGTTTGTGCATTTGAATTTTTTCAGCACGCCGTGATTAAGTGCTGTAAGCGCCTTCTTGGCCAGTTTGCCTCCTACTTTCATCAAAGCGCCAAAACCAAATGACATAGCCAAACCCATCAGCATACCCATCAGGTCAGGAACATAAGGGCCACCAACAATTACGGGCTTGCCCGCAGGAATAGGAATGGCGACTGAAGTGGGCAGGTATAGAGTCGGAACGGGCTTGAATTTTTTTCCGGGTGTGATAGAAAGCGGTAGTCCAATATCATTACAGGTCATCAACATAAAGCCCGCGCCGCTGAAGTATGACCCTTCCGCTGTTACCCGTGGAGAGCCAAAAAAGTTCATTGAGTCGTGCCCGATCATGGGTGCCATGGCAAAGGGGCCGCCCATAGGAATATGCACTTTGCAGCCCAACATGCCGCTGGTGCCGGAGTTACCCCTGGGAATGGAATTTACATTTACGGTAGAGCCTATTTTGGGTATCCAATCCATTGGATCGAAGACAAGTCCGATGAAGGGATGCGGTATGGGAACTGGTGCACCCAGGATGATGACCATGTGGATGTCGATCCCTATAACCGGCAGTAGATGTCTGTTCGCAGGTAGCATTGAGTAGTTTTGTTTTCCGGCACCGGCCTTTTAGTTTACGCTAAGAAGCACCGGTGTTTTTTCCTTTCTGTTGTTACTGATAGTTTTCTAATGGCTTACAATATCGTTTTCGTTTTTTGTAAACAACTACTTAATACCATTTCATTAACGATTTTAAGTTAGGCAAGATAATCAACCCTTTACACTAACAAATTTAAGGATGTATATTATTCTTCTGTCTAAAATGCTCTTTTACAATTTCTTCATTTGAATTGTTACATAAATTGAAAAGCTCTTCATCGAGGTTATTCCTTAAACATGATGCTACCTTACATGAGATATTTCCATTAAAAAAAATTTCTTTAACCAAAGCAACAGGTAAATTTTCATTTTCAACAAGTTCAGATAAAATTGTGAATGAAAAGGAATCTGGAATTTTTTTAAGCAAAACTTTAGTCAAATCAACTAATTCTTGAGTGGTCATCTCTTCTACTTCAATGAATGCGTTAGAAGAATTTTCCCACATCTTTTTATTTTTTTTATAAATATCTTCTGAAAAGAAGCGTGAAATAATTATTTTTTTCATTTGCTATTTACATTTTCCGAGAAATTCTTTCCACTTCTTTTTACTTTTCTTACTTAATTGGCCTACTTGTTCACCATGATGCGCTTTAAAAATAATTCCTTCACTATCTACTACCCAATTTTTATCATAGATATGGCCATGTGGAATACTTGGCCATGGATCAACATCATTTTTATGAACTCTTATTTCATAACCATCAAGTTTTATTGTCGCAAGCCCGAAAGGGTCAATAAAATTAAGGGTATCGTTTACATATGCATAAAATGTCGGATTATTACTCTCCAACTTTATAGGATCTTGGCTCAAATACATTCCCTCCGCCGCTGAATAATACCTAAACCGGTTATAATACAACCCCGTCTCCCCATCCTCATACTGCCCCTGGTACCTGAACGGACAATCAGTTGAACTGCCTTCCTGCTGCTTCCTTATCTTCCCGTAAATATCATACTCCACACTCCACGTCTGCTTGCCATCCGAATCATACATTTCCACCGGTGTGCCGAGATAATCGGTAATGATGCTGTTGGCTTTTCCATCAATAACTTTAGCTGCCGGCTTAAATGTGCCTTCATCAAATATCCAAGTAATCAGATCATTAGCCGGCTCGGATTTATCTTTACTTACCTCGCCAAAATCATTCACGATTGTTTTAGGACGATCCTTTACAGCATATTTCCATTCATGCAGGGGCGTATTGCCATCCCATACCCAGCGTGTGATGTTACCACTGTATAGCTTGGCGGTTCTTCTGCCTAATGCATCATACTCAAAGCTTACTTCTTTTCCATCCGGGCGTATTACTTTTTGCAGCATGCCGTTGCCTGTCCACGTGTAAAGCCACTGTTTGCCATTGGGTGAAAGTTTCAAAATCAGATTTCCGTCTTCATCATAGCTATACTTCGTTCCTTCACTTTCCAGGAGCCGGCCACCAAGGCCGTACTTTCTGTCTTTTTGTTCTTTTGTACGGTAAAGGTTTCCGACCTTATCAGGCATGCGGTAATCGAACTGCGCATCTTCATACTTTGCCCAGGCAAGGTTGCCAAAATCATCGTGACCATACTGTACCACACCTTTGCTAAGGCCGTTCATCATACTTTGTAAACGGTCATTCACGTTCCACTTGTAAATTCGTTGCCTGATGGTACCGGATCCTTTTCTTACTTCGTGTTCGATGGGATGGCCAGCCTGATCGTACTGAAACGAAGAAGAGATACCACCTGGTAGCAATCGTTCTGTTTCCAATCCCAAAGCGTTGTAAGTAAATTGTGCTTCCCAATTGGTTCCTTCCTGGTTACTGGCCAGCATGCTGCTAACAAAGCCGGCATCATTATGTTTCATTTTAAAGGTAGCGCCTAAACTACTCTTTACTTCCAGGCGCAGGCCAAGCTTATTGTACCTGCTCTCCACTGTATATCCATCCTGCTCTTCCCTGATCACCCTTCCTGCTCCATCTCTATGAATTACAACCGTGCTATTTTCGTTCACCGCTTCAATTAACTGGCCGGTGCGGTTGTAACTGTACAATTCCCAACTGCCATCACTGTATTCAGCACGGGTGAGACGACCGGCCAGATCATATTCATAAGTTGTATGTTTATTTCCAGGGAGGTTTACACTGATCACTTTGCCTGCACGATCGCGAAGATATTGGCGCCTCAATCCATCAAATCCGGTCTCCTGGTTTACCCTGCCAAGCAGATCATACCCAAAGCGATACACTTCACCATGTTCATTCATGAACCCTACAAGCCGTTCTTCGGAATTATACCTGAACTGAACTTTTGTTCCGTTTTCTTCCCTTGCTTTTAAACTACCTAATTGGGTGTATTCAAATTTTACCTGGTGATGGGCATCTTCGGCACGAACTACCTGCTCGTAAGCATCGTATTGCAACTGAATCTTGTTGCCGTCAACTTTCCTTATGCTGGTCACACGATCGAGTAAATCGTAATCAAAACTTTGCGATTTCAGTTCAGGGTTTATAGTGGCGACGCACCGTCCCCAGGCATTATACTGCCAGGCAGATTCAGTTGCATCTGGCAGTACCATCCGTATGAGGTTATGATCTCCATCGTAAGACAATACCGTCTTTTGCCCTTTGGCGTTTCCAATGTTTTTTACAAGACCTGCATCATTGTATTCATAAGAAGTCACCGATCTGTCAGGCCCTATAACTGCGTCCAACCGGTTATCTTTGTGAACATATACCGTGGAGTTGCCTTCCGCATCGGTGACCATCTGCAACTTTCCCGCTTCATTGTACAAAAAATTGCTAACTGCGCCATCAGGGGTTTGCTTAGCTGTCATGTTTCCACGGGCATCGTAAACGTATCCTGTGATGTTGCCTTCTTCATCGATATCCCGGTATGGCTCCATGAAATCCGTGTATTCATGAAACACTGAATTACCCATCGCATCCGTTTCCTGAATGCACAGGTCATTTTCATCGTAATAATATATCTTTTGCTCACCCAAAGAATTGGTAACGATATTGTACCCTTTCTTATACTCGATCCTTCCTTCCAGAATGCCGCCCACTCCATAGGTGTGTATACAGCGCGCCCCCGTTTTCGATCCATCATATTTCCAGTAAAATGTTTGTCCGTTCCGGTCTGTTTTTTCTACCATCAGGTGATCCTGGTAACGGATGGAAGTTGCTTTCCCATTCGCATCGGTGATGGTTGTCAGGTCGCCGGCCCCGTTATATGCATATTCAACAAACGTCCGTTGCTGTCCGCCATGTTGCGCTTTAACTATTGTTACCCGGTTAAACGCATCAAGTTCAATGAAAATCTCCCTCCCTGCAGTATCCACTATCTTTTCCAGGCAATGCTTGTTGTTGTAATAAAACTTTACTGACAAGCCTGATAAATTTGAAATAGATACCTGCTTAAAAACATTGCCATGCAATTGTTTGAATACATACACCAATTCACTGCGGTGATCAAACAGTTCATACCGGTTTATGCCTTTGCAGGTAAGCGTTAATTTTTCTGAGCGGTGATAAAATTTTTCATCTTTTGCAATGAGCAAGGGAAAAGCTGTTGCTCTACCGTCCGGTAGCATAACGCCAATAGCATCATCCTGTTCAAACACCTGCAGCAAAAGATCATAACTCAAATGCGTGCCGTGGCCAAGTATTCCTTCGTAGCCTGAGTCTGAATACCACCGCCGCGACCATTTTACCGGTATGGGACCCGGCAGTTCAAAATCAACGCCTTCATACAACACACTTCCAGTTATAAGGTTAACCGGCTCAAAGCCATGTTTGCACAGGAAATCGCCAATGCTTTTAGTACATTTAAATTTCTTGAAAACGCCTTGATTGAGTGCTGTAAGCGCCTTTTTCGCCAACGCTCCACCCACCTTCATAATAGCGCCGAATCCAAAAGACATCACCAAACTCATCAGCATTCCCATGAGGTCAGGAACGTAAGGACCTCCCACAATTACGGGCTTGCCGGCTGGAATGGGAATGGCTACCGATGTCGGCAGGTAAAGTGTCGGAATAGGCTTAAATTTTTTCCCGGGTGCAATGGAAAGCGGCAGCCCGATATCATTGCATGACATCAGCATAAATCCGGCACCACTGAAGTACGACCCTTCGGCTGTAACCCGGGGACTTCCAAAAAAATTCTTGGAATCATGACCGATCATAGGTGCCATAGCAAAAGGGCCACCTAAAGGAATATGAACTTTACAGCCGAGCATTCCGTCTGTGCCCGCATTACCCCGTGGCATAGAATTCACCTTTACCGAGGCCCCGATTTTCGGAATCCAGTCCATGGGATCAAACACAAGGCCGATAAAAGGATGCGGTATGGGAACGGGTGCACCCAGGATGATGATCATGTGGATGTCTATCCCGATGACTGGTAATAAGTGTCTGTTCGCTGGTAGCATACAGATTAATTTATGGCGACTGGCTTTTTAGTATCTATTTTATAAGCTGCCTGGGGATCTTTTGCCCGTACCTTCCAATCGTTCCCGAATATTTCTTTTAATTTAAGATCAATCTTTTCTGCCTCATCCCACTGTTGTCTGGCTTCATTCCATTGCAGAAAATCATACGCAATTGCGGCGAAGCAGCTGTTCGATTGTTCTTCTACTACCATAGAACTGCCTACAGAAAAAGCTTTCTGAAGCAGTTCATCATACCGTTGCGATAAATGTTTCTTGCTCAAAGTATATGCCTGGCGGTAAGGAGTTAATGCCATGCCCGGCAACTGGTATTCCATTGCAACATCGCCCTGCCTTTCAAATGCATAAATGGCTTCATCCATCTTTTTTTGCAATTGCTTGCTAGACGCTATGTAACCATAATATTGAATGAGGAGCGGCTTGCACGATGGCCCTTCCAGTTGCAGCCCCTGTTTTGCAATGCTTAATCCCCTGGTGAGTAAAGCATCTATTTTATCAAATTGCTTAAAGTTAAAAAGCATGCCTGCATAAACAATGTGCGCTGTGGAAAAGAGGCTCTTCATGCCGCTTTTCTGCGTTATCAGCAAAGCTTTTTCTCCCCACTCATCTAGTCTTTTGCGGTCATTTTTATGCAGCGACTGGCCCATTTCAAGAATACATTCACGGAACTTTACCTCCGGTGAATTGGCATCGCCCATCTTGGAAATTTTGCTGATGGCACCATCCAGGTCCAGATTAATATGCAGTGATTTTGTTATTTCAGGATATTTATTGAACACTTCATCAAAATGATCGTCACCAATATGATCGAAGATCATAAATGTAATTTCTTTTGGTATTTTCATTTTCAGCATGGTTGTTAACCACCGCTTATATCTCTCCATATCATGAATAGAATGAGGGAAAAGTGCCACTACGAGACGCATGCTTTTATCCATCATCTCCTGTTGAAATGAGGAAAGCATTTCCAATAACTGATGATCGTACGTATTATCCGGAAAGAAAGGCTTAGGGCTAAAACGCTCAGGATTCCAGCTGTTTACCGCTTTTGCTGCTTTTAATTTCTCTTGTGTTTTATTGTCTTCCCTAAAAGCCTTTATCCAGTCATTGATCAGATCGATCGAGTAAGTTTCTTCACTTTTAAACGGACTGAGCATACATACTAACACTTCATGGATAGCGCCATGCTCGGTGGATTCTAATTTTAAGAAACCTTCATACAATCTGGCCTCTTCCGGTTTAATGAGCCACCGCACCATTTTAAATTCCGGAAAAGGTGAAACCTCATCGGTCCATTTCTTCTGGATCTGATGAACAAGTTCGGCGATGGGATTGTGTTCAGAAAGCATTAATAATTAGTTAAGGTTAACGATTCCGCCTTTGACATTGGTGGTGGCTTTTCCATTGATATCTACTATTCCATCGCTATCCAGCGTCAGTTTCGTACTACCTTTAACATCCGTAGTAGGAGAACCTACATCAACTTTTACATCACTTTTAAAAGTCGCACTGGTATCACCTTTTATATCCGTGGTATCTCCGCGAACAGTTGCCGCTGTACCTTCGGCAGTGTACGATGCGGTACTCTTCATCACAGCTTTAGAACTGCCATGTACAGTAATGTCGGTACCGGTAATTTCAATTTTACCGCCAGAATCCATCTTGATCTTTGATCCGCCACATTCCAGGGTTATGCTTGCTGAACAATTTATGGTGATGTTTCCACCCCCATCCAGATTAATTTTATTTCCGGCCGCATCCACAATGGATATACTATCACCATCCAAACTGACTACGCTCCCTGAGAGTGCAGTTACGCTCTTTGACTTATTCCCGCTTCCACCACCGCCACCCGTCTTGCCATGAAACATACTTCCTAACACGAATGGCCTGTCAGGGTCGTTATAGCGAAAACAAATCAATACCTGGTCACCAGCTTCAGGAACAACGACGAAGCCCCTGTTTTTAGCGCCGCCTTTGCCGCCGCCAGCGTCAGGGGTCATCACCCTTAACCAGTCTGTCAGCAAATTATCATTTTGTTGCCAGAGCATTTGCACCCGAACGCGGCCCATATTGTCGGGGTCCTTGTTATCCTTTACTGTTGCTATCTGGGGTTCTGCTATGGGTAGAATAATGTTTTTCACCGGGATCACTTCAATGCCCGATGGTATGCCTTCAAACGTGTTGTAGTAACTCCCGTTCTCCGCTACGTGGTGCTCAATGCTGGTGATCAGGAACTTTCCGTAGTCTTCTTTTGTAAATAAATTACTCTCCGGCCTGGAAATCTTTACATCGGCAAGCGCGCCGATACAGATAGCCGGATTGTCGCTACTTCCGGACAGTACTTCCAGATCGGCCGCCATCGCTGTCTTTTGTTTCTTCACAAACCCTTCCAGCTCGGCCTTGTCCTCCACGCGCTGGCGGATGGGGAAACTGACCGGTTCCGTAAAAACTTTGCCCGACTCCTGTAACGCATAGCTCGCGTACTGATCCAGACCATCGATACTGGAAGGTGCATCCTGGCTGATCAATTCATCCTTTTTGGAATTATAGGAATAGCTGCTGAACGTTAGCGGTAAGATCCGCAGCTTTAGTTGAAGGTTCTGCACGTCTTCTCCATACGTGATCTCGATATTGGGAGAAGACGACGGCTTGCCGAAAAAGACATCAATACCATCATAATAAAACCATTCGCCAAAGTCAGAGGACAACCGGTTTAAAAAATGAAAGGTACTCTCCCGGTATTGGCAAATGTATTTGATCTGGGCGGTGTGTTGCGGCTTCAGATTGACTCGGCAATTACTTTGCGCAAGGCTTGCGGTTAATTGCTGAACAATCTGCTGCAGGCCTTTTTGATAGAACGAAAGAAGGTGCGGTCCGTTTTCAAGCAAGATCGTCGGGCTGTATCCTTTCAATACAAGCTCGCTGGTAAAGTTGTCCGATTGCTCCATGCTGATCTCGCAAATGAGTCCCCTGAATTCATAAGCTACCTCGAAATTGCTTGCCTGCACCAGCTTGATGATGGCTAGCTTGCCCATCTTTTTTTGTGCATCGGTCAACGTAAAAGAACCAGTCTTTTCCAATACATCATACTTGATCCGGATAGCAAATTCATGGTGCGAATTAAATTGCTGCCTGATGATTACAGAACTGTAATTATCAATCTTCTCGTCTTCAATTTCAATATCGGCAATTACCTGGTTTTGCATGTTGGGGAACATTCGTGTAAATAGATAGAGCAGCGGGCGGAACAAGATTTTTCTGCAAAAGGCTACAGACACCTTATCAGCGTTTGCTTCTGATAAGCCTGTAACGATTGTTCCATTAAGCCTAAAGCAGTAATTTCATTCGTAAATAGTGAAATTGGAAATGGTGAATATCACTATTTGCAATTAACAACTCACGCTTAAAATAGCATTAACAGGATGCCCTTATATTATTCAAAATAAACCTGTTTCATGCTTCGTATCAGGCAAGCTTGAATAAGAACCGGTCTTATAAAATTCTGTCCTTAAAGAAGTACATTGCTGATAAAGAAACAAGAAACAGTACTCGTTACGCACCTATTTAGGCCATTCATTCTTGTGCTCTGCATTGCCGATTTTGATCTTTTCAGCAGAAACCGTAAAATCAATCAGCATCGGCTCAGTACCGGTAATATCAATGCCTTCCTTAAAGGCGATGACATAGCCTTTTTCCCAGGATAGTTCCTTCATCTTGGCATCTTCATCGCTTTTTTTGAACGTGATCATGCCATCTACAGGCTTGTATTGGTTGACCATGGATTCGATGATGGACGTATCGTCTGTTGATTCTACTGACAGATTAATCGTTCCCCCATACACTCCGGAAGAAGGCCTTCCCTTGGAGTCTACATCCCTGCGCAGGGTATAATTGCATTTGAGTACATCAATGTTGTCTTTACTGCCGATTTTGAGTTTTGCGTTGAACGCCATAAAAGTTGATTTGAGGTGATAAATAAAGTTGGTTTGGGAGGGATAGCGTAAGTTTTAACGGGGGGAATTGAAGATTAAGATAATATGTTTTTTAATCGTCTCAAAATTTATTTTTTGGAGCTGTATCTTCAAAATATATCGGGCTATATTTTTTGTGGTCAATTAGTGGTTTTAGTGTCATAATATTAATTGTAGCTTTTCTGAAAAATAACGGTTCGCCTCATCGGTCTTCTGCGCCTTGCCCAAAACCAGGTGCTCACCTCTTTACTAACTTAATTATGCTCTTCTAATAAAATATCTGAATCAAGAAAGTACTGCAGGAATCGCCTGCCTATCAAAATCGGTTTACTTCTTGAATTCTTATTTAAGTTTGTCTCTACGGGCTGATGAAGAGAGAAACAAGCACCAAATGTGTTTGGAAATTCTCCAGCTATATAATTGTTATAGAGGATACAAAGTCTATAAGATTACTTTATTCAAAAATTTAATTACAGTACATTTTCAATCGCCATATGTGGTTTATTGATGGTAAGGTAAACCACCCTCTTGGTACAACTTTTCCTCACCATATATTAATGAGGATGGTGTACGAAGGGATGAATAAATTTGTTTTGTACTAATGACTGATTTAAACCAGAGTTTATGCCTTCCAACAATGATGTCTAAAGTAGATGATGCTAATATAAGCAGCCCATGTATAAATCCAATATTGGTACGTTACCTGAATTACGCTCGCATAAAGTGACTGCTTTTGCAAGCATGTGTCTGGCGAACTCCGATAGAGTTTTTAAGGCATTAGAAATAAATAATTGACAATGCTGATTTAAAAAAACTGATGATTGTTTATTTATTAAAAGCATTGTCATATTAAGAGGAATAGAAGTTCAGGTTTATTGTAATAGTTGGATAATTGTAGAGAACTAGAAATGTAGCAGAAAGTCTCATTGGCTGATTGTCAACAGGGGAGGCGTTATATGAAATGTGATGCAGAGAGGATTTCTCTTGAAAAGGCAATAGAAATATTAAGGATAGTTTAGAAGTACCAGTCGAGGAGGCTAAACTAATCCTAGATGCGTGAGTACCTATGTGGGGTGAGTTAATAGCCGAGCTTAAAAAAGATATAGACATTCCTAAAAACAAAACAGAATTCGAAAAATTCTGAAACACAAAAAATTTCGCTATAATGAAATTCACCAAAAAATTTTTAATTTAAATCCTGAACATATCAACACCACCAGTTTCGATGATTTGTTGGAGCAAGTCATAAAATCAAAAGCACATCCTTTTTCCGTCATAAAAAAGGATGGTAAGTTTCCGTATGCGCGAAACACTAAATCGTTTGTAAAGATCCATGGCGATTTGGATGAAGCGAATCTGGTCATCAAGGAAGATGACTACCTTGAGTATGCGGCAAACCATCCGTTGATTGAAAGTTTTATCAAAGGAGTTTTTGCCACGAGATTATTAAATTTGATGTAAGGATAAAGAAATATATCAATCATTATAACTAATATTTTGACAATTTAATTTAGGAACATTTATATTAAGTTTGTATTACTATAGCAATACAGTATGCAACAATTCATTAAATTAATGAAAGCCGACTTGTCCTATCTTGAGTCTTATAAGAACAGTGGAAAATTAAGTTTGAGACAATATAATCGTGTGAACATTTTGTGGTTATTAAACAAGGTGAAAAACAATATGGAGATAGAAGGCTTTTTAAATGTGGGCAGGCTTACTATCTGGCGAACAAAAAGAAGTTTCTCGAACATGGTGTAGCCAATGCGCTTGATGAAGCTGAAAGACCGGGTGAACCCGTTAAATATGCTACTGAGCAGCAAGTGAGTTATCAGCAATGGCATGTGGTTCATGTCCGGTGGTCGAAGACGCTGGACAATACGTTTACTTACTGATGAACTTAGGGGAAAGGCTGGTTTTCGAACAATAAAAGAGCATGCAAGGGGTTCAGTAACAGTATTCGAAATGGATGCTCATATCAACGATGAAAAATTTTCAGAGAAGTTAGTCAGCGTATTGCTCGGCATGTTGGAAAAAGGCAAATAGTAGCTGTGAGGTATGGGTGAATGTTCGACTTCCGAAGTCTTAAAAATCGATATTTTACACCGAAGGTTCAAACTTTGAAAGTCTTAAATGAGACATCTTATTAAACAGATAAAATTATGAAAGCTTACAGAGACAGCGTTTCCGTTCAAGACTTTCGAAGTCTGATCACCAGGTGTAAGATATCGCTCTCTAAGACTTCGGAAGTCAGCGTCTGTTTTATAAGTTCTTAAGAATCTTTCCATTCTGTGTTTATTCAATATAAAAATATAAGTCTTAAATATCGATATCTTACACTTAGGGTTCAGACTTCGAAAGTCTTGATTGGATTCACTGTCTTATTAAGCTATTTGATTTATTTTTTTAAAGATATCTTGTTCAAGACTTTCAAAGTCTGCTTTAATATTGAAAGTTGGTGAAATGTAAGACTTCGGAAGTCGTCTCGAAAAAGGTGAGACTAATAAAACGGTCAACTTTTTTCAGGACAAGACACAGCTGATAGCAAGAGCACAACCCTATTATAATAACTAAAAGAATAATTATGCCAAACCCATGGACAGGAAGAGGTAATCCGTATACAAGACAGGAAGTAAGGGAACGGTTACAAAAGACGCTTGATCAAAAAAAGGCAATTATTGCTGCCGGAGCCGGAACAGGCATCAGCGCTAAATTTATTGAAAAGGGTGGAGCGGACCTTATAATCATTTATAATTCAGGACGCTTCCGGATGGCCGGACATGGATCTACTGCCGGGTTAATGGCTTATGGTGATGCGAATGCAGAAGCGTTAAACCTTGGAGAGTTTGAAGTGTTGCCGGTTGTGGAAGAAGTGCCTGTAATTTGTGGCGTTCACGGTTCTGACCCGCGCCGCAGGATGTGGCACCATTTATTAAAGGTTAAAGAAATGGGTTTTTCAGGGGTTAATAATTTTCCAACACATTGCATCGTTGACGGCCAGTTCAGGGATATTCTCGAAGAAACGGGCCTGGGCTTTTATAAAGAAGTTGAAATGGTAAGGCTCGCAACTAAGATGGATCTTTTCTCCATTGTATATGTAGCCAAACCTGAAGAAGCCAGGCAGATGGCTGAAGCAGGTGCAGATGCCATCATTTCGCATGTAGGAACAACAGTCGGCGGATCGGTTGGCGTGGTGAATGCTTCTTGTACGATGGAAGATGCCATCAACCGGACACGGGAAATCATGAAAGCAGGTAAGGAAGTTAATCCGGATGTTTTTTTTCTGGCACATGGAGGGCCAATCAACACACCTGACGATGTACGCATGATCCTTGATCAAACAGACGTGCATGGTTTCGTGGGGGCATCATCTCTGGAACGGATGGGTGTTGAAAATTCATTAACGGAGCTGACAAGAAAGTTTAAGTCACTTACTTTACCTGACAAGTAAAAAGGATGGCTAAGTGATTGCGTTGTTGATGTGGTTTAATTTATATCGCTCCTCATCCATTCTTCATTGATAAATGGATGCATACATGAGAAAGAGAATCATAACATTTTTTTAGTTGCATTAAAGTATGGTGCAAAATCCGCATTATTCCCGGGCGGAAGCAAACCAATGGGCTGTTCAGGGGGGCACGATTGCTCCTGATTATAAAAGAAGAGGAGCATATTCAGTATTTTTCATGTAGCTTTTGCTTTATTCGTTCCTCATTTTACTGGTAAATTAATTCAACCACAACCAAATTAATTCCTTATTTCAAACCTGTATATTTGATAAACTTTGTTGAATAAAGCTACAAAATGCTCAAAAATATATCAATGGTACCCTTACTCGCTTTCGGAGATAAAATAAATTATTTAAAGATTGGCGACAGGATCAGGATCATGCGGTCGAATCAAAAACGCACCTTACAGGAAATAGCGGATGCCTGTGATCTTTCAAGGAGTATGATATCCAAAATAGAAAATAATAAAGCCGTGCCTTCTGTTGCTGCATTGGTAAAAGTTGCCCATGCACTGGGTACCAATATTTCCAGCTTACTGGAACATGATGCTTTTTTAAACGCTATCTTAACTTCCAGGAAAAAGGCGGAAGAAAATCTTACACTCACCGATAAAGGATACTATATATATCCCTACGGTTCTGAATATCATGAAAAGAAAATGCAGCCTTTTTTATTTGTTGCCAGGAAGGGTGAAGTAAAACAACACGAAGTGTCGCATGAAGGAGAAGAATTTATTTATGTGATCAATGGACAAATGAAAATGCAGGTAGGAAAAGTGGAATATCTTTTAAAGTCCGGTGATAGTTTGTATTTCAGCTCACTTCAAAAACATGGTATCATGCCTGTTTCTAACGAAGTTACTTACCTGGATATTTTTGTATAACATCTACATTTTTTTTTAATCGCAGAGTCTTTGACGAATTTGCATATTCAAACATCTGGTTAAGATAACTGATTAAGTTGCACTACACATTAACTATTTTTGAACTAGGGAGACACTAAGGCACGAAGAGGCACAAAGATCTTGTTCATTTGTTTTACTTTTCAAAAAAAATCTTTGTGCTTCTTTGTGCCTCCGTGTCTCCATGGTTCAAAAACTCTTTGCGAACCTGAAGTTTAATTTGTTTTCGAATATAGTTATATAGGAGCAAACGCTGTTTGCTCTGCGGTTAAAAAAATGATACCGTTGAATAATTCACTAGAAGTGATTAAAGTCGTGTCTTTTCTTAATGAAAAAATAAATTTTTCTTCATTAAAAAATCTTCTATATTTGATTCAACATTGTTGAATATAAGTAAATGTTATACTTTCATACGTTCCACTTCTAGTGTAAATAATAATAGCGTTATTAATCTATAAGACTTTTTGATTAGCAATAATAAGCTTACAAAAATTTACAGCTTTAGAATAAAACGATTCCAGGCTCTTATTCAAACACGACTAAAACTACATTGCCATGAATCTCCGATTGCCTGCATGGAAGATTATTGCTTCCTTCAACTGGCTTAGCCATCTTCAGGTCAATAAATTCAAATTATTATTTTTACTTCCCGGTATTTTATTTACAGTTTCCCTTTGTGCACAAAATATTAAAGTTACCGGAAAAGTAACCAGGGGTGATACCGCGCTTGAAGGTGTAACAGTAAAAGTAAAAAGTAATAACACTGCTACAAAAACAGATGACCGCGGCGAATTTTCAATCAATGCGCATCCTGATGCAACGCTGGTCTTCAGCTATATAGGTTTTACAACTCAGGAAATTAAAGTATCGGGCAGAACCCGCATGGACATTGGTTTAGAAGCAGAAAGCCAGCAACTGAACGATGTAGTGGTTGTTGGATATGGAACCCAGAGAAAAGGAAGTATTACAGGTGCGGTAAGTTCTATTAAAGCTGCTGACCTCATCCGTACCCCTTCTTCTACAACTTCGGGTGCCCTGGTAGGAAAAATGCAGGGGATCACAGCCCGCCAGCAAACAGGAAGGCCCGGAGCAGGCACCACTATTCAGATCCGTAATTTAGGCAGTCCGTTATTTGTGATAGACGGAGTTCCTCAAAGTGAAAGCCAGTTTAATAATATGGGACTGGAGGATATTGAAAACATCTCGGTTTTAAAAGATGCTTCAGCATCCTTGTATGGATTTCGGGCCTCTAATGGTGTGGTGCTGGTAACTACCAAAAAAGGTAAATCATCGATGAAAAATTCACTTAACGTCAGTACTTATTATCAGCTTCAAAATATTACCCGTTATATCTCAGCGTCCAGTGCTGCAGATTATGTCCGTGCCCTTGCTGAAGCTGAACAGAATGCCGGTTTAACGCCCACTACAACACCGGAGATTTTAGAAAAATGGCGGCAGGGTACTGAAAAAGGCTTCCAGGGTACTGACTACCGTAATTATATTTTAAAGAAAAATGCACCGCAGCAATATATGAATGTAAGTTCCAGCGGTGGCAATGATAAAATGAATTATTATCTCTCACTGGGAGGGCTATCCCAGGATGCTGTATTAAAGCAATATAATTTTAAACGTTATAATTTTCAGTCCAATGTTGAAGGCACTATTATTAAAGGCGTTAAGCTGGGTGCACAATTAAGCGGCAGGGTAGAGTCCCGGCATGAACCCGCTTCCACTACAACCGGAAATACTTATGATAATCCATTTTTAGCTATCTTAACAATGTGGCCTACTGAAAGATTGTATGCTAATGAAAATCCTGATTACATTAATGCCGATGTAAACAATCCTTCACGCAACCCTCTTATATACAATGAAAAAGTGATCGGTAAACAGGATAATACCTGGAACAATTTTGCCAGTATATTCTACGCTACTTTTGATCTTCCGTTTGGCATCTCTGCAAAAGCTACTTATTCTTACAATTATAAACAAAACAAAAATGAGTTGCAGCGAAATTCTTTTAGCACTTATTCCTACAAACCTGCAACGGATACCTATGTACCTGTTCCCTTTAACCTTGCGCTTCGTAACAAAAGCAGGGAGGAGATACAGGAAAATTTTGCCCAGTTTCAATTGAATTACAGTAAAGACCTTGGCGAACACAATATTTCTGCTATGGCGGCTTATGAGTATGCGAGCGCCACCGGCCAATCTTTAAGCATCAGTTCTATTCCTCCTACAAATTATACTCCGCTCATCAATTTATTAAACATTAACGGATTCACCGACACTTATTCTATAACAAAGCGTGTATCCTTCATTGGTAGATTTAATTACGATTATAAACAAAAATACCTGCTTGAATTATTAGGCCGGTATGATGGCTCGCATTTATATGCACCAGGAAAAAGATGGGGACTGTTCCCTGGAATTTCAGCAGGCTGGAGAATCAATGAAGAAAACTTTTTTAGTGACCGGTTTCACAAAATTGTTTCCAATTTAAAGCTGCGTGCTTCATGGGGCAGAACCGGCCAGGAGCGTGGTGTGAATGCGTTCGATTACCTTCCAGGAGGAAATTTTGGCAGCGGCAGTTACGTGTTCGATGGCGGACTCACTACAGGTATCGGTGTGCGTGGGTTACCAATTACAAGCATTACCTGGGTTACCAGCACCATTAAAAATATCGGACTGGACATTGGATTATTCAATAACAAGCTCACAGCGGAATTTGATGTATTTGCAAGGGACCTTTCGGGCATACCTGCACCAAGATATGATGTACTGGTACCAAGCGAGGTTGGCTATACATTGCCTGCTGAAAATTTAAACTCTGAAAGAACGGAAGGAGTGGAAGGTATTATTACCTATGCTTCAAAATCTGGGAAGATCGGTTACTCTATCAGTATTAACGGAACCCTGGCACGAAGGAAAATTGTTGATGTATATAAGCCTCGTTTTGGTAATTCATTAGATGAATACCGCACGCAGACAGATCACCGCTGGGCTGATATCCATTGGGGTTATCAGGTGGTAGGACAGTTTCAATCCATGGAACAAATCAAAGACTACAAGATAAACAATGACGGGCAAGGTAACAGAACGCTTTTACCCGGAGACCTAATGTTCAACGATGTAAACGGTGATGGTGTTATCAGCAATCTTGATGAAAGGCCCATAGGTTACTCAGTGGGTGATGGAAGCACCTTTGGCGGGCCAACACCTTACATGAGTTTTGGCCTGAACGGCGGCATCAATTATAAAGGATTTAATCTGAACACCGACTGGGCAGGCGCTACCATGCAATCTTATTATCGCATCTTCGAATTAGCCATTCCATTTCAGGCAGTTCATAATGCGCCTGAGTATATTTTTAACGACCGCTGGCACCGGGCCGATTTATTTGATCCTAAAAGTGCATGGATTCCGGGACGGTATCCTGCAATAAGAAGAACAGGTTCCGGATCTCATGTAAACTATATAACTCATAGCGATTACTGGATCACCAACATTAATTACTTCCGGCTGAAAAACCTGGAGCTGGGATATACATTACCGAAAAATATTATCAGCAAATTCCATCTTTCCATGCTTAGGGTGTATGTTACCGGTACCAACCTGTTTTCATTCGATAACATGAAAGATATTCAGATAGATCCTGAAATTTCACAGAATAACGGCCTGGTATACCCGGCATTAAAGCTGTATACATTCGGGATTAATTTAACGCTTTAACAAATTAAAATGAAAAGTATTATAAAAATTCTGGCGGGAATTATGATTGTAACGGGTGCTTTTTCCTGTAAAAAAGAACTGCTGGATACATCGTCTCAAACAATCTTTACAAATGAACAGATATGGAAAGATCCTAAACTTATTTCAGGTGTATTAGCTAATCTCTATGACCGGTTGCCGAAATATGCTTCACTGGCTGTAGGCTCTGAAAATTTTACCATATTCGATGAGGCTATGTGGTCAGGGTTGAGTAATAACGATTTGGAGATTAGGAATAATCTTGTTAATTATGCTTACGACCGTTGGAGCTTATGGGACTTTGGATTTGTGAGGGATGTAAATGTGTCTATAGACAATATCACTGAATCAAGCTCAGTAGCACTTACTCCCTTACTTAAAAAACAATTTATTGCTGAACTGCGTTTCCTGCGGGCAATGGATTATTTTGAAATGGTGAAAAGAATGGGGGGTGTTCCGATCATTACCAAACAACTGGTCTACGATTTCAAAGGTGATCCTGCTTATCTTCAACAGCCACGCAACAAAGAGGAGGAAGTGTATGAATTTATTGCAAGCGAAATAGACGCTATTAAAGATGACCTTGGCAATACAGGCAGCAGGCGGCAGGCAAATAAATATACAGCCCTTGCATTAAAGAGCCGTGCCATGCTCTATGCCGGTTCGCTTGCACGCTATAACAATGCCGCGGGCTTCACAAAAAGCGCTACGCCAGGTGGTGAAGTTGGTATGAGTGAAACAAAGGCGGCTGCATACTACCAGAAATCACTGGACGCTTCAAAAGAGATAATTAACAGCGGTGCTTATGCGCTGTATAAAACAAATCCTAACGCCGGAGACAATTTCTATGATGCCCTGGTTAATAAGAATAATAATAGTGAAGTGATTTTTGCTACCGATTATCTAAAGTCGCAAGGCAGGAGACATGCTTTTACTTTTAATAATATTGCCCGTTCTCTTTTTGAAGATGGCGGCCAGGGATCATCTTCTACATCACCATCATTAAACCTTGTTGAAAGTTTTGATTACCTGGATGGCACATCAGGAGCATTAAAAGGTGTAGGCACCGGAACAAACACTGCTGCAGGTCAGGCCAACTGGATATTCTATACCAATATGCAGGATATATTCGCCAATAAAGATGCCCGCCTTTACGGAACAATAATGTACCCTGGCGTATCATTTGGGGGGAAGCCATTAAAGATGCAGGCTGGCGTGTATACCTGGAATGCATCAGCAAATAAGTACGATAGAACGGAAGGTGCATTAAACAGCAATTATACTGACGGTAAACTACTTACCGGGCTTGATGGGCCGAGCCGCACTACCACGTTTGTTTCCAATACCGGATTTTATTTAAGAAAATATATTGATGGAACAGCTGGCGCCAGTACATCAGCACTTCAAAGCGATACCTGGTGGATCGTGTTCCGATTAGGTGAAGTGTATCTTAATGCAGGTGAAGCAGCTTTTGAATTAGGTCAGACCAACGATGCATTAACTTATATTAATGCCATCAGGCAAAGAGCCGGGTTTTCCGCTAACAGCCTTTCATCATTAACCATACAGAAAATTCAGAATGAACGTAAAGTAGAGTTAGCTTTTGAAGATCATCGTCTCTGGGATTTAATTAGATGGAGGATAGCTGATAAATTATGGGATGGTACGGCCACCAATCCTGACGCTACTATATATGCGTTATATCCATACCGGATTATCAGGCCGGGACATCCTAATGATGGCAAATATGTTTTTGACAAAATCATTGCGCCAAGATTCAAGGCCCCCAGATTTTTCAGGCCGGGTAACTATTACTCAGCCATTGCACAAAGTGTTATTGATAACAATCCTAAGATAATCCGGAATCCGTTTCATTGATAGCTTTCAATTATGTAGGTATGAGCTATGGGGTATGAGGTAGCGCCTTAATATTAGTATTAATAAAATTAGGGTTAATTGATTTTATTCTTTGTGCTCCTTGTGGATTATTCTTTGTGCCCTTAGTAGTTAAATGTAACCACTAAGGGCACAAAGAATAATCCACAAGGAGCACAAAGAGAAACTGTATTCAGAGCTGGTAACATTTTTAATGACTTTATAAAACCTTCAACAAATAATAAACCCTGAAAAGTAAACGCACGATAGAATTCAGTTCTGTAATTATCTAACAAAAATGAATGCTTGATTATATGAAAAATAACAATTACCTATATACAGTGCTGGCAGTATTCCTTTTGATATTTGCCGGATGTGAAAAGGATAATCGCACACCGCCCCAATCTTCATTAAAAGGCCGGGTTGTTTATAACAAAGAACCTATTGGTGTCCGCTCAGGTGGCGTAAGCTTTGAAATATGGCAGCATGATTACCAGCTCTTCAGAAAGATTGCATTGAATATAGCGCAGGACGGTAGTTTTGCCGCTTTGCTTTTCGATGGTGATTATAAACTGGTAAGGGCTAAAGGCGCAGGTCCATGGGCCGACAATTCAGACTCGATCGATGTTCATGTAAGTGGCGCTGCCTCGATTGACATTCCTGTTGATCCATATTTCGTTATCAGGAGCGAGACTTTTGTAAAAAGCGGTTCCACTATCACTGCAACATTTACTGTTCAGAGAGTGAACACTTCTAATACGCTGGAGGCTGTAAGAATGTACATTGGTCCTAATTATATCCTGGATCAAAATAACAATTCAGCAAACGCCCAAAAGGCTGTGCCAATAGATATTTCAGTCCCGGTAACCTTATCTGTTGCTATTCCCGCATCTTTGGCGGCAGAAAATTATATTTATGCAAGGGTAGGCGTAAAAACAACCGGCATCAACGAGCTGATGTATTCCGCCTCTCAAAAAATTCAGCTTAAATAATGGCAGTACCAAATTGTTATAATATGCACCACAACCGGCTTGTACTATTATTTTTTCTAATTACAAGTGTTTGCGTACAGGCGCAACAAATAACTGTTGAGGGGCAACCTGCTCAGCTTGATATCTGCATGGCCGGTGAACACAGCATTCGTATTACCATTAAACCGCTAAGCTTTAAAGAAGAGGTTCCTTTTAGTCCGGCTCTTAGTGAGCAGAAATATCCGGCACCTGCTATCAGCATCCGAAGTATAAAAAAAGTAATTAAAAAACCTGTTGGTGAATTCCTGTTAGAAGTAAGTCCAAAGCCCTTGACCATTACCGTTACCAATAAACAAGGCCAGCTCATTCAACATATTTCATTTAATGAAGAAGGAAAGATGTCCTTTAAATTAAATAACCAACCGATACTGGGAATGGGGGAAGGCGGACCAAAACCTGAAGCAAATGTTAACTGGCGTGAGCTACCGGTGGAATACGACCGTCGTGGCCGTTATTATAAGATGCAACCCCGGTGGCAGGCAGGTGCATATGGATCACGCAACCCCGTAGCCATGCTAATTGAACCAGGGGCATGGGCGATGTTTGTGGTTGCTCCCTGGGTAGAGGTTGACCTGCGGAATAAAGACCAGGGCCTCTTTATTCCCTGGAAGCCTACCGGCAAAGAAGTCGTTCCCCAAACTGAAAAAAACCAGGGACTGAGCCAAGGCAAAGGGTTGCCGCCTATAGATAAAATAGTTCCTGGATTGTACGATTTTTTTATTTTTGATACTCATGATCCTGCCCAGTTCATGAAAGATTTTTCAATAATAACCGGTCTGGCAGCGATGCCACCTAAATGGGCATTAGGTTATATGCAGTCGCACCGTACGCTTGAGGATGATAAACAAATGCTGGGAATTGTTGACAGCTTCCGTGCAAAAAAAATTCCTCTTGATGCGGTTATATACCTCGGTACAGGATTCACACCAAGAGGCTGGAATAAACCACAACCTTCTTTCGAATTCAATCCACAGGTTTTTAAGCGCGATCCCAAAGCCTATATTTCGGATGTGCATGCCCGTAATGCCAAAGTGATATTGCACATGGTTCCATGGGACAGGGATAAATTATCCAGCCTCCATGGAAATATTCCTGCCCATACGGATGAGACACTGGATGCTTCACATATTCAAAATTACTGGAAAGAACATATGAACCTGGTGAATGCAGGTATTGATGCTTTCTGGCCCGACGAAGGAGACTGGTTTAATTTATACGAACGCATTAAGCGCCACCAATTGTATTACCAGGGTCATCTTTCAGCTAATCCCAATGTTCGTCCCTGGAGCTTGCAACGAAACGGTTATCCGGGTATTGCACAATGGGGCGGATGGGTATGGTCAGGTGATACGGAATCTTCCTGGAAAACTTTGGAAGCGCAAATAGCGGTCGGACTGAATTATTCAATGAGCATCGGACCTTTCTGGGGATCTGATATTGGCGGCTTTACCCCATCACCTGACAAAACTGCTGAGCTGTATGCAAGATGGTTCCAGTTCGGTTCATTCAATGCCTCTTTCCGGTCGCACGGCAGAACCTGGATGACCAGCCTGCCATGGGGTTTCGGACTAAAAGATATGGGGCCCGTTGAAGTTGGGCCCCAGAACAGGATCCTTCAATCGGAAATGAATAATCCATCGCTTGAGCCTGTAACCAAAAAATTTGCAGAGCTACGTTATCAGCTTTTACCTTATACCTACACGTTAGCCTGGGAAGCCCGTAATTCTGGAATGCCCATGATGCGTCCCATGTGGTTACACTATCCGGATGATACCACTTGCAAAAAATCAGGCGATCAGTATCTTTGGGGCCGCGATATGCTTATCGCACCGGTATATAAAAAAGGGGCCACTACCCGTGATGTGTACCTTCCTGAGGGCGAATGGTACGACTGGTGGACCAATACAAAACAAACAGGCGGTATAACGGTTACCAGTAAGGTAGATATGTCTATGATACCTATCTATGTGCGTGCAGGTGCCATCATACCTGTTGATACTATTCGTCAATATACAGCTGAGTTAGTGAACACTCCCACAACACTGAAAATATATCGTGGTACCGATGGACGGTTTACCTTATATGATGATGATGGAATCAGCCAGGATTATCTTCAGGGAAAAGGTTGCTGGACTGGAATTTACTGGAATGAAAAAAGTAAAGAATTATCAATATCGCCCAACCCGCCAAAAGGATCTAAAAATGACGATAATAAACGCATCTTTATAATTCAATTGATACCGGGTAATGAAACAAAAATGGTATTGTACAATGGACTGCCGGTTAATGTAAAATTTTAATTCCAATGTTAAGTTAATCGGGAATTCTGTGTTAGTGGCTATCAGCTATCAATAGTCAGGAAACCAATCCCAAGCGATATTCTTCCTGAAAGCTGATGGCTTACGGCTGATAGTAAATGCGTCATTTTATAGTAAACATGGCATATATCATTTAAAAATAAATGGAGAGCATACAATGAAAATACAATCAATAAGAACTAAACTGTACCAGTGGAAAGGGCCTGTAAAAACAACGGATACTATTTTTGCAACTCCATTAAGCATCCTGCCATTCCAGGATGATGCGCAGGCACCTTTTCGCTTTTTCAGTTGGCTGGTAGTAGAGATTGAAACGGATGAAGGTCATGTAGGCTACGGCAATGCAGGCCTGTGCCCGGATATCACCAAGCATATCATCGATTCCAAATTAACTTCATTGTTACTCAATGAGAATCCGCTTAACACTGAATATCTTTTTGAAAAGATGTTTCGCTCTACAGTAGCATATGGAAGAAAAGGCGCCGTACTGGCAGCTATCAGCGCCGTGGATATTGCCTTATGGGATATAAAAGGATTGGCTGCAAAGCAGCCGGTGTTTATGCTGCTGGGCGGTAGAACCAAGGCTTCGATACAAACTTACTACAGCCGCCTGTATACACGTGATCTCGACAGCTTGCAGCAGGAAGCAGCTCATTATAAAGCCGAAGGATTTTCCGGTATGAAGCTGCGATGCGGCTACCCGCTTACCGAGGGGAAAAAAGGTATGAGGAAAAATATTGAAATGGTAAAAGTGGTTAGGGAAGCAGTGGGTGATGATATAGACGTTATGCTTGAAGCCTACATGGGGTTTAACTATGCTTATGCAAGAGAATTATTAAGGGAATTAGAACCCTTTAATCTTCGCTGGGCAGAAGAACTATTGTTACCAGACGAAATACACAACTTCGCCAAATTAAAACAGCAAACCAGTATCCCGCTTTCAGGTGGTGAGCATGAATATACCCGTTATGGTTTTCATGATTTGCTGCAGGCAAAAGCACTGGATATCTTTCAGTTTGATACCAACCGTGTGGGCGGATTTACAGAAGCCCAAAAAATATGTACCATGGCGCTTATGAATGGCGTTGAAGTAATCCCTCATGGCGGACAAATGCACAACCTGCATGTGGTAATGAGTTCCTTTGCCTCGCCAATGGCTGAATATTTTCCGCAGACAGAAATTGAAGTAGGCAATGAAATGTTCTGGTATATCTTTAATGGTGAAGCCATAGCAGAAAACGGCCAGCTACAATTAGACGATACAAAGCCAGGCGTAGGGTTAACTTTAAAAGATGATTACCTTGATCAGTTTAATATTATTGATAAACCCTATTAGCATAATGTTAAGCGCAAAATTCTGTATAACTTGCTATCAGCTATCAGTAGTCAGTTATCAGTCGTCAGGAAATCAACACCCGTAACGTTCCTCCTGATAGCTGACTGCTGACTGCTGATAGCTGATCGCTGATAGCCTTTAACTTCATCATATACTAACAACACTAGCGCATGTCTCATATAAACATTCTGGATCTGTTTAAACTGACCAGACACACAGCATTAATAGTTGGCGGTAACCGTGGACTGGGACTGACAATGGCAAAAGCGCTTGCTGAAGCGGGCGCTAATATTTCAATAGCAGCAAGGGATGAAGGCGAAAACAAAAAAGCACTCTCTGAAATTCAATCATTGTTCAATGGGGATTACATGAGCTGCCGTTGCGATGTAACTATTGAACAGGATATAAAAGATGCAGTAACGCAAACCATTGAACGCTTTGGCAAAATAGATATCCTTATCAATTCCGCAGGCATTAACATCCGCGGCTCTATCGGGAGTTTAACGGTTGAAGATTTCAATAGTGTGCAACAGGTTAATGTAACAGGAACCTGGATCGCCTGCAAGGAAGTAATACCCTTCATGAAGAAGAACGGTTATGGAAGGATCATCAACATCGGCTCCATGCTTTCTATAACCGCCATCTCCGATCGTACGCCCTATGCTACCAGTAAGGGAGCCGTCCTGCAACTGACACGTGCCTTAGCTATCGAATTAGCAAGTGAAAAAATTACGGTTAACGCCATCTTACCTGGACCATTCGGCACAGACATGAACCTTCCATTAATGAACGACCCTGAGAAATATAAGGCCTTTGTGTCAAGAATACCGATGGGTCGCTGGGGTGAATTGCATGAAATAGCTGGTATTGTACTATATCTTGCCAGTCCGGCTTCCAGTTATACCACAGGTGGTGGCTTTTCTATAGACGGTGGTTGGACGGCTACTTAAAAAATCAGATAATTATGAGATCAACACGGATAGTACAATTACACCATCCTACAGAAGGAAGAAAGATAGCCCTGGTGGAAGAACCTTTTTTAAGGCTTATTGCAGATACAGGTTCCGTATATGAATTAGCGCTCGATGCCATCCAGCTGCAAAAAGATATCATAACAGTAATCAACAACCGCTTATCGGAAACACAGCTTGATTACGAATCCATTTACCTGGGAAAAAGTGACTGGCAAATTTTGCCTTCTTTTGATCATCCTGATAATCCTTTGTTCTGCCTGGTATCCGGCACCGGATTAACGCATAAAAACAGTGCATTGAACCGGCAGATGATGCATGTGTCTGCAGAGAACAAACCTACCGACAGCATGCTTATGTATCAATGGGGTGTTGAAGGGGGCAACCCGGGTAAGGGATCAATAGGCGTGCAACCTGAATGGTTCTACAAAGGAAGTGGTGCAACGCTTAAACCACACGCGGCTTCTTTACATATTCCCCAGTACGCAAATGACGGTGGTGAGGAACCTGAAATTGCAGGTGTTTATATTATAGACAGATCGGGAACGCCATATAAAATTGGCTTCACTACCGGTAATGAATTTTCCGATCATATCATGGAAAAAAAGAATTATCTCTACCTGGCACCATCTAAATTAAGAGAATGTTCTATCGGTCCCGAGCTGGTTATAGATACTGACTTTTCCACCTTTACAGGCAAAGTAAGCGTATTAAGAAATGACGAAGTGCTTTGGTCTGCAGCCATTAACTCCGGTGAAAACAACATGAGCCATAACCTGGCAAACCTGGAGTACCATCATTTCAAATATGCCGGTCACAGGATTCCTTTACAGGCGCATGTTCATTTCTTTGGCGCGGATGCTTTCAGTTTTGGAAACAGGATTACACTGAATGATGGAGATGTAATGAGTGTCCATTGGGAAGGAATGGGCAGGGCCTTACTAAATGTTTTGAAGGTTGATATAGAGGAAGAAAAACTCATAGAGATAAAAACATTGTAATGGAGGTCTGCGACAGATCCCCTCCTTTGGAGCAGGGCTGTTGTGTTCTAATTTTGTTTACTTTTAGGATTGAGAAACACTGAAAACAATGGAAGGGAAGTCAAGCAATATATTGGATTATTTAGGTGAGGTAAAGGATCCCAGACGCTTACAGG
>JAABUS010001980.1_pt1 | contig 41117 bp, 41 predicted proteins | sample 5560161 | NCBI WGS metagenome assembly JAABUS01 (sample SAMN10711885, study PRJNA513376) | rock metagenome | isolation source: Antarctica rocks | place: Antarctica: Victoria Land, Trio Nunatak nord | collected 2016-01-04
GTGGACCTCAAGCTGGAGGGCGACAGCCTGCGCGTCACCGCCGCCGACTGCGTGTCGCTGGAACAGGCGGCGAGCGACGCCGGCGCCGGTATGCGCATCTGGCTCGACCGCACCGAGGCGGTGCCGCATATCCGCGCAATCCTGGCCCGCGAAGGCCGTGGCCGTGGCCGGGTCACGCTCGTGCCGCGCATCGGCGACGAACAGGCGGTCGAGATCACCATTCCCGGCGGCTTCCAGGTGACGCCGCGGCTGGCGCAGGCGCTGAAGATCGTGCCGGGCGTGGAGCGGGTTGAGGAGGTTTGACGAAGGCCGTTCAGGTTTGCCCACTGACCTTCTCATAGAATTGCATGCGCTGGAGTTTTTGGGATTGTTATGAAAGCACTGCCCGACGTCGTCGCGACGACTGCGCTGGCGCCTCCGGACGCAGGCGGCCGTGCTTCCCCGATGCCGGCGCGTTGGTTCGGCTGCGTGATGGTCGTGAATGGCCGGAACCACGACATACGGCTCAGGCTGACGCAGTCTTTGCAGGCCGGTGCGTCCCGCCGGGTCGGGATTGATTTCCTCGATCCAGGCACGGCGCTTTCCCATGCCCGGATCGGCACGACCTTTGGCCTTTGGGAAGGCGGAATTATCGGGAAGGGTGCAGTAGAGGTCGTCGAGGTGGAGCCTGCTCTGTCCCGATAACAACCGTTGTCTTGCACCACACTAGATTTTGCCCCATATCCCGCTGGTCTGCGACCGTCGCAGGTAATTCACACGCGGGGCGCCTTTCCCGGGGTTATTCCCCAGGTTCCGGTGCCGCATGGCCTGGCTCCGCGGAGGATCAACCGGATCACTGGAAAGGTCACGCCAATGGCGATGCCCGACTTTACTCTACGTCAGCTTCTTGAGGCCGGCGTCCACTTCGGCCATCACACCCGGCGCTGGAATCCGCGCATGGGACCCTATATTTTTGGCATACGCAACCAGGTCCACATCATCGACCTGCAACAGACTGTGCCGATGCTGGATCGCGCTTTGAAGGCCGTTCGCGACGTGACGGCCGCCGGTGGCCGCGTACTGTTCGTCGGTACTAAGCGCGCCGCCGCCGAGTATGTGGCGGATAGCGCCAAGCGCTGCGGCCAGTACTACGTCAACCATCGCTGGCTCGGCGGCATGCTGACCAACTGGAAGACCATCACCGGCAGCATCAAGCGCCTGCGCCAGATCGAGGAGATGCTGGGTGCCGACGTGCAGGGCCTGACCAAGAAAGAGGTGCTGGACATCACGCGCGACCAGGAGAAGCTGGAACGCGCGCTGGGCGGCATCAAGGACATGGGCGGCCTGCCGGACATCTTGTTCATCATTGACACCAACAAGGAAAAGTTGGCGGTCGAGGAGGCCAACAAGCTGGGCATCCCCGTCATCGCCGTGCTGGACAGCAACTCGGACCCGCAGGGCGTAACCTACCCGATCCCCGGCAACGACGACGCGATCCGGGCGATTACTCTCTATTGCGACCTGATCGCCGGCGCCGTGCTGGATGGCATCAGCGCCGAGATGGTGGCGAGCGGGCGCGACCTGGGCGCGTCGGAGAAGCTGCCGCCCGAGGCGATGCCGTTGCCGGAGGCCGCGGTTCCGGCCGAGCAGCCGGCGGCGTAGGGAGGGACCGATATGGCTGAGATCACAGCGGCGGCGGTCAAGGATCTGCGTGAGAAGACCGGCGCCGGCATGATGGACTGCAAGCGGGCGCTGACCGAATGCGGCGGCGACGCCGAGGCGGCGTTCGATTGGCTGCGCAAGAAGGGCTTGTCCGCAGCGGCGAAAAAGAGCGGCCGCGTGGCGGCGGAGGGCTTGGTCGGCGTGGCCAGCATGGCCAACAAGGCGGCGATGGTTGAGGTGAATGCCGAAACCGACTTTGTCGCGCGCAACGAGACGTTCCAGGCGCTGGTGGCGGCCGTGGCGCAGATTGCGCTCGAGGTCGGCGACGATGTGGAGGCTATTCGCGCCGCGCCGTTCCCCGGAACCGGCCGGACCGTTGCCGAGGAGCTGACGCATCTCGTGGCGACGATCGGCGAGAATATGCATCTCCGCCGGGCCAAGGTGCTGACGGTGCCGTGCGGCGTCGTTGCGACCTATGTCCACAACGCATTGAAGCCGGGCTTGGGCAAGATCGGCGTGCTGGTTGCCGTCGAAAGTGCCAGCGAGCAGTCGGCACTGGAGATCCTGGGTCGTCAGGTCGGCATGCATGTTGCCGCCACTCGGCCCGACGCGCTCGACGTGGATGCGGTGGACCCGGCCGCCCTAGAGCGGGAAAAAGCGGTGCTGACCGAGCAGGCCCGCGCCTCCGGCAAGCCCGAGGCCATCATCGAGAAGATGGTCGAGGGGCGTATCCGCAAGTACTACGAAGAAGTCGTGCTGCTGGAGCAGGTCTGGGTGCATGACGGCGAAAGCCGGGTGCGCGCTGTGGTGAAAAAGGCCGGCGCGACGCTCGCAGGCTTCGCCCGCTTCCACCTGGGCGAAGGCATCGACAAGCCGACGGGCGGGGATTTCGCGGCCGAGGTCGCCGCCGCTGCCGGTGTAATGCCGCCGCCTTCGCCGCCAGCGGAATAGCTGGGCCTGCCCTCCGGCCAGGCTCAGCCGCCGGTCCGAACTTGTGGCGGGCGGCGTCACGATCTAGCGTGCCGCCGCCCGGTTCTTAAAGGACTTCATGCCAAATCAGCCCACCTACAAGCGCGTCCTGCTCAAGGTGTCCGGGGAGGCGCTGATGGGCCGGCGGGAGTATGGGCTCGATACCGATACCCTGGCGCGCATCGCGATCGATGTCGGCGATGTCGTGCGAATGGGCGTGCAGGTGTGCCTGGTGATCGGCGGCGGCAACATCTTCCGCGGCATCTCCGCGGCGGCCGGCGGCATGGACCGGGCGCAGGCCGACTACATGGGCATGTTGGCGACCGTGATGAACGCATTAGGGATGCAGAGCGCGCTGGAGCGGTGCGGCGTGCCGACCCGCGTGCAATCGGCGATCCCGATGAGCAGCGTGTGCGAGCCGTATATCCGGCGCCGGGCCGAGCGGCACATGGAGAAGGGCCGCGTGGTGATCTTCGCCGCCGGCACCGGCAACCCATTTTTTACGACCGACACCGCCGCAGCGCTGCGCGCTGCCGAGATGAATTGCGACCTGCTGCTGAAAGGCACCCAGGTCGATGGCGTGTACTCCGCCGACCCACGCAAGGTGCCCGACGCGGAGCGGTATGATCAGCTTACCTATCTCGACGTGCTGTCCCGCGACCTCGGCGTGATGGACGCGGCCGGCATCAGCCTGGCGCGCGAGAACGGCCTGCCGATCATCGTCTTCAACATCCACGCGCCCGGCGCGTTTGCGCAGGTGATGCGCGGCGAGGGTCGTTTCACCCGTATCATCGAGCCGCACTAGGCCAAACCAGGGGAGACCTTCGTGCCCGCCGACCTGAACGCCCTCAAAACGGACCTGACGCGTCGCATGGATGGCGCGCTGGAGACCTTGCGCCGCGATTTCGGCGGCCTCCGCACTGGCCGTGCCAGCCCAGCGCTATTGGAGCCGGTCAAGGTCGAGGCCTATGGCACCGAGGTGCCGATCACCCAGGTCGGCACGATCGGCGTGCCGGAGCCGCGGCTGATCACCGTCCAGGTGTGGGACCGCACCCTGGTCGGCGCCGTCGAGCGGGCGATCCGGGACAGCGGGCTGGGCCTCAACCCCGGCTCCGACGGCCAGGTGGTCCGCGTGCCGATCCCGCAGCTTACGGCGGAACGGCGCGGCGAGCTGGCGAAGGCGGCCGGGCGCTATGCCGAGGGCGCGCGGGTTGCGGTACGTGGCGTGCGACGGGACGGCATGGATCAGATCAAGGCGTCGGAAAAAAAGAGCGAGATCGGTGAGGACGAGATGAAAGACTGGTCCGACCAGGTCCAGAAGCTGACGGACGGCTACATCAAGCGCATCGACGAGTCTCTGTCCGACAAGGACCGGGAAATCCGGCAGGTCTGACAGCATGGCGCTGGGCAAGCCGGATTTGGAGCCGCTCGCGGCCGGGCCAGCCGGATCGCCGCCGCGGCATGTCGCGGTCATCATGGACGGCAACGGCCGTTGGGCGGCTGCGCGCGGGTTGCCGCGGGTTGCGGGCCATCGCGCCGGCACCCAGGCGGTGCGCCGCACGATCGAGGCCGCGATCGAGGCCGGCGTGGGCTGGCTCACGCTCTATGCGTTCAGCAGCGAGAATTGGCGACGGCCGGCGGACGAGGTGCTGGAGCTGACCGGTCTGCTGCGCCACTTCATCCGCCAGGAGCTGGCTGAGCTGTCGCGCGAGGGCGTGCGGGTACGGGTGCTCGGCGACCGCGCCCGGTTCGAGGCCGAGACCCGGGCCGAGCTGGACCGCGCCGAGCGCACGACGCTCGGCAACACGCGGCTCAACCTGAACATCGCGCTATCCTACGGTGCGCGTGACGAGATTGCCGCCGCGGCCCGTGCGGCAGCGCAGGCAGCGGTTGATGGTACGCTGGATCCCGCGGCGCTGACCGTCGAATTTTTTGAGCGCTTCCTGTTCACCGCCGGCATGCCCGATCCGGATCTGATGATCCGCACCTCCGGCGAGCATCGTCTATCGAACTTCCTGCTGTGGCAGTCGGCCTATGCCGAGCTGATTTTCCTCGATGTGCTGTGGCCGGACTTCGGCCCTGCCGAGTTCAACGACGCCCTGGTCGAGTTCGCCCGGCGCGAACGCCGGTTCGGGGCTCGCCCTGCCTGAAGCGATCAATGGCCGGACCGGCCAGGCGAGGCGATGGGGCGACCTGCGCAAGCGTGCGCTGTCGGCGGCACTGTTGGCACCCACGGCATTGGCATGCATCTGGCTGGGCGCCGATGCCTGGACGGCGCTGATGGCGGTGGCAGCCGGCGGACTTGCCTATGAGTGGGTGGCGTTATGCGGCGGGCGACCCTCACGGATGCCTGGCCTGGTGGTGCCGGCGGTGGTGCTGTTCGCCGGGGTGTTCGCCGTGCTGGATCGGGAACGCTGGTCGCTGGTCGCGTTGGTGGCCGGCGCTGCGTTGGCTGGGCTGAGCAGCGGGCGACGCGCGATGGTTGCCGGCGTGCTGTATGTCGGCCTGGCGAGCGTCGCCCTCGTCTGGTTGCGGGGCGACAATGCGGCGGGCCGGGCCAACGTGCTGTTCCTGGTGTTCGTGGTTTGGGCGAGCGACATCGGCGCCTACGCGGCTGGGCGGTTGCTGGGCGGGCGCAAGCTGGCGCCGGCGATCTCTCCGGGCAAGACGTGGTCCGGGGCGGTCGGCGGCCTGCTGGCGGCGATGCTGGTCGGCGAGGCCGCGGGAGACCTGCTGGCAGCCGCAACCATCGGACGAGCTGCGGTGGTGGCCGGGCTGCTCGGGCTGGCGGCGCAGGCCGGTGATTTGCTGGAAAGTGCGGTCAAGCGGCACTTCGGTGTAAAAGACTCCGGCCGGCTGATCCCGGGGCATGGCGGATTGCTGGACCGGCTCGATGGGCTGCTGACCGCAGCGCCCGCCGCAGCGGCGCTGGCGTTGTTGTTGGGGCGGGGAGTGGTGTTATGGCAATAGGCCCGGGTGCATCAAGCGGAAGGGCGACAACGACCGCGATGGACCGGCGGACAGTCTCGGTGCTGGGCTGCACCGGCAGCGTCGGCTGCAGCACGGTCGATCTGCTGGCATCGAACCCGGCCCGCTTCCGGGTGCGCGCCCTGGTCGGCGGCCGCAACGCGGCATTGCTTGCCGAACAGGCCCGGCTTTTGCAGGCTGAACTGGCGGTCATTGCCGAGCCGGCGGGTCGCGCCGCGCTCGATGCGGCGCTGGCCGGCACCGGCATCCAGACCGCCAGCGGCGACGCGGCCGTGCTGCAGGCGGCATCGCTCCCGGTCGATTGGACGATGGCGGCCATCACCGGCGCGGCCGGCCTGCCCAGTACGCTCGCCGCCATAAAACGCGGCGGCGTGGTGGCGCTGGCCAACAAGGAGGCGCTGGTCTGTGCCGGGGAGGTGATGCTTCGTGCGGTGCGCGACGCGGGCGTCACCCTGCTGCCGGTCGACTCCGAGCACAACGCGGTTTTCCAGGCGATGGCGGAGGGCAACCGGGACGCGGTGGAACGCATCGTGCTAACAGCGTCCGGCGGGCCGTTTCGCCTCTCGACGATGGAGGAGATGACGCGCGCCACGCCTGAGGCCGCGCTGCGGCACCCTATCTGGTCGATGGGCGCCAAGATCAGCATCGACTCGGCGACGATGATGAACAAGGGATTGGAGATCATCGAAGCGGCGCGGCTGTTCGCGATGGATGAGCGCGATATCGGCGTCCTGGTGCATCCGCAATCGGTGATCCACGGCCTGGTGCATTTCCGCGACGGCAGCGTGCTGGCACAGATGGGATCGCCCGACATGCGGATTCCGATCGCGCATGCGCTGGCCTGGCCCGGGCGGCTCGCCACCGAGTCGCCTCGGCTGGATTTGGCCGCGCTTGGCACCTTGGAGTTTCATGCGCCTGATCCGGTCCGTTTTCCGGCACTGCGGCTGGCGCGGGACGCCTTGCGCGCTGGCGGGGGCGCACCCACAATCCTGTCAGCAGCCAACGAGGTGGCGGTGGAGGCGTTCCTGGGTCGCCGCCTAGGCTTCACTGCGATCGCCGCCTTAGTGGAGGCCGTGCTGGAGCGGCTCGGGCCTCAGGCCGCGGACAGCCTGGATGCAGTATTGGACCTGGATGCGTCCGCCCGGCGTGCCGCCCACCAGATTGCGGCTGCGAAAGCGGCTTAAGGACGTTCCATTATGCCAATGATTCCCGATTTTATCCGTAGCGTCGCCGCGTTCATCGTCGTGCTCGGCGTATTGGTGTTTGTGCATGAACTCGGCCATTATCTGGCGGCGCGTTGGCGCGGGGTCCATGTCGAGGCGTTCTCGATCGGTTTTGGCCGGTCCATCGCCAGTTGGACCGACCGGCTGGGCACGGTCTGGAAGCTCGCCTGGCTGCCGCTCGGTGGCTATGTGAAGCTGCACGGTCAGGAACGGCCGGAGGACGTGGCCGACGATGTCCGGGCCCGTTGGCTGCCGGGCCGGACATTCCATGAGAAATCGGTGCTGTCGCGCGCGATCGTGGTCGCGGCCGGTCCGATTGCCAATTTCCTGCTCGCGGCCGTGCTGTTCGCGGCGCTGTTCGGCACAGTGGGCCGGCCGGTTTCGGTGCCGGTGATCGGCGAGGTAGTGGCCGAGGGCGCTGCGGCAAAGGCCGGGCTGCGCTCCGGCGACCGCGTGGAGTCGATCGACGGGGCGGCCGTTTCACGGTTCGAGGACATTCAGCGGATCGTCTCGGCGAATCCGGATCGCGAGCTGAGCCTACGGATTTCGCGCGATGGGCAGGAGCAGACTGTGCCGGTGTTAGCCGGTGGGCGCGATGCCGGAGCGGGGCACCGAGTCGGCTTGCTGGGCGTACGCGGCGGTGGCGCCGAGTTCACCAAGCTGAACCCGTTGCAAGCCGTCGCGGCCGGCGTGGCACAGACCTGGGACGTGACGGCACAGACCGTCGCGGGACTGGGCCAGATGCTGACCGGCGCCCGCACCACGGATGAGCTCGGCGGTCCGTTGCGGATCGCGCAGCTCTCGGGACAGGTGGCGCAGCTCGGCCTGGCCAGCCTTGTCAGCTTCATCGCGGTGCTGTCGGTGAACCTCGGATTGATCAACCTGTTCCCAATCCCGATCCTGGATGGCGGGCACCTGCTATTCTATTTTGCCGAGGCAATTCGCGGCCGGCCGCTGCCGCCGCGTGCGCAGGAATACGGCTACCGCGCCGGCTTTGCCGTGCTGGCCTGCCTGTTCGTTTTTGCGACGTGGAACGACCTGACCCATCTGGGGCTGTTCCGTTGGGTTACCGGGCTGATCGGATAGCGCAGCTAAGGCAGGGGACAGAGCGGCCCAGTCCAAGGAGTTATCGAGCGGTTTGACAGGTTCGTGTTCACGGGCCTTGGCGTGGGGCGGCTCTGCGCTTACAACGCCCGGACTGTCGCCATGGCGGCTGCATCCGACGTGTCTGAGCCCTGGAGGACTTGCCTGTTGTCTCGAAAAAGCGCCGCGCTGCTTGCTACGGCATGCTTGCTTCCGCTGATCGCCAGCGACGCGGCCGTGGCGCAAACCCAGCGTGTGCGTCGTGCTGCAACCACCCAGCGTACGCTTCCCGCGGCGCGCGTTGCGCCGGGCGGCGCCATCACTGCAATCAAGGTGGAGGGCAACCAGCGTATCGAGGAGGGCACGATCCGCTCCTACATGCTGGTGCAGCCCGGCGATCCCTTCGATCCCGACCGCATCGACCGCAGCCTCAAGACGCTTTATGCGACCGGCCTGTTTCAGGACGTGACGCTACGTCGGGATGGCAGCACGCTGATTGCAAAGGTGCTAGAGAACCCGATCGTCAACCGAATTGCGTTCGAGGGCAACCGCAAGTTGAATGACGAGCAGCTTCGGGGTGAGCTTCAGTTGCGTGCCCGCGCGGTGTTCACGCCGCAACTGGCGCAAGCCGACCGTCAGCGCCTGCTGGATTTGTATGCAAAACGCGGCCGGTTTGCCGCGACCGTCGTGCCCAAGGTGATCCGGATCGACCAGAACCGAGTGGACGTGGTGTTCGAGGTGAACGAGGGCGATACGACGCTGGTCAGCCGCATCGCCATGGTCGGCAACCGTGCGTTCAGCGAGAACCGCCTGCGCGAGGTGATCAACAGCCGCGAGCAGGCATTCTACCGAATACTGTCCACCAGCGACCAGTACGACCCCGAGAAGATCAATTTCGACAAGGAGCTGCTCCGGCGGTTCTATCTTAAAAACGGTTTTGCCGATTTCGAGGTGAAGGATGCGACGGCCGAGTTGTCGCCGGACCGCAAGGCGTTCTTTGTCACATTCACGCTGAGTGAGGGGGAGCGCTACACCGTCGGCCAGGTCAGCATCGACAGCAAGCTGCGCAACCTGAAGGGCGAGGAGCTGACGCCGCTGCTGCAGATCGGCACCGGCGACACTTATGACGGCGACATCGTCGAGCGCACCACCCAGGCGATCCAGGACGCGGTGCAGACCCGTGGCTACGCCTTCGTTGACGTGAAGCCGCGCATCGCCCGCGACCGCGCCAAGAAGACCGTCGATTTGGTGTTCGACGTCACCGAGGGGCCGCGGGTCTATGTCGAGCGGATCGACATCTCCGGCAATACGCGCACCAAGGACAAGGTGATCCGGCGTGAGTTCCGGCTGGCGGAGGGAGACGCGTTCAATGCCGCGACCGTCCGCCGGTCACGGCAGCGGCTGCAGGATCTCGGGTATTTCAATGGCGTGACGGTGCAGCCGTCGCCGGGCAGTGCGGCGGACCGGGCGATTTTGAGCGCGGTCGTGGATGAGAAGGCGACGGGTGAGCTGACGCTCGGCGGCGGCTATTCGACCGATGCGGGCGCCTTGCTGAACGTAGGCCTGCGGGAGCGCAACCTGGTCGGCACCGGCATCGACGCGAGCATCAACGGGGTGCTGGCGCAGCGGCGCAGCCAGATCGACCTTTCGATCACCGACCCGTATTTCCTGGATCGCAACCTGGTGGCAGGGTTCGATCTGTTCAGCGTGCGCAACAACAACCAGGATATCGCGGCGTACAACGAGTCGCGGACGGGCGGCGCCCTCCGGCTCGGCTACGAGTTCAACGAACATCTGCGGCAGGCCTGGACCTATACGCTGGTCAGCCGGAACGTCTTCAACGTGCAGGACGGCGCCAGCATCTACATTCAAAACCAGAAGGGCACCTCGCTGCTGTCGCAGATCGGGCAGACCCTCTCGCTGGACTACCGGGACAGCCGGACCGAGCCGCACGAGGGCTTCCTGGTCCGCCTCGGGACTGACCTGGCTGGCCTCGGCGGCACGGCGCGCTATGTCCGGACCAAGCTCGACGGCACATACTACATCCCGCTGGAGCGGTACACCGGCGACAGCGATTGGGGCATTGCGCTCTCGGCAGGCGGCGGCTACCTGGCGCAGTTGGGCCGGCAGGAGAAGATCATCGACCGGTTCTTCCTGGGCGGCGATAACCTCCGCGGCTTCCAATCGGGCGGCGCCGGCCCGCACGCGGTCGGAGCCACGTCGCGGGATAGCATCGGCGGCCGGCTGATCTACACCCAATCGACCGAACTGCGTTTCCCGTTGCCGATTTCGGCCGACCTCGGACTGTCTGGCCGAGCCTTCGTCGATGTCGGCTCGTTGAGCCAAGTGACGAGGATCGGAGCGATAAATGGTGTCGCGACCGATGTGGTGGACAATCCGACGCCGCGGGTCGGCACCGGAGTCGGCGTGTCCTGGAAAACACCGTTCGGGCTGATCAACATCGACATCGCCCAGGCGGTCGTCAAACGCAAATACGACCAGACCCAGGTGTTCCGGTTTGGTTTCGGCACGAGGTTCTGAGGTGCATATGACCGTCCTGATCCGCTCTGCCGCCTTCGCGGCCACCCTACTGATCGCTGCCCCGTTGCTTGTTGGCATTCCGGCCGCGGCACAGCAGAGCCCGGGTTATTTCATCCCGCCCTCCGCCGCACCCGCGGCGCCGCGGCAGACGGCACCCCGGGCCCCGGCACGGGTACCCGCGCCGCCTGCGGTGCAGGTTGCTCCCCCAGCGCTAGGCCCAAATGGCGCCGGCGATGCACAGAACGATGCGCCGCTGCAGGTCCAGCTTCCGCCGGTGCCCGACCTCCCGGCGCTGCCGCGCGTCGCGGCGCCCCCGGCTGCGGTGGTCGGCGTGCTGGGCATCCCCGACATCATGCATGCATCGACGGCAGCGCAGCAGGTCGAGAAGCTGATCGGCGAGCGGCGGGAGAAGCTGAACGAGGATGCGCAGAAGGAGCAGGTCGCCTGGCGGGACCTGCAGCAGGCCTTGGCGAACCAGCGCGCCAGCCTGAACGCCGACCAGATCCGCACCAAGGAGCGCGAACTGCAGGAGCGCATCACCAATTCGCAACGCCAGTTCCGCGACCGCAACCGCTTCATCCAGGAGGCGGCCCAGGTTGGCCTGGCGCAGATCGAGCGCATGCTGATCGCGGTGATCCGCCAGGTGGCCGAGAGCCGTGGCATGAACCTGGTGCTGCATCGGGCGCAGGTGGCGTTGAACGTCAATGAGTTCGATATTACCGAGATGGTTGTCGAGCAGATGAACAAGATCCAGCCCAGCGTCTCCCTGCCGCCAGACGGCGTATCGGCCGTCGCGGCCCAGGCGACACCGCCGGCAACGCAGCCAACCGCGCCGGCCCCAGCGCCGGCCCCGCCTGGACCCGCTGCTCCGCGTCGTTAGACCATGCAACCGACAGCTTTGGGGATTGCGGCGGCAGACGACCGGTTTTTTGCCCGGACCGGTCCGCATTCCTTAGCGGCCGTCGCTGCCGCGGTGGGCGGGACGGCGGTGGATCGCCCGCTCATGCTGCATGGGGTGGCGCCCCTGCAGTCGGCTGGTCCGGCGCATATCAGCTTCCTCGACAATCGCCGGTATCTCGACGCCTTGGCAGCGACACGGGCTGGCGCGGTCATCGTGCATCCCGATCTCGCGGGCCGGGTTCCGGCTGGGTCGGTCGCGATCGAAACGACCGATCCCTATTCGGCCTGGGCGCGGGCCGCTGGGCTGTTCCATCCGCCGCCGCCGGTGCGTCCGGGCGTGCATCCCTCCGCAGTCGTCGCCAGCGACGCGACGGTGGATGCTTCGGCGGAGGTCGGTCCACTGGCCGTCATTGGCGCCGGCGCCGTGATCGGGCCACGCTGCCGGATCGGAGCGGGCGCCGTGATCGGCGATGCCGTCTCCATGGGAGCGGATTGCCGGATCGGCCCGCTGGCCAGCGTCAGCCATGCGATGCTCGGCGCCCGGGTCTATATCTATCCCGGCGCGCGCATCGGACAGGAGGGCTTCGGCTTCGCCATCATCCCAAGCGGGTTCCTGACGGTCCCGCAGCTTGGCCGCGTGCTGTTGGAGGATGACGTCGAGGTCGGGGCCAATAGCACGATCGACCGGGGATCGGCGGCCGACACGGTCATCGGCGCCGGGTCGCGTCTCGACAACCTGGTGCAGATTGGGCACAACGTGCGGATGGGACGGTGCTGCATCGTCGTGGCACAGGCCGGCATCTCCGGCTCAACCGTACTTGAGGATTTTGTGGTGATCGCGGCGCAGGCCGGCTTGACCGGGCATCTTAGGATTGGGCGAAAGGCCAGGATCGGCGCGCAGGCTGGCGTCATGTCCGACGTGGGTCCCGGCCTGGACGTGATCGGCAGTCCGTCACAGCCGACCCGCGAGTTCTTCCGCGGCGTCGTGATGCTTCGCAAGCTGAGCCGTCCCTCGCGCCGGACCAGTGATGCCACGCCCGGTGAACGTACGCCCGGGGAACCAACCGGCGAGGGCTCGGGTTAGGTCAGCATGGACGGCACTCCACCCTTGCCCGACGTCGCGCCAAAGCCTTCGTTGCAGGCTGCCCTGCCGCGGACCGAGGTTATCGACATCAAGCGGATCATGCACGCGATCCCGCATCGGTATCCGCTGCTGATGATCGACAAGGTCGTCGAAGTCGTGCCGAACGTCTCGGCGGTGGGCATCAAGAACGTGACCGTCAACGAGAACTTTTTCCAGGGGCATTTCCCCGGCCATCCCGTGATGCCCGGCGTGCTCATCATCGAGAGCATGGCGCAAACCGCGGCGGTGCTGGTGGTGGAGACCCTCGGGTCGAACGCGGCGGGCAAGGTGGTCTATTTCATGACGATCGAGAACGCGAAGTTTCGCCGTCCCGTGGTGCCCGGCGACACCTTGCGCATTCACGTCACCAAAAACCGCCATCGCGGCAGCGTATGGAAATTCAGCGCCGTCGTTCGGGTCGATGGCGTCTCAGTGGCTGAGGCAACCTATGCTGCGATGATTATGGACAAATAGCCGCAATATACCGCAACAATCCTTGTATTGGCCCATTCGGATTCGCTTCGTAATTTTTTGGTGACATGGCCGTGCGTTCGGCTGGCCTCTATGAAAGTCGTTGCATGACACCAATGCCCCGGAAACTCGGCGCCGTTGCGGTCATGCCGCCGATCGCGAGTGTTCATCCCACCGCGATCATCGAACCGGGTGCGCAGTTGGGGGTGGGCGTGGAGATTGGGCCCTGGTGCCATGTCGGTCCCGACGTGACGATTGGGGACGGCGCTAGGCTGGTCTCGCATGTGGTGGTGGACGGCAGCACGCTGATTGGAGAGGGGGCCTTGCTGTATCCGTTCTGCACTGTCGGGCTGGCGCCGCAGGACCTTAAATACCGGAATGAGCCGACGCGATGCGAGATCGGTGCCCGCACCCAGGTGCGGGAGCATTGCACCATCCACCGCGGGACCGTGACGGGCAGCGGGGTGACCCGGGTGGGCGCCGACTGCCTGCTGATGGCCGTGGTGCACATCGCGCATGATTGCGACATCGGCGACGGCGTGGTGATCGCCAACAACGTGGTCATGGGCGGCCACGTCAGCATCGGCGCCGGAGCGGTGATCGGCGGTGCGGCGGCGCTGCATCAGTTCGTTCGCATCGGGCGCGGCGCTATGGTGGGTGGAGTTTCGGGCGTCGAGGCGGACGTGATTCCGTTCGGCAGCGTCATCGGCAACCGCGCGCGTCTATCGGGCCTGAATGTCATCGGACTGCGTCGCCGCGGAGTGGATCGCGCCGGGCTGCATCGGCTGCGGACGGCGATACGATTGCTGTTCGGGTCGGAGGGCGTATTCAGCTTACGCCTGGCCGAAGTTCGGGAAGCCTATGGAGACGATCCGATGGTTGCGGAGGTGCTGGCGTTCATCGACATCCCGAGCAAACGCGGCTTGATCCGTGCCGGCGTTGCCGCCATGGAGGAAGACGCGACCTAGAGGTTGTCGCGGAAGCTTATCCTAGTGGATCGCCAAATGAGGCAGCACCAGGTCTGAGAAGCTGTCGCTCCGATTGGCCAATACCTCGAGATTGCACGTGTCGAGCGCTCTCTGCAGTGCTGCGGAGGTCCGATCTAAGTGCAGGATGGATGCCTCCTCGGCCAGCATCCGAAGGCATTGGATGAATCCATTGGACGTCGCCAGAACCTCGTCGTCGCCCATGAATTTGCTCCATTTCGGATCACGGCTTTGTGAGTTACCTATAAGTTGGTCGAGGCGTGGAAAACGCAATGAAAAAATTTTGCATGTCGATACAATTGACGCACGTTGATTATCGTTTCACGGTCTTGCCACTGATTGGCGAGCCTTTATCGCTGCATTAGCCGATGACTTTGCCGACGCTTGGCATCTTGGCCGGTGGCGGACCGTTTCCCGGGCGTGTTGCCGCCGCAGCCCTCGCCGCAGGGCGAAAGGTGTTCGTCGTGGCCTTGCGCGGTTTTGCTGAGGCCGGGGTGATCGGGCCATTTCCCCATGCGGTCATCCGGATGGGTGCGGCCGGTGAGATCCTCGCGTATCTGCGCGCCGCGGGGTGCACGGACCTCGTCCTGGTCGGGCCGGTCCGCCGACCGCCTTTGATGGATTTGCGTCCCGATGCCGAGGGGGCGCGCATCATGGCCCGGATTGGCCGGGCGGCATTCGCCGGCGATGACGGGCTGCTCGCGGCCATCGTGCGCGTGCTGGGGGAGGAGGGATTCCGCGTGATCGGCGCGCACGAGGTGCTGACCGAGGCGGTAGGCCCGCGCGGCCAGATGGGCCGGATCGCGCCGGACGCCGCCGCCATGGCCGACATCGAACGCGGCGCTGCCGTCGTGCGTGCCCTGGGTCAGGTCGATGTCGGGCAGGGCTGCGTCGTGCAACAGGGCATCGTGCTGGCGGTCGAGGCGATCGAAGGCACCGACGCCATGCTCGCCCGCGCCGCTGTGCTGGCGCGGCCCGGACCCGGCGGGGTGCTGGTCAAGCTCGTGAAACCGGGCCAGGATCGGCGGGCCGACCTGCCGACAATCGGCCCTGCCACGTTGCGCGCCGCAGCCAGCGCCGGACTGCGCGGCGTAGCGTTCGAAGCGGGGGGAACCCTGTTGACCGATCGCGCCGCGTGCATCACCGAGGCGGACGGCGCCGGGATCTTCCTGCTGGGCATCGACGCCGCCTCACCAAACCAACGCAAGGAACCAAGCCTATGACCAACTCCCGCCTGCTGCACACCATGCTTCGCGTGAAGGACCTGGACGCCAGCGTTGCGTTCTACACTGGGCTGCTCGGCATGAAGGAGCTGCGCCGCAACGAGGTGCCCGGCGGCCGTTATACATTGGCCTTCGTCGGCTATGGCGACGAGAGCAGCACCAGCGTGCTTGAGCTGACCTACAACTGGGACCAGCAAGGCCCGTATGAGATCGGCAGCGCATTCGGCCATCTCGCGGTCGGCATGCCGGACGTCTATGCCGCGTGCGACGCCTTGAAGAAGGGCGGTGCCAAGATCACCCGGGAGGCCGGACCGGTGCAGCACGGCACGACGGTGATCGCCTTCGTCGAGGACCCGGACGGCTACAAGGTCGAGCTGGTCCAACGCGGCTGACGCCAGACACCCCGCTCGCCCGCCTGACCCGGCGCACCGTCCGCATCGGAGTGACAGGGCTGGCGCGTGCCGGGAAGACGGCGTTCCTGGCTTCGGCGGCGGCGAACCTGCTGGCGCTCGGTACTGGCCGCCCGGTGTTGCCGGGCTTGGCCCGGCGGTTGAAAGGGCGATCGATCCGGGTCGCGCTGGCACCGTCGGGCGCCTCCGGCCTGCCGCGGTTCGACCACCGACGCCATCTGGCTGCGCTCACGCAGGACCCTCCCGCATGGCCGGAGCGCACGAGCGCCGCGTCGATGCTGGCGCTCGACGTGACGCTCGGGCGCGAGCGCCTGGGGGTCGGCCTGCCGGCGCAGCGGCTGCGGCTGGAACTGCTGGACTACCCCGGCGAGTGGCTCCTCGACCTGCCGCTGCTGCGCACCAGCTTCGCCGACTGGTCAACGGCCGTGCTGCGGCGTCTTGATGCACCAACCGCCGCCCCGCACGCCGCAGAGTTCATGGCGTTCAGCAGCGCGCTGCCGGCTGGTGCGCCAGCGGACGAGGCGCTGGCTGCAACCGGCCATCGGCTATATCGCGCCATGCTGCACCGCCTGCGGAACGACGCTGGGCTGTCGCTGCTGCAGCCGGGCCGTTTCCTGATGCCGGCGCCCGGTCCGGAACCGGCTTGGACGCCGTTCTTCCCCAATCTGGGCGCTGCCGGGCTGGAGGCACTCCTCGCCCGGCGCTATGCCGCCTATGTCCAGGCGGTGCAGCGCGACCTGAACGAGCCGATGTTCGGCAACCTCGATCGGATGGTGGTCCTCGTGGACCTGCTGACGGCGCTGCACGCTGGGCGTGGCGCGTTCGACGACGCGGCCGCGGCGGTCGCGGCGGCGGTGAGCGCGCTGCGCTGGCGGCGGTCGTGGGTCGAGACTGCTTGGGCGCTGGGCCATCTGCGCCGTCCGCCCCGGGTCGTCTCCCGGGTGGCGTTCGCGGCCACCAAGGCCGATCACGTGGCGGACCGGCAGCGCGGCAACCTGGCGGCGCTGCTGCGCAATGTCGCCCATGGTGGGATAAGCGACATTGCCGAGGTGCGCACCAGCCATCTGCCGATCGCCGCCGTGCGCTGCACCGAGGATTTTGTTTGGACGCTCGATGGCCGCCCGGTGTCCGCGGTGCGCGGCCGGCGGATCGGCGATGATCGCATGTTGCGGTCCTACCCCGGCGAGGTGCCGGACCGCCCGCCGGACGACGGGTTCTGGGCCTATCCCTTCCTGCAGGTGCCGGAGTTCGAGCCGCTGCGCCCGCCCGATGCCGGCCGCGGCGGCGTGCCTGAGCTGGGCCTGGACACCCTGCTCTGCTTCCTGCTGGACGACTTTCTGTGAAGGTCGAGCCTCGGATCGAACTTGAGGAAGAGTTCGCGCCACGGTTGGAGCCCTCGCCTCCGGCCGTCGTCGCGACGGTGGAGGCCGTGCCGCCATCGGGGACGGCCGCGCTCGCCTTGTCAGGCATGGCCGTGCTGGCGTTGGGTTTGGCCGGGTTGTCGATCGGCAACTTCGTGGTGGACCAGTTTGCCCGGGCGGCTTGGCTGGGCTGGGCCACCCTGGGGATCGCGGGCGCTGGGTTCGGGCTGATCGGCGCTGGCGTATTGCGCGAAGTGCGGGCGCTCGTCGTGTTGCGGCACGTCGATGACCTGCGTGCCGGGTTTGCCTCGGGCGATGCCGGGCAGATGATGGCCGCCGCCTCGACGTGGTCCCGTATGGTCCCTGCCGGGGCGGCAACCGCCTTGGCACTGCAGGCCGTCAACGATCCCGATGCGGCGATCGCCCTGCTGCGCGCCGGACCCTGCCGGACGTTGCGGGATGCGGCGGACCGTCTGGGCCGGGTCGCCGCCGTGCAGGCCGTGGCGGGCGTCGCCGCCATTCCGTCTCCCGCATTGGACGTGCTGTTCGTGGCCTGGCGCGGCGTGCGGCTGGTGCGGCAGGTGGCCGCGCTCTACGGCGTCCGGCCCGGCGTGCTGGGAACGCTAGGGCTGCTGCGGCGGGCGGCGGTTGCGGCGACGTTGGTGGGTGCTGCCAACCTCGCCGGCAATACCGCCGCACATGCCGTGCTGTCCAACCCGCTGCTGGTGCATGCCTTGGGCGACGCCGCCGCTGCCGGAGTTGCCGCCCGGCGATTGCTGGTGCTGGCCCGTGCGACTGCGCTTGCGTGCGATCCGGTGCCGTCGGCCTGAACGACTACTCCCGGCTGGCGTCGAGCGCGGCCTGCAGGATGTAGGCGGCGGCCATCTGATCGACGACCGCCGCACGTTTGCGCCGGGTCATGTCGGCCTCGGCGACCAGGAAGCGGTTCACCGCCGCGGACGACAGGCGTTCATCCCACAAAGCCGTGGGCAATCCGGTCGTGTCGGCCAGCGCGCGTGCCCAGTCCCGCACCGCCTGCGCCGCCGGACCCATGCTGCCGTCCATCGACAGCGGCCAGCCGACCACGAGGCCGCTCGCACCCTCCCGCCGCGCAATGGCCGCCAGCTCGGCGGCCATCTGGCCCAGCTTGCCCCGCCGCAGGCTGCCATAGGGGCTGGCAAGCAGTAGGCTGATGTCCGACAGCGCCACGCCGATGACTTTGGCGCCGGGGTCGAGGCCGATCAGCCGCTGGCCCGGCTGCAACTGCGCCCGTAAATCCGCAACATTGAACAAGGCCATGTCGGTCGGTATGGTCCCGCGTTCTGGCAGCCCGGCGCGGGCTGTCCCACCATGCTACCATAGGGTTGTCCATCCATGTCGCTCGATCCCGCGACCGTCCGGCGCATCGCCCGACTCGCCCGCATCCACGTTGAGAACGCCGAGACGGAGCAGCTCGCCGGCGAGCTGAACGGCATCCTGGGCTGGATCGAGCAGTTGAACGAGGTCGATGTCGAGGGAATTGATCCGCTGACCGGCGCCGCGCAGATGGCGATGCGGTTGCGCCCCGATGTCGTGACCGACGGCGGCATTCCGGATCTGGTGCTGGGCAACGCCCCCGACCGGGCGGGCGCGTTCTACTCCGTGCCGAAGGTGGTCGAGTGATGCTGACCGATCTCTCATTGGTCGAGGCGCGGGACGGGCTGCGCCAGCGCGATTTTTCCGCAATGGAGCTGACCGACGCGCATTTGGACGCCGTGGCGGCGCTGAACCCGCGGCTGAACGCGTTCATCACCGTGTCGGCCAACATGGCGCGAGCACAGGCGATCGAGGCCGATGCGAGGCTGGCGGCCGGAGAGGACCGCCCGCTGCTGGGCCTGCCGCTGGCGATCAAGGACCTGTTCTGCACCGAAGGCGTGCGCACCACCGCCGGCAGCCGCATCCTGGAGCCGTTCGTCCCGGCGTATGAGAGCATGGTCACGGCGAACCTGTTGCGAGATGGCGCGGTGTTCCTGGGCAAGGCCAACCTCGACGAGTTCGCGATGGGCTCGTCGAACATGACCTCGGCGTTCGGACCGGTGCAGAACCCATGGACCCGGGAGGATGGCGCTGCCCTGGTGCCCGGCGGCTCGTCCGGCGGCTCATGCGCGGCGGTCGCAGCACGCCTGGCGCTGGGAGCGACCGCGACCGATACCGGCGGGTCGATCCGGCAGCCCGCGTCGTTCTGCGGCATTGTCGGGATGAAACCGACCTACGGGCGGTGCTCGCGTTGGGGCATCGTCGCGTTTGCGTCGTCGCTGGACCAGGCGGGGCCGGTGGCGCGGACGGTGGAGGACTGCGCGGTCCTGCTGGGCAGCATGGCCGGGTTCGACGCCCGGGACAGCACGTCCGCGGACCGCCCGGTGCCGAATTTTGCCGCCGCCTGCCGCCGCGGCGTGCGGGGCCTGCGCATCGGCGTGCCGCGCGAATACCGCAGCGACAGCATGCCGGCCGAGATCGAGGCGATGTGGCAGCAGGGCCTGGCCTGGCTGCGCGACGCTGGGGCGGAGATCGTGGACGTGTCGCTGCCGCACACCAAATACGGCCTAGCGACCTACTATATCGTAGCCCCTGCCGAGGCCTCCAGCAATCTGGCGCGCTATGACGGCGTGCGGTTCGGACGGCGGGTGGACGGCGACGATTTGACCGAGATGTATGAGCGGACCCGGGCAGAGGGCTTCGGCGCGGAGGTGCGGCGGCGCATTATGATCGGCACCTACGTCCTGTCGGCTGGGTACTACGACGCGTACTACCTGCGGGCGCAGAAGGTCCGCGCGTTGATCCTGCGGGATTTCACCGATGCCTACGCCCAGGTGGATGCCTTGCTCACTCCAACGACGCCATCCGCCGCCTTCGCGCAGGGCGACAAGATGGACGACCCAGTGGCGATGTACCTGAATGACGTGTTCACCGTGCCGGCCAGCATGGCGGGCGTACCGGGCTTGTCGGTGCCGGCCGGGCTGGACGGGCAGGGGCTGCCGCTGGGCCTGCAGGTGCTCGGCCGGCCGTTCGACGAGGAGACCGTGTTCGCCGTGGGCGCGGTGCTGGAACGCGCTGCCAGGTTCCATCATCTGCCGGCAATCCGGGCGGGGGTTCCACTATGAGCTATGTGATCGAAGGGCGCGACGGCCCGTGGGAGCTGGTGATCGGGCTGGAGGTGCACGCCCAGGTGATCAGCCGGTCCAAGCTGTTCAGCGGTGCGGCCACCGAGTTCGGCGCCGAGCCGAACAGCCAGGTCAGCTTCGTCGATGCGGCGTTCCCGGGCATGCTGCCGGTGATCAACCAGGAATGCGTGGCGCAGGCGGTGCGCACCGGGCTGGGTCTCGGCGCCCAGATCAACCTGGTGAGCCGGTTCGACCGCAAGAACTATTTCTATGCCGACCTGCCGGCGGGCTACCAGATCAGCCAGTACGCGCATCCCGTGGTCGGCGCCGGCAGCGTCGAGATCGAGCTCGCCGACGGCAGCACGAAGCGCATCGGCGTGACCCGGCTGCATCTGGAGCAGGACGCCGGCAAGTCGCTGCATGACCAGCATCCGACTAAAAGCTACATCGACCTGAACCGGTCCGGCGTCGCCCTCATGGAGATCGTGAGCGAGCCGGACCTGCGCACGCCTGAGGAGGCCGGCACCTATTTGCGGAAGATGCGGACGATCCTGCGCTACCTCGGCACCTGCGACGGCAACATGGAGGAGGGCTCGATGCGCGCCGACGTGAACGTGTCGGTCCGCAAGCACGGCGAGCCGTTCCGCACGCGGTGCGAGGTGAAGAACGTGAACTCCGTGCGCTTCGTCATGCAGGCGATCGAGGCCGAGGCGGCGCGCCAAGTGCAGGTCTGGGAGGACGGCGGCACGGTGGAGCAGGAGACCCGGCTGTTCGATCCGTCCCGTGGCGAGACCCGCAGCATGCGGAGCAAGGAGGACGCGCACGACTACCGGTACTTTCCAGACCCCGACCTGCTGCCGCTAGTGCTGGACGAGGCTTGGGTGGCCGGGCTGCGTGCGGGCTTGCCGGAACTGCCGGATGCCAAGCGCGCCCGTTTCGTCGCGGAGCACGGCCTGTCGCCCTATGACGCCGCGGTGCTGGTGGCGGACCAGGAGACGGCGGCGTTCTATGAGACCGTGGCGGCCGGGCGGGACGCGAAGTTGGCGGCGAACTGGATGATGGGGGATTTCTTCGCGGCGCTGAACCGCACGGGGCGGAGCATCGGCGACAGCCCGGTATCAGCGGCGGCGCTCGGTCAACTGCTGGACCTGCTGGCGGACCGGACCATTAACGGCCGCATCGCCAAGGAGGTGTTCGAGGCGATGGTGGAGACCGGCGAGGCGCCGGGCAGCATCGTCGAGAGCAAGGGGTTGTGCCAGGTGACCGATACCGGGGCGATCGACCAGGCGGTGGATGCCGTGCTGGCGGCGAACCCGGACAAGCTTGCGGAGTACCGGGGCGGCAAGGACAAGCTGTTCGGTTTCTTTGTGGGACAGGTGATGAAGGCCATGGCTGGGAAGGGTAACCCGGCGCTGGTTAATGAAGCGTTAAAGCAACGGCTGTCAGCATAGGAACCGGCATGATCGAGCTGCACACCTACAACACTCCCAACGGCCGCAAGGTCAGCGTCGTACTCGAAGAGATGGGACTGCCGTACTCCGTCCACGTGGTGGACATCACCAAAGACCAGCAGTTCAAGCCAGAGTTCCTGGCGATCAGCCCGAATAACCGCATTCCGGCCATCATCGACCTAGAAGGGCCGGGTGGCACTCCGTTGTCAATCTTCGAGTCCGGCGCCATCCTGCTGTATCTCGCCGAGAAGACCGGCCAGTTTATGCCGATTGGCCTGCGCGAACGGGTGCCGGTGCTGGAATGGTTGATGTGGCAGATGGGCGGTTTTGGCCCGATGCTGGGCCAGGTGCACCATTTCCTGACGGTGAACGGCGACGACCAGCGCTATGGCCTGGCGCGCTACAGCAAGGAGGCGCAGCGGCTGTATGGCGTGCTCGACCGTCGCCTGGCCCAGGTCGAGTATGTCGCCGGCGCGCTGTCGATCGCCGATTTCGCCATTTTGAGCTGGGCCTGGCGCCATGAGCGTCACCAGGTCAACCTGGACGAGTTTCCAAATGCCAAGCGCTGGTATGAGACGCTGATGACTCGACCTGCCGTGCAGCGCGGCTTTAGCATCAGCCTTTCCTGAAACCGGTTTGACGGCTTCGGCGGGAGCGCTTAGAACCGCTGTGCAAACGCTGTGCAATGACGACCCCGGCGGAGGGGTGGCCGAGTGGCTGAAGGCAGCGGTTTGCTAAACCGCCGTACGGCGTCAAGCCGTACCGTGAGTTCGAATCTCATCCCCTCCGCCAAATCATGCCCTGCATTCTTGGCTTTGCCGCGCATCAGTCGATCGGTATGTCGGCTACAGGCTTTATTCACATAGACTTTTATCAACCTGTGGTTATAATGCCGAGGGTGGTCGGCAAGCAGGGCGTGTGCCGTGCGTGCCGTATGCTCCATGGAAGATAATGGATGATGCGGGGCGATGAGTGATCCTTCTGGTTGATGACGATGTTGCGGTGCGGGAGACCTCGGCTGAGATGCTTCAGGACCTTGGCTATACCGTGGTTCAGGCGGCGGATGGGAATGAGGCTTTGGGAGTGCTGGACCGGCACGACGGCGTAGACGTGATGGTCACTGATGTCCGGATGCCTGGCATCTCGGGACTGGAGTTGTCGGATATTGCGAGCCGCCGTTTTCGCGACCTGAAGATCATCTTGATTTCGGGCTATTTCCTCCCGCAGCCGATCAAATGGCGTTTCCTACAGAAGCCATTTCGCACCCGTGACCTCGATGTGGCTATTCGGGCCGAGCTGGCCTTGGAGGGACTGAGTTAGCGTCTTGGGTATTTAGCGAGTGGCATCCAAGGCGAGGCCCTGCGCTCCTGCGTAACAGCCCATGCGTATCGTAGAGTTCGTTAAACCGTAGGAACTTACGACATTGGCCCGCCGTTAAAACAGCGCAAAAGCTGTAACGGGATCACGCGTGAACGCCTTCGTGTTGGCTCCACTGAAACCCATGCCTGCCGTTGTCGCCATTCCGGCACATAATGAGGCGGACTGGATCATCCGGTGCCTGACAGCACTGAACAAACAGGTTGAAAGCGCGTTCAGTCGCGCGTTGCTGCTGGTCAACAATTCAACCGATGCGACAGCCGCATTCGCCCGCAGCATGCAGCCGTCACTCCATTTTCCGATCGATGTCGTTGAGCACCAGTTTTTGCCAGGGCAACAGACGGCTGGCGAAGCCCGTCGTATGGCGATGGATCTCGCAGCCAGCCGAATACCTTCGGATGGTGTCCTGCTTTGCACGGACGCAGATGGGCAGGTCGCGCCGGACTGGTTGGCAGCGAACCTGTTCCACATTCGTCAAGGAGCGGACGCCGTTGCCGGGCGGGCCGTCATCGACGCGGTTGATGCCGCAGCGATCCCAGCGGTGCTGCACGAGGATGACGCCCGCGAGTGCGCCTACGCAGCGTTGCTGGACGAGATGGACAGCCTGCTCGATCCTGATCCCGCCGACCCGTGGCCGCGGCACACCGAGCACTCTGGCGCCAGCATTTGCGTCACGCTCGATGCGTTCCACCGTGCAGGTGGCATTCCGCCGGTCGCGGTCGGCGAGGACCGGGCCTTTTTTGCTGCCCTGCGCCGAGTTGACGCTCGTTTGCGCCATGCAGTGGACGTTCAGGTGACGGTTTCGGGGCGCATTCACGGGCGGGCCGCAGGTGGCATGGCAGATACGATCCGGCGTCGGCTCACTGCTCCGGATCTCTTTTTGGACAGTGCGTTGGAAGCAGCAGCAAACCGGGTTCGACGCGCCCGGCTGCGAGCCAGAGCCCGGCGTCTCTTTGCCGGGCGCGGACGCATTTCCGCGCGGCTGCTTCGGGACCTCGATTGCGATGCGTCTTTGCTGACGACGGCGCTTGATCAGAATACGTTCGGCTTGGCCTGGGAGATGATCGAGAGCGAGGCTGCCGGATTGACCCGGGTTCCCATTCAGGTTGCGGCGCTTGCCCACCAGACCAGGCGGGCCATGCAGCTTCTTACTATCCTGCGTGATAGGGAGTCAGCCCGTATGAGCGGTCACGACAGGCGGCTTGATTTTAGCTTTATAGAGCCACCGACCCATCCATCGTCAGAAATGTCTCGTATGGCCGGCTGAATACCTCCAGGAGGTTGGGCGGGAGTTGGAACCCCTCGGCGTCATCGTCGATCAGCCCGCCGTATTGGCTGGCATGGGCGGCGATGGCGCGATGCTTTTCGGCCATGTGACACGCAATATCGAGCCGCATCCCGTGCGGCGCCGGCCCGGCCAGCATGGTCCCAGGGGCAAGCGTCCAGCCCCATACCGGATAGGCGAGGTGCCGGATTCGGCATCGAGACGCGACTTCGACCGCCATGCGATGGGCTGCCAGGTGGTCGCAATGCGGGTCGTGCTGCCACGGCGCCAGAATGGTCGTCGCGCCGACGCTCGCAACCGTCGAGTGGATCGCGGCGACTGCGGCTTCGAACGCCGCGCCGTCGATCGGGGCCGCCGTGTCACGCAGCCCCAGGAAGCCGATGCGGTCGCTGGCGAGGCCAAGGATGGCGACCGCGCTCCGGGTTTCCTGTTCCCGTAATGCCTTGAGACGCGGAGGAGGGTAGCTCCGGGAGTTCGGATGCGATCCGGTGCCGTCGGTCAGGACCAGCACGAAGGGCGGGTGGCCAGCGGCTGAGGCTCCGGCGATCAGGCCGCCGCTGCCCAGCGACTCGTCATCCGGATGCGGCGCGAGGATGAGCACCGGGTCACCTCCCGTGATGGCGGTCAGCGGCGCCAGGGGCAGGGTCGCCATGGCCTGAAGCGCGCTGGCCGCCGGGATCATGCGGAAAAGGCGTGCGAGGCGGCCTCGGTGAGGACAGCATCAGGGGCCGGTTGGCGCAGGTAGACAGCAAGGTCGCGCAGCAGGCGCTCCACCGGGTTGGGCCGCAGGAAGGCCGCAAGCCCCAAGGCGCGTTGCGCCAGGCGCATCGCATCCAGGCAGGCCGTCTCGACGGCGATCCGGGCGAGGTTCACATAGGCAACACGGTCGGCGATGGGGGTTTTGCCGGCCTCGGCGCATTGTGCGGCCGCGACGGTCCACAGCCGGGCGGTTTCCTGGGCGATCAGCATGCGGCCGAACCGGTCCTGTTGCAGCAGGGCGTCCTGGTGCCCTCGCCGCGCAAGCTGGCCCTTGGTCGCGGCGACCAGAGCATCCAAGCCGCCCAGCGTGACCGCGGTGGTGCGCCAGGCGCCGGTGGATAGATGCGGCTCCCGCAGATAGTCGCCGGAACCTCCGATCACCGCGTCGGCCAGTAGGGGCGTGCCGTTGAAGCGGACAACCGCATTGCTGCAGGCTCGCATCCCTTGCAGGACGCCACGCATCGGTTCGATACCCACTGTGCTGTCCAGGGCGACAACGGCCATCTGCGTGCCAGCCGCGGTCAGCATGGTGACCAGTGCGCGCGTGACATAACCTCCGCCCGAGCATGGCCCCTTGCTGCCGCGCAATGACCCGGCGTCGAGGGCCAGGGCATGCCCCGCTGGGTCAGTGACCCAGAGGCCATAAAGATGACCGTCCTGGGCGTCCGCAGCCGCGCGCTCGATCTGGGCGGGACTGCCGAATGCGGCGATAAGCTGCAGGGCGTTCACATGCGCCTCGAACAGCCGGCCTACGGCAAGGTTGCCCTGGCCCAAAGTCCTCAGCAGGCTGACAAGCAGCTCGCATCCTTCAGGCTCGGTTCCTGCCCCGTAGCCGCCCAGCCTGGACGGCAACGGCGCAATCAGCGCCCCAAGCTCGCGCAACGCCTGAATGTCCTGCTCGGGAAATTCCTCATCGGCATCGAGCGCCACAGCACGTTCCTGCATGGCCGGAACAAGACGAATGAGTGCAGACAGCAGGGTATTTGGCACCATCTCAGTCAGCCGTAGCGCCGATCTTGCTGGCCAGGGCCGGCATGCTCGTCCGCCGGGCCGGCGACAGCCAATGCTGCAGGCGGTCGAGATAGAGATAGACGACCGGGGTCGTATAGAGCGTCAGAAGCTGGCTGAGCAGCAAGCCTCCTACCATGGCGTAGCCCAATGGCCGCCGCAGCTCCGACCCGGCGCCGCTCCCCAGCATCAACGGCAGCCCGCCGAGCAGCGCCGCCATCGTCGTCATCAGGATCGGCCGGAACCGCATCAGACAGGCTTCGCGGATCGCCTCATGCGGGGTCGCGCCGCGCTGTCGCTCCGCGCCAATGGCGAAGTCCACCATCATGATCCCGTTCTTTTTCACGATCCCGATCAGCAGGATGACGCCGATCAGGGCGATCACCGAGAGGTCGTAGCCCGCGGCCATCAGCATCAGCAAGGCGCCGACGCCCGCCGATGGCAGGGTTGAAAGGATGGTGATCGGCAGGATGAAGCTCTCATACAGCACGCCCAGAATGATATAGACGGCAACCAGCGCGGCGGCGATCAGGTAGGGCTGCGTGCCGAGCGACGCTTGGAACGCCTGCGCAGTGCCCTGGAACGTGCCGCGCAGGGCGGGCGGCGCGTCGAGTTGCGCCATGGCGGCGTTGATGGCGTCAACGGCCTGTCCCAACGCCGCCTCCGGTCCCAGGTTGAAGGATACGGTCACTGAGGGGAATTGGCTTTGGTGAGAGATCGCCAGCGGCGCAATCCGTTTGGTATCGATGGTCACGAAGCTGGAAAGCGGCACGGCCGCGCCGTCCCGTGCCCTCACATACAGCTTTTCGATGGTCGCCATGTCTCCCTGCATGTCGGGGGAGGTTTCCAGGATCACCTTGTATGAGTTGAGCTGGGTAAAGTACTGCGCGACCTGGCGCTGGCCGAAGGCGTCGTACAGTGTGTCGTCGATCAGTTGCGGCTGCACGCCGAAGCGTGCGGCGCGGTCGCGATCGATGGTCAACGTCGCCGTCGTGCCGGCCGCCTGCTGGTCTGTCGCCAGATCGCGCAACAGCGGTAGCGCATGCAGCTTGGTCATCACCTTGGGCAGCCATTCGTACAGCTCTGCCGGGTCCGCATCCTGCAGCGTGTACTGGTACTGCGTCTTGGCGAAGCGTCCGCCGATGTTGATGTCCTGCGCCGCCTGGAAGAACACCCTGATGCCCTCAATCTCGGCGAGTTGCGGCCGCAGGCGCGCGATCACCTGCTGCGCGGTGACGTCCCGTGCCTCGAACGGTTTCAGGTTGGTCCAAATCCGGCCGTTGTTCCCGGTCTGCCCGCCCAAGCCGGCGCCGATGCTGGAGGACACCGCAGCGACCGCCGGATCGCTGGCGATCACCCGGGCGGCCATGACCTGCCGGCGGGCCATCTCGGCGAACGACACGTCCTGTCCGGCCTCGGTCAGCCCGACCATTACGCCGGTGTCCTGCGTCGGGAAGAAGCCCTTGGGGATTTGAATATAGAGGAATGCCGTCAGGGCCAGCGTGGCGAAGAACACCATCAGCGTCGCAAACTGAAAACGCAGCGCAATGTCCAGGGTGCGCTGGTACCCGGCGAGCAGCACCACGAAAAACCACTCGATCGCGCGATACAGCCGGCCGTGATGCCCTGAGTGGTGCTTGAGAAAGCGCGAGCACATCATCGGAGTGAGGGTGAGCGACACCACCGCCGACACCGTTACCGCGATGGCGACGGTCATGGCGAACTCCCGAAACAGCCGCCCGACAATCCCGCCCATCAGCAGCAACGGGATGAACACGGCGATCAGCGAAAGGCTGATGGAGATGATCGTGAAGCCGATCTCGCCGGCGCCCTTCAACGCGGCCTCACCGGGCGACATGTCCTCCTCGATGTGGCGATAGATGTTTTCCAGCATGACGATGGCATCATCGACGACAAACCCGACAGCGATGGTCAGGGCCATCAGGGTCAGGTTGTTGAGGCTGTAGCCGAACAGGTACATCACGGCGAAGGTGCCGACGAGCGCCAGCGGCACGGTGATGCTAGGGATGATCGTCGCCCAGAGATTGCGCAGGAACAGGAAGATCACCATGACGACCAGCGCGATCGACAGCAGCAGGGTGAACTGCACCTCATGCAGCGATGCGCGGATGGTCACGGTGCGGTCCACGATCGTCTCGACCGTGACGGAGGGCGGGATTGCGGCACGCAGCTTGGGGAGCGCTGCCTTGATCCGCTCGACCGTATCGATCACGTTGGCGCCGGGCTGCTTGAAGATCAGGAGCTGGATGCCGCGTTTGCCGTTCTGCCAACCCGCAAGGCGGGCGTTCTCCGGACCGTCCACTGCGGCGCCGACGTCGCGTACTCGCACCGGGGCACCATTGCGCCAAGACAGGACGACGTTGTTCAGCTCGTGCGATTTGGTGAGCTGATCATTGGCATAGATGGCAAAAGCCTGCCGCGAGCCGTCGAGCGTGCCCTTCGGCGCATCGACCGTCGCGGTGACCAGCAGTTGGCGGACGTCTTCCAGCGTCATGCCCATGGCGGCGAGGCGCGCTGGGTCCACCTGCACGCGGATCGAACGCTTCTGCTCGCCGCCGATCGAAACCTGGGACACGCCGGCGATCTGCGAGATCTGCTGGCTCAGGATGTTGTCGGCATAGTCGTCAACCTCGATCAGCGGCAGCACGTCCGACTGGACCGCCAGGATCAGGATCGGACTGTCGGCTGGATTCACCTTACGGAAGATGGGCGGATTGGGCAGGTTGCGCGGAAGCTGGCCGCCGGCGTTGTTGATGGCGGCCTGGATGTCCAGCGCCGCGCCGTCGATGTTGCGGTCGAGGTCGAACTGCACCACGACCTGCGTCGAGCCGCCGACGCTGACCGAGGTCATCTGCGCAACGCCGGAGATCTGCGAGAACTGCCGCTCGAGCGGCTGGGCCACGGTCGATGCCATGGTCTCCGGGCTGGCGCCGGGCAGGTTGGCGGTGACCTGGATGGTTGGGAACTCGACACGCGGCAGGGGCGCCACCGGCAGCAGCGGATAGGCGGCAATGCCGATCAGCAGGATAGCCGCCATCAGCAGCGAGGTCGCGACCGGTCGCCGGATGAACGGGCTCGATATGCTCATGCTGCCATAGCCCCCTTTGCCTAGCTCGCCGGCTTCGGCTCGGCCGCTACGACCAATGCGCCAATCGATAGCCGGGACTGCCCGGCCAGCACCACCGGCTCGCCGCCGGCCAATCCCCTTACGACGATCGCCGTGTGCCCGTCATCTTGCGCCACGTCCACTGGCTGCAATGCGGCCGTGCTGTCGGGCTTCACCAGGAAAACATAGAGCCCGTCCGGGCCGCGCTGGATGGCGGCCGACGGCAGGGTCAGCACGCCGCGTCGCGTTGCGAGCCGGGTCCGGACGTTGACGAACTGACCTGGCCACAGATTGTCGTCCATGTTCGCGAAAACGGCCTTCAGCCTGATCGTGCCGGTCGCGGCGTCGATCGCGCTGTCGATCGTCAGCAGTTCGCCCTCGCTCAATTTCGTCCGGTCGTCCGAGCTATAGGCGAGCACCTGCAGCTTGCCTTGCCGCATCGCCTGCTGCACCTGCGGCAGCGTGTCCTGCGGCAGGGTGTAGATCAACGCGATCGGGTGGATCTGGGTGATGGTGACGATGCCGGTGCTGGCGGGGTCGGCCGCACGGATATAGTTGCCGGGATCGATCTGGCGCAGGCCGATGCGGCCCTCCAGCGGGGCGGTGATCCTGGTGAAGTTCAGGTTAAGCTGCGCGGCGCTGATCGAGGCGTCGTCGCCGTGGACGTTGGCCTCAGCCTGGGCGACGTTGGCGCGCTGCAGGTCGAGCCGCTGGCGGGAAGCGGTCTGGCTCTGCGCCAGGTCGGCATAGCGGACCAGGTCGCCGCGGGCGTTGGCCAGCAAAGCCTCGTCCGCCGCGCGTTTCGCGAGAGCCTGATCCAGGATGGCTTGGTAGGGCCGGGGGTCGAGCTGGGCCAGCACGTCGCCAGGCTTCACCTGCTGCCCCTCGGTGAACAGCACCTTGTCCAAGGTTCCGTCCACGCGGGCCCGCACCACGACGGACTGAAACGCCTGCACGGTTCCGATCGCGCGGGCGAGAACCGGCACGTCTTCGCGGACCGGCAATACGGTTGTCACGGGCACCGCAGGGCTGGCGGCCGGTTGGGCGCGTGCCGGCGCAACCGGGCACAGGCTGAGCAGCATCGCGGTCAGAAGTCTTGGGCGAGTTGGCGGCATGATATCCGGTTCTGTCGTGCGCCGCTGCATTATGCCGACGCACGTCCAGTTTACGCCATCTATTCCAAGCAGGCATCCGGTTGGGACGTGGAGGCTGGCTGTCGCGGGTTGCAACTTTCATGAGTTCGGGTTGAGTCGGCCCGGCATCAGCCGTGACGCAAGCCGGGTCGGCGCAGCGCGGTAGGCATCAAGCCCATGGCCGCTGGCCAGGGCGGGCGCCGCAGCGATGGAGGCTGGCAGCGGGATGATCCGGGCGCCTCCGCCGAACGACAGCGTCGTGACAGCAGGCGGAGCAGTGGTCGGCGCCCAGGGCTGCAGCTCGGCCTGGCGGATGGCGCCGTCCGCGCCGGACGGCCGCGACGCTGGCCTGGCCCATAGCGCGAGCACCTTGCGCGCGTAGTCCGCGCCGACTTCGGGCGTCAGCGAATGATACCCGGCCGTCGCGCCGGGCCATGATCCGGTCTTTGCCAAAAGCGTCTGGAGGAAACGACCGGCATAGCGGGCGTTGGCGCCGGGATCGAACGCCTCCTCCAACGACGCGAACGCGTCGGCGTGGTACATGAGGTTGACCTGCATGCAGCCGACATCGACGGACCGCACGCCCCGGGTTCGCAGTGCGATGACCGCCGCCATCGCCTCCGCTTTGGTCGCGAAGTAGGAGCCGACTCCCTCGGCATTGATAGTCCAGGGCCAGGCCGACACCGTGCCGTCCGTATTGCGGCGTCCGCTCTCGACTGCGCCGATCGACTGCATGAGGCGATCCGGAACGCCCGTTGACCGCTCCGCCGCGGTGATCGCGTTGCGGCACAATGCGGACGGCGACGCGGGCAGCTCGGCCCGGGCAACGGACGGCAAGGCGAGCAGGATGGCAAAGATCAGCGTGCGCATGACCTGAGAATGCCGCAATCCGATGAAAGATCAGTGAATGAGGCGCTCAGCCCGCCAGCAACTCCGTCGCCGAGGCCGCAAGCTCGGCAGCCAATTGGCCCAGGTGCTGCCGGATAGCGCCAAATGCAGCGGCCCGTTCGAACTGCGCCTCGTTCATGTAGAGGCCGCGCGCGATCTCGATCTGCAAGGCGTGCACATGTTCCCGCGGGCGGCCGTAGTGCCGGGTCACGTAGCCGCCGGCATAGGGATCGTTGCGGCGCACGCGATAGCCGAACCCGGTCAGCACCGCTTCGACCCGCCGGGTCACGCGCCCGGAGCAGGTCGTGCCATGCGCGTCCCCCAGCACGAAATCCGGCGCGTCCTGTCCGGCGCTGCGCCAATTGCAGCCTTGGCCCGGCATGGAATGGCAGTCGATCAGCAGGCAGGCGCCGAACTGCTGCCGTGTCGCATCGATCAGCGCCGACAGGCCGAGGTGATAGGGCTCCCAGCACGTGCGGATCCGCTCGGCCGCGTCGCTGAACCGCAGCTTGCCGCGGTAGATGGCCTCGCCGGACGCCACGACGCGCGCGATCGTGCCCAACCCGGCGCCGACGCGGGCGCTGGTGGTGTTGACCCACGCCGGCAGCGGATCGTCGAACATGGCGGGGTCGAGTTCCCACGCCTCCCGGTTCGGGTCGCAGTAGGCGCGCGGGAAGGTGGCGGCGATCAGCGGCGCCCCATGGGAGGGAGCGAGGCCGAACAGCTCATCGACAAAGCTGTCCTCGCTGCGGCGCAGCCCGATCGCGTCCAGCCGCGCCAAGCGTTGAAACTCCGGCAAGTAGTTCTGTCCCGAATGCGGCGATGCGAACAGCAACGGAGCGGTTTGACGCGCTGGGCGGGAGATTAGAAAAGGCGGCACTGTCGATTGAGGAAGCGGCGCGATCGGGGTGTCCATGCCTGCATTCAACCCGCAGCCGCTGCATCTGTCACGCACTTGACGCATGCGTGCATCGGGACGCCTTGCATCGTCGTGGCCGTCCGTTCTAGAACGCCGGACGGATGGGCGGTTAGCTCAGCGGTAGAGCATCGTGTTGACATCGCGAGGGTCACAGGTTCGATCCCTGTACCGCCCACCAGTTCCAACAATCAAGCCGGCAGACGGAAATCGGCCAGGCGGCCGGCGATCTGCAGGATGGCCCCGGTGTCCGTATTGGCAAAGGCGATCCGCAGATGCCTGTCCTGACCAGGGCCGAACGCGCTGCCAGGCAGGCACAGGGCGCCACGCTCCACCGCGAGCGCCTCGGCCACCTGGGCTGAGGGTGCATCGGGCAGGGGGTGCCGCACATAGGCGAAATAAGCGCCGAGCGACTCCAGGCGCCAGTCGGGCAGTTGCTGAAAGGTCTGGCGCATCGCCGCAGCGCGGGCATTGATCTTGCGGCGGTTGGCGTCGCGCCAACCCGGCAAAGCGTCGATCGCCCAGCGGAGCGCTGCCTGGCCGGCACGCTGCGGACATATGTGCATGCAATCCAGCACCTTCATGAACTGCTGTACCAGCGGCTCCCCTGCCACGACCGCGCCCAGGCGGTGGCCCGGCACGCAGTAGGCCTTGGAGAAGCTGTAAAGCTGGGTCACGCCCTCCCTCCACGAGGAGTCGGCGAACAGGTCGTGCGCGCGGTCCTGGCCGTCTGGCAGGAAGTCGCGATACGTCTCGTCCAGGATCAGCCAGAGGCCGCGGCGCCGGCATAGGGCGGCGAAGCCCGCGATCACGTCCGGCGAATAGACGGCGCCAGTCGGGTTGTTGGGCGTGATCAGCACGATGGCGCGGACGCTGGGGTCCAGCAGCGCCTCCGCCCGCTCCGGATCAGGCACGAAGCCGGCATCGGCGGTGCAGGGCAGGCTGCGCGCTTCGATGCCGAGCATCGCGCAGGTCTGCTGGTGGTTCCAGAACCAGGGAGTGGGCAGCAGGACCGTGTCGCCGGCACGGGCGATGGTCAACATGGCAAGGAAGAATGCCTGGTTGCACCCGGCGGTGATCGCGACCTGGTCTGGCCGGACCGTGCCGCCGTAGGTCGCCGAAACCTGCGCGGCATAGGTCTCCCGCAATGCGAGGTCGCCGTTGATCAGGCCATATTTGGCCGAAGCCGGGTCGCGGGCTGCCGCCGCCAGGCGATCGAGGGTCTCGGGATGCGGCGGGTAGCCCGGCACCGCCTGGCATAGGTCGAGCATCGGGCCGCACGATCCGCCATAGCGCGCCGCCCAGCCATGCGCGGCCGGGATCGGCGGCGGGATCACGCCGGTCACCCAGGAGTTGAGGGCAGGCGTCAGAGGACCGATCGTGTCGAGCATTCCCTGAATATGCCCTGTGGAACTCTGGAATTAAGGATTGCCCGCGTTTATTGGCCGTCTTGTGATCATGGCGCATAGTCGGGAAAACGCTGAGGGGACGCGAACATGGACTATTCGGACGTGCTGCTGCACATCGACGGGGCCTGGACCGGTGCTGCGGCCGGCAAGACGCTGCCGGTGATGAACCCGGCAACCGGCGAGGCGAACGGCACCGTCGCGCATGCGGAGCGGGCCGACCTCGACCGGGCGCTGGCGGCGACCGGGCGCGGCTTTGCCACCTGGCGCCGCATGTCGGCCTATGACCGCTCGAAGGTCATGCGCCGTGCTGCCGACCTGCTGCGCAGCCGGGTGGACGAGATCGCGCCATTGATGACGATGGAGCAGGGCAAGCCGCTGGCCGAGGCCCGGGGCGAGACGGTGGCCGGCGCCGACATCATCGACTGGTTCGCCGAGGAGGCCGGGCGCACCTACGGACGGGCGGCAAGCGTATCGGCAACAAGGGCAACTTCTTCGAGCCGACGGTGCTGACGGGCACCACGCCGGAGATGCGGGTGATGAACGAGGAGCCGTTCGGCTCGCTCGCCATCGTCGCGCCGTTCACCGGGTTCGACGACGTGGTCGCCGAGGCGAACCGGCTGCCATTCGGCCTGGCAAGCTACGCGTTCACCCGGTCGGCCAGGACTGCCGCCTCGATCGGCGCGGCGCTGGAGGCCGGGGTGGTGACGATCAACCACATCGGGCTGGCGCTGCCCGAGGTGCCGTTCGGCGGCGTGAAGGACAGCGGCTATGGCAGCGAGGGTGGCATGGAGGCGATCGAGGGTTATCTTAATATCAAGTTCGTGACGCAGGCGGGGCTTTAGCCAGGCTGCAGGGCGTCGAGCGCCTGCCGCAACTGGCCATGGTGCCGGGCCAGCAGCGCGTCGGCGTCCTCCGGGCTCAGGCCGCGCAGGATCAGCACGGCGGTTTTGACGGTGCCCCCGGCCTGGGACAGCGCGGCTGCGGCGGCGTCAGGAGTGCAGCCAGCAAGGCCCTGCAGCATGCGGACCGCCCGGGCGCGCAGCTTGCTGTTGCTGGCGACCATATCGACCATCTGGCCCCGATAGACCCGGCCGAGCCGCACCATCAGCAAGGTGCTGAACAGGTTCAGCGCCACCTTCTGCGCGGTGCCGGCCTTCATCCGGGTGGACCCGGCAATCGGCTCCGCCCCGGTGTCGATTAGGATTGCATGGTGCGCGGCGGCGAGCAGGGGAGCGCTCGGGCTGTTGGCGATACCGATGGTCAGCGCCCCGGCGGCTCGGCCGGCCTGCAGGCATGCCAGCGTGTAGGGCGTGGCGCCGCTGGCGGCGAGGCCCAGCATGACATCCGGCGGGCCGAGGCCAGCCGCAGCCACGGCCTGCCGTGCTGGACCGTCCTGGTCCTCGGCGTCCTCGACCGCCTGCGTCAGCGCGGTTTCGCCGCCGGCCATCAGCAGAACCAGACGATCGCGCGGCCAGTTGAAAGTAGGAGGCAACTCGGCGCCGTCCTGCACGCCGATCCGGCCGGACGTCCCGGCCCCGGCATAAACCAGGCGGCCGCCATTTCGAAGGCGGTCGGCGGCGGCATCGGCAGCGGCGGCCAGGGCAGGCAAGGCGGGGCGCACCGCCGCCACCGCGGCCATCTGGCTCTCAAGCAATGCATTCAGGATGTCCGGGGACGCCCATGCATCCATCGCGGCGAAGCGCGGGCTGGTCGCCTCTGTGGCGGGCAGCGGCCCGTCAGACATCAACGTCCTCGACGGTGCGGGCGTGGTCCTGGATGAACTGATATCGCAGCTCCGGCCGGCGGCCCATCAGGCTTTCGACCAGGGTGCTGGTGATGTGGCGGTCCTCGGGCAGCGCGACGACCTTGAGCAGGGTGCGCTTGGCCGGGTCCATGGTGGTCTCCCGCAATGCCATCATCGGCATCTCGCCCAGGCCCTTGAACCGGCTGACCTCGACCTTGCTGCCTGCCTTGAAGCCGCGCTTCATCTGCCGGTCCTTGTCGGCGTCGTTCATCGCATAGATCGACTTGGCTCCCTGGGTCAGCCGGTACAGCGGCGGCTGGGCGAGGTAGATGTGCCCATGCTGCACCAGTTCCGGCAGCTCCCGATAGAAAAAGGTCATCAGCAGCGAGGCGATATGCGCGCCGTCAACGTCGGCGTCCGTCATAATAATGACCCGGCCGTAGCGCAGCTTGGTCCGGTCGAACCGGTCGCCGACGCCGCAGCCCAGCGCCTCGATCAGGTCTTTCAGCTCCTGGTTCTGCCGCAGCTTGTCGGCGCTGGCGCTGGCGACGTTCAGGATCTTGCCCCGCAGCGGCAGCACCGCCTGGGTGTTCCGGTTGCGCGCCTGCTTAGCGGAGCCGCCGGCGCTGTCGCCCTCGACCAGGAAAATCTCCGTGCCGTCCTGGCTCTCCAGCGTGCAGTCCGCAAGCTTGCCCGGCAGGCGCAAGCGCCGGGTCGCGGTCTTGCGGCTGACATCCTTTACCTCGCGGCGGCGCAGGCGCTCCTCGGCGCGTTCGATGACAAAACTTAACAAATTATCGGCCTGAGCCGGATTGCCGGCCAGCCAATGGTCGAAGCGGTCGCGCAGCGCCGTCTCCACCAAGCGCGCGGCCTCGGGGCTGGTCAGCTTCTCCTTGGTCTGACCCTGGAACTGCGGCTCGCGCACGAACGCCGACAGCTTGCCGGCCATCTGTCCCAGCAGGTCCTCCGCCGTCACCTGGGCGACCCGGCGGTTGCCACGTTGTTCCCCCCAGGCCCGCAGGCCCTTCAGCAACGCCGCGCGAAACCCGGCCTCGTGCGTGCCGCCCTGCGCCGTGGGCACGGTGTTGCAGTAGGAGTGCAGGAAGCCGTCGGCGTTCTCAAGCCATGCCACCGCCCACTCGACCCGGCCGCCCGTCTTGCCGTTGGCGGTGGCCGGCAGATCGGCGTCCCCCGCCCATAGCTCCGGAACGGCGCGCGGCAGGTCGTCGATGTCCTCCTGCAGGCTGTCGCGCAGGCCGCCAGGGAAGTGCAGCAGGGCCTCGGCCGGCACGTCGGCCTTGCCGGCCAGCAAACTTTGGTCGCAGGCCCAACGGATGCGCACGCCGCGGAATAGGTAGGCCTTCGAGCGGCACAGCCGGTACAGCCGGGCTGGAATGAACGGCAGCGCCCCAAAGATCTCAGGATCGGGATGGAAGCGAATGGTCGTGCCCCGCCGGTTCTGCGTCGGCCCGGCGTTGATGAGCTTGGTGACCGGCTTGCCGCGCCGGTAGCTCTGCCGCCAAAGCGTGCGGTCCCGCGCGACCTCGACATCCATCGCGTCGGACAAGGCATTCACGACGGAGCTGCCGACGCCGTGCAGCCCGCCTGATGTGGCATAGGCTTTGCCGCCAAACTTGCCGCCTGAATGCAGCGTCGTGAGAATGACCTCCAACGCACTCAGGTTCTTGAATTTTGGATGCGGATCGACCGGGATGCCACGTCCATTGTCACGGACCAACAACCAGTTCCCAGCCTCAAGCGAGACATCGATCGAGCTTGCGTGCCCGGCCACGGCCTCATCCATCGCATTGTCCAGGATCTCGGCTGCAAGGTGGTGCAATGCAGCCTCGTCGGTGCCGCCGACATACATGCCGGGACGGCGCCGCACCGGCTCCAGGCCCTCAAGGACTTCGATGTCCCGTGCAGAGTAGCTATCGCTGGATTCGTCGTCGGCCAGCGGCGTAAGCAAGTCGTTCATGCTGTGTTCCCGAGTCTAGTCCAAAGCTAGTGCTCTGGTCCCAGTCGGGCAAGGCCAGTCTGACAAGGGTTGTAACGTGAACACGGGCCGCCTTCGCAGCGACCCGCGTCCGTTGCAGTCGATCCTAGTTTCGGAACGTGCCGGACGGCTCCTGCGTGTGCGCCTCGAGGAACCAAAGCTGCTTGTCCAGCCCGCGGGACACCTCGGTCAGCAGGTCCGCGGTGTCGGCATCGCCGGCCTCGTCCGTGTCCTCGATGTTCTTGCGGACGGCGTTGGCACAGGCGGCGTAGCGCTCGATCAGCGCCTTGATGTGGTCGGCGATGGCATAGATGTCCGTGGGATAGGGCGGCAGGCTCGTTTCGCGATTGACCTCCTGCACGGTGCCGCGTGCGGTGCCGCCGAGCTGGGTGATGCGCTCGGCCATCATGTCGGTCCACTCGTCCTGCTCGTCGCGGAAGCCGTCGAGCATCAGATGGACCCCGATGAACTGCGGGCCTTTGAGATTCCAATGTGCCTGCTTGGTGATCAAGGCAAGGTCGATGCTGTCGGCCATGCGGGCCTGCAGCAGCTCCATCGCCACGGCCTTCGCATTGTTCTTCAGATCGTTGTTGGTCTTGTGCAGGCGCGCACCCTCGGTCTGGTCCTTAAGATCACTCGGCTTCTCGGGCATTGTCGGCTCCTTTGGAATGTAAGCCGCGTCAACGCGCGGAGTCCGCTTGCGTTGCGAGGCCGGCAGCATTGCGCTGCGGACGGCCATTCAACCGGGACCCGGGTTCCACCGCGATGTAGCGGCAGGGCAGCGGCGCCGTCGTGTCATGGAACGCGCTGACCCGGGCCAGCACCTGATGGTCCGACTCCGACAGGCGATGCGCCTCGCGCAGGTGGTCCGTCCAGTTCTGCATCGCCCAGGCCTCGAGCCAGCCTTCAGGGTGCGCCACGTCCTCATAAAGCCGCCAACCGAGCGCTCCGGCGCGCCCGCGAGCGTGCTGCACGTGCTGCATCGCCTCAAGGAACACGTCGCGGTCGGCCGGAGCGACGCGGTAGCGCATGGTTTCCAGGATGCGGCCGCGCGACCGCGGCAGCATGGAGGCGATCTCAGGGGCTGGGTCCTCCGGCACGGGCGGGGGCGGGGCCGATGCTGGGTGGGCGCTGGTTTGGTCCAGGCCATAGCCGCGTACAGCGACGGCCAGGATGGCCAGCAAAGCGGCGGCGATGGCCATGGTGACCTGAAGTCCCAGTACGGTGCCTAGCCAGCCCCACAGCATCGACCCGAATGCCAGCGCCGCGTTGAACGATAGCTGATAGATGCCCAGCGCCCGGGCGCGGACCCAGGGCGGCGCCACCAACTGCGCCGCTGCCTGCGCCGTGCTGGCCGCCGCCACCCAGCCGACGCCGAACAGCATCATGCCAAGCCCGGCCAGCGCCCAGTGGTGGCTGCTGGCGATGCAGGCCATGCCGGCGCAGGAGAACAGGCTCGATCCGAACACCGTGGTTCCCCGCCCGGCACGGCCGCGCAACAGCGGCATCAGCATGCCCGACGTCACGCCGCCGACGCCCATCAGCCCGAGCAGCAGCCCGAAGCTGCCGGCCCCCAGGCCCAGTTGCTCCCGCACCACCAGAGGCAGCAGCGCCCAGGGCGCGGCAGAGGGCAGGAAAAAGGCGACCGCGCGAACCATGGCGGCCTGCATGGCCGGGGTGTGCCGGACGAACCGCATGCCGGCGCGCATGGCGCTGAGCAGGTGCTCGCGCGGCAGAGTGTTGCGCTGCGGCGCACGACGCCAGCCGAGAAGGGCGCCGATGCCGGCCAGGAAAGACACGGCATAAAGCGCGAACGCCAAGGCGGGGCCGCCAAACAGCACCAGCACGCCGCCAAGCGCCGGGCCGAGGGCGCGCGCGAGGTTGAAGCCGATGCCGTTGAGCGCGATCGCCTGCACGAGGTCCTGCCGCGGCACGACCTCGGGCACCGTGGCGCCCCAGGCGGGCTGATACATCGCCGATCCCATGCCGATCGCGAACGTCAGCGCGATCAGCCCGGTGGCGTTGATCAGCCCGGCATAGGTGAGTCCTGCCAAGACGACGGCCGCGCACATCGTCGAGACCTGGGTGACGATCATGAACAGGCGGCGGTCCATCGTGTCGGCCAGTGCGCCAGCCGGCAGCGCCAGCAGCAGCACGGGGGTGATGGTGGCCGCCTGCACCAGGCTGACGCTTAGCGCGTCGGGCGACAGGCTGGTCATCAGCCAGCCCGCCCCGGTGTTCTGCATCCAGGTGCCCAGCGCCGTCACGATGTTAGCCAGCCACAACGACCGGAACACGGCATGGCGCAGCGGCATCAGGGCGGGTGGGATACGCATGCGGCGATTGTGGTCCGTTAGGGCATGGGGAGAAAGCCGGCGGGGAGCGCTGCGGTGAACCGGATGCGCACCTCCGGCCCGGCCAGCAACGGCCGCGCGCCCATGTCCCAATTCGCTCGGCGCATCCGTCCGGTCGCGATCCATCGGCCGCGTTCGAGGCCGACGTCGAGCGCCAATGGACGGCTGATGCCATGCAATAGGAGCGTGCCGCGCACCTGGCCCTCCCGGCACTGGCCATTGAACGCGAAGGCGGGGTGCCGGGTCACGTCCAGCAGGTCAGCGCCCAAAGCGTCCTTGGTCATATCAGAATCAGGCATCTGCAGGCTGGCGGCCTCGGCTTTGATATCGAGCTGGCAGACGGTCGGGTCGGCGCTGTCAACGACCAGGGTGCCGTTGAACCGGGTAAATGCGCCGTCGATCGGCACGATTCCCAATCCATAGGCGCGGAAGGCAACCTGCGCGGAGCCAGGGTTCAGCGTTAGGGTGTGCGTCACCGCCGCGGCAGTTGACGCCCACATGAGGGCCGCCGCAGCCAGGATGCATTGGATCAGCCGTCCCATCCGTCTCGCCTTCAAAGTTGCCAAGCCCTTCATGCCCCAGCCCTTCACGCATCGCCTGCCGTGGACGACAATGGCCGAAGACGCACCATTGGAGTCTAATATGAGTTCTGGCAAAAAGAGTCTGGCCGGCAAAGTGGCGCTCGTGACGGGTTCCACGAGCGGCATCGGACTCGGGATCGTCCGGTGCCTGGGTGAGCAGGGCGCCGACCTGATGCTCAACGGCTTCGGCGAACCGGGAGCGATCGAGGCGCTGCGGGCCGAGCTGGCGCAGGCCTTAGAGGTGCGGGTTGACTACGATGGTGCAGACATGTCGCAGGCAGCGCAGGTTGCCGGCCTGGTGCAGCGGACCCAGGCTGCGCTGGGCGGGCTGGATATCCTGGTGAACAATGCCGGCATCCAATACACGGCTGACATCAAAGATTTTCCGGCAGAGCGCTGGGATTCGGTCATCGCGATCAACCTGTCCGCCGCGTTCCACGCGATGCAGGCGGCGATTCCCGGCATGACCGGCAAAGGTTGGGGCCGGATCGTCAACATCGCTTCGGCGCACGGTCTGGTCGGCAGCGCACAAAAATCTGCCTACGTCGCGGCAAAACACGGTTTGATCGGACTGACCAAGGTGGGCGCGATCGAACTGGCGAATACTGGCGTGACCGTCAACGCGATCTGCCCGGGCTGGGTGCTGACGCCCTTGGTGCAGGCTCAGCTCGACGCCAGGGCAGCGCATGAGGGTCTGGACATCGAGGCAGTGAAGCATGCGCTACTGACAGAGAAACAGCCGATGGCGCAGTTCACCGCGCCTGAGAGCATTGGCGGTCTGGTTGTGTTCCTGTGCTCGGACGCGGCGAGGACCATTACGGGCGCGCCGCTGTCCATCGATGGCGGCTGGGCCGCGACATGACGGTGGGTTGGTTTGTGAAATTTTTAGGCAAAGTTTTGTAACTCCCTGCTTGACGTCATCCTGTTTGCGTCGTATTTCCTGTGTTACCGGCATTGATTGGCCTTGACGGTTGGTTGTGTGTTGGTGTAGTTTCTTTTTCCCGTTGTGTTGTGCGGGTTTCGGCATCGG